>Ga0209725_1000176_pt1 | contig 38697 bp, 37 predicted proteins | sample I18A1metaG_FD_184145 | JGI IMG/M metagenome (GOLD analysis project Ga0209725, IMG submission 184145) | Lake sediment bacterial and archeal communities from Gulf of Boni, Indonesia to study Microbial Dark Matter (Phase II) - ​I18A1 metaG... | ecosystem: Environmental > Aquatic > Freshwater > Lake...
AAAAACGAAGAATAAGCGACAAGCCCTTTTTTTTGGAACGTCTGTCAGAAGGAGACGACCAAAAGCTGATTACGGCTTTGCCTTCCATTTCAAGCGTGTCGTACATGAAATCTCGTGAGATTAAGTTACAATCAGATAGGGACCATATGGAATCTATGCGGTCTCTTGCGAAGCTTCGATGCCTCGTGCATGGAGACCTAGTAATGATTCAGAGGAGAGACGGGGGAATCGTGTTCTGGTGCGGTTGCGAGAGGCCTGGAGAATCTTTCGAGGCCGGAAACGATTTTGAAAGAGAAGGTTGTTCAGGTAGAGCTCTGAACCGCGTTGGATTTAGGGCCGAAAGATTTCGTTAACCAGAGATTCTTGCAGTGGCTTCAGCTTCTTTACAGCTAGATCTCTGACTTTTCTCATAAGGCATAATAGGCTTATTCTCTTGAAGACATCTAGATTGAGACCCATCTTCGTACATGGCTTGTTTGATGAACTTCTCTATGACTTGTGCTCCTTCGCCAAACATGTCGCGCGGGGCTTCAACGAAGCGTTCAGGTTTCTTGGGGATCTCCGGCCTGCTCAATAGATATCTTCCATCAAGGTTGTAGAGTGTTACTTGAGCGAAATCTCTCCCGATAAGGCAGAGCCCGTGCTCCATGGCTGCGGAGAGTATATTCTCAAAGTTCTCGGTTTGAGAGTTCCGTGGACTGTTGGACAGTGGCTCATGCTTGCTGCGTATACTGGTTCGACGGAATCTGCGTGGGTTGCTTTGGTTTGAAAGGCAAATGGAGAAGACTCGAGGCTTTCATGACTGTGTCTTGGCCTTAGCTGTCTCTCCTTCACCTGCAGGCTTCTCCGCGGTCTCACTGGACGCAGCCGAAAGAGTCTCAAAATCGATAGGCTCTGGCGGAGGCGTCGTGGCCATAGTCCAGCCGATCCATGCAAGAATAACGAGAACCGCAGCCACCGCCAAGAAAGCCGTTACCTGCAATACCAAAATAGCGAACGCGCAGATCAGCCATCCATACAGAGCTATTCCAACCACACTGCCAATGAGAATCACAGCACCAATTGCCTGATCCTTATTCAACGCACCTTATCCTCCATCCTCGTCTTTCAACCCATCAGGCCGCTCAAGGTACATAAAACTCACTCAACCCCAAATAGAGAACAAACCCTCTATCAGCAAGCTAGCTGGACTTAGGAGCCCAATCGAATAGGCGCCTATCCTCAAACCTGCAGAACACAACGCAGATATGCCCTGAGTCGACGAACGGTAGATTCGAGTGATAGGTGACGTATCTTGCCTAGGAGGTCTATTGCGAATAAATTACCATTGAGATAAGTGTATAGAACATCAGAGCTGCATATGCTGCAAGAAAAACGTTTAGAAAGACCAGAAAGTTGCGGCTCAACAAGAACCGCATAGCATATTCAAGCAGAGGGCTCTCACTCCTCCCGACTGGAATCATGCCCCTGGGAAGATAGTGCGTCGTAGGTCTGAAGCCACCATCTTGACTGCAAGACAAAACGACGCCATTAACGTCACTTTCGAGCATACTCCACTCTGCGAATAGACTCGGCTCGCTCAGAATCGCAAGCCGACTGGGATCCCTCAGGAACGCCTGCACTAAGCCCAAACCGCTCTCAATAAAAGGCGAGGTCTCAGCCCTCAAAACTCGAACATCAGGAACCGAAGAATAGTTTGGGTTCCTCGCAAGCCTTCCACCAGTCAAGACGTATAAGGCTGCTCCTCTCCTCTCCACATACTGATCACAGTTTTCAACGCTGCTTCGTGAAATCAAGTGTCCCGCCACCAAGCGCCTCATAGAAGCATTGATCAGGACGTGGCCTCTGCCTGGCGGAATCAGAACCTTATCTCCCTCCCTGGCAATTAGGAGCGAGACATCAACCGCCTCTCCTCCCCGCTGCTTCTGCACAAAGAACACCGCCTCCCCCTCAAGAACCTCAAAGATCTCAGGATGAGAACCAGCCTCCCCAACCGGCAGATGGCAATGCCCCAAAGTCTTCACATACTCCTCCCCAAGCAGAAGCGGAGGAATAACAGTCACATCGTATCGCAACCCATACTTCCGAAGAAGATCCCTCGCCCTGTCATCACAGCAATCCCGATAAGTCTCGTACACAGGCAGCTCCGAGTCTAAGCGCCGAAGACAACTCGCGTCGTAAAGAACCGGCTCCAGCTGTCTAAGCCTGCAAACCTGACGCAGGCCAGCCGACGCCAGGACGCTTAGACCAGAAGCCTCAACCATGAAGTGGCGGTAAGGCGGAGAAGCGCATAAAAGAGTTTCCAAACACGACAGACCAAAACACTTCAGGATATTGACGCCTGCAATGGTTCCGCCTTTGTTTCTAATGGAACATGGCCTGGGGGCTTCAGCGCTAGCAAGTTGACAAGTTGAACTGAGACTCTTTATTTGCGTCAGCCAAAATACGGAAGCGTTTTTAGTTTGTAGTCAACTTCCAAATTGTTAGAGGATTTGGCTGGTGGAGTTGCCTAAGGTTACACGGAAAGAGAAGGAAAGAAGTCTTGCAGAGAAAAGGGTCAATCTTGCTATTAACATGTCAGATGTCTGTGTACGCATCTCCTCCGATGCTGTAAGAGACAAGAACCCAAAGGTCAAGGAGGAAGAGCTTCTGGAACTGGTCCGGGAGAGAATCATGCATGGGAGACGTCGAGTGCGCGAGGTCTAAAGGCTGGAGAGTTTCGAAGAACTAGTCAGAAGAATTGTTACCGTCTTCAACTCCCTCAGACTTGATTACATGTTCACAGGGGCTTTGGCAGCAAGCTACTATGGCACTCCTCGCACAACGATGGACATAGATATCGTGACCGAAGTTGCCCGAAAAGAATCACGAGCCCGACTCATATCTGCATTGAAGATCGTGGGGCTAAGAGTTGACAGACAAAGAATAGACGCGGCCCTAAGATCAAGTTACAGAATTGTCTCACTCAGGGACGCCAAAACCCCCCTCACAGTCGACATCATACTCTCCAGGACAAAACTTCACAAGAAAACTGGGAGCATCTTAGGGTTGCCTACCTTCTATCAGACACCTAGAGATTTGATTCTGGCAAAGCTACGGATGATAAAGGCAACTGTTCCAAGGGAGCGGGCTTTAAAGGACAAGGATGATGTAAGGGCGATTCTGAGGCATACTAGAGTTCAGATGAAGGCTCTCAGAGAACAAGCACGAAGAAACAACACAATATCAATACTTGAAGCCATAGCCCCCAGCGACCCCTGAAAGACCACATACCCTGTTCAAATGGCAGCTAGGACCAGAACGTTACCCATTGACGTTCCTCCATCTCTGGGTCTACCTGTTCATCCTGCTGGTAAGCTCCCTTGGTCTGTGTCAGTGAAAAACTTCTCTCGTCGCATTTTGAGTGTTACTGAGAAGTTGGAGGCGACTGCCAGAGATAGGACAAGAAAGGCGATCAGAAACCCTGCAGTATCAATGATCGCTCCTACCACGGTTGGTCCAAATGCAGCGATCAAGTGACGCACCGCGTTGACTCTTCCCGCGACGAGGGCCCGCTTCTGAGGAGGAAGCACGTCCATCAACATGGCGAACAGCACTGGAATAACTGAATGCTGTCCGAATCCCAGCGTGATTAGTGCAGGGACGAGCCAGTATCCTCCGCGAACGAAGGATGTGAAAGCTATGCCAAAGGCGAAGAACCCGAGCGAGATCCACGTCATCCTACTCCGGCCTATCTTGTCTGACATGTAGCCACCTATCGGTCTGCCAAACAATCCCACTAGGTTGGGAATAGCCACGTAGTAGCCCAAGTAGAGTAGCGTGACCTCTTTTTCCACCGAGAGATAAAGAGGCAGAAAGGCGGATAGGGCGTGGTAGACGAAGGCATGAATCGTCATGATCACCAGTAACATCGATACTTTTGCGGTGAATCCTCTGCGAGGTTCCTGCTTGGACAGATCCGGTGTCCCGCGAATCTCAGCGCTCGGTAGGAACAGCCAAGAGGTTGCTGCTACAACGAGGCCTGCTACGCCATAAAAGAGGTATGTGGTTCTCCAGCTGAATGCAAGCGCCAAAGGTAGAGTAACGATAGGGGAAGCCAATCCACCTAGCGAGACAGCAGATTCATGTGTTCCTATGGCTTTTCCCCTGTCCTGTGCCTCGAAAAAGTTTGAGACGAATGCTGTTGCGACTGTGAGATGACATCCACTGCCGATGGAGCGCATCATATTAAAGATGAAGAACTGCGCATAGCCAGCCGACAGGGCTACGAGAATCGTCGACACTGAGTTGAAGAACATTCCGAAGACAAGGATCTTCTTGCTGCCTATTCGGTTCACGAGGTAGCCGCTTGGCAGCTGCATGATCGCGAAAACAACGAGGGAGGCTGTAGCTAAGATACCTGCATCTGAATATGAGAGAGAGAATTCCTTTACAATGAGAGGAAGAAGAACCGACAGGGCGTTTGATATGAATACGTGCGTGAACCAAATGATTGTGGAGAGGATTAGCGCTACATATCTCTGTTGCAAGCTAGACCACAGCAGAGTAGGGCCGTAGACTTCGGACGTAGCGAAGCGGTATAAAAGGTCTGATGACGCATTGCGGCTTTGAGGCTGTAGGCAGGGTTCGACTGATACAACAATACTCTTTGGCTTGGCCTCCTCTCTTCTCTAAGAACGCACTGGTGCTTAGACTAAAATAGTGATGGGATCTGAAGGGGGGAGATTGCCACCGACGACTCTGGGTGCAAGGATGGCGGGGAGTAAGAGGACTCCAGCATCATGCACTGTGACGATGATGAGCTTGTCCCTCTTGCCTTCCAACGCCCTCACCTTTTCCTCAAGCTCGGCTCTCCGACTTCTGGCCTGCGTCGGCGCTTCCTCAGGCCTTGAGGCCCGCTCCAAGATACTCTGAAGACTTGCGCCGTTGTCCTCGAGAAGAATAACCCTTCTCGGCCGTTCCTCCAGTACGTCAACCTTCTTTCTAGCAGATGGATGAATAGTCTCTGACCCGTGAGCGACTTCCACACTGGTCCCACAGCTGAGACAGAAAGATGTGTCAGACTCCACAGAGTAGTAGCATCTGGGCCAGAACGGCATCCGGCAGGCTCGTCTTCTTCCATCTAACCAATAGCGACTATGAAACCGGAAGTCTCTTGATTCCAGAACAATGTGGTTAAACCATAGCTGTCAGCTACGATCTAATAGTTCAAATCACGATGCGCGTAAAGAAGGAGCACTATGGGGAGACGGGTTTGAAGTCGACTTTGGTGGGACCCTATCCGAGGGTTGGCTCGGAGTGCGGAGATAAGCTAAGGAGAGAACTGAACAGGCTATACGAAGGCAAAGGCGACCCAGAACTAGTCAGATCACTCATGAAGGATTTGACCGGAGAAGTCGTCCATGAAATGGTTGCCGCAGGCATCGACCTGCCTAACTCAGGACTGATAGATGTCCATGATGAGTTGACTTGGCCTCTGGAATATGCGGACGGTGTCAGATTCGGCGGGATGAAGAAGATATTCCACACGAACGTTCACTACAGACAGGCTCTCGTAAATAGCGAGGTTCGGAGAAAAAAGCCACTCATAGGGAACCTCTACAAAGCAGCTTTAGAAGTTCACCCAGCGGTGAAGGTAGAGTTCCCAGGCCCGTTCACAATGGCAAAGCACTCCGTTCTAAACAAAGACTCTCCATACAGCGACCTGAACGATTTGGCAGAAGCTTACGCGAGACTGTTTAGAGACGAACTCTCAAGTTTGATAGACGCGCCACTCGTTCAGTTCAATGAGCCCTCTATGATTGCGCCTGGAACAAGGATCGAGGAGATAGGAATAGTCCCGGATCTGTATTCAAAAATGCTAAATGGCTTCAATCTCTCAGTTGCGGTCTGGACCTTCTACGGCAAGTACTCTCCTAACGCACTGAAGATCCTATTATCCTTGCCAATAGATCTAGTCGGGCTTGACCTTGTGTGGGACACAGAAGTAGATGCCCTACTCAGAAAGACTTCGTCACATGACAAAGGAATTGGATTCGGCGTGATCGATTCCGGGGACCGGGGCCATATTCAATTCGAGGACCCAAGTCGCGTCCTGGAAAGGCTCTCGAAGCTAGTAGGCTACGTTAACTTTGAGAAATCCTTTGTATCATGTAACGCAACATTGGAGCATCTGCCGAGAGACTATGCCAGAAGAAAGGTAGCTCTGATAAGCGAGATAGCTAGGAGGATCAACAAATGAAACTGCCTCTTCTACCGACAACAGGTGTTGGGTCCTTCCCAAAGCCAAGCTACGTCACAGGCGCCAAGGGACGTCTGGATGAGAGCAGCAGAAGAGCCACAAGAGAATTCATTGAACACCAAGAAACCATGGGAATCGATGTCCTAGTGGACGGCGAGTTCTACAGAGGAGACATGGCTACAGACTACTACCGTGCGCTAGGATTTCCAGTTGCTGATTGGACAAGGTCATATGACAATAGGTTTTGGAGAAAAGGGATAGTTGACAAACCATTACAGAGAGCAGACCCAATACAGCTGGAGCAATTCAAATACGCTCAGAGCCTGACCGAGAAGCCTGTAAAAGCGATCCTGACGGGTCCAACAACCCTCGCCAACTGGGGCTTCAACAGCCACTACAAAACCCGAGAAGAGCTGGTCCTATCCTGGGCTGAAGTCGTGAAAGAAGAGGCTTTGGCCCTTGTCAAGGCAGGTGCAAGGTACATTCAAGTGGACGAACCAGCCGTCGCAGAAAGGTATTGGGAAACCAATCTCTTCAGGGGTGGACTGAGAAGAGTAACAGAGGGATTGGGCGTCTACACAATCACTCACGTGTGCTACGGCGAATTTCCTCTAGTCTACCCAAACATGCCCAACCTACCTGTGGATCAAATAGATATCGAACTCTCAGGCGAGCTTGACCTAGGGCTGGAAAGGTCAAATCTGCTGCGAATGATGAAAGAAGACCCGTTGACGAAGTACATGGACGTGGCTGCAGGCGTCATAGATGTTAGGCCAGGGGTCAGCGTTGAAGATGTTGAGACAGTAGTACGGAGGATCAACACAGTTTTAGAGGTCCTGGCTCCGACAGATGAAGCCTTGAGAAGGATCTGGATAGATCCTGACTGTGGCTTCAGAACAACCAAGAGCCCTACCGTAGCCTACAAGAAAATAGAAGTCATGCTGGAGGCTGTCAAGCAAGTTAGAGAACGTTTGTAAAGCAGAGCCAGCAACCTCATAGGGGCAAGAGCCATCGAGAGCAGGATCCACACTTGAAAGTGGTAGATCTGCTAAGGAAGGGAAACGGCGGGCAGATCTCAGTTGAGATTGAGCCCCCTACGCTTGGGAAGAGCATAGATGGCGTGTTCAAGGTTCTTGACCCCTTAGTCGAAGCGGGAATCAAATACGTTAACATTACCTATCACGCGGAACACCTCATAGGCTACGTAGAAGACAGCAACAAGAGGTTCCCCGTCTCCCAGAGAAGACGACCGGGAACCGTAGGAGTGGCAGGCGCGATTCAAGCAAGATACGCCGTTAGCAAGATCGAGTCGGTGCCACATGTCATCTGCACAGGTTTCACAAAATACGACGTAGAAGAATACCTCATCGACCTGCGCTTCCTAGGCATCGAGAACATCATGGCCTTGAGAGGAGACGCACCAAAAGGCCCGGATGGCACAAGGCTTCCCTTCACACGTATGCCAGGAGGATACGCCCATGCAAACGAGCTGATAAAGCAGATCGTCGAGCTCAGAAAAGGAGAGTATGTCGGAGCGAAGAAGGGGGACCCAATCGATTTCTGCGTTGGAGCCGCATGCTACCCAGAGGGTCATCCAGAATCCAAGTCCCCGAAAGAGGAACTTCGCTGGCTTAAGGCGAAGGTAGACGCCGGAGCCGAATATTTGGTCACACAGATGTTCTTTGACAACGAAGCATACAAACAGTTTGTTGAAAAGACTAGGAAACTGGGCATAGAGATCCCGATCGTCCCGGGAATCAAGCCACTCGCCTCACGCAAACACCTAGAAAGCCTTCCATCAACTTTCCACTGTTCAATACCGGAAAAACTGAGGACAGAAGTCCTGAAGCACGGCGACGACGAAAAAAGCATACGCAAGGTCGGTGTAGACTGGTGCATAGAGCAATGTAGAGAGCTCATCGATTACGGGGCACCGGGCGTACATCTCTATGCAACGAGAGGCTTGGCGATAAGGGAGTTTGTTGAGAGAATTCTATAGAAGGAAGAGAACAAAGCTATTGAACAACTTGTTCTTGAAGTCGCGACCAGTGAAAACGCTGGATAGCGTATGTGTACTTATATGGACTCAGACCTAAAGCCACTCTCGCAAGGTATTTATTGATCATGCACGGGGCTTAGGCATCCCGGAGAGTGTCAGAGAAACTGGAGCGGTCAAGCAAGAGAAGAACGAAGTCAACTGTCTTCCTAACGCCCCTACACAAGGTGTTGATCAACAAATCCGGAAAGACCACACAGAAGTTCTTCGAAGACCTACTCCACCTGTATGAAGCCCACGATATGCAACTCTGGAAAGAAGGTCACCTCTACCACGGCCATACCAGAATCGTCGCTACAAGAGCGGACTTCCTCAACGAGATCATCCATGCCCTTCCCGACCCCTACAGCGCAGCGAAGAAGCTCGGAGAGTCAACGAGAACTACGTACCTGTCCGTGCGCGACCTTGACACCACGAAACCGGCCGATAGAGCACGCGCCTTCAAACGGGTCACAGAGATTGTTGGTTTCGGTGTTGTCAGCGAACTGTCTCCTGGCAGGATAGTCGTTGAGTCGCCAGCCATTCATAATGAGCCATTTATGAGAGGATATTATGAAGGGTTCATGTCAGCCACACTTCGCACTCTGCAAGCGACGACTGACCGAATCGTCTTCCAGGCTGAGAAGTGCTCACGAAGTGCCTCACAGCCTTAGGCTCATCTTAGGCTTCGACCTGTTTAGCTGAAGGTAGAGCTCTCGATCGATAATGCTTGGGTAGCGTGGTTACGCGTTAACCTTAGCCGAAAGACCACCTCACGCCCCCTCCGACTCAGAATTATGGGTATGACCATAGCGAATACTACAAAGGCTACCATGACGAGGAAAGCAATTTGAGCAAATACAACGAGAACATCCTTGGTGGGCTGCTCCTTCTCCACGGTAATCGTGGATGTTTGAGTGGCCGTCATCCGAGGGATTCCCGCTACCGGAACGCTGAGCGATAGCTCAGCTCCCGTTTGGTCAGAGGCCACCGTTATCGTGACTGAATGCACTCCAGACAATCTCGTAGCCAGCATCCAACTCAGCTGCCAAGATGCGCCCCCCTCCAAAGTTGACCGATCAAACGCGCTTCTCTCAGAGATGACCAAGATCTCCGGACCAGAAATCAATGTCACAACCAGGTTGGAAGCATCCATATCCCCCACATTTGTTAGAGAGATGAGGAGCTCAGTCCTATCGAGCATCTCTCGCCATCTACCCTCATGGAGGAGAATCCTGGCTGGGTTAACACGTTTCAAGCTGATGTTTCTGAAGCATGCGACAGCAGGCGGAGGCACAGAGGTGTTGAAGCCCAACTCCAAAGCAACCTTCAACGCCACAAGTTGAAAGCTCTCCGGATCCCCGACGTCTCTTAAGAAACGCTTCAATAGGCTCAGTTTGAATTCTTTCCATCTAGAATTTCCGAGCTCCTGATGCGCCTCCCCCACAATGGTAAAACGGCTATTCTTCTTCTGTCGATCAATCACATAGAAGGTGACAAGGGATCTTGCGAAGTATGTCTTTGACGGAAGCTCTGTCCGTACACCATACGAAAGCTCAAGATAGAGCGAGAGATCAGGCCTCTCAACGATCTGCGACAAAGATCCTTCTCGCACCATCTTGATACTTTCCTCATCAAGGAAGGCCACTCCCTCCGTCTTCCATCCATCCAAGCCGTTCTTGAAATTGCCGTTCCGCAACAACTCAACAGGTGAGCCAAGAGAACACGGAACCGATGAGAGCAAGATCAAAGTCAGGAGCATCGTGAGGAATATCTTGCGAACAAGTGAGAACTCGGGTCCCTCACGTGGCAAACTCGGACCCAAACGCAATCACGAACATAAGTGTTTAAGGCTCAGCCAGCTCGAGAACGTGCTGTTGAGCCGACCTTATGTGAATCCTACGTTCAACCCTCTGGTCCCCGAACTCCCCCCTGACCTTGATGACGCCCTCCCTGACACCAATGTCTTTAGGGATGAATCTGAGCTGCCACACTCGAGTCAGCTCTCCAGGAATCTCCCACCACTGCTTCTCATCCAGGCTGTAGTAGAACTTAGGCGGAGGTCTCTCCTCCTCCCGAACCTTCAGAGAGATCTCCTGAGGCTCAACATCTGGTGGAGGCTTCTCTTCCTCCTTGGATGGTGGAGCAGAGACAACGGTAACCTTCTCGATCCTCTCAACACCTGGAACCAAAACTTCTCCTAGCGCCCGCTCCAATGTCTCCTTTATCTCACCCTCACCTCTAGTATTTCCCTCACTAGCAATAGTGACGAAGATCATTTTCTTGTCAGGCATTTCCTTCACCAGGTTGTAGAACCTTTTGGCAGCCTTTTCTAGGACTCAGCTGAACCATTAATGATGTTCAGCAGGGGCTATTAGAACTTGCGGAGAAGCACGGATGTAGCTCAGAAAAGGACCAGCACCATTTCCCCACATCCCTCTCAGGATTCACAAGACAATGCTTCGCTATTCCCAACAGAAAGAGTTCAAGACGGAACAGGCGAACACGCCTAGAAGCAGAGGCCAACCTAATGTTCAGCCTTAGCCTCAGGCTGAAGAATCATACGAAACGTACTTTAGCCTGATCGAACCATCCATCCCATTGTATAAGCCATGTCCGAGCCAGCTGTCACAGACAAACTAGTTGAGTATGGGCTGACCGAGCGTGAAAGCAAGGTCTACATCCACGTAGCGAAAAGGGGGCCCTGTCCGGCTGGAGAAATAGCTAGGGCACTCTTCATCCGAAGGGGACAGACATACAACATCCTGAAGGCTCTACAGGAAAAAGGCCTGGTGGAGGCGGTGGCTGGTAGGCCGATAAGATTCTCAGCGATCTCATTGCCCAAAGCAATTGATGTTCTTCTTGAGGCCCACAAGCAAAAAGAACGTCTGATGGAAAAGATCAAGCCTGAACTACTCTCTATGTGGCAATCAACTCTCATCGCAAGAACAGAGGAAGTTGAAGAAGAGAAGTTCCAGTTCCTGAAAGGCATCGAAGGCATCTACCGAAAGGCCCTAGAAATAATCGACGAAGGCAAGAGCAACTTGACAATGATCGCTTCTGAACCGGCACTCTTCCATGTAGATAGGCTTGGTGTTCTTGAAAAGATGCGTGAAGTCACACGCAGGGATATGGAAGTTAGAGTTTTAGCAGAGGTGACTCCGAGGGTTCGAGAAATAGTCGAACACATGGGAAAGATAGGCACCAAGAGTTTCGACGACTATCCCTCACCCCACTTTCTGATCGTCAATGGAAAGGAGATGTTGTTCCTGACGAGGCCTCTGGAGTCCGTTGACCCAAGAGACGCCACGGCCATCTGGACAAATAGCCCTATGCTGATAAAGACGATGCAACATCTTTTCGAGAGCGTGTGGTCATCTGGAAGGTGGGCGTCAGAAGTACTTGCCACCGTGGAACCTAGGGCAAGAGGAAAGGTTCCAGTCCAAGAGAAGTCCAGAGGAGCCAAGGCTCTTCAGGAAAGATTCGCGAAGTATCTTGCTGCCTCAGGCTTCGATGTGAGAAAAGATCACATGGTAGTTGGTAGCTCAGGAGTGGAACACATCTTCTCGCTTGCGCTCTTCCGAAATGGAGGGAAACCGGTCGTCATAGACATCGAATCATCTGAGAAGCCAATCAGCCCTATTCAAGTAATAAGATTCTTTGCGAAGAAACTTGACATAAAAGGTCGCGTAACTGATACAACCCTGATAGTCGAGCCTAACCTCGACAGGGACGCACGTAGACTCGCAACTTTCTACCGGATCAAGTTCACTGAACTCAGCTCGATCATAGGCACAGAATGGAGCACAACTCGTCTAGACCCCTCGCGACTAGCGACTGAAACACCTCTGAAATAGAAGAAACCAGACCGATGAGCCCGATCCCTACACTCCAAGAGCGAGTCCTTTTGAAAGCTTCGCATTGGCTATGTGGCATCAGCACGACAAGGAACTGAGCAGTTTCATACGCCATATGAACTTAAGCGCATCTGCCGTCTATCCTTGGGATGAAGTTGCCGATAGGCACGATATACTAGGAATGCCCCAGCACCAAGTACGGGCATAGAAATTAGGTAACAGATACGCGCAACCCAGAAGATCCAAGTAAGATGCTGCATCCAATTTGGCAAGCCTGACCCAGTCGGCATCCTCGAAGCGATATCTGCCTCTAAGAACTGAAACATGACCCCTATGACGAGCACTATGACCCCAGCTACCAGCGCTTCGATTCCACTGTTGTAAACGGCTGATCTATCCTTCGCTACAGGCTTGTCCCTACTCAAGCCAATCGACAGCTTCTAGGCTTCAAGCCGTGTAATTAGGCTTTTCAACATTCAGTGACCTAGTCTGATCAAAATTCTCAGGACCATTCGGCCATCAACATAGTATACGTGGCGATAATGTCGACCTCCTCCAAAGCTCCCAGCCTATCATTCAAGCTTGCCGCATTGTTCTTGGCATGCCCGAAATGCGGCGCCCGGTTCCACGTGGGGGATCAAGCGTCGAAGCCCATGATACTTCGATCAGCCTCTGCTGAAAGAGGCTGAACCGTCACTTGTGGACGCGATGAAGCTGTTGCCAATGGTCTTCTCGGACACAAGAACGTACATCGGTGCGGCCCTTCGAGTCAAAGAGGATGGCAAGCTTACGGTTCGTAGGGCTGACGTTCAAGAACCCTGTCCTGCTTCCCGTTTCGTGTTCTTCGCCTCTCGAGCAGTGGCCGCCTGAGAGAGAGCCCATGACGCTTCTCATGATGCCCGAATGGTTTGAGGCCCTTCCGCAATTCTCTGACCAGATAGACCGTTATGAGGCCAACATCCTATCCCTCTTGGCGCTGCTGTCTGACAGGAAGATTAGCGAAGCCTCCTTCCTCATGCTTCTGCGGAGACATACAGAGAGATTTAGGCAGGCGGAATTCTGGGAAGCCCATTTCCTTAGAGAAGCTTCGGAATCAGAGATCGCCAAGATTAAGGTGGCTCTCGAGACACTTGAGGCGCAGAAGATAGGAGGAGAGAGGTGACAAGGAGCTTCTCTTAAAGAAGAGCATGCCTTCCCATATCAAAACATATCTAGAGCTTGTGGTCAATGGAATCAATGAAGTTGTGGGGGGACCACTTGGTTGTCAAGAAGGATAAGGAGGCTGGTTGACTAGGGATCGATTCTCCGACGACTACTGAGGCCCTTGTTGTGGCGTAGCCTTTCATGATGGCTGATCAAGTCAGAAGGTCGGGATGAGGGAGACAAGGCTCTTGATCTTGTCTGGGAAGACTCCTTCCTGAATCTGCATGACAGCGCTTCTCAGGCTTTGCCTCGATGACTTGATCTGGTCTAGCAATGACTCTACGGTGCGTGCCTCGAATCCTAGGACAACAGTTTCATCCTTATCCTTCACTGATTCCATGACGGTAGCCAGCCTGGCCCTGTGTCCCTGAAGCGATTTCTCAAGTTTAGATATACCCTCGAGTCCTGGCCCAGTCAATAGCTTAGAGGAGACCATTGGGAGCGCTTTTTCAAATTCCTCCTCGGAGACCCTTCTATCCCTCAAGTCTTCTAGGAGTCCTGCTATCGTGGACTTCATAGCCTGAGCCAACGCCAATGCCTCATTGGCTTCAATGAACCATTCTGGCATCATGATCAGAGATCCCTTGAACTGTCCGGGAATAGAGGAAAATTGGATTAGCAAGAGTCGATTGACTTCACATTCGTAGATCGTTCCGTCGAGGCCTCTTATTCTGAGGACATCACCGAATGGGTCAGCTCTACCCGCAGCCATGCCAAAGAGTTTACCGTCATCTCTATAGACGTGTTGTAGATCTTCGCTGATACTTTCACAGGTAGCCAAGGCCGGCATTATGCTTTGAAGTCTGAAGCCAACGTCGATTTCCTTATGAAACTTGGATCCGCAGAACTCGCAGAATTTGCTGCTCAAATGAATCGGCCTGCTACATGAAAGGCACATCATATGGATTGTGCGGGGAAGGACCGAACCAACCTTCAAAGGCTTCGTCCGCCAAACAGGCTCTTCAGCGGCACCGTACCCCGTCGCCCCATAGAGCAAAGTCTCACTCAAAGGCCTCTGTTCTCCCGCTTGGGTCTTTGCCTTACTCAACAACAGCTTCATTGCAGATATGGCTCCAGTCACCACCAGTGTAAGAGAGCCGGCGACTCCAAGGCCGAAAGATAGGAACCGATAGATTTCAGCGAGCTTGAGAACCTCAACTAGTAGGTAGAGGAGATACGCCGAGCACATTAGGAGGACTCCGAGCATAAATGCGGAGAGGGTTTCCATGAACCTCTACCTAGATATCCGCGCTAGGAGATCTTGTTCAGAACTTCATGTAAACCTTGAATGATTTGTTCAGGCTTCGCTCCTTCAATTGTCTCCAGTTTGTACAAGTTCGCGAGTTTCTTCGCGGTATCACTCAAGCCTGGAATGGCTATGAGAACTGACTTTTTCGGTGAGACGTCGAACGTCTTGGCGAAGACAGATACCACGTGCTCTTCACGGCAGACTACGTCGGAGATCACCATATCAACTGTGATAACGGCCCTCTGGTCTTTCTCGGTCTTGAAGCCGACCAAATCGAAAGTGTGTGAGGTGCCAGAGACGCCGCGTACAAGGCTTGGCGCCTCCACCTCGTATCCAGTTTCTCTCAGAATCTTCTTCATTGGCAGAAGGAGCAGCACTTCCTTCGCAAACTCAGTTTCAGCCGCTTTGTCTAGAGAATACGAGTACACATCGTCAAAGATACTTTCCTTGACTCCGAACTTCAACCCGCACTCTCTACAGTAATGTTTCCCCTCCGGCGCATCAAACCTTTTGCTGCAGCTTCTGCATCGGAACCAAGTGCCCACCTGCCGGTAATCCGCCCCAAGCTTAGCAAGGGTTTTCCCGCATCGTGGACAGATGTGAACCCCATCCCTAAGAAAACGGTCATCACTGTCAATCGTTCCACATTCGATGTGCTCATGAAGCTCTCTCTTCTCAATCTCATGTGATCCGCATTGGATACAATAGTATCTATAGGTCACGTTCTTTGAGCTGCAGCCGGGACAGACCATTATCTTGTCAAAGAATTTCGGGCGCAAGATTCCGGCTCGAACAAGCTGGTCTAGCAGAGCCTCGGTCTTTTTCCTATCTCCAGCTACGTCCTCTATCTTGGGATATCGAGCTCCAAGCACAGGATGAATCTCTGGTAGGAGCTCAATGAGGTTCCCTTCAGTGAACATCCTGAGTAGGACTTGGACCTCTGGAACATCGTATAGCGTTACTCGCTCAGCCCTACTCAAGGCATTACATCCTGCTCAAAGCATACATTTGCGAGTCCTTTCGAGTATTTAACGGTTAAACACCTGAGTAGACCTGCCTCTTTTTTCGGGACTTGGTTGATGCGGACAAATACGGATGACTGCGAAGTCTAGTCTACAATGGCGCCGGCTCAAGCGTGAAGTCAAGCTGTATCTCGGCGCCGTCATGCATCTCGATAGTGGACGGGGTGGAAGCAGTCACGTGGTCGACGAGAGTGCAGTATACGAGGCTTCTTCCGTCTGGCGCGAAGACCCAGTAGGATCCATCCATAGACATTGAGACCTCACCGAGATCACGGACATCAATCATCGCCCATGAGAGGCGAACGGGGACCATGTCTCTTAAGCCTTTCACAACCCCGTAGATCTTATTCAAGAGAGGAATCTGCCAGACATACCCGACTTGAAAACCCAAACAGGCGAAAGTGAAAGTGACACGGGTTTCCTCAAACCTGTGAAGATAGCCGAACCTTCGTAGATACAGCCAGAAGCTGCCTTTTCCAAATCCCCAATCATAATGTCGTACACCATCCGGTGTCACGAAGAAGAAGTGCCCTACCCCTCCGAAGCCTCGACAACTGAAGCTTATTCTCGAACTCCCGGCAGTGGCATTCCCAATCCGCCCGCCCACCAGACTCCCGGCCTGATCGAGTAAGTCGACCCTGTAGCTTACATTCTCAACCAAGCTATAGAAAGTTCCGGCACGCATCAATACCCCGTCTACATCTACATCGCATCCGATGAGCATGATGATCATAGCTGAAGCACAGTAGTATTCAGCATAGAAGCGTGGCCATGTGGTCTGAACATACCCATAACTGAAAGCCTTCAAGCTGTACTCCCCTGGCGATATGACTGTCGGAACTTCTCCCCAGTAAATCACTTCAGCCAAATCATAGTTCAAGCCCGAAAAGATAGCGGTCAAAGTTGTATTCGTAACACCTGCCTGCCCAGGTGCAATAATATTCTCCGTGTAACCGCGTGAAATTTCTTTCGCATCGTAATAGTATATTCTCGCCCTGTAAGGCACAGGGGCCTTCAGGAAGATCCATTCCGCAGGCATCTGCATCCGTATTGTACACGGCCATGCAAATCCTGAAACCAGGGTGGTCTTTATTGCGCCGCCAGCCTCCATATCGACGGTAAGGGTCTGGTTCATACCAAGCTCCAAGGTAACATTGTGATTTGTGGCCTGAATGTAGCCTCTGATGTGAACCTTTACGTTGTAGATATCTTTGCCCAGGCCATAATCCCTTCTTCTCCATATCCCTGACCATGTGTGATTATAGTGCTCGTTGAAGCCTAGGATGTGAAACCTAATGGTATTCTCATTGGCATATGTGGTGATACCGGATCCCAATGTTCCGTTTCGAACGAAGATCCCTTGCAGCGACCAATCTGACATGCGATACGCCTCCACCAAGATGTGTCCGCCGAAAAGTTTGTCACTCATAGTTCCGCATACTCGTAGTTCAGCCTGTCTAGGCGATTCCAACACCACGGCTACCGCCGTTGGCTGTAAGAATCTGATCGTGCCAGATATTACGCCTCCTGTCAAAAGGTAGATGTCCCTGGACGCGTTTTGGCCTTTAGAGACGATCTGGACTGGCATCACAGCCTGTTTCTGAACATAGGCGAAAACGTACGCGGTCAAACTGTATGTTCCTATACCGATCCCGCAGAACTCCGTGCCAACTGGATCTGCGCCCACATATTTCCAGCGCTTGCCCACCACTAGGAGGAAAGGATCGCCTCTAGGTAGGTTGAGCGTGTTTCCATGATCGGCTGCAATTACCTTACCATCGGTGTTGGACCGCGCCTCTACAGTCCAGTTCAGGATCCCCTTCGCGCTATATCCTAGGCTGATAAGCCAAGGATGGCTTAATGACGGTATGTTAGTGTTTGGGGGAAGCTGATATAGAATGGAACCGCTGATCTTAGCGCCCCTGTTAACAGTCATGTTCAGATATATGCTCTGTCTCTCGCTCAGGGGTATCAACACGCTTTGACTGGTCAGTGCGTATGCATATGTGGTCGTCCGGAAATATCCTGCTGAAGCTTCAAAGGAGTAGCTTCCGGGCCGAAGCCCTGTCAGGTTAAAGAATCCTGTTGTGAAATTAATTAGAGCTCGAGCCTTCCTTTCCTTAGTCTGAGCATTGAGGGCATAGACCACGCCCTTGGTCCTGATTACTATGCCTCGCGGCAGGAACTCTGGATCGATAAGGTAGCCGTAGACTGTTGCCCAGTCACGCGACATGGAAACCAGGATAGTCATGATTCGCGTAGGCGTTGTCGGAAAGGCTGGTTTACGTGCCGGGGAAAGTGAAGTGGAGACGTAGATCGTCACGTTGTAAAGACCCGCCAGAGTCGGAGCGACCATATTTTTGAACCGGGCTATCTGAGGCGGGGTGAACCCAGTCAGGTTCCAGCTCCATATTATCACATACCAAGGGGCATTTGGATCATGTGGAAAGTGCTGACTAGCATCAGTCACATTGTAGTACCAGTAGTCTTCCGTAATTGTAGACCAAACAAAAGAGGTGTCATTTTCTGATGTTACAGGCACAAACTCCCGTGGTATCTCAATCTTGACTGCAAAGCCCGGAACCGTTACATTGACCTCAATATCTCCCCTCGTCCCGACGAACACAGGCCACCTCGACGGTCGCATCACCGCAGGATGATTCCCGTAGACAGGTCTTACATGGAACAAGAAATAGGGCAGAATAGCAGACGAGAACAGGACCAACGATATCACCAGCGAGGCAACTCTCCTCAAATGGATTGGTCTCGGCCAGCGTCTGCCCGGCATGGCAACTCACAGGTGCAGAGTGAACGTAAAGCTACGGTTATGTGCACGCGAATGATAAGAGCATTTCCAGAAAACGACCATTAGATCATAATACCAGTGATGCAACAGCGACCCCTCAAGATCGGCCTTGAATGCGCATATCGGACTGAGAAGGCGGTCAGACCCAATCTAACGCAGGCGCCAACAGTTGGACACTGGTAAGATTCAGCCAAAAACCAAGAAACCCGTGTTCTATCCGGTTTGCCATATTGGTGGATGCAGTCTTCTAGGAGATGAATGGCATGTTCGCCCGTCGGGTTGTGATGGATCTCGCTTCCTGGAACGAATCGACTATGATCGTCTAGGAAGCTGATCATCCATTCATCGCTTGTGGTCATCTTGAAGTCTGCCTGCCACAAGTCGTTGCTATACGGCCTCTCAAACCTACGCTTGCCCCAAACCTTTTTTCAGAGCTTCAATCGGGTTGTTCAACCCAGCCTTAATGAGTATTCAATGGATAGTGTTGTGGCCAATTGCGACCATGCCTTCAATCTTACAGGGGCCCCACTTCCTCTCGCTTCGAAGCTTGAGTATGAGATCAACCGTTTCCTGTGGTGTCTTCCAGAAACGGTGACGCCTTCTAGACTTGATGTGTAGACCCTCTCACCCTTGTCTCCTGTAGAGGCTCCATCAATGAAAGACAGTTCTCTCGTCTATCCGTAACGCTACAGCAATATCGCTGCTCCTCCAACCCTCAAGCTTTCTACGAACAATCCAACATCTTCTCATCAGAACGCTATCCATTCTCCCACATCAATCCTTCCCTATCTTACCGAACTCTTTTTATCACTAACACATGTGGGGCGATAGCTCAAACCGAGAAACTTGGAATATGCTTAAATAATCTCTGACTCACGGTTACTGAGATGATCCATGAGAAGGGCATCTCTTCCTGTCTTGCTCGGAGCTGCTTGTTTACTAGTATTCTCATTTTCTTCAATGCTCAGGCCAACGAAGGCCCGAGGATTCAGTTCCATCTGGTTTGAACCATTCAGCGGACCGACGGCATATGACGATTTCAATGGAGCTTCCGAAGCAAGATGGGGAACCTACAGAGGGACCCCCGAAATGGTTCAGGCAGCTGGAAGATCATCAGTGCTCAGGTTGACGCACCCTCAACCTGGAGATGCGTTAGGGCCTTTCGGAAGCCCAGTTAGCACTTCGCTATTCCTCCTCAATCCGGTCACCGCAGACTTTGCAGATGGAATGATTGAATTTAACATATACTTTGAAACGGATGCCTGGGCAGGGGTAAGCGCGGTGCTCACCTTTCGGATGCAAGGTGATGATACCTATTACGCGCTGCGATTGACCAGCACCAAAGACTGGCATTCCGGTTTCGCAATTTACTCAAAGCACGATGGCTGGAAAGAGATAGGATGGTCTGATGGCTGGAGCGAGATCGGGTGGTCCGGTTGGACAGCAGGAGGGGTTTTCCCTACAAGAACTTGGTCAAAGGTTGTTGTGACCATAGCTGGTTCGAGGATGAGTTGCTACAAAGATGGCGTTCTGATGTCTTTTGCCGAGGACAGTACTTGGAGCAAAGGCTGTTGGGGAGGAATAGGGCTGCAAAACAACTACTATGGTGGAGTTTTCTATATCGATAATTTCAGGATACCAGGACGGATGAAGTGGGTTGCATACCGTGGTTCTCCAAGAATTGACTCGAGCTTCGGAAGACTAGGCTCCAGCTTGCTTTTCGACCACCCAGGAATCTTCGGTGATGAAGACTCGTTCGGCGGCGCAGACAGTTGCTCTGCATTCATCTCCGATCCGGATCTTCACCTCTTCGAGAGTGGAGTCATCGAATTTGACATGTTTTTTGACGATGATGTGGGTCAGAAGGCCTTTGTTGCCTTCAGAATGGAGAATGAGCATTCTTACTACGCTGCTCGAATAACAAGTACGTATGATTGGTCTTGCCATTTTGTGAGAAGAATTACTGCGAATAACTGGCATGTGATTGGCTCAAAATCATACTATTGGGCCATTGCCCCTAAGGTTTGGTTCCACGTGACAATCATCATTGATGGGCATCGCTTTGAGTTATGGCGGGACTATGAGCATCTCCTCTCAGCAGATGACTGGTCAATACCTCGAGGCAAATGGGGTGGAATTGGATTCTACTCTGCATACTATGGAACCAAGTTCCACATAGACAACCTTAAGATATGCATATGGGCCTAAGCTTACTACCGAGTCACGCACCGCCTGCAGCTCTTCAAGCGACAGATTGTTCAAGGCATAGATACAGAACCCGTCTGTTTCGGTCATTACCAATGCAATGACACTTCGCAGAGCGTGATATCCAGGAAGCTCTTCGTTAACGTCAGAGATCTGCACAGTCACCGTGTCGTTATCCTGAGAGAATGCTTGAGCCTTCACTTGTGCGGTCCATATTCCTGTAACGTTCGCTTCCACCACATAGGTCTCGCTGCTTGGCCCGAGAAAATGAAAAACAGACCGATTGACAGACACCTCATAGGAAAGTGAGTCCCTCACGCTTAATGAAAAGCGGTTTCCTCGATCGCCCCAAATGAGATCGAATCGTAACATTCCTACGGAGGGAACTTCGAACGTGGGCCCTCGAACTGACGTATTGGCCGCAAATGCCTGACGTGACACAACTACAACCGTCTGGAATCGATAGTATGCTTGTACGATAGGATAGATCCTGCATTCTTTGCGGACGATACTTGACATGAACCGGCTAACCATTCCTACCCACTCCAACTCCTTGCGGGCCGATAGGTGATACGCCATGGGACACATGAAATCGAGGTACTGAGACATCTCTTTGTAGTCTTGGCCTATTCGATATCTTGCGACATTGTATTCCTCCGTACAGCCAACAGCAAACACGGCTGCAGAAAGCGCTTTACCCTGTACTACATCCCGAATACTCTTCACAAACGTTGCTATTGTGTCCGTGTTTCCATTAGCCACCAGTCCTAATTCGTGCATATAGCGAACATAGTCTAGGTGTATGCCATCTACCAATGGGAAACATTCTACGATATATCTAACTACCTCTTTGAGATGTGCTCGATGTGCTTCGTCAGACGGATCTATGGGGGGCATCTCTCCAAAACATGAAATCATAACATGAACTGACATAGAGAACTTCTTTGCCCTCTCAATTGTTTGATCGAGAGAGAATGCACCTGAAAACTTAGGTTCTCTACTTCTACCAACCCACCGATCTTTCTTCTCAGCCAAAAATATACCCTCGCCGACACCTGTCGGATGGTAAATGTCAACGAATATTGTGTTGATGCCGGATTGAGCTATGAACTCAAGTGTATTCTCACTCGTTTCGTCGAAGAGCGAGCTCCAGTGAGGATGAACATAGACGGCACATACTTTGTTCGAGGGCTTGGAAACGACACAAATTATGACAAAGATAATCATGACCGAAATGAGCAGCAGGGCCCTCAGCCTAAATGGCCCATGATGTGCTTGCATCAGGACAACCGCACGCTCTCTACTGGTCTTTACAGCAAGTCGCTGATATTTGTTAAGGATCCTTGTGAGATAAAGCATCATCAAACGTATCAAAGATGGCGTATCAAGTCTTGTTGATAATGACTGATGAGCCTGCGAGACCATGGATACAGGATGGAACGTATCTAATTGTTCGCCATGATTTCTGTATCATCTCGCAGCCACACAGGCACAGTCGTCAGTGTCTTCATTACTACCGGGAACGTGCCCATGGTCTGGCAGTAGCTGGACCTACTCCTCAGACGCGATGACTTAACCGAATCTTGAACGGAGAAGAGACAATACGCGGTATATGGAATCTCAGCTTTTTCGGTAATTGCATCTGCCTCTGAAAGACATATGTGACCATGGCCAAGCATGCAACTGATTCAAGAACATATATTGGATCCAAACTCAGGCTCGGGCTTGCTAACTTCTCCTCAAGGTAGATCAAGTAGTCCGAAAACCAACCTCTGGGTGTAGATAACGACGCATTCAGTAAACCAGTGAAGGCAAGTGAACCAACTCCCCCAGGCAGATCCAGCCCGGTCAAAATCAAGCTAACAGTCAACAGTGTAACCAAGGCGAGGCTAAATTCTATTACAGCACTTATCTTTCTTGTTTGATCCTCACTTATGTGTTCGAGGGTCGATCCCTTGGACCGAATCCAATGTATCGCCTCTAGAAAGCCCTTGGAGGAAATCATAGCGAAGACAGAAAGTGAAGGGATCAGGAAACGAACCTCAAGATAGGTGAAGAACACTGTAAACCCAGAGGTGAAGGCGAGCCATGGGATCAATAGGGCTAGCTCAGAATACATTCTTTCCCGTATCATCTGGATTACGCCAACTGCTGAGAAGATAATGACCGGGGGGGATACGAGCAACGGAACCATAGACAGCCACCAAACTCTTCTTGTTGTTGCCAGGAGGTTCGCTCCAACGCCAATCGTCTCGGACATGATCTGATGCGAAATCAGGCGCGAAAATACTCCCTTTCCCTCAATCTCGTATCTCGTTCCCAGAAGATAGTTGTCCCACAAATAGGGATACATCGTTACGAAGGAGAGTAATGCACTCAATAGCAAAGTGAACGTAGTTCTTTGTCTATGTTTCGTGGTTAAGGGATAGATACCAGCAGACAAATAGAGGACAATGATGGACAGAACGAATACGGGTGTCAAACCGACATCTGTGAACGACACAGAATATGCCCCACCACTTACGATCGGTGTCAGACCATTTGAAAGAGCAGTGATAGTGCCAATCAATCCGTATACAGCCACCAGTATACTAGGAAGCATAGAGCTTGCGAAGGCTATCAGAAGCCTCAGATACCTGTTCAACCTGAGCCTAGTTGACAAGTAGAAAAGAGCTATGGGAAACAGAATTAGATTCTGATCTCGCATCATAAGAGACCACGCGAGAAGAGGACCAGTGGCAAGAAGATAGGAATTCTTCTTCTCTACCACACCAACATACAGACAGAACAGAAACAATGCCGATAGAGCTGTGCCAGGAACATCGCTTAGCACTGAGCCCACTGACGATAGCATGAAAGCGTTTAAGATCAGGAACAAACCTGAATAGAACCCCAGCCGAACGCTATTGAACAGCTTCCTTGTGAATGAGTAAGTCACGACCACCAAGATTACACCAAAGAATGGTGAGAGATATTTCGCCGACCATATGGGAGTGTTGAAAAGAAAGAGGGTCGTCAGCATCCACCAAAAAAGAGGAGGCCTCTCATCACCGTATGGACCTAAGACATCGTTTTTTCTCAATCTACCACTGTGGATCAGAGCATTATTTAGATAGGCCTTGTCGTCGTACAGGGAGACTTGGTTAACATACCCTGACAAAGAAAATAGTGTTACAGACAGAGCAACTAGTAGTAGCCTTGCAAATAGGTTTCCCCTTGCTAGGCTCATCTTTCGGACAGATGGCCGGGCTTGCGTCTCCTTCGCTTTCTCTTCGCGTTCTTCTTTCTTGCGTGCTTCCTCTGCAAGGATTTTTTCTAGGCGATAGTAGCCTTCAGGGGTTCGCCACCATCGTCCCTCCTCGAGGAAAGCATAGCCTTTGTCCTGGAGAGCACATAAAAGCTCCCCAATCAATTTCGAGGGAACGTCCTCTGAGAATTCTCGCCCAATTCTCTCGGTGAGTTGGCGCAGCGTAGGGCCATCGCGCATCAACCTGAGTAGATCTTTCTCTGTTAGGGAGACCAACCCTGAAGACCTCTGTCCCTATTTCCCTGCCTTGTCTATTCATCGCAACGCGGATCTAGCTTTTGCCGCTGTGTCACCGAACCTCTGCGCTCTTTCCCAACCGAGCCTGCCTCTTTTCACTTCAATATAGGCATATACTCGAATCAAGTCCAACAACTGACGATAACCAATCACGAACAATGGAGACAAGAGAACCAATCCCCAATCTGCACGATCCAGACTGACGGCTAGGATCGATGTCAGGATCTCCATCGCAGTGAAGACCAAGTATGCAACTAGGATCTCATAGAAAACGCCTGTTGCTATGGCCAAGATCGTGATCGCGGTCATACCCAATTCCAACACTGGAATCACGAATAGGGTAGCGAACAAGTAGGGGACGCCTATCATACTATAGGAGCCGGAGCCTCTCCACATTCGATAGCGCTGATGCTTTCCAAAAGTCTGAGCCATTCCGCCATACCATCTCTTCCGCTGTTTGAATAGATCTTTCAGCTTCTCTGGCGCTTCTGTGTAAGCTACGGAGTTTGTCACGTTTCTTGACGCAACTTGTCGTCCGTCCCTTGCTTTCTGTATCTTGACGGTAACATCAAAATCCTCTGACACCGTGTCAGGGTCATATTCTCCCACGTACGTTAACACTGATCGACGGAATGCTCCAAGTGGGCCTGGAACCACAAGAGTTATGTTCAAGAGATCGAATGCCCGCCTAGGGATGTTTATGTCGCGTATATATTCAAGAGACTGGCACCTAGTAAGAAGATTGATTGGGTTTGCGACTCGGATGTTGCCGGAAACGCTCATTATGTTTGGGTCGCGAAATGGAAGAACCAATTTGGCGATGGTATCTCTCTCTAGGAGTCCATCTGCATCTACAACCGCTATCAATTCTCCCTTCGCCAGTTTGATCCCTGCACTGAGTGCGGCATGTTTTCCTGTATTTGGAGGATCAAGGTTCAGCAAACGGATTTGACCTTTGGTTGCATAAGGGGCTAGGATTTTTGCCGTGTTGTCTGTACTTCCATCGTTAATGACTAGAATCTCCAGATTCCTGTATGTCTGTTCTAGCAACGTTTGAAGTAGAGCCTCTATGCCCTTCTCTTCGTTGTGTGTGGGGACTATGACCGAAACCGGAGGGGGAACATCGAACTCCGAATACCGGGCTTGGAGTCGGTCATGTATCAGGGCGAGCAGAATAAAGGTGAGATCATTGACCAGAATTACTGTGACCCCAATCGTAACAAACCAGAAGTAGATCCCGGGAAGCAATCGAAGGACTTGCTGGAGGATAAGTGTCAAGTCAATCAACCGTGTTTCCTCCGCATGATTTCTTTAACAATTCTAATGTATGTGGCCGCAGTCACTAGCAAGGTAAGTCCCACAGAAGCAATGACCATTTCTCTTCCAAGGTACGACAAATAGGTCACTGTGACGAGAAAGACACAATAGATTGCCAGAGCAAGTCTAGCCGCTCCATTTGGATAGGGTGCCAATAGTATTGCTGAAGTGATTGCTGCCAGTCCTAGTAGCACCCACGTTCGAAGCGGCTCAGAAACATTTCCGTAGTTGATAATCACCCAGACAGATACAGCCAACTCTGCGACTAGGATGAATCTTGAACGAAGTGGCCTCATGGACAGAATCCATCTCAACCGTCAGTGCGCGATGGAGCTGCACCGCGAACCATTCCAAGAATTCTCTTTCTATTTGCCTCATACTCTTCCTCTCCCAGTTTTCCATGTAGATAGAGTCGCTCTAGTTCGTACAGGCGCTTGTCTTCCTCTGCCGCCAGATGACGTTCGATATTCGAAGACGGTGGTCTTGATACATTGCCCTGTGGTAGTTGACTTTTAGGTCCTTGGGCTACGTTTGAGAATGTGACGCCTTCTTCGATCCCCCGTTCTGTTACTTTTTGCAGTGCAGATATCTTAGCTTGCAGAGTTCTAAGTTCGCTTGATGGCGAAGCTTCTTCCATGGGCTTGGTTGCTGTCTCCTCAAGGAGAGCTATCTTAGCGCGAAGACCTCTCATCTTCGCAGTCTCAGCATCGAGTGAAGCCGGTGTCGCATGCACAAGAGCACGGGAGGTCACTTGCCCCTTCAGGGATAGAGTAGCCATAGAAGCCAAGATCTCATCTATGCTATCTCCCTCAACCAAAGCAATGTTGTACAACTTGCAGAGCCTCTTGGCACGTTCTGACGCTTTCGGAACAGAAATCAGAACAGACTCATCATGTGCCACATCCAAGGCCTTAGCAAAGAAGGTAATTACTGCAGTTTCGTCAACGGAGTCTCTGCCCGTCACTATGTCGAAAACTGTTCGCCTTCCATCATTACGAGCAAGAATGTCGAATGAGTGTTCGACACCAGATTCCCCTTCTAGGAAGGCAGGAGATTCTACTTTGAGCCCTTCTTTCTGCATAAACTCCAAAAGCGGCAGATAGATCCCAGTAAGAGAATCGATTTCTTTCTTCTTCTCTTCATTGATTCGATATTGATGCAGGATGCGTAGCCGCACTTGCTCCCAAGTTGAAACTGTCCCACAGTTCTGACAGACATGGGTGATTCTTGGAATACTGGAGTCTCTTCCGCAGTCGTCACACCTAAACACCCTTCCAACTCGACGGTAGTCTGTTCCAATGACCTTCAGTTCCTTTCCGCACTTGGGACAGACCAGTCTTCCATCTTTCTGGAACTTGACTTCGAAATCTACGTTTCCGCAGGCATAATGTTCAATCATTTCTCCGCTTTCTAAGCGATCGCCACGACAAAAAGTGCAAGTGTATTTGTCTCTGAGCGTCGAGGAGCCACATGAAGGGCACAGAATCTCAGACAGATATCTCTCCTTCTTGAGAATGCCTGTGCCAGCCAATCGGTCGAGGAATTCGACTGAGTCAACCGCGTGAATCAGCCTTGTGACATCAGGATACGTGACGGTCCCCTCTTTTACCTCAGGCACTAAGACCTTAGGCCCGTCTACCATCCACTTCAGAAATACCGCTCCTCGAATGTCGACTAGGGGTGCACTGTCGGTCTTAGTCTGCACTATGTCTGACCTGCCATGTTTACGAGGTGGCGAATAGAGAGATCGGGAGCCTTTCTTTTTTGCTTTTTGATCGTATATAACCAGGTGACTGTTAGATGAAAACAACCAAGAGGTTAAGAGACGGCCCGCATGAACGCTATAATTCGCACCTGAATTGTGCCCACAACAATCGCGATAGAGGTAGGCAGCTGCGTGGTTGTGTATATATATGTGGTTCCTATTCTAAACAGTTAAATTGGGTCAAAATACCCGCCAAATAGGACTAGGCAGATGTATCCCTATGAGCACCGTGGTTGTTGATCGTCGAGAATGGGATCAGCTCATGCAGGACACTGAGCGTCTAGTGAAGAACTATGAGAGGCTTCTGGGCAAGGTAAAGGATCTCGAAGAAGAGAAGAGGCTTTTGGAGGAGAGACTCGCGGCGGGTCAGGTGCAGCTGCGAGAACTGCAGAAGCAGGTAGAGATAGACCCAAAGGAAGTGTTGGCAATTAAGGAGCTTCGTTCAGCCATAACTCGTCTGATCAAGGATTCGGAGACAATCAAGATTGGCTGATAAGTCGAAGGCTCAGCCGTCGAGCATCGTTCTGGATAGAAACGAGTGGGAAGCTTTCATCGACGAAGTAATGAAGTTGGTTCAAGCACATGACAAGCTGCTGACTCTCTTGAAAAGAACGAAGACCAAGTGGTCGTTGAGCGGAGAAAATAGATGTTCGATCCCTGCTAAGAGCTCGTTTGCGTCAGCGATCCTCAACTTCTTCGGATTAAAGTCGAAACGGGTCTCCAGAAGGTTCTGTTCCTATTGCGGCGTCGCGGTCGAATTCGGAGACAGGTTTTGTAGAATCTGTGGAAAGAACATCCAAGTTCACACTTAAGAGATGAAGGAACGAGGACGTATGTGAACCTCAAGTTACTGCGCTGGCTGTCTTCTTGCGCATGGTGAGTCAACCTAAGCCTGATCGGGCGTACCTCAGAATTGCGGCCACTCCTCCGAAGCCTTTCAGAAGTTGTTGACCTTCCTCTGTCTCTCCAGAGATTATCTCGACACCAACGCCTTTGTTTTCGCCGATTTCAGCGAGCTCTTCAAGTAGCTCTCGTTTCTCAACCTCAAGTGTAGCATTACTGCATTTCTTGCATTGCACTGACGCTGCATCCTGCTCTAACCTAGCCATTTCATGTGGAAGCATGAGGCGATCCTCGGTGAACCCGCAGACCCGACACCTGATGATGACATGAACCATGTCAAGCTTCTCGGAAAGAAGTAATACGCTGACTAGTCCGGCCTTCAACGCCTTACGGGCCTCGCTCTCACCATATGCAGCCAAGCCTGTATCATGTCCCACCTCATAGAGGAACTGTTGGACAAGCCTCTTCTCTTCAGAGTACCGAACCCCACGAAGGATCTCAGGCGCCTTCTCGAGAACCTCATCAATTCCGTTGTCACCGATGTAGGCGGTGTCAACGGTCGCCACGATCTTCTTCTTCAACTCATAGTTCAAGTATTCTCCGTTCTCGAAATCATATTTCGATGGACCGGGTCCGCCGATGATCAGACCCTTCAGGTCGGAGATCTGGGTAAAGATCTCGTTGACGTGTCCGCCGACCCTCTTATAGTACTGGTTGACCTCAGCCTCCCTGAGCCTCTCGAACCTCCGAGCCGACTGCCCCCCTGCCCTATGCTTCCCAGGAATCCCAGAAGTCATCTCCTTCATTATTCTCGCCTGCCCCCCTCTCAAAGTCGCTATCATCGCATCGTTCCCGTCGATCAGAAGGATGCCGAACGTATCCTTTTCCCTGAGGATCTCGAGGAGAGGCTCGACGTGGAATCTGTTGTCGCACCGGTACAGGTACACGCGGATGGGCTCCGGCGGTTCCAGAACATAGGTTTCCATCCTTTCAGTTCCGGGCCCGTTCTGGGGGATTGCGCCGCAAAAGACAGCCAAGCCGTTTGGAGGAGGACGCTTGAAGAGCTTCAAGCGCTGCATCGTCTTTTCAATTGCATCGAGAACATTCTTCCTCGTAGTCCTAGACTTGATATTGGATGCCGTCCCATACTCGTCACGAAGCTGGCCCATGACCTCGTGAATTTGACGATCCGGTGGAACATAGAGCGTAATCAGCTCAGTCCCGCGGCCCTCCTTCGAGGCCAAGTAATCCAGTGTCCGCTTCAACTTGAACCTCGAAAGTGAATCCTGAGACTGAACCTTCAAAGCAGACGCCTCACACGCCTACCCGAACTCAGTTATATAAGCAGATTGCCTCGTCAATATAATCCGAGGAGCGAACAGGTGAAAGTCGTCATCAAGATCGGCGGATTCTTCTTCGGAGACAAGCTCGACCATAACAGCGTCAGCTCGTACGCGAACGTATTGAAGAATGTTCGCCGGCATGGCCAAGAGATCGTCGTCGTCACTGGAGGAGGAGAAACCGCCCGGAGATACATCGGAGCTGCAAGAGCACTAGGCGCAAGCGAGGCGCAATGCGATCAGATCGGCATCTACGCGACACGCCTAAACGCGAGGCTGCTCATCTCGGCGCTTGGAGAAGACGCATTTCCTGAAGTTCCTGAAACCATAGAGGAACTGCGAAGAAATTTCCTGATGAGAAAAATCGTGGCAATGGGTGGACTACAGCCAGCTCACTCAACAGACGCTGTTGCCGCCATCGTCGCAGAAACCATCAACGCAGATGTACTCCTAAAGACAACCGATGCCCCAGGCGTCTGCACAAAGGATCCAAAGAAACACCCAGACGCCAAGAAGCTTGACGTCATAAGCGTCGGAAAACTGCTCGAAATGCTCTCCTCGAAATCTCTCGCTGCAGGAGACTACGAACTGATCGACCCAATCGCACTCAAGGTGATCCAGAGGTCAAGAATACTGACGCGGATCATTCCTGGAGACGACCCCAAGAGCATAGAGAGAGCACTGAAGGAAGAAGCCATTGGAACCAAAATAGTTCCTTGATTTGAGTAGTTACAGCACATATGATTTCAATCAGGGCAAATTTGATTGTCTGGGAGAATCTCCTGAACTCCTTCTGTCGTATAGCGACTTCTCACGTCTGCGATGCACCTCCGGTGACGGCAGCGTTCCCTCAGTTCGAGTTTGAGTTTCTTCGCGCAGCCCTTCAAGCTTCTTCCTTCTAATAGTGAAGATAATCAAGACGGCAAGGATTGCCACAATAGCTGTCAAGACAACGAAGAAAGCTGCGACAAAGGCGTAGTCGCTGGTCCACGATGCCGTAACGACGTGTGCTCCATCCATCGAGATTGTAGCCCTCGGAGTATTCGCGGTGGAGTCTCCAGTCCAGCTGCTGAAGACATACTTACCTCCCAATGAGCCGAAAGGCGGATTCATAGGTATCTCAACAGGAACAGAAAACTCGGCTGTGGAACCGTTATCATACCAGCCTTCTCCGCTTGCAGTCCCATGTCTTGTCTCAACCGTCAGGTAGTACTGCGACCTCCATGTAGCGATCAGAGTCTTCGGCCCATCCATGACCGATGTGACGGTGGTCGAGGAGCTCGTCGCATGGCCTCGCCATCCTGCAAAGACCAATCTAGATTTCTTCTCAACGACGCTGCAGGGCGATAAGGCTGTGACAGGCACATTTGCTCCGCTGTCCAGCCATTGCGTAGCCTTGTCGACCTGGCCGCCTCTCGGGTCGACTGTAAGAAGGAACTGAGTCTTCCAAGTTGCTGTCACTGTTTTAGGTGTGTTCATTGCAACCGTGCCTGTCGGGGAACCACCAGTGTAGTCGCCCATCCAAGAATTGAACACGTATCGAATTCCTTCGTCCCCGCTTACAGGTGAGTTCACGGAAAACGTGGCTACTTGATCCCTATCATACCATCCCCCTCCTGAAGCCTGCCCGTAGGGTGAGTTCACAGCAAGCCTATACTGCGTCACCCACGCTGCCTCAATAACCTTCGGCGAATCCATGTAAACGAGGTTCACAGGACTGCTTGCACTATCTTGCAGCTGTGCGCCAGTCCACTTGTCAAACCTGTATCTTGTGCCCGTCCCCTCCTCGATAGGACTACTGACTGCAACTCGCGCCCAGCTTCCCGCAAGATACCATCCGGTGCCTTCAGGATTTCCTCGCTCAGATTTCAAGTATAGAAAGAACAATGGGTCGTACCTGAATGTCAGAGTGACAGTCGTGTTTGCAGTAACGCTCTGAGAGTTGTACCGACAGAAGAAAGCCACGCCGCTATGGCCATACGGCCCCCAGAACGGCCCTGGATACGAGTAGTAAGGGAATCCATAGTATGGGTACCCTTCAGGCACATAGCTATCGATTGTTACGGTGGGCCCGTAGGTCGTATTGAAAGTCAGTGTTCCTTCTCCATAGATCGTTCCCATCGGATAGCCGCCAGCGTAAACCCTCGCTCCAACATTGGGATATAACCCAAGAGTTTTCACAGTCACATAATACCAACTAAACGCCTTGGCCGGCACCGTCTGGAATCCCACTACGCAACCCAGGATCGCCACTAGGAGCAGAAGGTGAATGGATCCGAGCCTTCTCAAATGCTTCCCTCATCACGACGCTTGCTGTACGATCTTCGTGCTTTCCCTCTTTTCATCTTTTCGTACAAGCAGGCAAAGCAGAAAATCCTTTACTTAGATCACTGTACGGATCTCTGACCGCGCGAAAAAAAGAACTCTAACAAGCTTAAGAGAGAAATGGCTCCAGTGCTACGTGTCAGGACGGCTGACGATATTGCAGGGGACGAAGATTTTGGTGGCTGCAACTGACAATGGAGCACGTCGTTGATCTAATCTCAAAGTATGTTCGCGACGTCAAGTCTCGAATCCTACACAACCAGAAGCTCCTAGGAATCTATACGAGGACAAGTACGGAAGTCTTGCATGGAAGAGACTACGTACATTCGTATAGAATGGGGTTAGAAAAGGCATTCGAGCAGGAGCTCTCTACGCTACAGAGATTCTTTCAACAGATGACCTTTCTCAGTTTGGCGTTGGCATTCATGTCTGGACTGATTCTGGGAGGTATCATAAGCTCGGTCCCCGCAGTCTTCATCATACTAACGTTGGTATTGGGCTATCCTGTCGCTATCGCGTATGGCAGTGCGAACGGACTTTCTCCTTTACTCTCTACAGCTGCTGCAATCGTCGTGAATTGCTTCATGTCATATGCTGTTCTAAGAGTGATTCGAATAGTGGAATCAAATCCTCGAATCGCGCCATACATAAGTCGAATCAGATCCAAGTACGGCGGCACCTCACAACGCCTTCTAGCACACACTGGTCGGCTCGGAGTTGCAGGAGCCCTGGCGATCTTCGCCTTTTTGATAGGCTGGTGGGTATCTGCCCTAGCAGCTTACATCTTGAATATCGAACTTGCGACAGCCATAAGAGGGATATTCGTTGGGGCTCTCATCGGAGGTCTCACGTCACTTGCAATATACCAAGGACTGCGGGTAGCCGTGCCGAACCCTAGCATCATCTCTCTCATATTCGTCACAATCTTCGTGATCTCCGCATACTTGACAAGGAGAGCTAGCCGCCGCAAGAAAACTCAATCACTCAACAGTGATTGACGTGGCTCGCCATAAACCATCTCTCATTCAACCCTGACGCTCCTCATCGTGGCTCACCATCCACAGATCAGCGCCAACGGCTGGAATTTTTCCTTGGGCAATAGACTGCTCATGCAACTCTTAAATGCGATATGATCACCTCTACTGGTTGATCCGTCTTGGTCAGGAAGATAGCCGACGATATCCGACGGAAGCTTCTTGGGGCCTTGTATGAAACACTTCGAGAAGCGGTGATGGATGCTATAAGCGGAATCGTTCGGAGCTTTCTGAAAAGACTTGCCTTGGCGCTACTTGGCGCTTTTCTGGCTGTGTTTGGCATCTTGTTTCTCTGCTTGGGCTTGGTTAGGTTTCTTACGGTCTTCTTGGGAGAATGGGTGGCCTTGACCATTGTGGGCTTGCTTATGACGGTCCTCGGGGTTGCGGTTCTTTTTGCAACGATGCCTCACAGGAAGCACAAGCCCTAAGGCGGCTGTGCTTTTCTCCCCAGTCATAGTATGACCGTGCGCGCTTGTTCAAGGAATAGACAGCGTGATTAACGTCAGATTTGACTCGCATTCAAGTCAAACGGCATAGGAAGAGATACTCGTCCAAGGCGGCCTACCGGTGTACCGGCTATTTCATCAAGTGAATAAAGGCTGCCGAAAGATTCGAGAACAAGGAGCTTGAAACGATCATAGATGAGGATGAGTTTTTTCGAGTCGTCGGTGGAGTGTCCTCATCTAGAAAATGTACTGAAGCGCCATTCTCGCACCGATTACAATCAAAAAGAGAGCGAATACTCTCTGCAACGATTTAGCCTTCAATCTTCTTGCAGCGAAGGCTCCCACCTGCGTTCCGATGACTATGCCAATGCCCAATGCGACAGCAGAGTCAGCTAAAACGTTCCTCAATAGAAGATGAGCAGCTGCAGCTGAGGTTGAGGTGAAAATCATGATAAACATGGATGTTGCGACAGCAATGTGCATTGGGATGGTCATCACGAGAACCATGACAGGAACCATGACTGCTCCGCCGCCAAGACCAAAGAAACCTGAGGCGAATCCGGCGAAGAAGCTGAGGAATATGCCTGGAACTGTATCTGCTTCATACTCAAAGACTTGGCCTCCGGCATCTTGAATCCTGCGAAGCCACCCCCACATTGTTCGTCCCTTCTCCCGTGGCGCCACGAACATCCTTACCGCAAGAATCATCAAGAAGGCCCCAAATAGCGAGGCTAAGTCTTTCGTTGATACGAGACTTGTGGCGTATGCTCCTACAACTGCACCTGGAATGCTCCCGATCGCAAGTATCAATCCCAGCTTGTGGTCGATTCGCTTCTGCTTTGCATAGGCGAAGGTAGAGGAGACCGCCGTAAAGACTACCATGACCGCGCTCGTTCCCACGGCAAGATGCGTAGAGATCCCGTAGATGAGAACAAGGATTGGAACGATGAGAAACCCCCCGCCCACTCCAATCATGGATGAGACTATTCCCACGAAGAAGGCGAACAAGGACTTTGAGACAAGCTCTAGCGTTGTAGACTCGCCTCGATGCTGCTATTGACGAAGCGCACAACTGAATACGCTGGTCTTATAAGCGCTTCCAATATGGCGAATCAATCCTTGCTAGAGCTTCTCACATATGCGAAAAAACTAGACAGCTCTCGATAGATTCGTAACGCCTTGTCTTCTGTTCCCACTCCTTTGATCAGCATTCTGCCATTTCTGAACAGGCTGACCTCTAAGCCACCGTGCCGTAAAACAATAACAACGGCAGATCGTACAAGAACATCAAACCTTCTCCGCAGATTCTTGAGGGTTCTCTCAAAATCCAGATTAGCAGGCTCGATAGGGTTCACGTTGACCGTTTCTCGTCCGCAAAGCCAAGTAAGACGTTGCGCACGTTCAACCATTGGACCAATCCTGTCCCCACAGACGTTGCAGTCTTTCCTCCTGAAGATTCCGACCTTGTCAAACTCCATCCTTCTGAAGTCACAGACCAGAAGCTTTCCCTTCAAAACGCTCTCGACGCCCGCGAGAAGCTTCACTGTCTCCATGGCCTGAACAGATCCGACTATTCCGGCCGTAGCTCCGAGAACTCCTCTCGTATCGCACCCAGGCAAGTTCCTGTCGTCGATCGCAGGTAAGATGCATTCCAAGCACGGCGTTTCTGGAGGATGGAAGACTGATACGTTCCCCTCCATCGCAATTGCTCCGCCGAACACGTATGGTATGCTAAGTCGTGAGCAAGCAGAGTTCAAGATATATCTCGTCCGCATGTTGTCGAGGCCATCTACAACTACGTCTGAGCCTCTAATGATCCGTTCAACGTTCTCCTCTCTGAGATTGTCAGGTATTGACGAAGCCCTAACATTGGGGTTAGCATTCATCAGCCTTCTAGCGGCAACCTCTGCCTTTGGCAGTCTAAGATCCTGAATAGTGAACAGGATCTGCCTGTGAAGATTATTCAGTTCAACAGTGTCTTGGTCAACGAGGACTAGGTTTCCCACGCCCGCCAAGGTCAGATAGAGAGCGGACGCCGATCCGATGCCGCCTACACCGATAACCGTGGCTCTCGCACTTTTGAGCCTGTCTTGGCCCTGCTTCCCCAATACCTTTAGAACTATCTGCCGACTATAGTAGTCGGCAGCATCAAAGCTCATCCTAGGCATCTGGGCCATCCTCAGGTCACTAGTTCTGGATCATCGTGTTAAATTCGTTATCATTCCCGGACGCGACAGATATTCCTGCTATAAGAAGAGTGAAAGACGGTTGAGCAGTCATCGAAGAACTGAGATTTTCAGATCTTCTCGATTTTCCGAAAGCCCTCGAATACGTATGAGCAACATAGGCCGGAGAAACTGTACTCTAGTCCCAGACACTTCGCCAAGCCTATTGCCTTCGGGTCAGGATAGGCAATGGCGTTTACTCCAGCCTGAATGGCAAGTAGGTCAGTCTCTTCACGTGTCTTTCCCTTCGGCCTTGCACATCCAAGTGCAAGAGGGATGTCGGGCATCAACCTTCTTGCCTCAACAATTACAGATACAATGTCTCGTGGAGACGGAGGGGAGCATAGCTGCATCGGTGTTCCCCAGAATGGAATGAGACCGATGATTATGACTGCTGCCGGTTTGTGACGGGAAATCATTCTCAGCGCCTCAAACTCCCCCTTCAGTCTCCCATAGTGAAGCCCCACGACGACATGAGGAACGGTCGGCACACTTTCTTTCTCCAACGCACTCAGCGATTCCTCATAGTCCTCTGTCGTGCGATCGAGCCTGCAGATCTCTCTTATGGTTTCGTTGGAGCCGACTATATCAATGAGAGCAGCCTCAATCCCTGCTCCAGCAAGTCTGCCGGCAGTATCTGCACTAACAATGCCTGTATGAACAACAACCTTCAACCCAAAGCCTTTCTTCGCTTCAGCCACAGCGTCAAGAAAAGGCTCCAAAGGAACTGTTCCATTAATTCCACAGCCCCCGCTTATCAAACAACCTTCGGCGTATCTGAGGCGCAGTTCTTGGAAAATCTTAACGAGATCCCCAGGTGACTTCGTGGGCGCCATTGTCTCCAAGAGTTTTCCACTGCAGTACCGACATCCTAACGCACAATCATGACCTGTGACAGAAATTGAAGGGAAGGGACGAGTGTGACTACTCCAATACCGATTACTGTATCGCATGAAACTAGGAGCGTAGAAGCAGATTCTACGGCCGAAGTTCCCCCAACTCGTCATCCTGGCTGCTCCAACAGCATCTGTGAACTCCTTACTGGAATTGGTCTCTTCGAGGGGTTGAGCCGTAGTTCTTTCCCTCAGCCTCGGGACTTCACGACTCATTTTCCTTCTGGGAGGCGAGTTAAACATATGTTGCGATGGTCTGCGGGTACTTCCTCATAAGCAGCCTCTCAAGTTCGAGCCTCAACTCTCTGTCCAACTCTGCCTGTCTTTCAGATATGACTCCAATGCCTCTTGCAGAGTGGATGACAGGTCCTTGAAGGATCCCGGGTGACGTTATCTCAGTCGAGGCTATGGGGTCGGTTCTCATGACTCTGGCAAGCAACCTTGAGGGGGTTTCGCCTGATCTCAGAGCCAACGCGACTCTCATCATCTGACTCTCCGATAGTGGTCGTAATCCAAATGTGTAGGGGGAGATTTTCTCGATAGTCTCGAAGCTTACAACTTTGCCTCTGACGCCGAAGCCTACTGAATGGAAAGGGTTGATTTGTTCCTCCTTTATGAGCCACATGTCAGAGTCATGCGAGACAGCTAGGTCGAAATGGCCTCTTCCATCTCTTCCAACGAAGACTCTCCACCCGCTGGGGTTTGAGTCATATCTCTTCAAGATTTCTTTCTTGATGTCCTCAGCGGGCTCCATTCTTTTCGCCTGTTATGTCAGACGTTATCTGCATCCTCTGCGGCCGGAGATATTAGTGTTTGTCAATTGCAGTCTTGCTCAGAGGAGGAATGTTCGCTGAAGAAATACCGTGATCAACATGAATCCCAAGCCGCATATCAGTGAGAGAGGAAGGCCGGGGAAAGTGCTTCGTTTCTCTAGCATTTTGAAGCCTAGAAAGGTTCCAACTATTATGCCGATGGAGGCTGATGCGTACGGGATGAGCCCAAAGGAGAGCATTGTGTGGCTAGCAAGCATGGAGTAGAAGACAAGGTCCCCTAATCCCACCGTCAGGTCTCCGAATGTCAAAGTTGCGCCGGAGAGGCTTTCAAGTTCTGTCTTCTCAGCAATCTTCCCGATTGGTCCCTTGAAGACCGCCAGTATGTCATAGCCAGCCAATCCTAGCAGAAGCATGATCGTCGTAAGTGTCGGTATCGACGCCCCGAGGAATGTCCCTAGCATCGCGCCCAGAGAGGTAACTGAGGCGAGTTGAATCGGGCCCTTTGTCCAGTTGATCGCGTATGAAAGAGCGACTGTTAGAGCTAGCGCAGCGACAATATTGATCCAGTCAGCGAACTCCCCAGTAATCCTAACGATCACAAAGAGGGCCGCCAAGTACCAGTTCAATAGCGTGAAGAGGACCAGAACAACAGCTACCCTAATGATCGCCCTGAATATCTTCTCCATACCGTGCTTGACGAGTAAATACATCACAGTCGCAATCACAGCCATAATCACGACGAAGAATGTCATGTTCAGGGTTGCGCCGAAAGGGGTTTCTGGAAACGCAGTTATGCTTTCAACTTCTATCTTCGACTCAAGAATCCCAACAGCGAGGATACCGGCCGAGATCAAGGTGCATATTTCAGGCAGCAAATGCATAGCTTTAGCTCTAAACTTCTCCTCCAATCTGCTTTCCAACCTTGACCCAACAGTTCTCGCAGAACTGCTCACTCTTCATGTCCGTGTCTCTTATGCTATTCGAGAAATACATGACGCAGGATGGATCTGAGCAGTGTTCCAAGCCGAAGGTGTGGCCGAGTTCGTGAACTGCCTCCTTCACCATTCTAAGCTGGAAAAGATGGCTATCACCAACCATACCATCCACAGGTTTCAGTCTATTCGTCGAAATCACGGCAACCCTGTCGAAGGCTTGGCCAAAGACAAAGTTCAGTCCAGGTGCAAAGAGATCTTCGTCTGTTACTCCTAGAACTCTTGTTCTCTCGTCTTCGGGAAGGATTCGCAATAGGCTTGAAAGAAGGCGTGACGCGAGAAATTGATTTCTAGAGGAAATGAAGGAACCGTCAGGGACTCTTGCTGAATCAACGACTTTCACCTCGACGCCTACGAAAAGTTGGTGCAGTCGGCGTCCCAGCACCTTGAGTCTCTTCTGATCTGTGCTTCCGAAAGGCACAACTATTATGCCTACGACGCTATCAGATCTCGACGACTTGCCCTGTTCTAGGAGCTTCTGCATTGAGGCCGATCTCCTTGGAAGCCCAGTCCGCTAGTTTGCCGCAGTTTCCCTCAGCTCCGTGAACTACAAAGATCTTGGCCTTTCCGCCTATTCTCGAA
>Ga0209725_1000177_pt1 | contig 38617 bp, 34 predicted proteins | sample I18A1metaG_FD_184145 | JGI IMG/M metagenome (GOLD analysis project Ga0209725, IMG submission 184145) | Lake sediment bacterial and archeal communities from Gulf of Boni, Indonesia to study Microbial Dark Matter (Phase II) - ​I18A1 metaG... | ecosystem: Environmental > Aquatic > Freshwater > Lake...
CCAGTAGGGTGCGCCAACAATCACTCCCAGAACGATGACAGCCAAGATCAGAAACAGATCTCTCATCCAAGCGTTAGTCTTGAGGCGCGCAAAATCTCGGACCAACATCAGAATGAGCCTAAGAACAGCTACAAGTACAACTGCGCCCACGATGTCATATATCAGACGGTACTGAACCTCCATAGTCGGCATCAACGCCACAAGTTCGGTTCCAGAGGCTGGAACCAGTGGAAGCTGGAAGATCTGCGGGACTTTGCTCCAGTCACCGAAGCCGCTCTGCAACATTGTGATGACGATTGTCAGGTTGCCGAAACCTGGTATCCCATTGGCAGTTGCGATAATCCAAAAGGCAATCGCCCACTTGACTATCTGCCAGAGCAACCAGAGAATCCTGCTTGGGCCGAGCGAAACGATCTCTTCCTCGCCTCTGACACGCGCGAAGGCGCCTCCGAGCGCCGATAATGCCTCGAATAGGTGGCTTCTTCGTGGAATTGGATTGACGAAAAGAAGCGCGAGAACACCTGCCACAATGAATGTGTTGTTATGGTAGAAGTTTATTGCGAACCAGTCGAGACTTGCTTTGGAAGCATACATGGACTGTAGAACTATCCAGTCCAAGTAGACTGAGAGGCCGTAGACGATCACGCCTGCGAACACCAGTACAACAACGATCCAACCAAAATACCCGACCAGACGCGGACGAGGACCAGGCCGTTCCACATACTCCATCTTGATCTCGAGCGAGACTAGTTGAACACGAATATATCAACTAGGACCTTGTAGTTCGTCAGCGGCACGGTTGCAACAGGTAGCCCATTCCTCTAGCCAACGAAAGACAAAACGTCGCAGTGCAGTTACGCATCTCAGAGGCGCCCATGAGAGACGTTAAGTATGAAGACTCCAGCCTTTGGGATTGCTGTGCTCGGCTGTGAGGACAATGCACGATCCCTTCTCAGTTCCACTCATCAACCGAGCAAGGGATCGCATCGTCTCGTCACTAGTCAAAGCGATGGTCTCCCCGGCAGGTTCGCCAGAGAAGACACGCGACCTCGTCTCCCACTTCTCCAAGCATCGCATCATACATGGCCTTGAAGAGATCTATGGATTCGATCATTCTCAAGTGCAAGCTCTTCTTCAACAACCAGGCGGACGGCAGGCGGTTTGGAACCTAGTCAGAAGTATCTCTGAGTACGGCATTGGAGCCCCTCAAACGCTCAAAGCGCCACTGAGCGTTGTCTGGAGCCTCTCGTACGGATGCAACCTCCGATGCATGCACTGCTATCAGAACGCAAGCCGACCTTCCTCCAAAGAGCTGACTCTTGACCAACAGCTGAGCATCGTCGATCAGATGGCTCAAGCGGGAGTCTCGATGGTTGTTCTCTCCGGCGGCGAGCCTCTGACAAACCCTAACCTCCGCAGGCTCATTGATGGAATCCGGGAACATGATATGGCAATGTCGATCGATTCGAACGGTGTCCTAATGGATGGAAAGACTGCTGAGTCTCTCAAACGATCTGGCGTCGGCTCGGTGGAACTCAGCCTCGACTCCGTTGATCCAGCGTCCCACGATAGCTTTCGAGGACTCGAAGGAGCATTCAAGAAGACCGTGAACGCTATAGACATCTGCTCTGAAGCAGGAATATTCACGACCGTCGCCACCACAGCTACGACTCTAAACTATGCCCAGAGCAGTGAACTCATCTCGCTCGCAAGGAGCCACGGGGCCGACAGAGTCGTCTTCTTCGACCTTATCCCAGCCGGAAGAGGACGGGAGATCGAGGAACTTCGGCTTTCCCGTCGTCAGCTGCTCGACCTCATGGGTCTTGTCAAACAGGAGTCTTCAACGAACAGGATCGAGGTATTCACTGAGCTTCCGCAGTTCATTGTCTACTCGTCGATCGGAAATGGGTACTCTGAGTGTAAGCATGCCGAGAAGGCTCTATCGATAGAAAGATTCACCGTCAGTACGTTCTTCGACTGCACTGGACAGGATAACATCTATCGCAAGTTCGCAACGTATCTTGGTGGCTGCCCTGCAGGAAGACTGTACTGCAATATTCAACCCAATGGAGACGTGACGCCCTGCATGTTCACGCCAGAGTATCCCGTCGCTGGCAATCTGAAGAACCAATCGTTTGAGGAAATCTGGAACGGCGCCACATTTCAATCGTTGAGGGACAGAACGCGACTCAAAGGAAAATGTCGAGAATGCAAGTTCGCAATAGTCTGCGGCGGCTGCAGAGCGAAGGCGGCTGCCTACGAACGCGACTACTTGGCTTCTGACCCGACTTGCCCGATTCAGACCGCTGGCTAGCTCGACCCCGCCGTTATTGATGATCTTCCCTCTGCTCGCGAATGCTAAGGCGGATTGCGGGTTCTGTTTGTCCGCGTTTGACAGCGAATAGTACCGTTTGTGATCACATAAAGTGGCTCAGAGTGGTACGCAAAAGCTTCTCTAAGATCTTCAGCGTTGAGTATGACTAGATCAGCGCGGTTTCCAACGTTCAAGCCGTAATCCCTTAGCCTCATAATCTTCGCCGGGTTCACGGTTATCATATCGTAGAGCAACTCTCGATCGGCAGGCGTCATCATCCAAAACAGGTGCGACGCAAGGAAAGCTACCTCCAGCATGTTGCATCTTCCATACGCGTAGTAGGCGTCATACACGTCGTCTTGGCCGAGTGCAACCTTGACTCCGGCGTTCAGAAGATCTTTGACTCTGACGTGCAGAGGTCCGGTATGAGGGTCAGAGACTACCCCTACCTCCGCCTTTCTCAGCAGCGCGCAGAGCTTCCTGTGATAGACTTCATTGTATAGTGATGTAGCTCGCGCGTGGCACGCTGACACCCGCCCGATCCATCCGTTGCGGAGCGCAGAAGTCGCAAGGTATTCTGTCGTTCGGAGCTCTGGACTTCCTGCGTCATCGGTTAGCATAGCAACATCTGCGTTGTACTTCTTCGCGACCTCGAACACAATATCAACATGTTTCTTCGAATCTTCATCTGTGTACTCTATCCACGGGATACCCCCAACGACATCCGCGCCCAACTCCATCGACTTGTACAGAAGCTCCTCTGCGCCAGGCTCTCTGATGATTCCATCTTGCGGAAAAGCTACGACCTGAATGTCGATGCGATCCTTGAATTCCTCCCTTATCTTCAGGAGAGCACGGACGCCGGTCAGCATGGCCTTGGTGTCGACATCGGCGAAAGCCCTAGTGTGGCTGACACCGTTGTACTCGGCCTCAATGAGGACCTTCCTAACTCGATCCACGATTTCCGACTCGACGTAGTGCTCTTTGACTTTCGAGGCCATCTCGATGGCGCTCATCGCCCCGGCCATCGAGGACGCCTGATACTGGTGCAACGTCGCCTCTTCTGCGATCGAACCCGTCATGACCTTGTCGAGATGGAGATGAGCATTTGCGAAGGACTCGGTGACTAGCTTGCCTTGCGCATCGATCTCCCTTTCTGATGAGCCTCTGATCTTCTCGCTGATCTCTTCGACTCGGCCTTTCGTGATGGCGATTTCAGAAATGCTACCTGAACGTAATCGCGCGTTCCGTATCACGAGATCCCAGTTCATACGTCTGGGTAGTCCGGCCATCAGATTTCAGGTTAACGCAACATCTGCCCTGATTGATTGAAGGAACCGCTCCCGTATCGATACTGCTTCACCAAAACGCAGAAAAGCATGTTGGGTTCCTAGTTGCGGCCCCGGCAGTTCAGCACGCCGGGCTCCGAAGTCCCAAAGATCATTCAACCCAGGGAGGCGAGTGGCGCATTGGAGTACAGGTTCGGCGGCTACGCGGGTCGCTATCTGCGCGCCGACCTCTCGACCGGTACCCTCAGGAAACTAGCGCTTCCTGAAGACCTACCTTCACAGTTTCTGGGCGGAAATGGTTTCGGCGCAAAGATTCTGTGGAATGAAGTCGGCGTTGATGTCGATCCGTTGAGTCCTCAGAACAAGTTAGTCTTCGCAACCGGACCCTTTACCGGCACGATCTTTCCAACCGCTGGAAGGCTGGAAATCATCAGCAAGTCGCCGCTGACCGGCATATACGGTGACGCGAACGCTGGAGGACACTTCACCCCAGAGCTGAAGCGCAGCGGCTTCGACATGATAGTCTTTGAAGGACGAAGCCCCAAGCCTGTGTACCTCTTGGTCCACAACGGCGAGGCGGAGATCCGAGAAGCGTCCCACCTCTGGGGAAAGGGGACCCACGAGACTGAGAGCATTCTGCAGAGCGACATTGGAGATAAACGAGTGCAGGTCGCAAGTATCGGGCCCGGGGGAGAACATCTTGTGCGGTTCTCGTCCGTCATGACTCATGGCTGCGCCGCGGCTAGGGCAGGAATGGGATGCGTGATGGGTTCAAAGAACCTCAAGGCCGTTGCAGCACTGGGGAATCTGGAGATTCCCATCGCCAAACGGGACGAGTACCTGAAGGCCTGTCTAGACGCGCAGAAGGAGATTCTTGTCAACCCGTTCACTCCAGGCCTTTCACGGTACGGCACGCCTCAGCTTTCTGTTCCGATGAGTGAGGTTGGAAGGTTCCCTACCAAGAACCATCAGATGGGTCATTTCGAGTTCGTGGAGGACATAAGCGCGGAACGCATCGAGAAGAACCATTTCGTTCGCAGGATCTCGTGCTTTGCATGCCCGATAGGATGCCACCACATCGTCGAGGTGAAGGAAGGCAAGCACAAGGGCGTTACGCTGGTCTTTGAATACGAAACGGTCAACGCGCTCGGGGCAAGGGTTTGGAACCGAGACCTACCGTCGATCATTAGAGCAGACCACATGTGCGACGATTACGGCTTGGACACCATATCGACCGGAGCATCGATCGCCTTTGCGATGGAACTCAACGAGAAGGGGATACTGACACGCAACGATACTGACCTGGACCTAACCTGGGGGAACTCGGACACGGTAATAGAACTGATATCACGAATAGCGTACAGGAAGGAACTCGGCAACATCCTTGCTGATGGAGTAAGGAGAGCGGCACAACGGATCGGTAAGGGCTCGGAGTACTATGCTATGCATATCAAAGGCCAAGAGATCTCCGCCCAAGACGGCCGATCACAACAGTCGATGGGACTGGCTCAGGCTACGTCGAGCCGCGGAGCAGACCATCTGAAGGGCTTTCCTACAATAGACGAAATGGGCTACCCGACTGAGGCTGTTCTGCGGTACGGCAAAGAGTATCTCCCAGAGATCGTCGATGGAATCCAGACAAAGTACAAGCCCATGGTCGTCAAGGACGGCGAGGAATTCTGCGCCATAATAGACTCCGTCGGTATCTGCAAGTTCGGCACCTTGTTCCCGCCAGCGCTCTACTGGGAACCAATCGCCGCCGCGTTGGCGCTGATCACAGGAATGGAAATGACCGTTCCGAAGCTCAAGACGATCGGCGAACGTATCGTCAATCTTCAACGCATGTACAACGTAAGGCAGGGAATAACTCGCAAGGATGATCAACAGCCCCGACGGCTGCTTGAGGAGAAGTCTCCTTCCGGCAGGGCCAAGGGGCAGGTTGTCTATCTTGACAAGATGCTTGACGAGTACTATCAGCTGAGAGGCTGGGACAAGATGAGCGGACTTCCAACGGAACAGAAGCTCAACGACCTCGGACTGGAGTATACGATTGCAGAAGTACGAAATGCAAAAGCTAAAGCGACGTGACGAAGGATGCAGGCGTTCGCGTAGTTTCCTGTATTGTTTCTCTAGACTCTTCTTAATGTACAGACTATACCACGGTTTCGCAAGTGTCCTTTCATTATTCACTGAAATCTTGGCGCAAGTAAGATATAGTGCTTTACTGGTGCCGCCGTATCTGCGACATTCGCAGATGCCGGGCGAGAATGTTGGAGAAGACAAAATCAAGCAGATGGTTTCTCATCATCGCAGGATTTATCATAAACCTGTGTTTGGGGACTGTGTACGCGTGGAGTGTTTTCAGACCTCCCTTGCACCAAGCGCCGTACAATTTGGCGGTTCCTCAATCGGTGCTCCCGTTTAGTACTTTCCTCCTATTGTTCGGCATCACCTTTGCATTTTCGGGAAAGATGATAGGAGATGTCGGCCCAAGGCGACCTGCACTGATAGGTGCTGTCCTACTCGGAGTGGGCTACCTTCTCTGCTACGCAATAGCATCGTTTCCTGGGTCCACACTTTGGATCACTATTGTAGGATTCGGGTTGGTAGCTGGAACTGGATGCGGGTTCGCGTACAACCCACCTATAGCAGTCGTGGGAAGATGGTTCCCCGACAGGAGGGGGCTGGCGCTCGGACTCACCGTGATGGGGTTCGGCCTATCCGCTTTGATTACTGCGCCCGTAGTTGTTGCAATGATCTCCATGATAGGTTTGCCAAACACGTTTCTTGTGTTGGGTGTAGTGTTCCTGGTCCTTCTGTCACTTCTTGGCTTGCTACTGAGATTTCCGCCTACGGAGTGGGTGCCTCCGCTGCCCAGAGCATCTACGAGCAAGAAAAGCTGGGCCGCATCAGTCAAGGATTTCACTATTGGGGAAATGGTGAGGACGCGAACGTTCTACCTTGCTTGGTTGATTTACTTGGTCGGAGCTGGGGCAGGCCTAATGGTAATCGGCTATGCAAAATTGATAGCGACGGACATAACAGGTTTGAAGGGCGGCCTAGAGTGGCTTGCGACGCTCGCTGTTTCTGTATTGGCAATATCGAACGCAGTTGGGCGCCCGTTCTTCGGATCTGTATGCGATAGGATTGGACCAAAGAAGACCCTGCTCACTATGCAGGCCGTCCAACTGCTCTGTTTGGTGGTGCTGTTTCCGTACGCGCAATCGATCACGATTCTCTATCTGGCAATCGTGTTGTTCGGGGCTACTTTCGGCGCGTACTTGGCTGTCATGCCGACTCTCGCGTCGTATTTCTTCGGCGCCAAGAACTTGGGCCCCAACTACGGGCTATACCTGAGTGCCTATGGGGTCGGAGGCGTAGTTCTACCCATGCTGATGTCAGCCATCCTCGGCTCAAACCCAACCTACCCGAGCTACGTCCAAGGATTCTACGCGACGGCGGTCTTGGTCGTCATTGCGATCGTACTAGCGTTCATGATGAAACCCCCAAGAATTGAGGAAAGCACGAGGAACTAGAAAGAAGGGCAACCGAGAGATTATCACAGAATTTCTGTGAACGACGACAAAGCCAAGACGGTGTCTTCTGTACGCTGAGCCAAACATCTCGATGGCCTCCCTGCTCCACGTCTCAGGGTTGTTTGTAGCGGGGCAACGTCTCTGTCCGGAGTTGGTTTAGACGCTTGGCCTGACTTGCCAGTTCTTCACAGTCATGAGCGCCCAATGCCTTCGCAGACGAGACTCAGCTGAGAGCTTGAGTGGAAACTATTCGCGGCGGTAGGCCGCAAGAAGAGCTTTCGGCGGTCGAACCAGCTTGCCCAGCAACGAGGACAATCCTATGGTCAGCGCGTACGGCACGATCTGAAAGAGCTGAAACGGGATCTGAACCACCGTCGCGACGAGCCACAGTTGCACCGCGTTGAGGGCACCGAAAAGAACCGAGGCAATGACCACCCAGAGAGGATTCCAGTTTCCAAGAACCACAAGAGCCAGAGCGATCCAGCTCCATTCGCCGCCCACGTTCAGGTTGAAGGAACGTAGGTCCACCAATGAGTAGAAGGCGCCTCCTACTGACATCAAGGTGGCTCCTAGTGTCACGGCAAGATACCTGACGAGGTGAACGCGTACTCTGGAAGCGTCAGCGGCTCGAGGGTTTTCCCCTACCGCTCGGAGTATTAGCCCCCATTTGGTCCGGCGGAAGAAAAAGAACGCCAGCGCAGGAAGGATGAACAACGCCATATACACGTAGGGCACCTGCCGAAAGAGCGTTCCAACCACAGGCAGCGACTCCAAGAGCGGGACTTGGATCTGGGGCGTCTGTGGCACTGTGGGCTCGACGAGAGGCGCGCCGATCAAAACACGGTGGAAGAAGTAGGCCACGTTCATGCTGTAGAACGTCACGGCTATCCCAGCGATATGTTGCTGAGCACCTAGCGTGACGATGAGGAACGACAAGAGCAATCCGTACACGGCACCGGTAACGGCAGCAATAATCACCCCGTACAAGAACGACTCGGTGAAGTAGGCGCTGATGAAACCCCATGCTGCACCAGAAATCATTATCCCGAGAATGCCTAGGTTGATGACTCCCGCCTTCTCGGAGAATGTCTCTCCGAGGGCTGCCAAGATGATGGGCGTAGAGATGATGATAGATGTGCCGAGCACGCTCGCGAGAAATATCTCATGATTACTGCCTTTGAAATCTGGAAACAGAAAGCCCACAGCAGCAAGGCCAGCAAGGACGATCACGATCAAGACTGGGAATTTCAGGTGAGATACATTGAACCTTCGTGAGGGCAGTCCGGACCCGTCCGTCGCGGTGCGGGGCCGGACCCCGATCTTCGTTGCCACCAATGCTTGACGAGGAATCGCGCTCCTAACGACGATGCGATAGTTGCTGAAGGTATTCAGGACGAGCAGAAAGATCAAGGTCTGAGCTTGGATGATGTCGGACAGGAATGACGGCACCCCCGTCGTCCAGCTCATCGCGTTGGCACCGTTGATGAGCATGCTGAAGAAGAGCGTCGCAACAGTGACCCCGATCGCATCTAGGCCGCCCAACATGGCGGTCGCGAGGGCTACGAGTCCGTAGTTGGGTCCCACGAACGGCGTCATGTAGTGCAGAATCCCCATTACCTCGTTGGCGCCGGCGAAGCCGGCGATGCCCCCACTGAAGAAGGCGACCCAGAAGTACACCCGTGAGACGTTGACTCCTTCTAGGGTCGCAACGCGCGGTGACGTTACCGCGACTACCTTCGTTTTGAAAATGGTCTTGCTGAACATGAACCATACTAGGGCCAAGATGACGAATGACAGGATCGTCCCTAAATGCAGTCTAGTGCCCGGAATCAGAATCGGATACATTGCGTTAGGTGAGATCTCTTGCGACTGCGGATAGGTCGTAAACGGCGAACGCAAGGGACCCGTTAACAGCCCTGCATTGACGAGCAGAACAGCCGACCAGATCAAAATGGTTGTAAGTACTTCGTCTTGGTTTCGCTTGACTTTTAGAAACCAAGAAATTAGCGCTACACCCGAGCCCATGAGCCAAGCGGCCGCTAAGATGATCGGCATCAGAAAGACTGAGGGAAGTGCACCCAACTGGACGCCGAATAGAGCAGCCGCGAGGCCGCCTGCAATGAACTGCCCATGCGCACCGATGTTCCAGAACCGAGCGCGGAAGGCCACCATGATGGAGAGAGCAAGAAGAAGCAAAGGCGCAGCTGTCACAAAAATCTCGGTGGCGTTTTGAAGCGGCCAAGTGAACAGTAAGTAGTAGACTTGGAACACGTTACCGTTAGCAATCACAATGTAGACCGCGGTCGTCGAAAGAGCGAGCGCGGCCGCGAGGACTGGGAGGAGGATACGCCAAGAGAATGACAGTGGCTCACGTTTCTGCAGAGCAAGCGAGATCAAGGATCACGCTACCCCGCTCAGCAGTAACCCGAGCTGTTCGAGAGTCTTCTCCGAGGGCTTGTATGTGCCCACAATCTCACCGTTCGACATGACGGATATTCGATCGCACGAAGAAAGCAACTCCTTGATGTTCGGCGAGAATATCAGACTCGTGAGGCCTTGCCGTCTCCTTTCGGCTACTCTGTCGAAGAAGAGTCTGGTCCCCATAGGGTCGAGCCCTACCGTGGGATGCAGAGCGACCAGAAGCTGGCTCTGCCGGCCAAGTATCCTCGCAAGACAGACACGCTGCATGTTTCCTCCGGACAATGTTGTGATTGGCGCCTTGAGCCCGCGGCTGACTATGGAGAAATCTCCTATGAGGTCTGTTGCCAGTCGTTCTTTGGCTGGGCTATCGATCAACATTCCATGAAGACGCGTGAAGCCCTGCTCGCTTCCGATTGTGAGGTTGTCCTCAACGTTCGCTTCGGGAATCAGCCCGTCGCGAATCCGATCATCGGACAAGAGAGACAGGCCTGCCTCCCTCCGCCCCTCGATGTTGAGATTTGTCACGTCCCTGCCAAAGAGAAGGATTCGCCCGCTCTCTACCCTCCTTGCACCATACAGACATTCAGCTAACTCCTTCTCGCCAGTTCCCGGTATGGCGGCGACGCCGTGCATCTCGCCCCTGAGGACCTCAAGGCTCAGATCGCGCACCACGACATTGCCTCGCGAGTCTTTCACCTCAAGCCGTTCGACCTGCAAAGCCCGTTCATCAAGGGGGCGAGCGGCGTCTCGGGCTGCGGCAATCTCGGTTACCGGAACCGCCTCGAACATTGATTTGACAAGCTGCGCCACATCTAGTCTTTCGGTGTCATGTCTCGAAACGATCTTTCCCGCGGTCATGACCAAGATCTCATCGGACATGTCAATCACTTCCGAGAGGTCGTGGGATATCGTCAGAACTGTGCAGCCAACCTTTGCGAGGTCTCTGAGAAGCATCTTGACCCGGCTTTTCTGCTGCAAGGGGAGGAAGGCTGATGCTTCATCCAGAATGAGGATGGGTCTCTTTCCTAGCTCAAGAAATCCTTCGCACTGAATAACCCCTCGGACTATCTCGAAGACCCGCTGTTGGCTGATTGGCAGACTTTCGACCACGCTGTCGAGGTTCACCGCCGTGTCGAGATGCTTGAGAAGTTCATCCGCTCGAGGTCGGGCCCGGTTCGCGTCATAGAAGACGCCCGGTGAAAGGAGTGCCAGATGTTCGAGGGGCGTCAAAGCGGGTGCGAGGTTGGGATGCTGCTCCACCTTCACGACGCCTTGGCTCAGCGCGAGGTGGAAGCCGGACACTAGGTTGCTGCCTAGGTAGATCATCCCCTTGTCGGGTGTCAAGGCGCCGGAGATCAGGTTGGTCAGAGTAGACTTTCCAGCGCCGTTAGGTCCAACCAGCCCATAAATGACGCCGCCACTCAAGCTTAGGGTTACGTCGTCGACTGCTTTTACTCCGCCAACGAAAGTCTTTGAGACGTTGACTAACCGTACCGCCGGACTCTCGTCGGCCATGCCCTTCTCCTCAAACAGTGAAACGGTTCCCTTCTCTGTCGTGGACGCATAAGAAAAAAAGGTTGGGGAGATAGTCGGGTGCTAGAAGTCGGACTTGGGGGTTGTCTCGTCGATGGGAACCCATGTCATGCCAGACACGATCTTCTGCTGCCACTCGTTTACTGTAGCGAGAATTTCCTGTGTGAGCGGCGGTGAGGGAGCACCGAAGGTGTGGAAGTCCGCTAGATAGGATCCGCCAAAGGTCATCCATGAGTAGGTCCCTAGATTGTCCGCGGTAAAGGCTCCTGAGAGAACGCGGTCGACGACGATTCGCACAGTCGGTCTCATATCCCACACTAGGCTGGTGATGGTTACGTCTGGTGCTCTCTCGTACTGGTCTGCCATGTTTCCGATCACCCACACGCCCTTTCCGGCGCGCTTCGCTTCCATCGCTGCCTCCTCCGCTCCAACTCGTTCGGCGAAGATTACGTCGGCTCCGGAGTCGATCAGTACGGTTGCCAGTCTCTTCGCAGTCGCAGGATGATACCATGGTGACTCGCCCGGCGGAATATTACCCAGCAGGTAAACGACCTTTGCTTGAACGTTCGGGTTCACCGCTTTCGCTCCCAGTATGAAGGCGTTGACGATCCTGTTGACCTCGTTGAGGTCCATGGCGGCAACAATGCCAATCTTGTTGGATAGCGTCACTTTGCCTGCCATTATCCCTGCAAGATATGCTGGTTGATGGAGCCAGTTGTCGAAGACCGCAAAGTTCGGCGCGACGGGCAACCATTCACTTCCCGCGGCAAACGCCACCTTCGGGAAGTCCTTGGCAACTCGGCGCGCGATATCTTCCTTTAGAAACGCGTCAAGAAAGACGATGTCTGCCGTCTGTGCCGCGTCCCGCAGAGCCAGCTCATACTCTTTGGGATCCACTTTCCTGTCGACAAACTTGTAGTCGATGCTGATCCCACGGCCTTTGTACTCGTCGACTATGCCAAGTATCGCAGTATGTATGGCGCCATCCCATGGTTCACTGACAGGTGTCTGAAAGACGGCCCTAATTGTGAGGCTGGTCTTTTGAGGAGGACCTGCGGTCACAGTTGTTGTGACGGTTGTGGTGACCGCTCCGGGAGTCGGAGGAGTCGGTGGCGGGGGCGTCACCATCGGTGCTGCCGCGATACCGATCACGATTCCGATGACAAGTCCTACTACGAGCATAACCGCTGTTGTGGCTCGGCTCATGTTTCCTCAAACTTGACAGGCGGCCGTTTTGAATTAAAAGGTTTGCCAGAAGAACTTCGGTCCGAAGAAGGCCAGATAAACAAGTGAGCCGCACTACGGTGTCACCATAGTGGTGAAGTTCTCGGTGTTGAAGCCGAAAAGTCCGGTTGAGGCAACAATATTCGATCTATGGAAGGAAGTGAGCCCTTCAGACGCCTTCATTGGAGGCTTGAGTGACTACGCGGGGCAAATGCTGGTGCATGATACGGCTCGCATGCAGAGCCTAGTCAAGAGAATGAACGATGCAAGCTCCAAGGCAGAGACGAGAACCCAGCAGAGACTTCTCGCGTCTTTGGGAGCGTATGTGAGATTAGGGTTGATGGGAGAAGCACACATAGTACCCGACACGGCCATCAGCGCTTTCTTCGCACATCTCATCAAGGAAGGAATCGCATCAGGCCATCTGACCTCCCTCGCGAGTTATGCGACAAAGGCGCTAACCGCGTACACGATAGCTAGCACCGAAGGGACCTATCCGACTGGCATTAGAATATTGACTTCAATCAGATGCGCGGGCCTGATCGAAGTGGCGGAGACGATCAAGAAGCAAACCAGAAGCAAGTCTCTCAACTTCGCGCTTGACGGTTTGCTCGGCGCGGTCCACGACTATTCGAGGAAGTTCGGAGTATCAGGTTTCAAAAACAGTGGATTCGACGAGATTGTAGAGATTTGCTCAAGGGAGGGATGCGAGCTGGGAAGGAGTGAGTACTACGCTGACGCCTTGGTCAACCTCTTCGACTACAATGAAACGCCGGCTGAGCTAGAAGCCAAGGGTCTTGCCATGCTCGATAGGGAACTGCCGAGCTTCAAGCGTGAGGTCGAGGAACTAGCATCAAAGCTAGCGGTGGAGTCTACGGCGGAATCGGTTGCTCATGCCATATCGAAGAAGAAAGCATTGAAAGCATCCCGGGTCGTAGGTTACCTCAATGGTCTCAAGAAACATGTTTCAGAACTCGTCAAGACAAACATCGTGAGGATCAACCCGCGTTATCGAACAAGAGTTGTTGAAACACCGACCTACCTGTCCGGGATATTTCCATCCGGGGGCGCGATGTTCATGGATTTCCTCACGAGGAAGCCGTTCCAGATCTTTCTGGCAACCACCGACCCCAGAAGAACACCTGAAACATCCCCGGCCGAGCTTCTGAACCTGCTTGTCCACGAGGAGTACGGACATTGCTTACATTCGTCAAACTCCGCCCTCTCGTTCGGAGCGAAGCCCATCCTCACAGAAATGCTTCAGTCCCCAGCCGGAAGCGCGGTCTCCGAGGGCATATCATTCCACAGAGAAGTCGAGTTCCTAGACTACCTAAGAGAGATCGGACAGAGAAAACCCACCCGAACAGAGTACGCTTTCATCAGATTCCTAGCTAAGTACGGCGGAGCAGAAGCGATCTTCGAGGAGTACAATTTCTTCACACACCTCTGGAGGATAGTTCGCTTCCTACGCGTGGTCGGGGACGCACGCATCAATTCAGGCAAGCAAGATCTGATGAACTTCATTGACTGGGCCAACAGGGAGACCGGGCTAAGCAAGAGCTTAGTGTATCACCAAGTCTTTCCGGCTCACCAGGGGAACGGGCCTGGCTACGCCTCAACCTACGCGATAGTGGGTGAAAGTCTTGCGAAGATCCAGCGGGGAGCGCTAGGGCGCGGGAAAACGCTGCTTGACTTCAACACCTATGCGTCCTCCCTTGGATTCCCAGCGCGATCTGTGTTTGAAGAAAAACTCAGAGCTTACTCATCCGCATAGTCGAACTAGGAGTTTTGTCTGACCGCCGACCTGAACGCGAGGAGACATCCGGCCACGAGGAAAGTCGCCACTGAGAAAGTTACCCAATAGCCGAAATGGAAGGAGAGGTATCCTGACATGATCGCGCCGATGAAGGCAGCGATGCCGGTCAAAGCGCTGTAGACGCCCAGCAGCTCGCCCTGTTTTCCCGGAGGCAAGCTACGAAACAACAGAACGGACGACGAAGTCGTGTACAAAGCATACGCAGTTCCAGTCATAGCCGTCACTCCCATGCTTGCCACTAGCAGGACTGAGCCGCGCAGCATCAACAGAACTGTTGCGACACCTGCTGAGAATCCCACGATGCGAATCGACAGTGCCGAGATCGCCACGCGGTGCTCGCCGAAGCGGCTACACGCTCGTCCCGTGATCAAGAAGATTGCTGCTTCAAGGACGAAAAGTATGGAGTACACTGTGAATACTCCAGAATCTTCCAGCTGCCGGCTCTTCAGGAACGGAGTGTACGCAGTGAAGAAGAGGTTCGCTGCGCTGAAGAAAAGAAAGAACGACAGGTACAGCAGCGGTAGATGTCGAGTGAAAACGCTTCGCATCAGTTTCCCAAATGCTTTGATGTCGTCCAATGATGGGATGTTGATGAATATCATCGAGAACGTCCTCAGTCTCGCCACGAGGCTCTCCTGAGTCAGCGCTACAATCTTGCGTTCAAGTGGAAACGTTGGTTCAACGAGATAGTTTGCCGCGAGAATCACTGAAATGCCAGAAAAAGCTGCGCACAGAAGGAAATATGCTCCAAGTGGAAAGAAGCTAGTCCAGAACGTGCCTGGGATTGCTCCCGCGGCTGTGCCCACAAGCGTCAAGGCGGAATACTTGGCGAACGTCATCGACAATGTCCTCTTCGGCGATGACTCTATCAGCAGCAGACTAACCGCAGGTGCCGCCGCGGTCGATACAACAGCATAGCACACATAGAGCAACAGGATCGTGCCGATTTCTGTAACGAAGAACCCCGCGACAATGAGGGCCGTTATGCCTAGGTAGCTGTAGATCACGAACGGTTTGCGTTTCCCTTTCCTGTCTACCGCGATCCCCCACAGGATGGATGACGGAATCAAGGCGAGACTGTAGGCCGAGGCAACATTGCCCACATCTATGACACTTCCGCCAAGGCTGATGATGTATAGCGGAAGAAGTGTGCTGAATCCGCCTATGGCCGCGTTTATTGGGACGAATATCCAAAGCCATTTTTCGTCCTTGATCTTCGCGGCTGTCAAGACACAGTTCCTTCGGGTCGCATATCATGTACGAGCGGCAGTCAGCATCGCAAACTCACCATCGGGAAAGGGATCATTCATTTGAAGTTTGGCCACGTGGCGTCACAGATAGATGCATGTACTGATGGATCAGGCTCCGGATGAGACAGTCAACCATGACCATCTCAAGGCGCAGGAGTTGAGGGTGTCAGTGATTGCGCGCAGGAGGCGATTCTTGTACTCGTCGGCGCTATGCGTGTGTATTGCTCTCGTACTGGCCTTAACGATTTTGTGGCAGATGACCGCGACTGTTCCGCATGTGCGCGCGACGTTTGATGGTGACAGCGCCTATCGTCATGTCATCGCGCAGATGGAGTTTGGGCCGCGCATAACAGGCACCGAGGGTAACCGCAAGACAGGTGACTACATCGCTGAGCAACTAGGGCAAGCCGGCTGGTCAGTCGAATTTCAAGACTTCACATATCAAGGTACCCCAGCTCGCAATATCATCGGCCGAGCAAACAAAGGGGCCGGGCCCATCATCATCTTGGGCGCGCATTATGACACGCGTCGTTGGGCTGACGAAGATCCAACTCATTTTCAGGCTCCTGTCCCAGGAGCGAACGACGGCGCGTCTGGAGTAGCCGTTCTGCTTGAGCTCGCTCAAGTCCTTGATCTATGCGAAGTGCGCCACGAGATCTGGCTGGCGTTCTTTGACGCTGAGGACAACGGCGGCATAGAAGGATGGGATTGGATCGTAGGATCCACGTACATGGCAGACACTCTATCGGTTCAGCCCCAGGCCATGATTCTCGTCGACATGATCGGTGACGCCGATCAACAGATCTATTTTGACGCAAATTCTGACCGAGCACTTTCGCAGAAAGTGTGGGCGATCGCCGCTGAGCTTGGATACGGGGCTGACTTCATCGCCGAGGTGCGGTGGCGCATGATAGATGATCACATTCCCTTCGCTCGTCTCGGCATTCCTGCGATCGACATCATAGACTTCCAATATCCATACTGGCATACCACAGCTGACACTGCCGACAAGGTAAGCGCCGAAAGCTTGGAACGAGTGGGCCAGACACTGGAAGTGCTCCTAGAGACCTCGGAGTAACATGTCAGGAGCCATGGCTAGCAAGGAACCTGAGGCTACTTCGACTTTTGATTGGACTTTCGCTTGACGTATGCTCCCTTTTCGGCTAGGAAGACTTGCCTTCCTTGGCTTCAAGCGCCGCTCTCAGATCACCGTAGGCTTTCTTTGCTTCCTCGACGGCTACTCCATCTTCCAAGGTTGTGACATCTCCGAGTTTCGCCCCTGAGATAATTGCTTTCAGAAGCCTCCTCATGATTTTGCCACTTCTAGTCTTTGGAACCGAATCGACAAACGCGATCGTGGAATCGGATGCTACAAGCGGACCGATAGTGCTTCTCAAGTGCCTTTTCAGTTCGTCTGCGAGCTTAGGGGTCGGCGGATAACCTTGCTTGAGAACCGTGAAGATGAAGGGGGTCTGTCCCTTTACGGGGTCGTCTTTGCCAACGCACGCAGACTCCGCGACAGCGGGGTGCCTGATCATTGCCGACTCAATCTCCGCTGTCCCGATCCTGTGACCGGCGACTTTGAGGACATCGTCGGCCCTTCCAAGAACCCATAGGTACCCGTCTTGATCCTTGACCGCGAAATCTCCAGTGTAGAAATATGTTCTGCCCTTGAATCTCGACCAATAGGTATCGATGTACCTTTGCGGATTCTTGAATAAAGTCATGAGCATGCCTGGCCACGGCGATGTTATCGCTAGGTAGCCTCTGGTCCCGGGTGGGCAAGGGTTCCCGTCGTCATCAAGAACTTCCAATGTGACCCCAGGAACCGGGTAGCCGTTTGTTCCGGGCTTGAGTGGAAATATCTTCCCGAGTCCGGGATAATGTCCCGTCAGCATTTGCCCGGTCTCTGTCATCCACCAAGTGCTCGAGGCGACAATATCTTCTCTGCCTACGTTCTTGAAGTACCACCTGAACGCTTCGGGATTGATGGGCTCCCCTACAGAATCGGCTATCCTTACCGTGGATAGATCGTATTTTCGGACCAAGTCTTCAGGGAATTTCATGAGCATTCTGATGGCAGTTGGCGTAGTGTAGAATATCGACACTCCGTATCTGGCAATTATGCTCCACCAGCGGTCAGGCGCCGGGTAATCCGGAGCACCCTCATACATTACCGAAGTGAGACCTGTAATCAGAGGCCCGTAGACGATGTATGAATGCCCCGTGACCCATCCTATGTCCGCCGTACACCAGTAGATGTCATCCTGACGGACATCGAAGATCATCTTCATGGTGGCGTACAGAGCGACCGCATAGCCACCCACAGGAAGTTGAGCCCCTTTAGGAGCAGCCGTCGTGCCCGAAGTGTAGAGGATGTAGGAGAAGTCTTCAGAGCCGCATCTTTCCGCAGGGACAGTCACGTTCTTCGGTACGTCGGCGATCAGATCATGATGCCAGATGTCCCTGTCCTTGTCCCACGGTACTTCTTGTCCCGCTCTCTTGACCACGATAACCTTCTCTATGTTGTGCCCGTTCTGCGCGCATATCTTCACGGCTTGTTCGACGATTGGCTTGAGGGCTATTGTCTTCCCTCTTCTATACAGGCCATCTGCGGCAACTATTATTCTCGAACCGGAGTCCATGGCTCTTGTGGCAAGAGCGTCCGCGCTGAAACCGCTGTAGACCGCGCTATGTCGCGCTCCCAGCCTCTGAACCGCGAGCATGTAGAGCGGGAGCTCCGGAATCATGGGCAAGTAGAATGTCAGGATTTCTCCTTTCTTGACTTTCAGCTTGTATCGTAGAGCATAGCTGATTGCGTTCGACTCTCTGAACAGGTCATAGTACGTAAACTTCCTGACTTCCTTTGGCTGTTGTGCTGCTTCATCCCAAGGCTCGCCTTCCCATATCAGAGCTAACTTGTTCTTTCTGCCGAGCTCAATCTGCCAATCTGTGGCTAGGTGGGCCAGGTTCGTCTCTGCGCCAACGAACCACCTGTAGAATGGAGGATTGCTATCATCCAATACCGTATTCCATTTCTTGAACCAGAACAGCTCGTTTGCCCACTTTTCCCACCACGCTGCAACTGCCTTGCTGTCCCGTACGGTCGTCGCATGCCATGCCTTGAAATCGTCAGCATTCCATGCTCTGTCTTTCCAACTGGGCGGGACTATGTGGACGTTGAACTCCTTGTAGAGATCCGCGGCTTCCTGTGCCATCTCATCTCACTTTTTGCGTTGGCGCTGGCTCAGGCGCCCGGTTGCGTATATATAGTTTCTTCGTTGAGTAATGACTTCTATCGATTTTCCTCTGTTCGGCGCGTGCGCACCAACTTCGTTTGAAGCAAGTCTTGAGCGCTAGCGACTCGCGAGCATACTAGGACACGACTTGGCCGGTTTCTCGAGAGAACGTGATTCCTTGTGTTGTGGCGTTAACTTGATTCTGGAAATGCTTGGATGCGAGTATAGTGAGAAACTTGCGCACATGTGGGTTTCTTACTCTCTTGTGCGCAAGGAAATCGTACCGCTCATCCGCCAACGGAACAAAGTCTAGGCCTATCTCGGCTGCGACCGAGGTTAGACCGACCCCAACATCTGCCTTCCTTGACGCAACTGCATCTGCGACTTGCGCGTGAGTCATCATCTCAGAATCGTATCCTCGGATCTTCTTCGTCAGTGCGTCAAAGTCGGAACCTCTATCTCCAGAAAGTTCTGACAGCTTCCAGTCCAAGAGCATCCTAGTCCCAGAGCCGACATTTCGGTTGGCCAGTTTCACGTCTCTCCGCAGGAGATCTTCAATTCCTCCTATTCTCTTGGGATTACCCTTCCTCACCATAAGGCACTGCTGCCTCATGTAGCCTCTGACCAAAGAGCACCTGTGCGAGAGCCCGTATTTTGACAGTAGAGATTCATTGTACCTTGACTTGGACTCGTCTAGGATGTGTATGCCTGCCAAGTCCGCTTCTCGAAGCATCATCGCCGTTAGGCCAGCCCACGAGCCAACGTTCACTGTCTGGTAGCTCATTCTAGGGTTCCTCTGGTGCAATGCGCGCATTGCTTTCTCGACTACCACGCAGTGGCTACCGATGAAAGATAGATCCGGCTTGATCGGACCGGCTCGTCGTAGGTATCGTCCTTCAAAAGCTTCTCCTGTGAGAAAGCGTCGGATTCTGGAGTCGAGATTCAAGTAGTCCCGAAGTAGGCTCCTCCCCTCTCGGGTTAGCGTGGCTCTGCCTCCCTTGGCGCCGCCACGTTCAGAGGCGACGATCTTTGTGCCCAGAAATCGTTCGATCCGAGAAACCGTGTTCCAAACAAAAGGGTAGGAAAGATCCAGTGTCCGCGCTGCTTCCGAAAAGCTTCCTGTTTTATCCATCGCCCTGAGCATGCTTGCCTCGAGTTCGCTGACAACTCTGCGATTGCCAAGGCTGAGCGAGACTGTGTACGACGGCTCAAGCTTCGGGCGTTTCGATAGACTTCCGGTCATCTTTGCTCCGTGCCGGAACTAGAATTGCAGTTCTCCGTTGATGAAGAGTTTGGTTCTCTCATCCTTCGGGTTCGCAAAGAGGCTCGCTGCTTCTCCTTCCTCAACAACACGTCCCTTGTAGAGATGGATCATGCGGTCGGACAGCCGCCGAGCTTGAGAGAGGTTATGCGTGCTGAGTAGGACAACTCTGTCTTGAGCGCATTCCCTGATCGCACGCTCGATGATCATGGCATTTGCCGGATCCAAGTTGGCTGTAGGTTCATCAACGAGGATAACGTCTCTCTCAAGCGCAAGCGCTCGAGCGATGGCGACACGTTGCTGCTCACCGCTCGACAGTTTTCGAGCATTCCGCCTCTCGAACCCCTCCAAGTTGACGAGCGCAAGCGCCGATTTGACTCTGTCAGGAACATCAGATGCGGGAACTCGATTGATCCGAAGCCCGTAGGCAACGTTTCTGTGCACTCTTCCGCCGAACATGATGGTCTTCTGGAATACCATCGTGCAGTGTGTTCTGAGGTGTGCTGGATCGGTCTCTAGGCCTTCGACGAGCACCTTGCCCCTGCTGGGCATGTCGAGTCCGGCTAAGATCTTGAGGAGAGTGGTTTTGCCGGAGCCGTTCACGCCAACTATTGTTGTGATCTGACTCTTGCTGGCCTCGATGCTGACTCCATCTAGCGCGTTCAGACCGTCGTATTGTTTGGCCACGTCGATCGCCTGTAGATGACTGTTCATCATGTTGATTTCCTTGCCAGGTTGATCAAAACGCTCAGCGACAACGCTATGGCCAGAAGGATGATCGTGAGGGCGATGCTCAGTCCGATGTCGCCACGCGCAGTCTCCAATGCTATGGCTGTCGTTAATACGCGGGTGACGTTGCGGATGTTTCCCCCGATCATCATGGCGACCCCCAGCTCAGCGAACGCCCTGTTGAACGCCGCCATGATCGCGAGCACAACGCCCCAGAAAGCCTCCCTCATCATAACCGAATCCGTTTGAAGGTTGGAGGCGCCTAGGGTTCTTGCCAGACTCCTCAATTCTGGGTCGACAGACTCGAGGGCGCTTGTGGAGAAACTGACGACGATAGGTGTGATCAAGAGTGATTGACCGATCATTATGCCATATGGGGTGTACAACAGCTGGAAGTACCCGAGTGGGCCGCTTCTGGAAAGAACGAGGTATAGCAGCAAGCCAAGCGCCACAGTTGGTATGCCTATCAGAGCGTTGAACATTCCCCTAACGACGCGCTTTCCTCGGAAGGCGCGAAGCGATAGGCCGACCGATATCGGAATGCTCCATGCGCAAGAGAGGAGGGTGGCCGATCCGGAGACAAGGAAGGACAGGGTCGTTATACTCAGTACTTCACGGTCGCCACTGAGTATCAGCTGAATGGCTCTGACTAGGCCTTCACTGATCGGATCCAGTTCGACATCTTCCTCTGCACATTCTGAGGAAAGTCGAAGGCCAGAGGCATCATTCCGGGCACTTGGACTGAGTAGAGGTCATCCGCCTGGTGCCTGAACTCAGGTGGGCACTCGGAACCTTCGAAGAACGCGAGCTCTTCGATCCACCTGATCAGTTCAGGATCACTCTGATCCTTCAGTAGTTTCAGGTAAGGTCTGAAGAGCGGAAGACCGTACTGTTCCACCCCGAAGTTTGCAAACAGGTCTTGCCCCTCATCTGAGACTAGGTACCTGATGAGCAGCATTGACCCATCATAGTTCGATCGAGTCATGTTCGCGTTCTTGGGATTGTCTGCGATCGCGCTGTAGACGTTCAACAAGCTCTTGCCTGATTCGACGAGCTTCACGAGGTCGATGTTGTGGTTGCTGAAGTTGAGAAGATACGTCCCGATGTCGGTCAGTGTGTATCCGCGCTTCTCGTTGGCGAGCTTGAGTGTAGCCGTCATTCCGCTTCCCGCCTCAAGATACCAAGCTTCCGTGCGCAGGTTCTTCGCGTCCAAGCCGATCGATTTCCAGAGACTCTTCTCCCTAGAGTGAGTCCCCGAATCGTCTCCCCTGGAAACCCAAACCGTCGTTCCGCTTAATCCGGCGGATCTGATCAAGGTGAGCGCTTCGGACGGGGATTTTCCTGCTATTCCAGCTGGGTCGTTCGATGGTCCAACTATGATGAAGAAATTGTAGGCGACTATCTTTCGGTTGACTCCGTACCCGCCTTGCAAGAACTGAAGCTCTCTCGCGGGATCGTGGACGAGAATCATGTCCGCGTCACCCCGCATAGCAGTCTGAATTGCCAGACCTGTTCCTTGAGAAATGAAGGACACATTCATGTTCGCGTACTTTGCTTCGAATTTGATCTTCAGCTCGTCAAGGAATCCGGTCTCGAACAGGCTCGTGGTCGTCGATACGATTAGGCGCTCCCTGCTGGGAGTCTGAGAGGTCATGTACGCGTACGCCGCCACCCCGCCGACCATCAAAATAATCACCAGCAGGAGCGAGGCCTGCGCCTCCGTGATGGCTGAACGTGAGACCCGCCGTGTCATGGGTCGGACAATATATTCTGCGAAATATAACGCTTTTCACGCTCAGTCCGGGTCCATCCCGACGGCGGTCTGCCGTCAGCGAGGTTTGTTTGCACGTATGTAGAATACGTCCCAGTCGAAGACGAAGGCGTCGTCGTGTACGAACTGCTTCAAGGCAAACCGAAGGTCGGACAGGAAGATTTTGCGCTTTGAGGCAGTCATCTCGGACATCTCTCTACGTATCGTCGAACGGCAGAGGCGGATTCTCAGGAAGTCTTGTATTCTGTTGAAACGGACTCGGTGCGTGTGCGTGACGAGTGAGGTCTTCTTGAACCCTGCCTCTCGGACAATCTGTAGCTGCCCCTTTCTGCCGAGAGTCCGACTGTAGCTCTCCAGTGTAGCGAGCGCCGCTCTTTCGCGAGCCAGCTGCGGAGACGGTGTTGCGGTCCTATGTTTTCTTAGGATTTCTCCGAATATCCTGTGCGGTTTGACATCGATGAGGTGCCAGTCATTGAACGCGAACACGCCGCCTGGTCGAAGGACTCTGCAGACTTCCTTGACGCATTCAGAGAAGCTTGCAACGTTGATGCCGCAGTTCGAGACCACGAGATCGAAGAAGCTGTCCGGAAAGCGTAACTCCTCCGCGAGCATCTTGAGAAACTTCACGTTCTTCAAGCCTGCTGAGCCGGCCCTTCTGCGCGCAAGTCGTATCATCTCTTCAGACGAATCAATTCCGACGACGAGACCTGCAGACGGTGTTGTCTTGCATAGCTCGCGAACTGCTAGGCCAGAGCCGGTCCCGACATCAAGGATAATTTCGCCAGGCGACGGCGAGGAGACGAACGCTAGTTGTCTTGCGAAGAGTGAAAAGATTGGCACCCAGTACCTGTCCCATGCAAGTGCATCGCTCTCCCAAAGGGACCTGACAACAGAGTCAGCCTCCGCAAGCGACATCCTACCATGACCAGGCGACTTCAAAGCAACTCTTCCCACAAGGCGACCATTCGAGATACAGCCGCTTGAGCTTGCTCTATCGGCACTCAAAAGCTAATCCAACGCGATGATCATTCCTGCAGGCACGCGCCCAAGATGCTCATACGATGCTTTGAGCTCGCCCACAATCTTGCCTCTTTCTCATCGCATCACACAAAACTACCCTTCCCATGAGGGTTCAAATTACGACGACCGGGCTAGGAGGCCTCCCAGAAAATAAAGACAACCACTAATGAATCCAACTACCGATCCATAGCGAGAGGAATCCCCCTAACATCCCTCTTTTCGACTGTAGACAAAACGAGAGAACTGGCGAGTTATGATCATCGGCAACGTGGGCACGATTTCTCCACCGAAACATCCTATCGCCGGTGGGACAGTTCAAGCAAAGAAAGCACCCGTAAGATCAAGAGTTGAGATCGTGCCCCTGCCGCCCCGGATTGATTGTGGGAAATCAGGCTCGCGAAACTTGTTCGATGAATTTACGCGCTATGCTCTCGGAGAAATGAAATGGAGCGCGAAGAGATGTTCCTTGTAGGCGACTGGTACGAGGATAACTGTTGTGTCTACCGTGCCGCCAAACTTAGTTCTCCAAGTCACCTCGATTGTTGAGCCTATCTTCCTGTCCATCGCGTCTTGATAGGCTGACACGAGATCCTTTGTGCTCTTCTCCGCAACAAGGTCGCTGACCTCCTCGACGCCAGCCCATTCTCGTGGCGTACTGTAGCCCAAGAGAGAAGCGAGTTTCTGATTACAAGCCTTGTGAGTGTCGTCCAAGTAGAGATACATTGGTTGTTCAGACGATTCGAAGACGAGCCTCAGCTGATCGAGGAATCCTGCCATGAGTTCCTCATGATGGCCTTCAGATTGTTTCGCTTTCGACATCCCTTTATGAGCCGAAGCGGGAGTCCTACGGAGCTCTCATTGTTTCTTCAGGACGTAGTCGAAGACTGGACCGGGCTTACCTTCAGATGTATCCACTTCGTGGACGCGAATCTCGTTGTCTCCAGCCAGTCTGAGGACGACATCTTCAGTTGCCTGTTTGTCTTCGTAGACGCCCTGCCAGTGGAGCTCGAGGGTCTTGTCGTCCTTCCATGCTCCGGAGTGGTCATGTACGGCTCCTGTTGAGGTGATGCTGTAGAAGTGGATCTTTTTCTCCCACTGGTCGTAACCCCAGAGATCGTCCTCATGGCATGCCCCGATGCCTTCGGCATCCAACCTCATCTCAGTACGGATGCCCCTCTCCATGGATAGCTCGCTTGCCCGTACAGTGCCTCTGCCGTGTAGCAAGCTGCCATCAGGCATCTTAGCCGTCAAGTCTACGCTCCAATCGCCCACTAGTCTACCCAACAACTCAACCTCTCTTGCCTTCATTCACAACCACATCACTTAGAGAACACCGGCTAGAAGCGGTTGACCATGCGAAGAACTTGCCCCTTTACAAAATCACAGCGCGAAACCTGTGATTTGCGAAAAGAAAGGGGTGAGGCATGTGTCAAGTTCTACGAAACACTACGTGGCTGTAGGCATCAGTTCGGCTTCGAGCTTACTCTTCAGACCTTGTCCAGCAGTACCTTGAAGACTTCTACGGGTTCATTGTATGTGCGTTCAGGGAGATTCTTTTCGAACCATTCTTTGTCTTCGCGAGGAATGTCCGAGAAGTTGTTGCATGCTTCTATCAGCGCTTTCCTCGAGGTAGGGTACTCTACATGCCTCTTTGCATGCTCTAGGGCCCCTTTCAAAGCGTTCATTGTCTTCCCCAAGTACAGTTCATCTGCGTTCGATATCGCGTTTGACCGTTCAACTAGTCAACCGCTGACCGTTCGAATCTCTAACAATCGAAATCTCGATGTCGATGTGTACTGCGAAACTCAAAGTCTAGTGCTTGGGCATTGGCAAATCTTTCAGTTTGCTGACTAGTCGCGCGATAAAGAGCCCAAGAAATTCCGCGCAATCTGTGACAAGCATGGCAACAAGGCGTGTCCCGCCTACTCCGTTTGCGCGACACCCTCATCGGTAGCAGGGCGGATGGCGGCAAGCAACGAGCCGGGTCTGGAAACTGTGATCACTTGATCGAGGGTTCAGCGCGCTCGCATGGATGTGGCCGATATGACCTGTCCGTCCTTGACTGCCACTATGAACGTGCACCGACAGTTTGGACAAGTAGCCTCCCCCTCATAGTTCCAGTGCGTGAAGTTGTCCAGATGGAGCATCCATCCACACTCACCATTGATACATAGGACATGAACCAAAGCCAATTTTCAGCTCTAGAAGCACGTATGCCACCGCGCTCTCAATAATAGAGCGATCGTCCACAGCTTTCTGCTGATCGGTTCGAAGTGTGATGTTTCATGATGCCTCACGTTGCTCTTCTGGAAACAAGAGTCTCAACCGCACCTGTCAAACGGGAAAAAGCTTGCCCTCGTTCGGTTTGTCCCGTAGCCCTGTTAGACGAGAACTGTTCACAAGAGATACGATGCGCCTGAACATCAGGCCGACACTGCCCTCTCTCTCGCGAACTTTTGCGTGGCAGGCAACCGGCTCGTCCCAAGCGGCGGATTGCCCGGCGCGGCCCTTCCGCACAAAGAACTGTCGAGCTACTGTGCGAAAAGGAGAAGTTACCATTCAAGACTGGCCCGCCATGAATCCATCACACTACAGCGTAGCTTGGCAATGGTCGACCGGACGATAATCTGACTAGATTAGATTCGAAACGGGAGGACCGGTGGAGCTACCCTGCGCGTGGCTCGCTTGGTGCGAGCTGAGAGACATTCAATGATTCGAGTTTGTTCACTGGCACGGCCCTTTCCAGCCGCACGCTGTACATTTGTAGTATCTTTCCCTCGTGATTTCTTCAAAGAGGAGCCGCCTTCTCTGAGGTAGAGGAACAAACACGACTGGCGCGTTACACTTGGGACACCTCTTCGAATCCTCTGGCTCGAGTTTGGTCACAGATTCTCAACCAAGGATATGGTTGGGGGTTCTGTGCGTTGCCCGTGATCTGAAGTGCCTACGATGGTACGGAAGCCTTGTACGAGTTGTAGGCGAGAAATGCGACATATCCGAGTGCTGTGAAGACTGTGAACCATTCGAGTATTGGTGTGTTCGACAGAGCGACGAAGAGCAAGTTGATCACGGCCACGGCGAGCCCATAGTACCCGACAGGTCTGATGAACCCGCGATGGGTCATCAGTGACACGTTAGCCAATACCAACACCATCAGATTGAAGACGAAGAACACTTGCGACCACAAATTGTGTATTGTTCCATAGTCTTCGGAGAAGACGCCGATCATTATCAACGCGAAGGCGGCGATGAAGCCGAGCGCTTGCGTGATCATCATTAGCGACTTTCTCCACTTTTCATCTGTGTACCATTTGTAGAATCCCACGAAGAATGGAAACAGCGCAAGTCCCGTCAAGACACAGCCGACATTGTAGAAGATCGCGCCGCGAGGACTGTAACTAGAGTTCCCCAAGTCGCTGAGCCAGTTCTCCACGGGACTGAATGGCCCTGGAAAGAGTGCCATGGATGTGAAGGTGAATGTGCAGTAGAAGAGAATGACTAGGACTCCGCGACGGAAAGTAGGGGCCATTTCGACGGTTTCCCACTCAACTGTCTCTCCGCTTGGTAGCTGGTCAAGGATAGCAAGATATGCCTTATCCAATGGTAGGTGTCATTTCTAAGAACTTGGAGAATTTCGCCGGTCTGGTGGCACACGAGAAACACATAGAATGGCTCCCCCCATGCCTACCGCTAGGGGAACGATACCGGGGATGGGCTACTTCTTGATCTTCACGGTGTAGGCGTCTGCCAGTTTGCCGATCTTCCAGAAGAGAAAGACCAGAGCGGTTACGACCACTACTCCAAGGATCGTTCTGACTATGAGACCGGTAAACAACAGACCAACAGGGACTGGCATGTTACTCACCTCGCGGGCGAGAAAGCCAATCGCAATAAAAGATATTGTGGATGATTCGTACAGTCGAAGATCGATGACTAGTTCTTTCAGAGAATTGTATGCGCTGGCGCATACGGTTTGTCGCAATCAAGCCTCCCGCGGTGAGGGAAGACAGCTGAGCGCGTACCCTAGAATGCCGTGCACTGGTCGTAGGCTAAGTTCTCAGCCATTTCCTCGGGCCTTCTGATTTGGCTCGGAAATCATTTATTCCTAGTCAGGGTTGCTCGGAACAGGGTGAACGCGGCCTGCTTGATAGACGAGCTCAACTGATGAAGCCGAAACAGTTGAGGAGGATCCAAACCGAGCGGATCAGGAGAATCGTGAGGTACGCCTACAGGAACGTGCCCTTCTACAGGAAACGATTCGATGAGAACGGACTGAGGCCGGACGCGATCAAGACACTGGACGATGTTGCGAGGATTCCGTTCACGGTCAAGACAGATCTGCGGGACTGTTATCCGCTTGGAATTCTAGCTGTTCCGCCTCAAAGGCTGTACTGCCTCCATGCGTCATCAGGAACCACTGGGAAACCGATCGTTGTCGCATACACTCGTGGGGATCTGGAACGCTGGACTAGGCTGATGGGGCGGACCTTTGATGTCGCCGGCGTCAGAAGAGGCGACATCGTCCAAAATATGTATGGTTACGGGCTTTTCACCGGCGGTTTAGGGTTTCACTACGGTGCGAGAGCCGTCGGCGCGACAGTTGTGCCCACGAGTGTAGGAAACACAAAGCGACAACTCATGCTGATGAAGGACCTTCGAAGCACAGTGGCGGCGTGCACTCCGTCGTACATGGTATACCTGTGCGAGGCAAGCCGAGCCGAAGGCTACGAGCCTCGAAGAGATTTCGCGCTGAGAATCGGGCTCTTCGGCGCGGAACCGTGGAGTGAGGAAGCGCGGAAGCGAGTGGAAGACACGTTTGGTCTGCGAGCCCACGACTGCTACGGACTGTCGGAACTGTATGGGCCAGGCGTGGCAATCGAGTGCGAGGAAAGAAGAGGGCTTCACGTCTGGGGTGACGAATTCATTGTCGAGACAATCGATCCGGATACCGGTGAGGTTCTAGACCCGGGGAGCGAGGGTGAACTCGTCTTCACTATGCTCTCCCGCGAGGCGATGCCCCTACTTCGGTACAGGACGCGAGACCTGTCCAGAGTCTTCGAGGACGAGTGTGCGTGCGGAAGATACCACAGTCGAATCCAGCGTATCAAAGGACGAAGCGATGACATGCTCATTGTAGGCGGCGTGAATGTCTTTCCGAGCCAAGTCGAACATGTGCTGATGAACATCAGCGGCCTACGGGACCAGTATCAGATAGTCGTATTGCGCGAACAGCTTGACCGACTATCCGTGAAAGTTGAGGCTGCGAAGGACAGATTGAATGATCCAAAGCTAATGCAGGAAGTGCAGTCACAGATCTTCGCCGTACTCGGAATACATGCCAACGTTGAGTTGGTGGAAGAAGGGACTCTGCCGCGGTCCGAAGGCAAGGCCCGCCGTGTAATAGACGTTCGGCCGAAAGAGTAGTGTCCCGGACAGTGCTCACTTGACAAGGTCACTAGTCGGCTTGATGCTACTACCCTAGTAGGGTCTTGGGTGAGCTTCTCAGAATCAACTTCTTTCCGAGATCACATATTCTAGACGCGGGGACCAAAGAGAAACGGCTGCTGACAAGGGATAGGGTACGATACGCCGTAAAGCGTGCTGAGCTCAAGAATTCGATCAAATGGTTCCTCAAGCGGAGAGGGATCACAATCAAGAAGCCTCTGACCAGGGAACGGAGAGCGGAGATCAATTCGCTGGCATTGCCGGAGCTGCATTACAGGCTGAAAGGGCTTGAACTTGTAGAATCTATTGTGGACGAGCTTGACAGGAGGATCTCCGTCACGGCCGCGGAGGATAGAGACGCAACGCTGATTGACACAATCCTAGATGTCGGAGCGTATACAGCCCTCTTCCTGTCTTCTGCGTTTGATGATTTGGATGGGTTTCAGGACTCAAAGCATGCATGCGCGAATCTCGGTCTCGTCCCTTCGCTGTATCAATCCGGCGACATCTCCTACACAGGTCACATAACCAAGCAGAGGAACAAGTGGTTGAGGAGGAATCTGATTGAATGCGCTTCGTGCGAGCGAATTCTTGGAAGATGAGGTTAGATCCCCGAATGGTTGTATGCAGAGATACCAGAGTTAATATCTCGCAAGGTCTAATCCTGACAACATGGGCAAGAAGCTAGCGGACATTCTCGATGAGGCAGGGGTGCCTCTTGGCTATGAAGCATGCGGTAAGGCTCCCGAGGAGACTGTCGACCGTGAAATCAGGAAGAATCCAAGCCTACGTGCCAAACATCTGAGAGACCTGTACCTACAGACATTGTCGTCGGCCACCAACGAGTTCCCCTACTGGTACACGAGGAAGTACATGGAGTTGGACTCGGAGATCCCGGTTGTGCGCCGGGCCGCTGCTCTGAAGGAGGCTTTCTCGCACTTGACCCCGACGATCTATCCCGGCGAACTCTTGGCCATGGGTAAGGCGCACTACTACCGCGGCTCCTTTCCGATGCCGTGGCTTTCCGAAGGCTATTACATGGCAAGAGAAGACGAGCTGTACAAGGCGGCTTTAGCAAGAGGCAGCGTGACCGCCGACGAGGTGTCGAAGTTCGGCGCCGGCGGTGGCAATGTCACGAGAAGCTTCGGCAATGTGCTCTCGCTCGCCGGCAAATTCGGGATACGCAAGGAGGAAGTGCCTGCGATGTTGAAGACTGCGCGCGCTTGGGTTATGAGATCGGTCGACGACTTGGGCCACAAGTATGAGCAGATGGTTCCAGATTACCCAGTCAAAGAAGCGATCATGCGCAATGTCGTGTGCATGTTTGACTCCGGCTACACGTTACCGCAGGGCCGTGAGGTCATCAACTACTATTACCCGCTCCAATATGGCTTCGATGGCCTGATCGAGATTGCGAAGAAGAAAAAGATGGAAGTAGCAGGCCACGCCCATGGCGACGGAATGGCAGGTATCAATCGCCTATACAATTACGAGGCCGCCATCCTGGTTCTTGAAGGCATCCAGAAGTGGATCCTGAATTACGCGATGGAAGCGCTTCGGTTACAAGCCAAAGAGATGGATCCGGTGCAGAAGAGGGAATATGGTGAACTCGCTGAGTGCCTGCAATGGGTTGCGCATAACCCCCCACGTACCTTCCGGGAGGCGATGCAGCTCTGCTGGACGATCCAAATCGCAGTACTGAATGAAGATGCAATCTCAGGAATGTCACCGGGGCGTCTCGGTCAGGTGCTGTACCCCTGGTGGGAGCAAGACATGAACGCAGGGCGAATCGATCGCGAAAAGACACTTGAACTGCTTGAGTGCCAGCGCGTGAAATTCACATGCATAGACTGCTTCGCTTCGATGGGTGTTGTTGGCGGCGTACTCTCAGGCAATACTTTCAACAATCTCACCCTGGGAGGCCTAACGGCGACTGGACAAACCGCATCGAACGAGCTTGAGATCCTGATCATTGAGGCTGCCATCCGCTGCGCGACGCCACAACCCACACTCTCAGTGCTCTACGACGAGAACCTACCTGAAGATTTTCTCCTCAAAGCGATTGAGTGCAACAAGACTGGAAGCGGCTATCCTGCCTGGATGAACAATCGGGTGGCCATCGATTTCCTAATGAGACAGTATGGCCCAGAGGGCATGACGCCCGAAGAAGCGTACGCAGTCGCCATCGGCGGCTGCCTAGAGACCTCACCCTGCTCCTGGTTACAGCTCAAATTGAACGGCAAGAGATACTGGATCCCTGGTGGCTCGGGCCAACCGACCAGCGTCGGCGTGCACTTCATCTCGCTGCCGAAACTTGTCGAGCTGACGATCTTCAACGGTGTCGACCAAAGGACAGGCCAACCCGTGTTTCCCCCGCACAACAACAAATTGAACACCTATGAGGAGTTCTATGATTCCTTCAGAAGCTACTTCCGAAAGACCGTCGAAGTGCTGGCGCTTACGAACAACATTCAGCATGACATCTGGCGCAAGAACAACATGGCAATTTTCAACTCGCTCCTCAAACCTGACTGCCTTGGGAAGGGCCACCTGATCAACGAGCTGGGCTACCGCTACAATGGTACATTTAGCATCGAAACCTGCGGCACAATAAACATGGTGAACAGCCTCGCGGCGCTCAAGAAGCTAGTCTACGATGAAGAAGCTGTCACACTCGATGAACTCAAAGACGCTTTGAAGAATAACTTCGGATTCAAGACCGCTGATGAGGTCGGCTCCTACTCGTTGGCGGACCAAGAAAAGAAGGCGGGTTGCGAGAAGTACGATCGGATTCATTTTCTCTGCATGACGGCGCCGAAGTATGGCAACGACGACCCGTTCGTCGACCAACTGCTCAAAGAATGGGAAGACTGGTTCTGCAAGACGTGCCACGAGTACGAATCACTCTACGCAAAGCCATTCTATGCATGCCAGATCTCAGTCTCAACACACGCTCCGATGGGAGAGGCGACCATTGCTACACCTGACGGCAGATTGGCCAACACAACCTTCGCCGATGCATCAATGTCTGCGTACCCTGGAACCGACCGAAACGGCCCCTATGCATTGTTCACCTCCGCGACTGTCTGGAACCATTCAACATCTCAGAATTCCCAGATGAACCTGAAGATCCATCCTTCAGCCATCAACGGACCGACTGGCTCAAAGAAGCTGCTGGAACTCACACGAGCATACATGCGAAAAGGGGGATTCCACATCCAATACAACGTTGTGGACTCGAAGGTTCTCCGTGACGCACAGAAACATCCGGAAAACTATCGAGACCTAATGATCCGGGTCGCCGGGTTCACGCAATACTGGGTGGAACTGGGTAAACCTATCCAAGACGAAGTCATCGCCCGGACCGAATACGAGGGGGTCTAGCCAACGGCTACGAGGGGACAGACACGACACATGGATTGCAGAAACTACGCGCCGGTCGATGTGGCAAAAGGCATCTGCCACCGTGCTAAGCAGACCGTACTAGCAGATGATCCGAACTGCGAGTTCTTCGAACCCACCCAAAAGTGCAAGTTCTGCAGCCACTATGTCTCGAGCCAAGAAGAGCAGATTGGCCTCTGCGGCGCAGTTCCAAACAAACCTTGGACGTACCCCGAGCTAATAACTGTCACCTGTGAATGGTTCGCAAGGAAGGTTAGCTGAAGTTATTGACCAGCGATGCTCCTACGTACCATCGCCCGAACAGCTATGAGCATACCTCGGATTCCATTCGTGGCTTGGTCTTTGATATTCAGGGTTACACAGTTCACGACGGTCCCGGCACACGAACACTGGTCTTCCTCAGCGGATGCCCCATCCGATGCAGCTGGTGTTCCAATCCTGAAGGTCAACTGCTAATTCAGCGCCTCATGTATAAACCCGGCAAATGCAAGGCTTGTCCGCTGCGATGTGTCGAAGCCTGCCCGAGTGGTGCGATCAGCGTTTCGAAGAATGAGACGCCACCGCTACGTTTCGACCGTAGCCTGTGCGACAACTGTGACAGATTCGACTGCGTCAAAGTATGCTACACAGAGTCCCTCCAAGTGAGCGGCCGCTGGTACACCGTGCGGGAGCTGATGCGGATTCTAGCTCGCGATCACCAATACTGGGGATCAGAAGGAGGCGTCTGCTTCAGCGGAGGTGAACCGCTTCTTCAGCACCAGTTCATCCTTGCCGTCCTGCAGGCCTGCGGCCACTCTTACATTCATACAGCTCTAGAGACTTGCGCCCACGTTCCAACCTCTGACCTGCTCGAAGTGCTGCCTTATGTTGACTGGTTGTTCGCGGATATCAAACACATGAACTCAGATATGCATCAACGCGAAACAGGAGTCGACAACGGTCTGATAATGCACAATATCCGTTGCGTTCTGGACTCTGGATGGAACGGTCGACTTATCATTCGTTCACCGATCATCCCCGGATTCAACGATACCCACGAGAACGCTGAAGAGACTGCCATATTCATGAAGGAAATTGGCGCGCGGGAGATCAACCTGCTTCCATTTCACCGCCTTGGCGCCTCCAAATACGAGCAGCTAGGATTGCCCTACGCCTACGCTCGCCAAGAACCACCTTCACCTGACCTGATGATGACGCTCAAGAGAGTGTATGAAGCAAGAGGACTTGCATGCTACTTGGGCTCAGACACGCCCTTCTGATTCTCTGGTTCTCTTACTCACCAACTCTAGTATCCTTTTTCATGGCGACGTTGGCTGATGCAACTTCGGGGGTTCACCGCGATCGCGTCCAAAGTCGATAGAGGACGTTTGCTCAGGTGTTTCGGTGTCTACCTCTAATCCGCATCACAGCAACGTAATTGGGCAAGAGCGCAGCACAAACAGCAAAGCGACCATCTTGAAGATCGGAGAGAGGCTGTCAGCAATTGAGACGATCCTCGATTCAGGCCTAGACCCGAGTCGAACCGGTAAGGTCCTCGAACTCCTAGGTACAGGAGGGCTTTCCTCAGATGCCCTAGGTGAGCTGAGGCTGTTCAGCGAGTGCTTGCCAGTGGTGGATGAAGTGGGCTATACTACACAGCAGAAGTACATGCATTTTCCTTGGGACGCATTGGATAAGCTTCCAATAAGCATCATTGTGGACTTCTCGATTCCGTTCAGAAGGATGCTTGCCAAGAGATTGTTCGCGACCTGCGGACGCAACTTCATCGCGGAGGGGAATGTGCGATTCAACTTTCCGCAGAATCTCGAGGTCGGTGACGACGTGTTTCTGAATCGAAGTGTGTTCCTCGACACAAAGGGCGGTGTCACGCTAGGAAACTATGTCGGGTTGACTGATGATGTCAGAGTCTTCACGCACAAGCATTCAGAGTCAGACCATGTGGTCAGGAAATATGGAAAAGTGGTTCTGAAGGATTTCGTTATCGTGAACCCCGTGCAATGATACCGCTAGGCGTCACCATAGGTAAACGGGCGATTGTTGCCGCGAGGGCCCTTGTCCACGATGACGTGCCGCCTAATGCGGTCGTGGGTGGGGTACCTGCGAAAGTCCTGCGTGATCGCAGGACAGACGGAAGAACCCGAAAGGATCTGAACCATATCTGGCTACACAAGTCAGCCTTCCAGGATGAGCGATAGAGTCATCCATAGGACCCGAGGTACACTGACACCTTCAGACAAACTCGCTGTCTTCGCGCCTTATGTGGCGTTGCTCGGAATCGTCACGTGTACGATAGTCACTGGAATGAGCTTACCCCACCGGGAATCACAAGGAGAGCGGTACCTCTCACCGAAAAGCCTCGGTCAGAGCTTTCCGCGCATTGGTCATGGCTCAGGAATTCCTAGTGCTGAACGGTGCAGTAGCTTCTTCAAATGTCTGGAATGCCAATGCGAACGTAATTGAGGCAATAAGGTCAACGCTTGGGACTGACGTGGAAGAAATGGAGGCGTATGGTTTCGGACTAGCCTGCTATAGACTTCACATACCTTTCATGAAGGGAACAGTTGCCTCGAACAGCGAATTCTCAGGTTCAGCCTTCGGCCCTGAATCTGCCAAGGTGAGTATGAGTAATGGTGCAATGCTACTTGCGAAGATGATCGAACTGTCAAGCCCTTAAGCGTGTCTCGGAGAACTCCCGAGTCAATCTGGATCAGGACTACAGTTCGCTTGGATGACTTGCGTACCTTGCCCAACGTGCCCAGGCGATGGTGAAGAGGGCCTCATCTGACGACCTTGTGTCGTTTGGCGCTGGTCAAATAGCAGAGGTACCCTCGCAAGGACTGCCAATCGATAGCCAGATGAGAGAAAACTGCAATCCCGCAGGTCACACTTACTTATCTATGGCTCCCACGCAAACGGGGGAGGTATCGCCTCAGGCATCACCCTGTCCAAGATCAACAACGCTGCCGCCACAATCGGCGCCGACGCGAAGTTGGAGAGCGACATCATGAGAAACCACGTTCCAGCCGTACTGGTGATCACATTCATCGTGGGTGTTCTGACAGCCCTTTTCGTCGCTTTCGGGATCTAGAACGCCCCTGTTGCAGGCTGATCTCGGCCGGTTTATGAGAAGCGTCTTCTTCATCTGCAACAGTTTTGACTTGGGGATGGGCCAGCATGGACTTCTTCGAGACTGTGAAGGCAAGGCATTCAATCAGAGCCTTCCAGAGCCGACCAGTAGAGGATAAGAAGATACACAGAATCATTGAGGCTGTGAACCTCGCGCCCTCCGCAGGCGACCTCCAAGCATACGAGATCATTATTGTCAAAGACTCGAAACGCAGGAACGAGTTGGCAAGAGCCGCCTTGTGGCAGAATTTCATTGCGGAGGCGCCAGTATGCTTTGTCTTTCTTGCTTATCCTGAACGTTCCTCGAAAAAGTACGGGCAGAGGGGTTCCGGACTCTACTGTCTCCAAGATGCAACCATAGCGGTCTCCTATGCCCAGTTGGCGGCTACCGCACTCGGGCTAGCATCGACGTGGGTTGGTGCGTTCGATGATGAAGCCGTTGCCAGGGCTGTTGAGGCGCCCAAGAACAAACGTCCAATTGCCGTACTGCCCATCGGCTACGCCGCGGAAACCCCTGACATCACGCCGCGGAGACCCGTAAGTGAGATCCTATGCTCGGAAACGTCGGGATCTCCTTACCTGTTCTCTTTCACAGACCGGAGTTATCAGAGGCCGGTTTGGAAGCCTCGGCCCTAGATCTCTTTGAAGAGGAAGGGGTCGAGCACTTCATCTTCTCGCGCCAGTCCTCCGGGTATAGTAATCGTTCCGTGGCGGCTGCGCTGCTCAGTAGGCTGTTCCCGTCCTGGGATGTGAAAGTGAAGCCGAGGATCTCCCCCGGATTCCTGACGCATATCGTTGGCAGGACGAAGATTGTCTGGTTGAGGATCCGTCCGTAGTGGCCATGGTCGCGGCCGAACGAGAACGCCAGCGCGGTCTGATCCTTGTACGTGGTGGCGACGAGCCGATTTGCCTTGATCCGCGCCAGTGCTTCCTCAAGTGTGATAGCTCCATACAGCTCAAGTGAGAACCATATCGAATGCATGTACTGCGTCGGAACCTTGATGCTGCTTGAGAAGATGTTGAGTTCACAGCCAATTGTCTGGAACAGTGCGTGCGCGTCTCGGGCGTGGTGTGTCCCGAATCGGCCATAATTGTGGTTGTCGACTTTCGGGCTTGCAGTGAACCCACCTTCTTCGCTGAGATCCGAGGCCCGACGCATGCAGACGAACCGGCCCTCTTTGAGCCGCGGCATTCCGCCCTCGAAGGCAAGGGTCTTGACGATCGCCGCAATGTTGTGTGTGTTACATGAAGCGATTTGCACGTACCTTTGCGGCTCCGAGAGTACGTTGTCATTTATGCCGTAGGCATAGATTACCCCGAACCCAAACTCCGATCCTTGTGCAATAAACCCTCGCGGGCCTTCGATCTTCTCGTATAGTCTCTTCTTGTTGTCTAGGCCTGTGCCAGATGGAGTGCAGTCGATTACGACCGATGCACGCTGTATTCCTTCTTCATATTCGTACGTTGGTTCCATTTCGAGTTCTTGAAAGTCCCTCCACTTCTGTTTCTCGACGCATAGCTTGGCGTCCCTCTTGAGGAGGTCCCAGACCTTTGTCCGATCAGTCAGCAGCGGAGTTCGCTTTGAGAATGTGACTTCATCAATCCCCAGTTCTCTGCGGAAGTCGGCCAAGAGGCCGATCAACGGTTCACCTATGGTTCCGGTTCCGATCACATGAACGATGTTCAAGACCTAGCTTCCAGACTCCTTGAGTACCTGACGCGAGATAAGCCTACCATCTTAGATTTCCGAGAGAGAAATGTTCGTCGGAAGGCGCGCTCGCGAATTGCTAGAGGGAGAGTGCGATTAGGGTTCTTGGGTTGGAGCGGAACCTTTCATGACAGGTTCAACTATCCCGGCGACTAGGAGCGCTCCAGCGGTTTGTATGTTGGCGAATGTATCTTTACTCAGCTCTTTCAAGATCCTGAGCATCGTATCGAGCAAGGCCTCACGTAGCTCTGTCGGAAGATAGTTCACCGACTGATCTATCTCCTCCAAGCTGACGCGAAACTCATCTGGTCTCGAAGCCAAGACCAAAGCGGCTGCGATGTCTTTGAGTCTTCCAACAAGGCAGAGGACTTTCGCCTCGCCCGCAAGCGCGGAGATTGCCCATGCATCTAGATCCTGCTCGGTAGGTTTCAGAAGAAAACGGGCGTAAGCTGCCTGGTCCTCAACGTATCCGTTTGAAACGAGTAGATTCGTCACTTCCATGTCCTTCACGGCCAATGTGAGAAGGTAGAGAATGTCTGTAAGATGATCTGTCAGGGCAGGAAAGCTTGTCGCCGCCTTCGATAGATCCCTCGGCATTGGAAAGATGTAGTACTCCAAGCCGCCATGTAGGATCGAATGGGCAGCTTCATGTCGAAGAGCTCCTTCCCAAACGAGGTCGGGTAGCTGTTGCTTGCGTTCGATAGAGATGGATATTCTGGGAATACCTGTCCATGCGTCATGAGCGGCCATGAAAGATTCATCAAACTCGCTGGACGTGACCCCGGCCCTTCTCCGCTCCGACGCAAAGTGACTGCGCCACATTCGGTCATTCTCGAAGATTATGACCTCTACAAAGTCGGGTCCATCAGGTGGGAGACGGTCATAGCATTCCTCGAGCAGGTTACGGATCCTAGCCGCTTCTTCATCAGGAACACTGCCACGGGTCTCCAGATGGATCAAATGCCTCTCTTGAAAAGATGGAGAACATGACCAAAAACCTGTCCCAGCCAAGCAGCAGAATGAGTCAAGAGAACCCGAACTGTTATGACTGAGAGCAGCCAAACCTACGCCTGCTTGGGCCGGTAGTTCAGCTGGTTAGAAAGCCTAGGCTTGGCTTGAACGTCGGCCTTACACGCCGAAGGTCGCCGGTTCGATTCCGGTCCGGCCCACCATCCCCCCCACCACCATCGGCTAACATTTCACTCAGAGTCTGATTGGCTGAGAGTCCTAAACGCGGGTCTAAACCTATCCCGGCCCGCATCATAGAATCACGATCCGCGTTGTTTCCTAGCTTGTCGCGGTGAGAGGGTCTAGGTCTCACGTGTTCGCACTTTGCTGGTCGTCATTTCGCTTGAGCGTTTGAATCTGGCAAGTTGGTCTTTCTAACCATCCTCCGAGCCACGTAGCAGGCTCACACCACTCTCACGGGAAACGGAGTTCCATAAGCTATCGGTAGACGACCTTCCTATGTTCGAATCTCAATAGATACAGTGTTGCGCCTTGCACCGCATAGATGAGCCTGTATGGCGGAAC
>Ga0209725_1000178_pt1 | contig 38565 bp, 28 predicted proteins | sample I18A1metaG_FD_184145 | JGI IMG/M metagenome (GOLD analysis project Ga0209725, IMG submission 184145) | Lake sediment bacterial and archeal communities from Gulf of Boni, Indonesia to study Microbial Dark Matter (Phase II) - ​I18A1 metaG... | ecosystem: Environmental > Aquatic > Freshwater > Lake...
CGCGATATGGGGCTGGGAAATTTCAAACATAGCAGCTGGCGAAATCAAGGAGCCGAGCAGAAACTATCCGATTGGCATCTTAGTCAGCTTCGTGATCACGCTGGTCTGGTATATGAGCGTCATGTATTGGATCTACTCGGCGTACGCGCAGTTCATCCCGATGTACAACTACATAACAATGGGCGGATATAGGGACCAGCTCACAATCAATCCTGGAGCGGAGCCAAGTCTATTCTTCTATGAGGCGTCGCTCGTCGGCTCTAGCCCGATACTGGCCGCGATCATAATTCTAGCCCAGAACATAGGGATCATGCTTGGTGCATGCGTCTCTATGATGGTCTTATGCTCGCGGATCATGTTTGCCTGGGCATTTGACAGAGTAATCCCAACAGTCTTCGCTAGGGTGAATGATAGATGGCACACTCCGCACTGGAGCATACTATTCGTATTCATTATTGGAGTAGTATTCATAATCGCTTCTGCCTACGCACCGTACCTCATGGCCGTCAACGTATACGCATTGGCTGGATTCAGATATTTGGTCATAGGCTGGGCAGGCACGATCTACCCATATAGAAGACCCGAGGTCTTCGAAAGAGCCTTCCCATGGAAGGTAGCAGGCGTTCCTGTGGTCTCGATATGCGGAGTGCTCGCAACCTTGAGCGGTGGTTGGTTACTCCTGACCAACCTGTTCATAATACCCGCGGAAGAACATTGGTCAAAACTGCTACAGGTATTTCTATTCTCGGTCGTAGCCGTCTGGTGGGCGGTCTACTACATCTACAACAAGTCCAAAGGAATCGACATGGACGCCCTGTACAGGGAGATTCCTCCCGCGTAACTCCACATCCCTACTTTTTTGACTTCAACCTGCTTTAGGATGCTCGCTCGCTAGGTTTTTGAACGATGCCTTTCCACTGGAGAGAATTTCTAGGACGCCGGAAACCGGAAGATCTCGAGGTAGGTAGACTGAAGAAGATAGCACAGCTAATAGACCAGTTAGATAGGATAAGGAAAGGGCACCTCTACCCTGTGAGCACTATAGAGAGAGGGATGAGGGACGTAATTGACGGTAGCGAGTTGAAGCGCATCAAAAAAGAGTTTACCATGACTATTGGTGACATTAGAGCTTCGGAAAGAATGCGGGTAATAATCAAGGTTTCCAACACTCTTCAATGGATCTGCCTCGAATACTTTACCCTCACACTAGCCTTCATCATGCTGAGAAGCATGAACGTGGCAGCCTGGATAATCAAGCCTCTCAGCTTCCTAATGAACCCGATACTTATGCTTTCGATGATGATCCTAGGCGTAACGTTCTACGTACTTCACGAGTTGGTGAAGAGAAAACTGAAGGGGTTGACATTGAATCGATCAGCGAGGCGGAAAGGGAGAGAAGGACAGATGAAGGAAATAGTTCAGAAATACGTCTCCATTCTGAGGCGTGAAATCATTTCGAAGAAGCTTAAGCCCCACAAGTTTCGGTTTCGGCTTATGTACGGTGATTATGAAGGCATCCGAGTGACGTCCAGACCCGGAGTTCTCTCCGAGTTCTATATCGCTGAAGTCTCTATCTAATCATGCGTCGAAAAATTAACGTTCTGAGCTTATGTATTATCGTACTAGCCTGAGATCGGGGTCCACTTTTCCAGTCCTTTATCGCTTATCTCCAGTATCACGCCTTTCAGGACTCCCTCACCATATTCTGATCCTGGGTTGAAGCAGATGGTTCTCCCAAGGTTTTCGAAGCCGGTAGATTCATGGATATGACCGTGTAGGCCCATGAATGGTTGATAGGTCTCAATGAACTTGCGTACAGATTTGCTACCTACGTTGGTCTTCTCGACTCCGCCGGGCGTCATCCTGACCGTGAGATTCTTGCCAAGCTTTGGTGCCAAGTCGAGTTGTGTACCGAACGGCGGACAGTGAAAGTTACATATTACGCGATTCCAGTCTACAGCAATGAGTTTCTTTAAGTCCTCCAATCTCTTCCAGAGTTCATCTTCTGAGCATTCTCTAGGAGACTCCCAGGGGGTTGGATTCGAGTAATCCATGCTTATCATCTGGTAGTCAAAGCACAAATTCACAGTCTTACCCAGTGGATATATCACCCTCCCGCTTTTTTTGATAGGCTCATCGATCACGAAGCTGTCATCGTTCCCTGGCATCACGACGACTTTCACCTCCGTAGATACTTTCTCATCAACCATTTTCACCCACCTTTCAATATTATTTAGCATCTCCTGTTCGAATAGTTTTCCAACTTTCTTTTCGTCACTCTTCAGCTCTTGAACCTCCTCCGGGTTGCTTACATATGGATAGTACCCGCTGAACAGAATCTTCTCCTTTATTCCCTCAAGTTCCGCCTCGTTCGTAGCGGTCCACTTCTGTCCAAAGGCATGACATCTATAGGTTCCATCATTTTGCTTAACAATAGGCACAATCATCTTGCCAGTGAGATCACCAGCAAGGATCAATATGTCGGTATTGTACATTTTCGGAACAGAGAGGAACTTTCTCCAAACCCTCTCACTTCCGTGAGCATCAACCCCAAAGAAAACTCGCGTTACTTCTGGCATTCTCTTCCCTCAATCAACAACTCGGCCTGCACTTCACGTTTCTCTACGTATTTAAGCCTTCAGGATTCTATTTCAAAACAGAAGAACTCTACAGCCACATCTCCGAGGAAATAAGAGTTAATACTCGATGTCGTAGCATGTTGAGAATCAAACAACTACGCAGATATATCAAACATAAATGTCTCAACGGAGTGGACCTGGCAGGAGGATTCGCACCGACGGAAACCAGTTTCGCATCTGCACCAATTACCTTAATTTTTCCATCAGTGTAGAAGCTATGTGATTAGCTTCTTGGATCACAGACACCAATCTATCCGATTCGGCCCTCAAGTGTCTCCTTAGAAACTCCGCTTTAGTCTCAAGTGTCCTCACTTCGTCGTACACGTCGACGTAGAAAACCTTACGCCCAAGAAATTCTATGTATGATTTTAGATAACTGTCCATAGACGCTCCGTTAATAGTCTTGAGCGATTCTATCGCCTTCTTCAGGTTGACAAGGTCATCAACCGGCCTAAGCTTATGAAGGTACAACTCGTTCACCGCATAGTCTCCCCCACCACCGATCATAGCTGCATTCAGTCGATGAGATATTTCCCTGAGAGACTTGTTGATCGATTCAACGTTGCCCTTTGGCTTAGCGCCCAGTGATTTTACGAGCTTCAAGGAGAGTTCTTGGAATTTCTGAGTTTCTTGTATTAGATTCGCGAAATCAACCAACCCTGAAGCATTTGTATGGAGCTCAAGGAGCCCCTTAGCGGATCTATAGCCAGATCCTGGAGAGAGCAGTTCGAGGATTCCTAGATCAGCGTTTCCTTCAAGGATTGTTCGGCCGTACTCAACAAAATCATAAGGGAGTATCTCAGCGTTTGCAATTCGGATCGATGATACTCCTATGAATCCGATTGAGGCCGAGAGCTTCTCCACCTCTATCTTGTCTACCGTGTCCTCTGTGGTATGATATTCTTTGTAAGGGATCCACCATAGGCAAGCGCTTGGCACGCCAGCGATCGCGAAGGTGAACGCGTCTTCCCAATCGCTGGGGGGACCTCTGAATATAGCGTTTTTTCCAAGCCTTGTGGCTATCCCCAGGTCTGATGCAACTTGCTTTAGGAAGGGTAAGAGCTCGGCTGTGGCTTCAACATGAAACTTCTCCCCGCGTCCTAGAAATTCTCCGTTTAACACAGCTACGGTGTTTCTTACTTCTTCAAGGTGGCGGTTGACGTAGGCGTTTGATCCTTTTAGGTAATAAAACCAGTTTAGGCTTCCAGCCTCCTCCGCAGCGGTTGCGAGGAAAGTCATAGTCCTTCTGTGTCTCTGCTTGGCAGCGATCCTCGCTATCTCCATGATCGTCGCAATAGAGCTGGCATTATCATTTGCGCCTGAAAACCAGTTATCCATGTGCCCCATCAGAACAACCTCTTCTTTCGGCCACTTATCTCCCCTAAGTTTTCCAACAACATTGTACGAGGTTGCGTTCAAGTCAAGTTCAGACTGAATATCCAATACAACTCTGACCGGCTTCTCCACGAGCGTCTTAGTTATGAAATCGCGGTCGTCCCTCGTTATCAACGCGCATGGAATGGTTAGTGGGCCTCCATCATAGCCGAACGCCTCTGTCCGCAGAAAACCAGGCAATGTGTACGCTAAGAGAAAAGCTGAGGCGCCGTGTTTCAACGCGATCCAATACTGATGAGCGAACCATACATCACTCCAGTCGGCAAGCACTATCTTACCTCGGACATCTTTCCCTGAATAGTTCTCGTCCAGACCGTCACTGACGAAAACTATCTCCCCTTCGATGCCCTCCTTAGGTGTTGACGGAGAGTAACCAAAAGGAACGCAACGCACATCTTTCGGCACAGGCGAGAGAATCTTGAGGCTGTAGCTATTCGACTTCCATGAAACGACTTTGAACGGCTCTAGAGATACGTCAAGTCCGAATTCTTCGAGCTTTCGCGCTACCCACCTTGCAGCATCGTGTTCTTCACTTGTTCCGCACATCCTTTGTCCAAAAGCGACGAGTCCCTTGATATACTCAAAGGCGCTTTCACTTGAAAATCTATTTCTAAATTCTTGCTCCAAAGCTGTGATGACCTTTTCTAAAGTCGAAAGTTGACTGAGTATAGCGTATCAAATTTAAGACTTTCTTTGACGACTGTAGTGGTAGCGTTTTGATCGGAAACCAATCTTTGTTTACGACGCTTTGGCGATAACCTGTTTAGAAGTAGTTCCCCAACTTTGCGGAACGCTTTTCCATTACTCGTCGAAAGAGAAGGGCGCAAGCCTTAATTTAGGTGAACTCAAGACAGTTAAATGGTGTCACAATTGCGTAGAGCTCTAACGAACATTCTGGCCTGTCCTGGTAGATACATTCAAGGTCGAAACGCCCTTAACGAGTTGGGACAACACGTCAAAGTCTTAGGCAAGAAAGCTTTCGTAATAGGCGGCCCGACAGCGCTTTCCATAGTTGAGAAACCAATACTGGAGAACCTAACTGAAAGCGGAGTTGCGATAGCTGGCATAGATCGGACAGTGAAAGAGTGCACTCACCAAACTATTCAACGACTCTCAGAGACTGGCAATACGCCTTTTTCCCGTCACACCTAGCATGGTACACGACGCGATTTTGGCTGCGGACGATCTTGAAAATAGGTGCAAGACCTGAAAGAGAGGAGGACTCATAACCCTACCAACGTAACTCTGAATCATAGCCCGAGAGCGAGCGGATCTTCGTTCTGCATTGTTCAGTTGGAAGGATTCCTCTGCCGAGGGATCTTAGAAGTACCCGTCTTCCCCCTACTCCTCGACGGAAGTAGAAGATCTGCCCACTTTAAAAGTGACAATCATAAGAGTATAATTCGCAACGACCGTTACGAACGGCTTGTGTTAACAGAGGTCTTTGCCCTAGACTTCTTGATTAGATCCTAAATGGCTCTAAAGGCGTCTTTTGCTACACTCAACGTTCTTTCAACGTCATCCTCGGTATGGGATATTGTTATGTTGATTCTTTCCGTTGCGTCTGGATGGAGGTATACGCCTCTCTTAATCATCTGCCATGCGAACCTGTCCCATTTGTCATAGTTGATGTTTGGGCCTACGTCGCGCCAGTTGTGGAACTCCTTCTTATCCGTGAAGTACATGTTGAAAAACCCGGCGAACCCAGGGATGAATATGTTCTGGTCAGCATTCTCAGCAACCTCTCTCAACCCATCGGTGAGTCTATTTCCAATCTCATAGAACCTCTTGTATTTGTCGCCCTCGTCCAGTTCGCTGAGGGTTGCGTGAACTGCTGCTACGCAGAGTGGATTTGCAGAGTATGTTCCAGCGTGGAAGACGCCTTCTTGAACGACTCTGCTCATTATCTCTCTTTTGCCTCCGAAGGCTCCTATTGGATATCCGTTTGCGATGGACTTCGAGAAGCAGTGTAGGTCCGGTTTCACCTTAAAGTATTCCGATGCCCCTCCCTTGGCTAGTCTAAAGCCCGTCACGACCTCATCAAAGATCAGCACGATGTCATTTTCTTGGGTGAGCTCTCTTACGCCTTCGAGATACCCTTTCTCTGGATAGATCATTCCGCCATTTCCCATAAGTGGCTCCATAAGTACAGCAGCTATCTCGCCACCTCTCCGCTCAATCGTCTTCTCCAAAACCTCTATGTCGTTCCATGGCTGGACGATCACTGTATTCAAAGTATCGCTTGGAACGCCCGGCGACATTGGAATCTTATTCGGTGCCCACCGGCTTCCCCAAGACGATTGATGGGGTTGACTGCTGACGCAGACATAGTCATGATGCCCATGGTAATGCCCCTCAAACTTGATTATCTTATCTTTTCCTGTGCATGCTCGAGCAATTCTAAGCGCGGTCATGGTCGCCTCGGTTCCGGAGCAACAGAAGCTCAGCATCTCAACGTTTGGAACCATCTTAGCAACTTTTTCCGCTGTTTCCACTTCCAGCTTGTATGCGGTTCCCAACATAGTTCCTTTGTCAATCTGATTTTTCACGGCCTCGTTAACTTTGGGGTGGCAATGTCCCAGAATGATCGATCCAAAAGCGGTAAGGTAATCCACGTACTCCTTGCCGTCAATGTCGTATATTTTTGATCCTTTCGCCCTATCCATAAATATGGGGTGAGGTTTGAACACTGGATATCCTCGAAAACTCGAGGATGACCCACCCGGAAGGACTACTGTCGCCCTATCGAACAATTTCCGCGAACTTTCCATAACCATCCGTCCGTTTATCTCGGTGCTGTAAAGATCTTCTTTTCTAGATTTAAGCGTTTCATCGCAATGAAACGATTTTTTCTCAGTCTCTTCAGGTCTTACGGTAGTTCCGTGAAAAGGGTGTTAGCTTACAGATCCGAATGCAGCCTATTATTCCGGATATTATACCCTGTAGTATTCTTTATCGAATTGCTTTGCGACACTTTCGAAAATCTCTAGCCCAGCATCCATTAGTTCCTGGGGATCACGAGTGGCGGGAATATTCTTACCGCAAAACCACTGGTTACTGCAAGAAATCCATGCTTAAATATGCCCAGTTGGAAAACAGCTTATTCTACTCGCGTTACTCGTATCCTTGTGAAGCATCCTAGAAATTTGCACGCGTGCAAAACTGACCAAGCACTTACTTCTACGTCAGGGGTGGTTCCGTACGTTATCAATTGCCCCTACTGCGCAAAGTCGGTGTCTTTAAGCCTTGAGTATGCGGATGGAAAGATTGGTGTCAAGGCCAACAAGACAGGAACGCTGGGGCTTGTCACTCGATAGGGTAGTGTTATTCCAAGTTCATTGGCATTGACTTTCGCAACTGGCATAAGAAGAAAATCTTAGCTCTTAGAATGGTTTCTAGGCCTGTTCTAGAAAGAGGTTTTGAAGTATTGGAAAAATTGCTTGGGACTTTGGCAATGCAAGGACCTCGCGTAGCAAACTATCGGGCAGAGTATTGTACACGGCGTCGATACGAGGTTCATGGGACGTTTACGGAGATAAAGTGGTTAGGTGAGCGACGCAAACTCGATATTCCGGGGATTCTTAATGTGGGCAACGAGCAAAATGAGAAGGCTTCACCGTGCTTGTCCCTTTACTGTCTGGAATCGTATAAACGCCGATACAGTACGCCTGAGTTATGCATATCCTCATTGATGCTAGCTACGCTGATTTCTTCCTACTCCTACGGATGGGAGAGGAAAGAAGGGGATTATAGGGGATGATAGGAGTAATGGAGAAAGGATGAAAAAGGATACGGTTAAATCAAGTTGAAATCAAAGACTAGTAGACTACAAGTAATAGACTAACATTACAGTATACCAAGGACAATAGAGCGATAGATCATAGCATAGCACAGAGTGCGACGCTATGACCTTCACTATGAACATACAATACAATCAACTATGGTATCATTGATGGCGGGTAATAGCTACTTCCTCCTCAAGTATGAACCAACACCAACTATAGCCAGAATCACCAGAATCAGAGCGGTGAGAGGCATAATACCTAGATTGTGGATATTCCAAGTTGAGGTATGGTATCCCAGAACTAAAGCAAGCCTAGGTAATTGTTGATGTCAACTATTCTGATAACAGGTGGATGTGGCTTCGTAGGCTCGCACCTAGCCAGATTCCTTTTGCAGCACGACTACAATGTCATATTGATGGATTCAGCTGTCAACGAAAAACTTGTCAGAGACATCAGGGCTAGGAGTGTTATTGTTGAGGCAGACGTAACAGACAAGGCGCAGCTAACAGAGGTTCTGAGGAAACATAGGGTCGATGGGCTAGTGCACTATGCTGCCATTCTGTCATCTGCTGCAGAGTCTCAACCATTTTTGGGTTACAAGGTTAATTTTGAAGGCGTCTGGAACGTTTACAATGCTGCGAGAGCAAGCGAGGTTGAGAGTGTTATTTTCGCTAGTAGTACAGCTGCTTATGGGTCAGAAGCCTCACAGAAACCGAAAGAGAACATTTACACAGTTCCTCAAACCCTCTATGGAATTTCAAAACAATTTGGAGAAATGCTTGGATTCTGGTTCTACAGAAAGTACGGCATACAATTCGCTGCTTTCAGGTACGGCTCAATTGTAGGCCCCGGAAGACGAAACGGCGGGGCCTCCGCCTATTCAACGCTGATCATTCAAAAGCCATCACAGGGTCAACCGTATCGGGTTAACGTCCGAAAAGAGGATTCAATCCCCGTGGCGTACATTAAGGACGCAGCGGAAGTAACAACCCTAGCTTATGAAAACATAAAGAGATTGAAAAGTAGAGTCTATAACGTTGTCAGTCTAAGTTCAAGTCCTACAGCTGGAGAACTGGCAAGCAGCGTCAAGAAGCATATACCAAAGGCTGCGATAACCTTTGATCCTGATCCCAAAACAGTAGCTATGGTCAGATCTTGGCCTAGGAACCTTGACATAAGAAGAGTTCAAACAGAACTCCGCTGGAGGCCAAGATATAGTAACCTTGACACGCTCATAACGGACTTTGCAGCAGAAGTTAAAGAGCACCCTGAAATGTTCCACATTTAAGAGCATGTCCCTAAATTCTTTGGCTTACATAGATCTGTTAGAGCCTCGTACTCTTCTATGAGGTGAAAGCCCATCATCCCATACCGCAACAATCAACACAAGGGCGAGAAAGGAGTCCTACGCATCGGCAAACGATTCAAGCCCCACGGCCCAACAAGGTTGAAACGTCTCTACAAGGAGCGAAGCACGATCGAACGTGTCTCCAGCCGCCTAAAAGAACAGTTAAGCCTAAACAACCATAAGGTACGAGGCCTCATCAACATAACCCTACATGTTCAGTTCTGTCTCATAGGCATGCTCCTCAACGCTCAAGCAGCCATCAACGCGAACAAACCATCAGCATAGCCTACTACACAACATAACACAGATAGAAACTTTCGACCCCCCTAGGGGGAGGGGGGGGGGTTAACTCAACACAGAAAGAGGCACAGAACAATCAATAAAGGGACACGCTCTTAAGTATGGTTCCACCATCCTTTGTCAAGCATCTGTCTAGCCCAAGTCTTTCACTATGCGATACTCCGCCACAAGCCAGCAGAATCTTATCAGCCAGAATTAAGTATACGATAACGATACATCGCTGCTAAAGCTTCAGCTGCTTTTTCCAGCGGCGTATAAACTGGAATTCTGAACGCCTCTAGGTACCTTTTGGCTTTCTTATACAGTCCTTCATCTCCGGTCGCTGTTACCATTATCGGCTTCTGACTATGCTTCAAGTTCAGTTTCGGTATGAAACCTAGACTCTTGGTCGGAAACTCTTTAACCAACATTAAGATTGGAATGACTGCATCAATCCTATCGTCAGCAAGCAGGGCCTCCATTGAGACCCGATAGGCTCTCTCAAATCCGCATAAGGTAATCGGTCCCCAAACATCGACCGGGTTGTTGATTTTCAACCACTTTGGGCTGATTTCCTGAATCTTTCCAATTGTACTCTCTTTCAAAGAAGGGACTCTCAAACCTTTTTTCTCGCAGGCGTCTGCCATTATGGCTCCCATGGCGCCGGACGGTGACATGATTCCAACTCGATTGCCTCTGGGAACGGGTTGGAAGGCAAACGCTTTTGCGACATTTATAAGATCCTCATAACTTTGAAGTCTCAGGATTCCTGCTTGTCTAAAGGCGAAGTCTACAATCAAATCATTTGAGGCCATAGAAGCTGTATGTGATAATGCGGTTCTAGCTCCTGCTTCAGTGATGCCACTTTTCAGAGCAATTACAGGCTTTGTCCTGCTGACCTTTTTGGCCACTCTAAGAAGTCTTCTCCCGTTTCTTATCCCCTCCATGTAGATACCTACTACCTTCGTATTAGGGTCGTCGCCGAGATACTTGAGCACATCAGCTTCGTCAACATCACATTTGTTGCCAAGTCCTACGACCCTGCTGACTCCAAAGTTTTCTGAGGTGAGGATCCATCTCATTGTGTGTGTCGCAAAATTTCCTGTCTGAGCTACGTAAGATATGGATCCACGAGGAACCTTACCTAACGGGAAAAATGTTGCAACGAGCCTTCCCGGAGTACTTATGATTCCACTGGTGTTTGGGCCTACTATCCTTACGCCGTGCGCGTTAGCGATCTTGTAGATTTCTCTCTGGAGTCTAGCACCATCTTCATCGACCTCTGAGAACCCGCCAGCAACGATTACAACGGCTCTGATGCCCTTCTCTGCACACTCTCTTACAGCGTTTACGCACAGGAAGGCTGGGACGATAATAAATGCGATATCGACCTTGTATGGTATGTCTTTGACGGAGCGGTATGCCCTCAACCCGAGAATCTTCCTATATTTCGGGTTAACAGGGAAAATGACTCCACGATAGCCATTCTCCAGCAGATTCTCTATGATGACTCTGCCGGGTTTACCTCTAGTCATTGAAGCCCCGATGACCGCTAGGCTCCTGGGCTCAAAGAACAGATCCAAGTCTTTGTTTCGACTCAACTTCAGATTCTACACCCACAGAATCTCAAAACAGTTTTACATAGGTTCAAACGTCATTGCTTCAGCTTTCACAGGCTACGAAGCGATATTTCAAAGACCTACGCAACATTCGCTCCATCCCTATTCCCCAAATAGGAAAATCCCCGAGTCCTTGCTATTCTCTCCTAGGTCGATCTGCTTTAGGTTTCATCTTCGAGCCTGATCAGAATCCGGCGTCTCCAAAAAACCTGCATAGCCCTCAGAAGTCTTGACGCATATGCACAGTTGCGCGCCGTTGACACTTATCGACATACCTCTTAATCTACAGCTGATTGTCCCAGCTGCTCTTTCAACACCACCATGATCAGTATTTGCTTGGAGTTTTTGACAATCCAAGGATCTCTCTAGCCTCGGCGGGTGTCGCTATCCGCCTATTCAGCTCCTTCGCAATTCTCACAATCCTGGCTACAAGCTCAGCATTATTTTTCGCTTTCACCCCATGACGATAGTAAACATTATCCTCCAAACCAACTCGTACATGAGCGCCTAGTATTATTGCCATCGTCGTCATCGGAAGTTCATGAACGCCTATACCTAGAACATTAAATATCGAGTTTGAAGGTGCCATAGACATCTGTGAAAGGAGATGCCACGGTGTGGGAGGCAGAGCGCTGATGTATCCGGTAACTAAACATATGAAGTAGGGTGGCTTGATCAAGTTCTTACTGATCAGATTTCTAATTAACCAGAAGTCACCGGTGTCGAAAGTCTCCAATTCAGGCTTCGTACCGTGCTTCAACATTTCTTCCGCGAAGCGTTCATTATCTCCGTAAGTGTTTTGAAACGTTCCGTCAAATGCTATGTCCTCGGGTCTACCTTCGAGAGGAGGTTTTCTAGCTTTGTAGACTGTTCGGATTGCCATCGTCCCTTGGTCTAGTGAGCAGATCTCTGCCCCTCCCTGAATGGCCTTTATCCTCTCTTCTACTGGAACTCCCCAGCCTGCGCCGGTTGTGTTGCTGATGATAATATCTGGGCAGAGCTCCCTGATTCGTTTGTTGATATCACGGTAGATGTTTGGATCGCATGAAGGGTTCGCATAGCCAGTGGCCGGGTCACGAGCGTGTATGTGAACTATAGAGGCGCCTGCTTCGTAAGCATCAAAGGTTTGTAGCGCTTGTTCTTGAGGGGTTTCCGGAAGATTGGGGTTGATTTCTTTACCGTGAATGCCGCCTGAGATTGCTACGGTGATCATAAGAGGGGGCATCTCGAATTCTTCGTAGAGTCTTAAATACTCATTTGGGTTGCCATAATCCCAAGTAACTCTGTATGCTTCACTCAAACCTGCGTCAGCGTTCCACTAAGTCCAATAACACTATTTAAAGACCGCTCGAGTCTGTAAACTAGTTTGACGAAGAACCGGGAGATCACGGCCATCTAACACAAGGATTGGAACATTAACAAAGCTGAGCGATTGTAATCGCGACCCACTCAAGTGTTAAGGCTAATATATTTCCTTCTTGCTGAGTACTGCGTCGCCATTGCGAAGAGAACAATCTGAAGGAAAAAGGCGTAGACATTGAAGACCCTTGGCCTTGTAGTGAACCCGGTTGCCGGGCTAGTGTCCCTATTACTGTGAGGGACAGCCAGGCGGCAGAGTAGGACTCAAGGGAAGCGACGGCCAAGAAATTCGAAAGAAGGCGTTAGAACTAGGAGCTACCCCGAATTCCCCCAAACGAACCGTAGAGGCTCTCAAGCGAATCTACCCAATAAGGGATTCAATACAACTATTAACATACCCGCATGAGATGGGAGAGGATGAGGCGAGAGAATGCGGGTTTCTCCCCAATGTAATCGGCTCGGTGGAGAGCGGAAGAACTAGCAGCGCTGATACCAAAAATGCTGCTAGAGAGATGTTGGAACTAAGAGCTAGTCTAATACTGTTTGCAGGCGGCGACGGAACAGCGAGAGATATTTACGAAGCTATCGGTACCAGAATACCTGTCCTAGGCATACCTTCAGGTGTGAAGATACACTCAGCCGCGTTTGCGGCGAATCCTGATAAAGCGGGTGAACTGGCTGTAAAATACCTTCAGGAAAACCTGCCGCTTCAGGAAGTGGAGGTTATGGACATCGATGAAGAGGCTTTTAGACAAGGCAGGGTCTCAGCTAGATTGTACGGATATCTTTGCATTCCATATGAAAGAAGCCTAGTCCAGAATATAAAAGTAGGAAGCATCGATACTGGAAATGAGGAATACCAAAAGAAGACGATCGCCGCGTATATCGTGGAAGAAATGGAAGACGATTGTCTCTACATATTGGGGCCGGGATCTACGACAAAACCCATCGCAGATGAGCTGGGTGTCGAGAAAACATTGTTGGGCGTAGATGTGGTAAGCGCAGGGAAACTTGCGGCGAAGGATGTCAATGAGACCCAGCTCCTTAAATTGATTGATGAGAAGAAAGCAAAAATAATTGTAACGCCAATCGGAGGTCAAGGCTACGTATTCGGTAGAGGAAACCAGCAGATAAGCCCTCAAGTAATAAGAAAAGTTGGAAAAGACAATATACTAGTCGTGGCCACTAGGAACAAGCTTAACACGATAGTAGGGAAGCCTCTGCTGACCGATACCGGTGACGAGAAAGTTGACAGGATGCTGACTGGGTACGCGAAAGTTACGGTGGGCTACAGGGAACATATAATGAAAAAAATTGAGCGCTGAGGGCCAAACTGTAAAGTATCATCCGGGACGTTCCCAAGCGCTCGCATCCGTTTTCGAAATACTTCAAGGTGACGAAACAATCTAGGTTGCAAGATTATTGCTCTCTCAGATTCTTATTGGATATACTCCATGCTTTCTTCCCGTCTTTATCATGGTTAGACGGTTCTCCAATCTTGCTCCAATCGCCCACGAATTACTTAATGACAACATGTGTTCGCCGCCTGGTGAAGCCCTTCCAATGCAGGTCTTTGTCTCCTCAGCAACTTCATCTATGCTCTTCGTCGCTTAGCTGTCGACTGCAACGTTCCCAATCAGTACAAGCTTCTCCCCACATGTCTTCTTCACCTCGTCTATATCGACATGTTTGCAGAGAGCGTCGCGTAAGAAACGTCGAATCTTTATATCCTTTGAAACTCATCAAAAGGCAATGAAGTGTCGAGGAATTTTCATGGTTGACGTTGTCTTGCCAGATTTCATGAGTGTCCGAAGTTTTCAGGCGGCCAAGCGAATAGTGTACGGAGCAAAAGCTATCGATAGAACGGGTTTGGAGGCAAAACAACTCGGATTGAAAAATGGGTTAATCGTAACCGACAAAACCATTGAGAAGACAGGCTTAGTGGAAGAAACAAGAAAATCTTTGGAGAATGAGGGGTTAAAAATAGATATTTTCAACAAAGTTGAACCTGAACCACGGCTAGATGTTGCAGACCTAGTGGCCGAAACCGCAAGAGGGGCTAGCTATGATTTTGTGGTAGGCGTTGGTGGGGGCAGCGCGTTGGATATGGCAAAAGTTGCTTCGATAGCGATGACGAACCCCGATCCCATTCGCCAATACTTGGGTCTAAACAAGGTTAAGAAAGATGGGGTCCCGAAGATCTTGATTCCAACAACTGCCGGTACAGGCTCCGAGGTTACAAATATCGCTGTGGTCACACTGGTTGATGATGAGATCAAGTCGGGCATAGTGAGCCCACAACTTTTTGCAGATGTGGTGATTGTGGATCCGATGACAACTATTACAATGCCGCCTAAGACTACAGCCGGCACGGGAATAGACGCTTTGTCCCACGCGATTGAAGCCATCATGTCTATACAGGCTTCTCCAATAACTGACGTGTTGGCGTTGGAGGCTGTTTCGAGAATTGGAAAGAGCCTTAGGATCGCGTACTATCAAGGAGACAACCTGAAGGCAAGATATGATATGTCTCTTGCAGCTCTCATGGCTGGCCTAGCTTTCGGTAGCGCGGGAGTAGCCGGTGGTCACGCAGCAGCGTATGCCTATTCAGTCAAGTATGACATTGCTCATGGAGTATCATGTGGAATAGCCCTTCCTCACATAATGCGATATAATATGCCTGTATGCGAAGAGAAACTTGTCTTGATAGCAAAAGCGTTGGACGAGGAAACTGCGGGGCTGCCAGTTCGCGAAGCAGCCTGCAAAGCCGTAACAGCGGTAGAACGATTGATACAAGAAGTTAGCTTACCGACCAGTTTGAAGAGTCTGGGCGTCCCAAAGGCAGACGTAGCGACACTGGCGGCGGATATGCTGAAAAGCGAACGTCTGCTAGCAAGGCAAGTGAGAAAAATAACTATGGATGATGCGATCGAGCTGATGAAAAGAATCTGCGGAGAATAAGAGAAAACCTGCCTCCGTTTTCAATTTCTTCCTGTACTGTTACCGTGCGCGAGTCTGAATTACCGTTTCTTCGAATGGGCGTCCGTCTCCTCGTAGATAGGAAAAGGAGGAAGTTAGTCCGTTGGGAGTAGGCTTACTTCTTGCCTCTCCTTTTGAGAAACGCGTTCCATGTCGTAGCCGTTTTCTTGATGTCTTCCATCGGGGTCATATCCATTCTTGATATCGAGCAGTTATGAGGTGCGGTCTTAATTATCTCTGGATTTGTGTATGCTTCTTGAGATACTTGATTGATTATCTCGCAGTATCTGTCTAGGTCGGCCTTGGAAATCGATTCTGTCGGCTCAGGGGTCATAGGTTCCGGAACTATCCAGGGATGGTGACTTGTGAAGTAGTCCGCCACCCCGTAGTCTTCTATCCTACGGTTCAGGTCGTCAGTGCCTAGGCCAGTATCTCTCTTTAGTTGTTCCCAGCTGAACCTAGCTTCCTGAAGCCTATAATGACCCTTGGCGTAGGGCAGGCTCAGGCCACGCACGTTCGATAATCTCTTTATGATGTAGTTGTTGTTCAAAACGGCTATTTCAGCTGTCTCTCTTAGTCCTTCAGCTCCCATGCTCATTATCCATGCAAAAACCCTCAGTGCGACTTGCGGATTTCCAACAAACCCCCTAGTCTTTCCGATGCTGTGAGGCTTGTCATAGTTCAGGAAGTACTTTTTCCCATCAAACTCTACCGATGGCACTGGAAGGAACTTTCTGAATTCTTCCTTGACGCCGATGGCAGCGCTGGCCGGCCCGTAACCACCGTGGGGTGATGAGAACGTCTTGTGTAGATTTAACTGACACATGTCAGCCCCCATGTCGCCAGCCCTTACCACGCCTATGGTGCTATTTGCATTGGCTTGATCAAGCAGCACCAGTCCACCTGCTTCGTGAATAACCTTTACGTATTCTTCGATCTGTGCGTCAAAGATACCGGTGTCATAGGGGTCGGTGAGTAGCATGCCCGCGGTGTGTTTTGACACGGCGGCCTTCAAAGCTTCAACGTCGGGGCAGCCTGTCTCCTCGGTCGGCTCTAAGGTTATCACTTTGAAACCGGCGGTAGCCGGGGCTCCTGCGTTACAGGGATGAGATAGAAGTGGGACGATCACTTCTGTTCGCTGTTCAAGCTCCTTGTTGAGCTTATGGTAGGCTCTCATCATGCAAACGTTTGCATACACGCCATGCGAGCCCCCAGCAGGCTGCAGATTAATCTCATCCATCCCTGTAACTTCTTCCAGCCACCTAGAAACATTGTACATTATTTCGAGTATGCCCTGAACCGTGTCTTCGTCTTGTAGCGGATGAATATCAGCCATCTCAGGCAGCCTAGACAGCTGCTCATTGACTTTGGGGTTGTACTTCATTGTGCAAGTTCCCACCCCTGCAACAATTCCAGAGTCAACACCGAAGGTTTGCTGCGACAGATGCAAATAGTGCGCCATCACCTCTGGCTCAGAAAGTTCTGGAAGGTTTGGAGGTTGTTTTCGCCGCATCTTGGGAGGGATACGGGACATAACATCGCCGACTCTCGCTACTATGTCATCTTCCACCTCTGGCACGGCATGTCCTCTCGCCCCTTTCTGAGTCATCTCGAAGATGATTGGTTCATTCCATACAACGCCGTGATAACGTCGCATTCTCAAACTCCTCCTCTACCTCACAGCTTCTTTCAACGCTTTCGCAAGTTTGTCAATATCCTCTCTGGTATGTACTTCCGTGACGCAGTACAGTGCGCTCTTGCCTAGTTCGGGAAACTCCTTCGAAATATCCTTTCCTCCCTGAACCCCTTTTCTTAGAAGAGCCTTGTTGACTTGACGCACCTTTTTTCTTGTACCATCGAAGCTCACAGTAAACTCTTCGAAATGGGCAGAATCAAATATTGGAACCTTGACCCCTTTTATCTCAGACAACCGCTCCATTGCGTAGTGCGACTTCTTCATAATGGCCTCCCCAAGTTCTCGAATCCCGCGGGGGCCCAACAACGCCAAGTAGACAGCGGCGCTTATCCCCCATAAAACGCCGGAGCTGCCAGTGAAGCTCTTACCCTTCTCTCTTGAAAAATAATGTAACCTCTCCGGCAAAGTCCACCATGTGAATCCATATTCACCTTCACGCTCAGTGGTTGTTATCGTACATAGCAGTGAAGGCATCTCTCCTACAAGCCGTTCCTCATCTCGGGAGGCGACGAATCCTGCGAGACCTCCTCCATAGTACAGGTGGATCCCCAGTGGTTGGACGTCCCCAATTACTATGTCGGCGCCGTACTCGCCAGGAGGAGTCAGAACTCCCAAGGAGGTTGGTTCGACGCCCACTATGCTTAGTGCTCCATGATCATGAGCTATCCTCGAGATCTCTTCGCCTTGAGTCTCGATGAATCCAAGATATGATGGGTTCTCAATGTAAACCGCCGCCGTCTTTGAGGAGACCTTCTTCTTCAGATCGCCGAGATCGAGTTGCCCGCTCTTGGAGTCGTAACCAACCAATTTTACATACACAAGACCTTCGCAGTAATTCCTCATCACCGAGAGCCTTTCAGGGCTAATTGTTTTCGGAACTAGGATTTCATAGCGACCAGTGACTCTTGAAGCCATACGTGCTGCTTCGCCGCAAACTGTTGGCCAATCGTACATGGACCAACTTACTGCATCAAGTCCGACGAGTTCGCCTAGCATGCTTTGCAGTTCAAACATGGCCTGGAATCTTCCAAGATCGCAATAGGCGTCTCCTGCATACGAGGTTACAAACTCTGATCGTCCATTGATTTCATCTACGACTGCTGGCACGTAACGTGGCCAACAACCTGCGCCCAAGAAGCTTGGTACGTCATGTATAGTTTTGTTCTTTGACAAAATAGCTGTTACAGTCTTTCGAACTTGGTATTCGGAAAACATTTTTGGAAGATTCAGTTTCTTCCTTAATTTGATTCTCTCAGGAATGTCTTCAAACAGATCTTCAATCTTATTTGCACCGATCTCCCTTAGCATCGCATCTTTTATTTCTGGAACGGAATTTGGTATGTATGGATGAACAAAAGGTTTGGCCATATCGCGGCCTCCGCGTCTCTATAGTCCAAGACCGTAGGTTTTAAGACTGTTGGTTGAACTGTAGGTTTCTATCTGAATGGAATCAACTGCATAACATCCATCAGTGGGAATGCAAGTTCACGATTCCTATTGCAGGTCAGGGTTAGACCATTTCGGATCTATGAGCAACTTCAAGAGAGGGGGGAGAAGAGGCCTTATGTTACGGCGCCTCCTCAATATGCAAGGGAGCAGCCTTGTGAGGCGCTTGTTTGACTAGATTATGCTGTTCGGGAGGCTCATTTGCGCGTAGGGGAAACATCTTTAGCTGTCACGCCTGTGGCAAAATGTTGACGGAAGCAGCCTGGGTGAGCATGGGATGTTGGAGAGCCAGACTGACGAACGAAGACTCGAGTAATCTGTCCAAAAGCTTATTAGCTCTTCTCCTGCCTTACAAAAAATTCTGCTCGAAAATGTGCTACTTACTTTTCAAGAATGGTGAGCTGGCACACTTGAGCGATGACAGGGTTAAGATAAGAAAGAAACTGATGGAGGTTATGAGAAGCGCAAGCGCGGCGGAGTATCATGTGGCAGATGCCTATCCATCGCTTGCAGAAACGATAAGACGTTTCCGGAAGGATGTGGAGTCGGAATTCTGGAGCATAGTGACAAATGGTTGAGCACTGCATAGAATGCGCCTTGAAACATATGTTAGACTGCAAGACCTTTCTCATGGAGGCCATTGAACTAGGCTACAAAGGACCGATTAGTGTCAGTGAAATTGACAGAATAATCCAAGTCGTGATAGACCTTGGTGGAAAGCGGAAATCCCATAGTTAGCTAGTACGATTTCCTAAAGAGCTTAACCTATGTCGCTCCTATTTTTCCCACTATCGACGTGAGAAGAATTCTGCTGAGACAAAGTTACAGGCCTTTGCCCCGACCATTGAAACCTGTTCAGACCGCGGTACCCACACAGATTCAAAAGGAATGAATTGAAGTGACATAGCTAGACCCTTTCAAGTGGCGTGTCTAACGAGTTCAGTATTCGCGACAGAGATTATGCAAAAAAGAGGAAAGAGATCCATTCTAGTCCGGTGGGATCTCCTTAAACTGTAGTTCCATCGGAATGCCTTTCGACTTGTAGTACGCGCGCGATATGTAGTAGATCACGAACGAAGGAAGTACGAACATTATGACGGTTACCCATAGATAGAACGCGCTTGCAAGACCCAGCAGGAAAGGCACGATCGTGTTGTAGCAGTACCAACCGCTGACCAGGAAAGTCAACAGGCCGAATATGAATATAAGTGGAACTCCACCGATCTTTTTCTTGACGATCTCCGGTGATTTCTCGAAGATGCTCTTTCCTCTAGATGTATATGGAAAAGTCATTCCTATGGCTCCGACTATGACCCATGCGAAGAACCATGCAAGCGTCGTGTACGCAACCCAAGTGCCTTGATAGAAGTAGACGAACAGGAAGACCCACGCGATGATCCATCCGAGTAGCACAGCTGTCCACGGAGAGCCTTTTCTATCTGTTTTGGCGAAGAATGTTGGCAAGACTCGGTCGAAGGAATATGCAAAGATGTTTCTGACGGGTCCGAAAGCTTCTCCCATCGCGCAAGAGATCCAAGAGAAAGCTGCCATTAACGAGGTTACAGCAGCAGCCGCGGGGTTCAAGAACACCAGCATGAAATTCGGCGCTGTAAAGACGTTTCCGAAAGGCCAACCTTCCCATGTTCCTGCGCCTGCGCCGACCGCTCCAAATGTGTTAACGAAGTATGCGATCGCTGCCCAGAAATGTCCTCCGAATCCCCAGTATGCAATCGAGTAGAAGATCACCCAGTATATCAGGAACAGTACCAGAGCGCCCAACATTGCCAGTATGGAAGACTTCTTGACCTCCTTGACTTCGCCCATGATGTTCGCAGTGTAAGTCGAGCCGAGAGTATTCAAAGCGACGAACGTACTTCCTGCGCCGAGTGACATGTTGATGTCATATGCTCTAACAGGCCAGCCTCCAGCTTCCGCAGCGTCTAATACAGCCTGATAGGTGGTTCCTGACATCGCATTGAACTTCTCAATGAATACTGGAAGCCCTCCACTAGCGAGAACTCCCACTACGAAACTCAACAAGCTTATTGTGGCGGTGATCACGCTGAACCAAGAGAAGTACATGGCCGCTCTCGCACCCTTCCACATGATCAGGAATTCCACGAGTAGCCAAAGGGAACATAACACCGTCAACCATCCGACAGTATCTAGAGTGTCTGCCAGAAGCCACAACGAGTGAGTTTTTGCAGCGACTAGTGATCCTGATTGCCAGATTGCTATGTCTCTTAGTGCCATGTTGAAGCCCCACGATTGTGCGACGAATGTCGAGCTACCTGCCCATGAAGCTCCGACTATCGTCAGGGCTAGACCTGCGCAGAATCCCCAAGCCGGAGAAATGGTTCGGCTTCCCCAGATGTATTCTCCGCCTGATCGTGGCATCGCTATCGAGAACCATATGTAAAGCAAAGCCGGAATGAACATCAGCAGAACGCCTGGAATTGTCGTAAGTATCATGTTCACGCCAGGATAGGCCTGATTCGTCCAGATGATGAAGAAGAATGGGTTCATGATACAAGGTGTCATGAATGCATATGCAAGAGCATCCCATGGTCCTATGGCTCGCGTCAATCCCGATGCGCGTCGTATGAATACTTCTGTCATTTGTTACACCTAGAATTTTCGACTCACGAGTATGCTTGCTATCACTATAAAAGACTTGTCTAGACTCAACCATAGGATAAGTGCACAAGATACCTCGGCGATGCTTACAAAACTTGTTTAACTGACGTTACAATTGCAAAGCCTACATTCAGGGATGAAAGCCTCGCTCGACAGCAAATCATGAAACATCCGATTTCGAACGCAATACAAGATGTACACTGAAACTCTCAGATGTTGACGTACTCCACTGTACGCGATGAAACGGCTTCTTCGAAATATTGTATCGTCTCAATCCAACAATCAGTAGAATTGTTCGAAAGATCACATGTAAGGCAGGAGTTTCTTTATGCAGTCTGCATATTCTCTGAACTTCTCTAGACTGAAATCAACCGGGATGAGATGATCCGCGCCCGGGACATATCCACCCATCTCTTTCAGTGCGGGAACCTTGGAGTTCACTTCTCTTCTCATGGCCTCTCCTCCTTTGGCAAGTTCCCTTTTATCCAAATTGCCGATAATGAATAGCTTGTTTTCATACTTCTTCCGAACTTCTATACCGTTCATGCCCGAGTTGACTTCGAGAGGCCATATTCCTGTGATTCCAGATTCGATTAGCAAGTCCAACATTGGGTTAATATTGCCGTCGCTATCAACCATGATTCTGTCAATTCCATTCTTGCGCAGGAAGCTCGTAACATTCTGATAATGAGAAAGACAGTATTCTCTGAAAAGTTTTGGCGATATCAACGGCCCGTGTTTATCGGCCATATCTTCCCACCAGTATATCATGTCAACGCGGTCCTTCAATGTCTCCACAGCATCCTTTATCGTCTCCGTCATGAAATACTCCCAATAGTCTCCCACGTCATGGATAAGTTCCGGATCTTTGTACAACATGAGATTGAAGGGTATTATCCCCATCAACTCCGCTCCAAAGCCATAAAACCCGTTGAATCTCATAGTGGTTATTCCTTGTTGATAATCCTCGCAAGCACTGATGTAGTCACCTCTGTTCCAGTCTTTCGGATACCTCCTAGGATCTTTAGGGTTCAACCTTTTCTTGTATGCTTCCCATGTCTTCTGATCCTTTACAGGAAACTCTGTGAACATGGGCATACTGTACCAGGTCTGCTCTGGGCCCCTAATGCGCTTTGCAATCGCGCCTGTCTCGGTCCGAATCGTAACATACCGATCGTCCTGTTCCAAAACTTTCAGTTTGTATCTTGGTATCGGACCTATGTCAACTGGTATAGTGGCGCCATAAAAGCTCTGACAGCCGAAATAAGAGTAGGCATCGAATCCTTTGACAGCAGGCCAGTTGCAAAGGCTTGTACCAGCTCTTCCAACCTCCCACTCAATCATAGTGATTTTGTTAGGTGGAAGACCCTGTCCGAACCATGCCAGAACAGTCTCATCATACATGCTCTCGATCCAAGGCAGAACGTCCGGCTTACGAAAGTTTATAACAGCTTTGATTCTTTCTCGAGGGGTCATTGCGCCGCCACCCACCTCTTGCATATGTTGACGCCTTCGACCGCATCAAGCGCAGCAGCGTCAGCACCTACTTCTTCCGCGAATTGTTTGGTGACAGCGTTGCCTCCCAAAATAATCTTAACTCTATTTCTGATCCCGGCAGCTTTTAACTCGTCGATTACAACCTTGAGTTGGGGGAGCGTCGAGGTGAGTAGGGTTGACATTCCCAATATGCCTGGACTCGTCTTTCTTACCTCTTCTATGAACCTCTTCGGTTCCACATCGACGCCCAAATCGTGGACTTTGAAACCCGAGAACTGGGCTAACATGCCGAAGATATTCTTTCCAATATCGTGCATATCTCCCCTGACGGTCCCGATCAAAATGATTCCTTTCGGCTTCATCTCGTCCTGTTTGAGATACAATTTCAATACATCAAACAAGCCATTAATGATTTCTCCAGCATAGAGAAGCTCGGATAGAAAGTACTCTCCACTCTCGTATCTCTTTCCTACATCCTCCAATCCTCTTCTGATACCTTTCTCAACTATTTCAGTGGCAGTGTTCCCTCGCTTCACCGCCGTCTCAACGATCTCTTTGATCCTACTCAACCGTTCTAGATTTGAGATAGACCTCACTATTTCCAGAATCTCTGTTGTATTTGTTTCGCCCATAACTCCGGCTGTGAGCGAGCTGATGATAAACGTTTCTGGTAGCCTAGACGAGTCGGCTTTCTGACATATGCTTCAGAGACATATGTAGGTAGTTAGAGCCCTAAAAAGAATCGAAAAGCTAAAATCAGCGGACTGCGCTCGAACAGCAAGATTTCTAGCTGGAAAGAAGATATTCTGCTCGTAAGGAATGAGGTTAGATTATGATTAGAAATGTGCAGGTTCTAGATGCAGACGAGATTGAAACTGTTCATTCCTCCACTCTTCACATCCTTAGGAAGGTCGGGCTGAGACTTCGCAGCGATGCGCATTTGACCTACCTGCAGAAGCAGGGGTTTGACGTTGACAAGAAATATTTCACAGTAAAGATGCCCGAGAGCTTAGTCGTTGAAGCTTTGAACAAAGCTCCGAAGAGGTTCCGACTCTGTTCGAGAGATCGGAAGCGAGATCTGCAGATGGGCGAACGAAACTGCTACTATGCCACCTCTGGTTGCGCGTCGGATGTTGTCGACTTTGAAACTGGAGCACGAAGGCCGGCAACGCTGCAGGACGTGGTTTCATGTGCAAAAGTCATTGACGCGGTTGAAAATCTGGATATGATTTTTTCCCCGATATCTGCTCACGATGTCCCCAGCGGAACCGGAGTGATAGACGAGTATAAGGCTACAGTGGAGAACAGTACCAAGCATGTGCATCTAGTCGACTTGAACTCGATCTACGAGGCTGAGTACATAATCAGGATCGCAGGCGAGATCATGGGCGGAGTCGAGAACCTCATCAAAGAACCCATAATCTCAGACATGTACTGTAGTGTGTCACCGCTCACTATGGATATCTCAGCATTGGACACGGTTCTGACCTTTGCGCGAAAGGGCCTCCCAGTCTCGTCGACATCCATGCCTCTAGCGGGAGGAACAGCGCCTATGACTCCGGCTGGAACGTTGGCCCTGTCGAATGCCGAGGTAATAGGCGCCCTAGTCGTCATGCAAGCTTTCTGTCCAAATACACCGGTCATCTATACAGCTTTGCCGTCAATAATGGACCCGAGGACCGGTATGTATCGAGCGGCGGCCCCGGAGGGGATTTGGATGCGTATGGGTGTGGTTCAGGTTGCCGGTTATTACAAGATCCCTTGCATGGTCGGCGGCGTGAGCAGTTCTTCGAAGACACCGAATATCCAAGATGGATACGAAAAGGCGTTGACCGCTGTGCTCAGTAGGCTTGCAGGGGCGGATATGTTAACCGGTCTTGGTTTACTCGACAGCGCCACAGCCCTAGCCCTCGACCAGTTAGTTGTTGATGGTGAAATGTGCGACCATTTGGTCAGAGCCCTGACAGACCAGCCGATCGATGATGAAACCTTGGCGCTCGATGTTATTGCGAGGGTCGGACCCGAGAGCCACTTCATATCGGACAAGCATACGCTGAAACACGCCAATGACATCTGGATACCTCGCCTACCTGGAATCGATAAAATATCAAAAAGTGATCCTGACAATATCGTAAGGAACGCGAAGAGAAGGGTTCGTGATATTCTGAAGAACCATAAGAAACAACCGTTAGACCTATCGATAAAGAAACGTATCGAAACGATTGTGACCGAGGCTCGGAAAAACTATCAACCCCCAAAAACCTAGCACGTTTCGGACGTTCTATCAGATCCCCTCCACAACCAAGTCGCGGACTACCTTGATGTGTGGTAGAGGCGCGAGCGTTAGATCGCCTTTTGCTTCCGTTTGACAGGCTAGGCCAGCCTTTCCGTTTATGTTCAGGTTACAACGGGCGCAGATTCTTCTGTGGCATGCTGTATGCGCATTATAGGCGATGGTGGGATCCAGATATTCATAGATGTAGTTCAGGATGTCCATAACGGTCATTCTGGGGCTCAGAGGTACGCCGTAGGTTTGAAAGTATGATGATCTATCGACCGCAGGGTTGAAACGGGAAATACGAACTGTAATAGACCTCTCTGCCATTTCCCTATTACCTCAAAATATCCAACGGCGCATTTTGAGATTCTAGAATGCATTCCTCAAAGCCAAACCTTCCTCTGGGAGGCTTGATCTTTGTTACAATCACGGGGCGCGTTCTCATAGTCATCCTTCCGTTTACTTTTCCAACAATGATCTCTTTGAGCCAGTGATCATTATCGGTTTTAGGATAATCTGATCTGTAATGCACTCCTCTAGTTTCAGTCCGCATGAGAGCTGTTCGGGTAGAAGCCTCTAGTATGATGAGAAGGCTTCTGAGTTGGATAGCATCAATCCACTCTCTGTTATACGTTCGAGATTGGGTTCGAACCGATACTTGAGGCAGATCGTTTCTGGTCATATATTGAAGATCCTTGATCGCCTGCTTCAAGCCCCTTCCGCTACGGATCACCCATAAGTGTTCAGCAGCGGTCTTTCGTATCTTCTTCTTGATCTCGACCGGTCGAATTCCCGTCTTCCGCTCAAACGGCTGCGTCAACCGCATCTCCATCTCTCTGATCTGCTCTTCCTCAGGTTCCTGCAAGCAATGCTTCTCCGCGTACTCTGCTGCTGAGGCTCCTGCTATCGCCCCTTGGACGAGTATCTGCGTGATCGCAGATGCCACGCGGTTTGCGCCAAAAAGTCCGCCCGAGCATTCTCCTGCGGCAAAGAGGCCATCTACTGTAGTTGCTGCATGCTCATCCACCAGTATTCCACCCTCCATGTAGTGGGCCGCGGGTGCAACCTCGATCGCGTTGCCTCGCATGAGAGAGTTCATCAAATCCGTATAGTTTCTCCGGAGGTATTTCCAGCCAGGGAAGGCTTTCTGAGCCTCCTCAACGATGTTCCATGGCACCGTTTTCACGGAGTAGTAGACTCCGCCATTGGGCGAACCGTCCCCGCGTGATATAACCCGAGCGGACGCTAGCGAGAAGATGAGTTTGTTCCACTCGGTTGTCATAGCTATCTTCTGTATTCGCGGATCATACTCATTCAGGAATGGCCTCCCATGCTTGTCGAGCAGGTCACCGAACATCTCAACCAAGATGTAAGGGAAAATATCGCCGCGGAACGCTGGCGGCCATAATATCACGTTGGGGCAGAAGGTTACCATTTCCACATTGACGAGGTCAGCCCCCGTCAGGAAAGCCGCCGCATGCATATCACCGTACAACCCCTCAGGGGCGCTGGTGAAGGAGTACGCGTTCTGCCATCCGCCAGTCGCGATAATCACGGCTTTGGCTCTTAGGACTAGTAAGGTTCCTCGATTGACATCGATGCCCATCGCGCCGACGACAGTCTTTCCCACCGTTAGAAGATCTGTAACGTAGATATCCTCGAGAATACGGATCTTGCGCCTTCTGACCTGATCTACTAGAACTCTGTTGATCTCGGTTCCTTGGGTTATGACCGCACGCTTGCCGTCCCAAACATATCTCATTCCCCAATCGATCAGCTCTTTCGTTCTTGCAGGCGCATCGCGAACGTAAGCGTCTACAAGCTTCTGGTTGTTGAGATAGTACCCTTGTATTAGTATATCAGAAAAAAACTTCTCTTTACTGTCCTCCTCATTCCCACTGAGTCCAATCTCGCTGGCGCTCTTCCCGTCAAGCGTTATGTCAGCCCCTGCCATCATCGTTGCACCACAACGGCCAATCCGACCGTTCGACACGACAGTAGTTGAAGCGCCCTTGTCATAGGACTCAATAGCTGTCCTGAGACCGGCACCTCCGCTCCCTATGACTAGAACATCAGTCTGATGCGACTCAGACAAGGCTGCCCCGAAATCTTGTCAGTATAACCATCACTCATATGATAGTTTCGCACTTGACGCAGTTCCTTGGTTAAACCGTCCGTAACTCGTTCTCGTTTACTAATTGAATAGGCCTCTGCAAAGTCTGAAACTGCTCGGATATCACATCTTAAGCAGCCTCGAAAACAAACCCAACCAACAAAGAAGGCTTGACCCAGCCGCGTCACCACCAATAGGGTCGACATAAGAGGAAGATACAGCAGCTCTTTCTGCCAACTGCAAAGATGCAAAGGATCCTTCCGAACTCATAAGCTACGGAAGTGAAACCGCGATAATTGTTTACAATGACGCGCAATTCTTCGTTTGTCCTTTTCGTATTCTCATGACATTTTTTGGTTACGTTTCTCTTATGGATGGTTTAAACAAGAAACTTATTAGAACAAGCACTCGAGTAGGTATGAATTGATGAGTTATGAAACTCGAAGGCAAAACTGCCGTAGTAACCGGTGGAGATAGAGGCATTGGCCGCGCCCTCGCCATAGCATTGGCCAGAGAAGGCGCGAATATCGTGGTGACCTATAACACCAACAAAGATGCAGCAGTCAAAACTTCGAATGACATCGAGAGGCTAGGAAGAAGATCGCTGGTCTTTAAAGTTGACGTGAGATCTACTAGCGAAATCAAGAATATGATCGATGAATCGACTGGAAAATTCGGCAAGATAGATATCTTGGTCAACGCTGCAGGTATTTGCTCACTGGTAGGTGTCCTTGATATGAGTGAGGAGGAATGGGATTCGGTAATGGACGTTAATATGAAGGGGACCTTTCTATGCTCAAAATACGTAGCAAAAGAGATGATCAGACAGAAAGTTGAAGGCAAGATTGTTAATATTTCATCTAGAGCTGGAAAAATTGGAATGGCGGGAATCGCGCACTATAGTGCGTCAAAGTTTGCTGTTCTAGGTTTCACTCAGGCTTTCGCCTTGGAACTTATAAAGCATGGGATTCGAGTCAACGCAATATGTCCAGGGAGAACTGACACAGACATGGTAAAGGAAGATGTGGTGAGCCTGTCGAGGATCAAGAACATTTCAATTGAACAGGCTAGAAAGGAGTATGCCGAACCTATACCACTCGGAAGATTCGCCACGCCAGATGAAATTGCAAATGTAGCAGTCTTCCTTTGCTCAGATGAATCTAGGTACATCATCGGAGAATCCATCAACGTTACAGGAGGGTTAGACCTTACCAGAGGCGGAAACTAGTAGTCTCGAAATTCTTCTCTAGCCTAGTGGATGATAGCAGGCTACGAAGTGGTTTTTTTCGAGTTCGACAAGTGTAGGCTCTTCTAGAGCGCATTTCTCAGTAGCCCGAGGGCATCTCGGATGATATCTACATCCGCTTGGCGGGTTTATTGGGCTTGGCACTTCCCCCTTGATCTCGACCAGTTCTCTACGCAACTTGGGGTTAGGTCTCGGGACAGCTGAGATAAGAGCTGCTGTGTACGGGTGCATAGGTTTGTTCACAATGTTATCCGCATCAGCGCTCTCAACTATTTTTCCCAGATACATGACTGCGATTCTATTGCTCATGTAGTAGACAACATTAACGTTATGGGAGATGAGCAAGTAACTTAACTCGAACTCGTTCTGCAAACTACGGAGCAGACCTAGAACTTGAGCCTGGATAGAAGCGTCTAGAGAACTTGTGGGCTCGTCAAGAACCATCAGTCTGGGTTTCGTGACGAGGGCTCTAGCTACTCCTATCCTCTGCCGTTGGCCACCGCTGAACTCGTGAGGAAACCTGTCGAGATGCTCGCTCTTCAGCCCAACCGACTCGAGGGCTTCTCCAGCCATCTTCATTATCGCGTTCTTGTCTTTGACTCCGCTCGCCACCAAGGGTTCAGTGACTATATCCTTGGTTCTCATTCTCGGGTCTAGAGATGAGAAGGGGTCCTGGAACACTATCTGCATCTTGTTACGGATCTTCTTGAGATCTGCATCCTTCAGTCTCGTTATATCGGTGCCTTCAAAAGTGATCCTTCCAGTCGTGGGCCTCGTCAAGAGTAGCACTGTTCTAGCCAGGGTTGTCTTTCCGCATCCTGATTCGCCGACTAATCCAAGAGTCTCGTTCTTTTCGAGTTCGAAACTGACGCCGTCCACGGCGTGAACGACTCTAGCACTCTTCCTTATCAATGATGAAATGTCTTCGAGGAAAGAGGTTCTCCCAACAGGGAAGTGTTTGACGAGTCCGTCAACGTTTAAGATGGCTCTATTCTCCAAGTCCAGTTCTTTCACCTAGTCCGGGAGGCATGCGACTTTGTGGTTGGGACTTACCTCGGTCAGTTTCGGAACTACTAATGAACATTCCTTTTTCGCCCGTCTGCATCTAGGGTGAAAGGCGCATCCAGGCGGCAAAGCCACGAGACTTGGCACTTCTCCGGCGATGGCCTCTAAACCCTTCTTCTTGGAAGCGACAGATGGCAACGAGGCTAGAAGAGCCCGAGTATACGGGTGCAGTGGGCTTTCAAACAGCTCATAGACGGGAGCTTCTTCAACTATGTTCCCGGCATACATCACTGCTACTCTGTCGGATATTTCAGCTATGACGCCGAAATCGTGGCTTATGAATAGTATTGACGTATTCACCTCTTCCATCAGCTCCCGCATCAACTTCAAAACTTGCGCCTGAGTGGTCACGTCTACAGCTGTAGTGGGCTCATCAGCTATCATGAGCGAAGGCTTAGCAGCAAGAGCCATGGCGGTCATCACTCGCTGTCTCATACCTCCGCTGAGCTCGTGTGGGTAACGACGTACTATGCTCTGGGGGTCAGATATTCTAACGAGTTTTAGCGCTTCGATGACCTCATTGCTCCAAGAGTTCTTTGATCTAGGCCTCATGCGAGGCTTCTCGGCTTTTTCACGATGCGGTCGTTCGGAGCTACGTTCACTTCTTACCTTGATGGATTCGGTTATTTGATCGCCGACTGTGAAAACAGGATTTAGAGCGGTCATGGGCTCCTGAAATATCATTGTAATGCCTGTTCCCCTAACCTTCTCCATATCCTTGTCCGATAGCTCCAGCAGATTTCGTCCTTGATAGTAGATCTTTCCGTCCAGTATCTTGCCTGGAGGAATGGGGAGAAGTCCTATTATCGAGAGTCCTAGAACCGTCTTGCCACATCCTGATTCCCCAACCAACCCCAGGACCTCTCTCCTCTTAATTGTCAAGTCTACTCCGCTCAATGCTTTCACGGTGCCGTACAATGTTTCGAAGATCAACCTTAGACCTTCGACTTTTACAAGCTCGTCTGTGGACATAGCTACTTTCTCATCCTCGGATCTAGAGCGTCTCTTAAGGCGTCACCGAAAAGGCTGAACCCGATGACTACAATGAGTATTATCAAGCCGGGGATTATCGGGACCCACCATGCAGATCGAAGGAAGATCTGTCCATCGAAAACCATTTTTCCCCATTCAGGCTGAGGAGGCTGAGCTCCAAGACCTAAGTAACTTAACACTGATGCGTACAAGATGACAAACCCGAGGTCCAAGGTTCCGTACACCAGTAAAGGCGATATTATGTTCGGCACTATGTGGTTCCGGACTATGGTGAAGTTGCTCGATCCAGATGCCCTCGCTGCTTCAATGTACTGGTTTTCCTTAACAGCCATCGCTTCAGCCCTGGCTGTTCTAGCGTACACCGGCCACCAGACAACTATCAGGGCCTCAATGACATGGAATATTCCTGGCCCAAGAGCCATTGAAACTGCTAAGGCTAACATCACTATCGGAAATGCTAGGAATACATCTGTGATTCTCATCAGCACTTCGTCGAAGCGGCCTCCATAGTAGCCAGCTATCGATCCTACGGCTACGCCCATCACTACTGATGCTCCGACAACTATGAGGGCTATCGCTAAGTCAATAGGCGCTCCTATTATTACTCTGCTAAAAACGTCTCTGCCAAGCTGGTCAGTGCCAAAGAGGTGCGTCCATGATGGAGGTTGCAAACGTCTTGACAGGTCTATCTCATACGGATTGTAGGGGGTTACTTTATCTCCAACCAAGACAGCCGCTAAAGCCATTATGACAAATATCGCAACTATGATTGAACCTATTACCGAGAGAGGATTCCTCCTCAATATCCTTAAGGTGATGTAAAGCTCCTTTCTCTCGAAAAGTATTGACAATAGGCTCACCGAAGGGTGATTCTAGGATCCAAAAACACGTAAAGTATGTCCGCCAGCAGGTTAACTAGGATTACACTCAATGCGAAAATCAAAGTCACTCCCATCACAGCCGGGTATTCAAGGTTTAGTATTGACGTGGCTGCATACCGGCCTACTCCAGGCCAGCTAAAAATCGTCTCAGTGACAACAGATCCGCCGAGCATATAGGCGAACATAACCGTCATAACTGAAGTGGTGGGGATTAACGCGTTTCTAAGCGCATGCTTATAGATGACGGTTCTACGGGGTAAGCCTTTCGCCCGAGCCATCCGCACGTAATCCATCCTCATAGCCTCGAGCATAGAAGCTCGGGTCAGTCTCGATGCTATCCCAAAGTATAGAAGAGCCAAGGCGATTGCAGGCATGATTAGGTGATTTAGCGAGTTCCAGAACGCTGTCCAGTTTCCAGTGACCAGACTGTCTACCAGAAATAGTCCTGTAATATACTTTGGAGGAAGCACCGTATGGGAAATTCTTCCACCAGATTCGGGAAATAGTTGCAGATGGTAGAAAAAAATCAACTGGATTAGCAAAGCGATCAAGAATGGTGGTGAAGCCACTCCGAATAGCGCGAAGATCCTTGACCCATGATCTATGGGTTTATTCTGGTTGGCTGCAGAAATTACCCCGAGAAAGACTCCTATTAGAATGGATATCGCCATGGCCGCCATGGCTAGCTCAACCGTTGCTGGAAAGAAAGTCTTAATCATCTTTAGGACAGGTTGACCAGAAGAGGGGGAGTGCCCCCAGTCCCCACGTAACAGGTCTGTAACATAATACCAGAATTGTATATGTACTGGGTCGTATAGATGATATCTTTCACCAATCTTCCTTACGGTCTCTTCATCCGCTCTAGGGCCTGCCCAAGCTCTCGCGGGATTAGGAATCAGAACCCTCGAAACTACAAATACCATAAGTAGAACTCCGAAGAGTGTTGGGACGAGGAGCAGCAGCCTTCTGCCAACATACTTGACTAGGCCCACATGCCTCAACTCCTTTGCGAAGTCTCTGCCTGAACCCTCGGAATCTGCATATTAATGTTTGCTAGAACTTCCAAACCTTGCGAGTGAGACCGATGATTCTAGGAGTGTGGTTCTGGAGGTTATTCAAAAAAAAGAAGGGGAGTGTATCCTTGGCTCGGTATGGAGTTTCACTCAACGAAGTAGATCGGACCCCAGTTGTACTGCCAGTCACCACAGTTCGGTACTATGCCTTGCACATTCTCCGCAGCGACAGGTATCCCTCGAAGGTACGAGTTCTTCCATTGAAGTATCGGTATATACGGGGCGTCTTCGTAAAGAATCTTCTCTATCTGGGAGTATTTTGCAAACCTCACCGCGTCGCTGGGCGCTTCGTTAGCTTCGTCCAGAAGTTGTTCGATCTCTGGGTTGCTGTAGAACGTAGGGTTCCCTGTCGAATGGAATCCTATGTCGCTAATGAACCAGTCCAAGAAGGCGAACGCGTCTGGGTACCATCCCCAATCCTCGTATACCATGTCTGGAAAGCGTGGATCTGTTGCGTCTTCAACGCCTGCGTACAACGCCTCCTGAGCAGCATTAGTCATTCCCTCTAACTTGACCTTTAAGCCGATCTCAGCCAGATTGGCTTGGACGAGTTCAGAGATCCTTGCATGTAATGGCGAGTCCGTGGCGAAGATCATTCTAAGCTCAGGGATCCCTTCTCCATTCGGGTGGCCTGCTTCAGCCAGCAGCGCCTTGGCGTTTTCTATGTCCCGCTCATAAGGTAGTATCGTTGGGTCTTGGCCGAGAACCCCGTTTGGTATGCCCATCTGCCACTTTACAGCTTGGCCGCGGGCGATCTCTATGATAGCGTCGTAGTCCACAGCGCGGACCACAGCTTGTCGGATCAGTTTGTTGTTGAACGGAAACCTCTGGTAATTCATGCCCAAGTATTGAACCATAGGCATAGGTCCTAGGTCTGGGACGTAGAAGCCGGGCTTTAGAGCTTGGTCAAGCCCCTCAGGACTTACGCCTACTATGTTGGCTACGCCCCGTTCGAGGTCTCCGATCCTTGTGAGCTCGTCCGGCACGACTTTGAAGATTATCTTGTCGAGTTTGGCCGGGTCGTGGACTCCGGTTCCAGGTCCTCCCCAGTATGTCGGGTTCTTCTCGTAAATGGTTTCCACGTCGATTTGGTATCGGGTTATCAGGAATGGCCCTGTTCCCATAGCGTTTGTCATTATGTACTCGTTAAACTTTGCAGGTTCAACGCCTCCATGTTCGGTTACCCAGCGGGGGCTCATAGCGGATGCGTGGGGTTGGGTTAGCGTTGGGATGAAGGGAGCGAACCTCTTCTCTAGCTGTAGTACAAGCGTGTACGCATCTGGAGCTGAAATGTGGAGGTCGGGGTCCTTGACAACTTCGGCTTGATCCGCTGGAGGTGTATTGTCCGTCTTAGTCCACTCGTTCAGCATTTCCGCTGTTATGCCGTCAGCTTCCCAGTACGCGTCTCCGAAGCCGAGAGTAAACATCCATGCTGGTGCATAGTCGCATATGCCTGTTCGGTAGAAGGAATACCAGAAGCAGTATGCGTTCAATGGGTCGCCGTTGCTGAAGGTAATGCCTTTACGTATCTTGAACGTGAAGGTCATGGCGTCTGGGCTGACCGTGTAGCTTTCAGCCAAAAGGTTGACTATCTCAGGTTTGCCAACACCATCCTTGTATGCCACTAGCGTTTGGTAGACATTGAAGACGGCCTCCCCGTCTTCCATCAGCCACGCGAAAGCTGGATCCAGTGTCTTGGCGTGTCTAATCCCTTCAACAACTAATGTTCCACCGACGACCGCGGTGGGTGTTACGACGGTTGTTGGTGTAGTTGTTGTGGTTGGTGGTGCTGGTGGTTGAAGTCCATAGTATCCCCCTGCTATAGCTATTACAGCTATGATGACAACGATTATGCCTGCTTGCGCCTTGGTAACTGCACTTTTAGAAAACATGTTTTTTCCCTTAAGAAGTTTGGATCAGACCCTTTGATGTATATAAGACTTATCATTACATCCCGAGCGCTGTGACACGCCTTAATAGCTGACACATCTTTCGAGCCGGTTTCTTGGGGGTTATAGCTAGGGCATAAGTCTAGTCGCCGATAGTAGAAGTGTTCTTTCCCTAGGCTTCTGTTGGGGACGGCCATGATAAGCCGTGTCTGCTTTGGGAGGATGTGATAAACGTTTGTCGAGCAGACATCGCTGCCTTGCTAACATGTTTGGTCTGAAAGGTTTCCAGACGCCTCAGCATATTTATTCTGACATTTGATCTATCGAGGCGGAAAAAGCGAATATATTTTCTGGCGGTTGGGCACACTGAGTAATACAAAATTGAAAATGGAAATTCTCTGTGAAATTGGGCGGAATAGTTTAATAATCACACAGTACAAGACCATAAATCTACCTGGGCTTACCGTCAAAAAACTTTTCCTACATCGACAATAATCCAAGCTTTCTGAGAATTGTTTTCATTTGAGCTTTGTCCTCTTCGCTTATGGTGTAGGATGGTTTTCTGGGAGGTCCCACAGGTCTACCTATTAGGGCAAGCGCCTCCTTTGTTGAAACTACGTAGTCGTTGTAGCCCAAGTGTCTATCGAGAAGAACCGCCTTGAGTTGGGCTTCAACCGCTCTCTTTGGGTCTCCACGCATGAACATTTCGTAGATATCAACGAATAACCTCGGAGCAACATTAGCATCAGAGACCATCGCGCCTTTGGCACCCATTAGGAGCGAGGGGAGAATCAAAGTGTCAGCGCCTTGAAGCACCGATACTTTCTGCCCTACGAAGTGGAGGATCTCCTCAAACTTGGTCATATCGTAGCTACTGTCTTTCACAGCAACTATGCCCGGTATCCCTTCAATACATCTCGCAATGAACTCTGGTTTCAGCGAGTACCCGGCAAGCGACGGAATATTGTATAGCACGATCGGGAAGTCCGTGCGTTTGGCTATTGTTTCATAGTGCTCGTATAACGCTTTCTCGGATGGATGGTAATAGTAAGGTGGTACTATAAGACCGGCGTCAGCTCCCGCATCGCGCGCATATACCGTCACCCGTACCGCTTCGTCCGTTGTTATGCCACCGGTCCCCGGAATCACTGGCACTTTCCCATCAGCTTCTGCAACAACTATGTCTATCATCTTCTTCCTCTCATCGACAGTCAATTTTGGTCCTTCACCTGCACTGCCGCATGGGAAGAGGCCGTGGACTCCATTCTCCAGCAGAAATTTGATGTGACTTTTTAATGTCGTTTCATCCAGTTCCCCGTTTGGTGTTAGCGGGGTCACCATAGCGACAATTATTCCCTTCAACTCATGAACAGGCTTCTTAGACAAACCGCTCGCCCTACTCCGTCACATTCTAGTCTATCAGCAACTGTTTCCAAAATCATTTAAGCATTTTCACAGAATAGATCTGAGAATCAAACAGACAGAATGAAGTATTGGCTTCATGTGTCCGAGAACCTATGTCAAGACCTCGACCAGTTGAAAGCCTTATGTGTTTCTACGCTACATCAGGTTCAAACTAAAGCCGTCTAGATGTCTCAGAGACCTACCCACATGTCCAAGATTCTTGCTTTGTATTCTAATCATGGCTAAGCGTTCCATCCCAAATCCGACCCCAGCCCAAGGCTCGATGATCTTCCAATTTCTATCAAGCCTATGCGGGCCCGTGGCCGCGGATCCCACTTCTACACCGTCAACGATAACGTCAATTGTCTCATCATAAACATCCGACTCGACTTTCTGCAGCTCATAGTTCGGCATTCCCACAGCCTTCAAGGAAGTTGCAATTATCTCTCTCAACCTTTCTAGAGCCTGCTTCTCTGGAGCCAACTCGACAGCGTTCAGCATTGCAAATTCCTCAGCATGCATTCGTCCCTTACTCTCTTTTCTAAAGCATGATCCCACTTCAAAGATGCTTACGGGCTTTAGGAATCTCCGCAGTTTCTCCATAACGTGATATAGATTTGGGGCGAGCATCGGTCTGAGACATCTTTTCGCGTCAAGCCAGAAAATCTGTCTCCAGAGGTTGTGAGACTCGGTTATTCCCATACGGTTAATGAACTCTTTCGGAATGATAGAAGGTGTCGAAACCTCGGTGAATCCTGCATCGGTTAGTGCCAAGGCTATCTCTCGCTCAAGCTGCTTAATCGTAGGCGTTTTGGTCGTCTTTAGAAGCTTTAAGAGACCTTCCTTGTTTCTTTTCTCCAGGCCCTGCGCGACTTGATCGAACCGCTGCTCACGCTCGGTCTCGTTTTGAAATCTAAGGTCGACAAGTTTGCCGCCGCCAAGTTCTTCCAATCGCTGCTTCTGGATCCTCGTAAATTCTACAAGCTTCATCGCTCTGTCGTTTCCTCACGTCTGAAAACACTTTTTGCGAACCTTTCGATCTTCCAAGCGGGAATTCCACAGCGAGGGCATACTGCCGTTGTCCATCGATTTCTCAGCCAACGAGCCGCCCGGCATCTTCTCGAAGCTTTAGCCGTAATAATCTCACCGCAGTACGTAGCTATCCTTACGAGAGACCCAAGATCTTCTGTCTCTCTGATCCCGTGGAGGATCCCTTTTCTTGATGGCCATAGTTTGACTCTGTTGACAAGTTCAAAAAGTCGGGGGCGTTTGAACATCGTCAAGTGTATGCCCTTCGGATCCAACTGTCACAACCAATCTTCCGCTTGGTATTAAGACTTCTCAAAGGTTTCCAACAGTTCGTTTTAGTGGAGAAAACCGTCTCTGGCTTGCGGGGGCCCCGGGAGTTGAACCCGGCTACAAGGGATTAGAGCCCTTGCGACCTCCCCGGCCAAGCCCCCGATCATATGGCTTTTCAGTTTTTCCAGGCGGTACAAGCCTCGACAGCCATAGTGGCGACTCCTAGCTGCAGCGGGTCGTGAACTAGGTTTCGCCCACCAAGTCTGTTCAACGCGGCTTTTGTCAACCCCAATGGTACAGCCGGAGCTGCTATTATAGTGTCGTCATTTATCGTGTTCAGCTTGATTATGTTTCTAGCTGGAGCCGCGTCTACTATCAAGTTGGCATGGAGCAACGCCTTAGATACTGTGTAGAAGACTCTGACTCGATTTCCGTACCTCTTTTTCAGGTTTGCGAGCCTACGTCTGTTGATATCAACCGCCAAGACTCTCGCCTTTCTCCTGATCAAGTCCTTAGCCGCGGCAACTCCTACATTTCCAACACCGATAAGCAGAACTTCTCTTCCTTCTACGCCTTTTGCTATTCGGTCAAGCGCGGCAACGTAGGCCTTTCCAGTGGCGACCGCGTTGTCGACGACGCGTTTCGTCGCTAGATTTATCGCCACAAACTTGCTGTCATCTGCAGCAAATATCACGTCTGCGCCAAGCTCACATGCCTCTGCAATCCCAGCTATGTCGGTGCCTCGAGTAACGAAAGTTTTCATGCCTGTGTATTCGAGAATAGCCGCAACCGCTTCGCAAAAACCTGGTATCACTCCTTTTCCTGCCGTGACAGGAATGACAGCCGCCCTTGTTTTCCTCAAGATTCCGGTTATGTTCTTCTCGGCTCGACACGCATCCTTCGCTATTTCAAGTAGGCCGCAGCCAGTTTTCTCTCTGAGCTCTAAGTCATATCTCTTCATCGTTTGAGGAATATTCCGAACATCCAAGCTTGTTAGCCTGGTCAACCCATTCTTCCTCTTCTCGGACGCGAGTCTCTGTATCGTTCAAGCGCAAACTCGTTCATAATCTTCTTCACAACAGAGAGCATCTTCTTCCTCGCCGAGCTTAGGCTTTGCGAAACAACGATCAAGGTTGCCACCCCGTCTGCACTAGTCATGTCTGAGCTCAGATTAGTTATCGCCTCGTCTGCACCAAAAAATTTTTTTTCTGCTCGTAGGTCTCTTGCATTTGTCAGCACATGCTCGCCTTGAACACTGAGCTCGTTCTCAAAGATTTTCACATGCTGAAAGAGGACTGCCTGGTTCGGTCGCGCTTGGATCTGTTCTAGTCTGTCTTCGACAAACAACTTCACAAGTAGCTCAACTATGTTGATTCCTGTGGAGTGGTACACGACGGTTGGTGTTTGGCTCGGAAGTCTAGCATTGATCTCATTGACCTTTAGGTTTGATCCTTTAACCAAAGACTGGACGTCGGCTAATCCGTTCAATTTCAATTCCGACGCAATTCTTCCTCCGATCCTGCACATTTTCTCATTTGTTTCTTCCGATAACTCGACTGGAGCGTAAACTCTCTTGCAACCGTACGTCTCATCGAATTCCAAGCCGGTGATCTGGAGTGGCGTTCCAGATCCTCTTCTACTGACT
>Ga0209725_1000179_pt1 | contig 38507 bp, 41 predicted proteins | sample I18A1metaG_FD_184145 | JGI IMG/M metagenome (GOLD analysis project Ga0209725, IMG submission 184145) | Lake sediment bacterial and archeal communities from Gulf of Boni, Indonesia to study Microbial Dark Matter (Phase II) - ​I18A1 metaG... | ecosystem: Environmental > Aquatic > Freshwater > Lake...
CTATTCATACTGGCTCTATTCTGAGGCTATCTACCGATAGAAGCTAACGCCAAAATAAGAGTGACTAGCGCGCGCGATAATTGGATTCGTGGGGTCGTCATCTGTAACAATCACTGATGTGACTTTTACCACTGGCACTGCCACATTGGACCTGAAAACACTGGAACAAAATTAGTAACAATAACGTCAGTAAGAGTAAATGGTGAACGTACAGACCTCACCGATGGTCTACCATTACAGGCAGGCGAAACAGCTACCTTAGACGTAGCCGGAACTTATATTGCTGGAGATCCATACAAGTTTGACCTATATGACGCAAGCGGTCAAGTCATCGGCTCATACCAAGCGAACGCTCCATAAGTAGCGGATAATCTAATCTTTGCCTGCCCGGCCCCGTTTTTCCCGTTGGAAAGCGAAATAGACCAGCTAATCACCGGGTGTGAAAAAACAATAGCTTCAATTCTGCAACTTCTAAAAGAAACCGGAATGAGAATAGGCGAAGCGTCAAGGCTGGAATGGACCGACCTAAACCTTCAAAACAACACTATAACCCTAAATGAGCCAGAGAAACATGGCAAAGCGAGAATGTTCAAAGCTTCGGTTAAGCTCATAGGCATGCTTCAAGCCTTACCTAAAAAGAACGAGGGCATTTTTGGGCATGGCCGCGTCAGAGATAAAGAACACACCTTCCAGATGCAAAGACAGAAGCGCGCGCTGGTGCGGTCAGGATTTAGATTTAATTTGGAGTTTGTGTGTTTCATAAAAAAGGGGGATTTGTGGAGGAGAACTCGCCAGTTGCTAGCACCAGCATACCTAGATTGGGCCTGCTTTGTTGAACAGTGTCCAATCGTTGCGTGGCAGGTCATGCAGGTATGGAAGTTGCCAGCTGTATTCAGGATGAAGCGCCAAAAAGTCTGCGGCGATAAACGGCGTGCCACACGGGTGTCCCCAGCGTCCCCACATTCCCATGAGGGGATAAGCTAAACTGCTGGAAGTCACCTTTCCGTCATAGGCGCCAGAGGGATCATAATCCCATTCTGGTTCTACTTCGCCATGGCCGCAAAGGGTTCTTCCACTCGGCGCCACTACGTCGTAGCGGGTGTCATAATGATCTCCAAGCATGATTTTACCCACTTCAACGGTTATTTCGCCATAGTATTGCTCGCGGAGCTGCTGCCACCTTTGGTTTCTGCAGTATCCGCTGGTTTCGGTGTCCGTCCAGTCGTAGATGGTTTCAGATCTAACGCCGGGGCCTTTGGGGTAGTTGCATGAGCTGATGAAGCCATTGAAGGTGCGTTCTATGTCCCAGTGATAACAACCCAGCTGTAAAGAGCATATTTCTCCTGTCTTCGCATCTCCAATAAGCCATTCATCCGAATAAGCTCCGTTGCCGTTATATGTCATGACTTTAAGCCAGTCGTTTATCTTGTTTGTGTACTGCATTGCATATCTTATACGGACGAATGTTGGAATGCCTTTGATGTTATAGACGTTCATATCTGGAAGAGTGGTCTCGCACGCCATTAATCCGGCATTATTCATAATCCAGTCTTGACCACTCCAGATACAGCCCCCGGTGCTCTGGTACAAGATTTCATGTCCCCTCTGCGGCTTCAAATGGAAAATTACATTCCAGTAAATATCTCCAGCGTATCCAGCCCATGTGTTATGGCCAATAACAATTTGGCCACCAACTGTAGCATCTCCTGTGGCAATGAAGGCGCTACAACCTTTTTCCCATTTCTGCAGTGGAATGTATCCAGAATGCAAGCGCTCCTTTTCAAAGTAGGCATCCCAGTAGGCGTCAATGTCAGCCCAAGCGTTGAACGCTACCACATCCCATAGATCCCAGTTCTTGTAACCAGCTGCTTTCATGCCTTCTACTATTCCTTGCATTTCGACTTTGTATTCGGCAGGGATTTTTCGCCATACATATAGTCTTGCTATGTCGCGGGCAGCATACCACCAGTCGCCAAACTCCTCTTCGGTCCAGTAAACGTGGATTGCAGCGCTCCAAGAAGTGTTTATGTTGTCAGCGAGTAAGTAGCCATGCTGATAACCTATTTGAAAAGGATTACCTTCGAGATGAACGAAGATCCAGCCGTTCTTCTCTAAACGATATGCGCCAGCCAGAAGCCTATTTCCCTTACTTGGAGCGGCATATGTTTCAACTTGCTGTGTAGCCATCAAAAGGACCGAGAGAAACAGAGCACTTACCAAAAACACACGAACTTTTCTGGCGCGCGCGTTAATCAGCTCAGTCTTCATTTCAATATCACTCTCCTCTCTCCTATTTAGGCGGGTATGTTTAACGTGCCCCAGGCTCGGCACGGATTAGACGTTAAATTCTAATTGCTTAAACGCGTAGCCGGCTACGCCTAACCAACTTAAACGTATGCGAAAATTTCAAATTTAACTCTTATGAAAAAATCTTCTATTCAAAGAAAACAATGAAACACTTCTTAAAATTCGCACAACCAACCAAAAAACTGGCTCTAAAAGGTATCCAAACTTAATCAAAGTCTGCGGCTTTCTCATGCAAACAAAAGTTTACCTCTTCTGGCATGCCCAGTAGTCGTTCGTGGGTTCAAATCCCATATGAAATTACAAGACTAAGGGCGTATTCAAGAAACCTTCTCAAGTTTGGATAATGAATCTGTTAGTGTCTCGAGTGGACACGTCCCGCGAACCATCGACTTTTAGGTTCCTTCCAACCGCGCGCGCGCTTGGACATGGCACAGTACGAGACAAACAACATGCTTTCCAATGTCAAAGGACTAAACTTGCTAAGAAAATTGGGAATCCACGATTAGCAAAGATTCACTTTCACCTTATCCGACATTGGAAAGGCACAATGGAATACCACAAAACACACGATCCAGATTACGTTAGACGATTGCTAGGTCATAGGAGCTTAATGAGTACGCAAATATACATCAACATGGAAAGGGCTATTTTCAGCGAGAACGACCAGGAATTTCATGTTAAAGTGGCTGAGAACTTGGACGAAGCGTGTAAACTGTTAGCTGTTGGATTCGAGTTTGTAACCGACTTAGAAGGAAAGAAACTGTTTAGGAAGCGCAAATAATGACACCTATTTGTGAAAAAGCACACCTTATTCTTAATAAGTATGGTTATGTCTTCACACGGATATGTTTTGAGGATTCGCTACGTTTATTTATGGAGATGGTATTGAATAAGCTAAGGATAGGAACGAAAAGATGTCTAAGAAAGCTCCGTCGAAGGATGAAGCTCTAGAAGCACTGGATTTCATCGTTAATGTACTCAAGGAACATGAAAAAGACTTGGATCACCTAATAAACGAGCTAGGCACAATAACTCAGCAACTGGGCGATACAGGCGAACTAAGTGGAAAAGTTGAGAAAGTTGAAGAAAGGCTGACCAAACTACAAGATGAAATAACCAACTTAATCACTTATCTCTCAACCACTTCCCGAGAAGCTCCAGTAGTGCAACGGAGCCTCACCCAAGAACAAAAACCTGAAGCGATATCGATTGGAGCAGTACACGGCCCCCCTGTGATTTTGCGATGCAAACTGTGGGAAGATTTCCAGACATTAGCTTATCAAGCCCAGACGTTGTCTTTCCTATACAAAGAAACTGAAAAAACTTTTCAAGCTGACGCATTAAAAAATAATCAAATCATAACCTACAGTGGTGAGCTTCCAAAACATACTTTTCTTTTGAAAACGTGGCTTTCCAAACAGCTAGATGTTCCTGAGAAAAAGATTTTGGAAGGCATTTTGGCCATCGGTTAAGCTCAGGATTCATAGTTATTGTTGATCAGCAATATTTTTATATAAGAGCCGCGTCTTAAGTCTTATGACTGCATATGGAGGACACCGTTGAGGTTGAAGGCTAGACCACAAACAGCCAAGAATAGTTTTTTCCGTTCTCGAAGCCTTCTCCTTTCTCCTCGATGACGGATTGGCTGAGTGGCTAGCCAAAAAACAATGAAAGCCCTCCATGGCAGCACTAAAGATGAAGAGGAAAACAATGACCAGCGAAAGCGGAATACGCAAGAAAATACACGAAGAAGTCGCAAAATTTGAAAAAACAATGGAGGAGCTTAAACTTTTAAAGTGTGTAGCCCAAGACCTAAAGAGCTACAAAAGAATGATCAAAGTGAAACATTACGACTAGAAAACGTTTAAACGGCAAAAGCATAACATGTAAAACTGTTTCTGCATTCGTATGTACAACCCGCGCGCGCGCCGAACACGCACTAGCTTGAACTTTCTGCTCTCCCAAACTGCGGCGACAAGAAATGGCTATGCACTGGCTCAAATTGAGGGCGTGGTAAATAGCAGGCGTCAGTGGAGAATATCATTTTTCACCACGCCCCGCAGGATACCCCTCACCCCAATCCATTACGCCCTCAGTTGAAAAAGGATATTCCCAACTTGAAATATTTCGCTGCTCCCACTGCGCCTCAAACTTTTGAAACTAGCATACGATCAACCTTCATACGGCATACTTTTTCAGCTTCAAGGATCAATGCTTAAATATTTTCCATTGCTATTTTTAGGGGAAAACAAAATGAACTCGCCAGCAGATGACATACGCTTTTTCAACACACTTACGCGCAAGAAAGAGAAATTTGTCCCTATAGAAAAAGGAAAAGTCAAAATGTATGCCTGTGGCCCAACGGTTTACGACTTTGCGCACATAGGCAACTTCAGAGCCTTCATCTTTGAGGATCTATTGCGCAGGTGGCTCGAGTACCGCGGGTTTCAGGTAACTCAGATCATGAATCTGACTGATGTAGACGACCGAACGATTGCGGCTTCAAAGAAGCAAGGAATTCCACTGAATCAGCACACGGAACAGTACATTAAGGCTTTCTTTGAAGACGCAGACGCGTTAAACATTCAAAGAGCCATGGTCTATCCGAGAGCAACAGAGCATATTCCCGAAATGGTCACTTTAGTCAAGAAACTTATGGAAAAGAACTACGCTTACAAGGGCGAAGATGACTCGATTTACTATGATATTTCGAAGTTCAGGAAATACGGACAACTTTCAAAGTTTAAAGTTGGAGAACTAGAGCCAGGCGCAAGGGTGAAGCTGGACGAGTACGAGAAGGCTGAAGCAAGAGATTTTGCCTTGTGGAAGGCTTGGACTGAAGAAGACGGAAACGTCTTTTGGGAAACTGAAATTGGGAAGGGAAGACCTGGCTGGCACATTGAATGTTCTGCAATGTCCATGAAATATTTAGGCGAAACTTTTGACATCCACTGCGGCGGGGTGGACAATATGTTTCCACATCATGAGAACGAAATTGCCCAAAGCGAAGCTGCCACAGGCAAAAAATTCGTCAATTACTGGCTTCACAACGAGCATCTGCTAGTTGAAGGAAAACGCATGGCCAAAAGATTCGGCAATTACTACACTTTAAGAGACCTACTGAAAATGGACTACGACCCTAAAGCTATTCGATATCTGCTTTTGTCAACGCATTACAGACAGCAGTTTAACTTTACCTTTGAAGGGCTGGAGGCCGCCAAAGGCGCTATAGAACGTTTAACAAACTTGATGTACAGGCTGACGGACGCTGACGGAAAAGGTAGCGGAGAAAAGATAGCACGACTGGTAAACCAAGTAAAGAAGATCTTCGGTGAAGCTATGGATGACGATTTAAATATAGGTATAGCCTTGGCCGCCCTCTTCGACTTCGCCAGAGAAGTAAACAATTTGTTAGATGCTAATATGCTCAGCAAGGAAAATGCGAAAGAAGTCTGCGAGTTAATGATCGGCTTTGACAAAGTCCTTGGCGTAATTGGCGAAGTTATCAAAGAAGAAAAACTGTCAACAGAGGCAGTTAAGCTTATCCAAAAAAGAGAAGAAGCGAGAAAAGTCAAAGACTGGAAAACTGCCGACAGAATCAGAGAACAACTTAAAGCCATAGGGATAATAATTGAAGATACGCCGCAAGGCGTGAAATGGAGAACCCAAAAAAAGTCAATCTAACTGACTTTTTCCATCAAAGTTCCATTCGTCCGTAGCGTACTTTTCTCTGCACAATTTCTCTGCAAGTCCCTTCTCATAAGACGTTAATTCGCCATGGACGACCTCCATGTTCAAGGCATTTCTAAAACCCTTAACCAAAGCGTCATTCACTTCCTCTATGGAAACGGCCTTTCCAAGCTCCTTTCTTATGGAAGTAATTTTGTGTTTCGCAACGTTTACAACATCCATACACGTTTTAGCCCATGGAACGCGCAAAAGCGTGAACATCTTTTCTAAATCAACATCTAAAAGGACCGTGCCATGCTGCAAAACAACTCCGCTTTTGTGGGATTGGGCACTTCCCGAAATTTTCTTACCTTTAACGGTCAAGTTTGGACAGTTCCTTTCGTCACCTTGGCTGAAATCAGCGGATATTCCCAGAATTTTAAGGGCTTCCGCTATTCCGGCATAAACTTGCGAGTAAACAGCAGTTATGTCCATTGCACTTGGGTTTTCCCTCCCCAAAACCACACTATAGGTAATTTCGTCTTCGAAATCATGATAAACAGTGCCTCCGCCAGATATTCTTCTGACAACGTCAACCCCATACTTTCTGCAATTTTCAAGTTGGACTTCGTTCTCGATTTTCTGGAATTTTCCAATAGAAACAGCGGATGGCTTCCAACGATAAAACCTCAAGCTATTTGAGACCCTATCCTCAATTCTGGCTCTTAAGACGGCCTCGTCAATAGCCATATTCATAAACGCGTTATAGGTCTCAAATTTCAACAGACGCCAAACGCTCATCGAACTGCCCGTTCTATGAAAATCAAACTATGCTTAAATATCTTGCGCAATTCAATATAATGTAACATAGAAGCACGAACACGTTTCACAATTTGAGTTAGCGTTGTCGACTATTTTCTGGTTTGAATGTTCATGATCATTGGATTCTATATTCCGTCAGAGGAGCTCAAAAGCCAGCATCACTTGAAACAGTAAATGAAAACTCAAGTCACAGTTTAAAAACGCGAAGTTTGGCGCAAATATGCGAAGTCACTTCATTTCCTTTTCCTGTAGATTTTCATTCCATCTCGTTCCGTTACTTACTCAAATCCAGATTCTATGAGTTCACAGTCTTCTTTCAGGTTTTTGGAAACTTTAGTAGTGTAGCCTTCGCTTTCAAAGTTCACTAGCTGCGTGTACAGCAACGTGTTTTCTATGCTTTTGTGGTCTAGCATTTGTTTGACATGAAGAATGTCTTTTGCTCTGTTGTACTCTATGGTTGCTTTCCAATGTCGGAAGGTGTGAAGGTGAATCTGGTTTAGGCGTGGGTTCTGAAGTTTGAAGGCTAAGTTTCTCCTTTGCGCGTAGCGCGCGCGCTTACCGTTCATTCCGAGCTTGGATCCGCAAAGTGGGCATGTCTTGAGATCTTTCGTTTCCATATTAGCCGACTCTCCTAGTCTGGAACCTTATAGCGCGCGCCTTCAACTATTTTGGAAACTTACGCGCACAAGCTCATTTATAGATGAACGGCATGGCTTTGAATCTACGGATGTGCTTATATTAGGGGTAATCTGATGAAGTTTAAGAGGAGACAGATAATGGCTGAAGATGTTTTGGATGAAGATGGCTTCGTTAAGAACCCTGATTTTTGGAGCGAGGCGTTGGCGACAAAGATGGCTAAGGACCAGTTTAACATATCGGTGACCGAATTGCATTTGGAAGTGATACGGTTTGTCAGGGAATATTACCTGAAGTGGGGCACAGTTCCAATGGTCAAAACCATAAGAGACAGTGTGAAAATCAGTAATGAGCAGCTGGATGGAATGTTTAAGCGGGGTATAAGCAGTTCACGCGGAGTTATATGTAAACTGGGTGGTTTGCCGAAGATGCTTTGTATTGCATCAGGATGCTGAAGGGGAAGCGTAATGGCTGCAGAAATTGTTTTTCTATATGGGTGGGGTCCCGAAGAGGAGGGACGATTGTCTTCGCTTCTCTACTTGGCTGAAACGGCAGCCGCTATGAATGTGAATGTCGCTATTTTCCTTTTTGCAGACGCAGCCGTCTTAGCTAAAAAGGGAATATGTACAAAGATGGGTGAAGAAATTGGAAGACGATTCGCAACAGTGCTGAAAAACGAAAACATAAAGTTTCACATCTGCGAAGAGGCAGCGAGGAAACGCAGCATAACCACGGAAAGCTTAGAGGAAGGCGTAACAATTGTGGGCTACGCAACTTTCCTTGACATGGCTATTTCTTCGAAAACTGTCATAACCATCTAAGAGCATTTTTATCCTAGATTACTTATTCATCAGGGGTGAAGAAAGATGATAATAATTAAAAATGTTAGAGAACTTGAGGCATACGATGTCAAAGAAGCCTATGGACAAGACGCGGAAGGCGTGACCATAAGGTGGATATCCGAGAAGAGAACTGGCGGAGACGAGTATCTACACAATTTCGCTCTGCGCTACTTCGTCATAAAGCCCCGGGGATACATTGCTTCTCACAGTCATCCGTGGGAACAAGAGATAGCCGTTACTAGAGGGCACCTCCAAATAACTGGACAAAGCGATAATAGAACATTAGAAACTGGTGATGTAGCTTACTTCCCAGCAAACGAGGAGCACGGCTTCAAAACAATAGGCGATGAGCCGAGTGAATTCTACTGCGTCATAGGATGCATAGGCAAGGGCGAGAATTGCGTTGGAATATCAGAATAGTGCATTGACTTTGTATTCAAACTCTTGCGTTGAACGCACGTCTGCGATAACAAATGCTCAACCATCAGTGCACTTGTGCTAGTGATAATAGCGTTTGTTTCTGGTACTATAGACTGTCTAATTGCTGTCTAACTGCGTGCTATATAACTTCACTCTTCCTCCATTCTCTTCCACGTGCAGTTTAGAAAAATGGCGCGCGCTATCTTTTTCCTCAATGACAAGTGGATAGAGAAAAAAAGGGGAGGTTTTATGTTGGATGCCTATGTCAAGTTGATTCATCTAAGAGCTTTTTCGACGGGGATGGCTAGGTTCCTCTCGATCTCCGCCACTGCGGCGACTTCCTTAGTGATGTACTTCGAGGCTGTGACTTCGTCTGGAGCCTCGTAAAGGATAGCTACATCGTACTTCCCAAACAAGAGATATGTTCCGTGGACCTTAACGCCCTTTGGCACTGGTATCCCCTTGCTGAAAGCTTCTAGGAAGGCCTTGCGGTCGGCACCAGAAGGAAGAGCTTTGATCAGGGCAAGAATCATCATGATTTCTACTCCTCCAATCATTAATATGTGTAGGAGTTTCTTTCTTAAATCTTTAGTGCAACTTGAAATTATATATTAACAATTGATTGAATATGGAAAAAATACACCGACATTCTAAGTGTGTCGGAACAGAGATTACTTGGGATAGACGCACGCGCTAGATATCTTTAGGCTGACTACTGCTACATCAACTTTTTCAAGGGAGGTTGCTAAACTTTGTATAGGTGTCATGCAATGAAAGTTTTCTTTCAAGAGATCCAGGTTTCCACGAGAAATAGAACGGAACTCGTCGACATTACCGGTAGCATCGAAGGGATTATGCTGAAAAGTGAGGTTAAAAATGGCTTATGCATTATCCACTCCGTCCATTCAACAACGGCCATAATCTTGAACGAACATGAAGCCGGCCTTGCAAAGGACATCGTAAAGAAGATCGAACAAGACTTCCCGAAAGGAGCAGGATGGCTCCATGACAGAGTCGATGATAACGCGGATGCTCACCTCGCATCATCCTTCATAGGACCCACAAGGGTCTTTCCAGTTCAAAACGGCAGACTTGTGAGAGGAACTTGGCAAAACATCTTCCTCCTTGAACTGGACGGACCACGCACCAGAAGAATCACCGTAGAAGTTATGGGTGAATAAGCAATAATAGCATATCTTCACTAAACTTAGCGCGCGCTGGTTATGATCTGGGAGAAGATTCGAGACAAAATTCTTTGCATGAAAAGCAATTGGGACTCATTTAGTCTGCAAAACTCTATTTGAGTCGCATTTTAGACATGTCAAGCATTTTTCTTGAGTTTTCAAGCATTGCATGGTTGTTGTTGAAAAAGGCGTAGGCATTTTTAGGTTTAGCCTTCAAAATCTTGTCTATTACCTCTTCCAACTCCTTGTCACTGTAAAAGTGGGAATACCATTCTGTTCTTCCATGCATTCTTTCGTAAACTGCACCATTAGTGTTGAATACGTCGAGAGGAAAATCTGGAGAATCGATGCTTACCCAAGTTATCTGGAGCCCAGAAGCCCAATTGATCCACTTTTTGTCGTACCATCCAATGTTCCTAACCTCAAGCGCAAACCTTTCCTTAAGATCAGCTTCATTAACGAAACTCTCTATCAAAGAAGCAGATTTAGGAGTCATTGAAGGGGGTAATTGGAAAAGATAGAAATCAATACAAGGCTCTAACGGCATGAAAAGATTATGAAACTTCTTCCACGACTGAAAAGCTCTATAGTTGAACTTGAAAGTGTGTGTGATCAAACGATTAACCTTGATGGACCATCTGAGGTTTTCGCCTTTTTTCGCCCAAGACTTCACCATGTTAGGAAAGGGAAAGCGGTAAAAACTCGCGTTCAACTCAACAGCATTCAAACCAGAATTTGCAATATACCAATCAAAATTCCTTTCCTCGTTCCAAGAGTAATACCAGCCTGAAGTACCTACGAAGAATTCCATTCTAACCTCCATTATTTTATCAAGCTTCTAAATTAAAAGAAATTTGTTGTTTAAAAAACGGCAATAGCGCGCCATCACTCCACTGTCACTACGTCACTCAAACTATCACTCAATCACACTGTCACTCTCTCTACACCTACCTAGCGTGCGCGCTCGCTAGTTTTGGACATTTCGACATGAAAAACGATCAACAATAAATTTCTTGCAAAAACAATGCCAGCAGCATGCTTAGATGCAGAACACACCGTGATAGAAGACTTCTAAACATAACAAGATCTGCAGTCGCGCGCGCTACAGGTTCTGTGTTCTTTATCAATGGATTATTTCGCGATGAATCTTGCAGCTAAAGCCGTTATGATGCCTATCCATCCTATGATGCTATGTTGAGCCAAAACAGACGAGGTATCCCGGGCAGCAACAAGAGCAAGCAGGATAAGTATTAGCCAGGGGATTCCAGCTCCAGAGCCCAAGCTGATCGCCAGCTTACCGATTGTGCCATGACCTCTATAGATTAAGTAGCCAGCTGCAATAACAACGAATCCGCCGAGCAACGATATGCTCATGAGAACAAGCGCGATTGTTCCCGCTATCGAAAGGAGAAGCTCGTTCTTGATGACCAAGGGCAGTTTCTGCAGTATGAACTCGTAGATTCCGATGGGACCCCGTGTTCCTGAGATTATGAGGAGTATGCCTGCGACAACCGAAAGCACAGCGGCGATGAGATTCCTGGCTTGGGGCATTGTTTTGAACCTCTTTCTAAAGAAGTAGATTAGGCGGCAAGTATAAATACTGCTTGCGCGCGCGCTCTTCTTCGCTTAATCTAACTCGGAACTCTTTCAGAAGGGACATCGAAAACCTCCTCTCGCAATTTCATGAACTCCATAAAAGCGAAAGTGCGAACCACAAGACAGAAAAAAGAAAGGGGGGATTGTGCAGGAGAAATCGCCATATTGCCTTACTAAGTTTAAATATTAGTATTGAAATTAGACGTACCAAGAGGAAAATAAAACCATGGGTTCAAAGTCGCCAAAAGGCGAATTTGCCGCTAGAAAACTGCTGAAAAAACGGAAAAAATTCCGCTGGAGCGATAGATACTACAATCGACGAATGCTCATGCTGGACGTTAAAGTAGATCCCCTTGAAGGCGCACCCATGGCACGAGGCATAGTTCTTGAAAAAGTTGGTGTGGAAAGCAAACAGCCCAACAGCGCCATAAGAAAATGTGTCAGAACCCAGCTCATAAAAAATGGACGGGCAATAACTGCTTTCCTGCCTGGAGATGGAGCACTCAACATTATAGATGAGCACGACGAAGTGATCGTCGAGGGCATAGGTGGTTCGCGCGGAGGAAGCATGGGCGACATTCCAGGAGTACGCTGGAAAGTAATAACGGTCAACGGCGTATCTCTAAATGAGCTTGTTTATGGGAGAAAGCAGAAACCAGCACGGTGAAAACTTTGAGTCAAAAGCAGGAAGAGAAAGAAAAGGAGATAAAGCTTTTTGGAAAATGGAGTTTCAAGGATGGTCAAGTAAAAGATTTAGGTTTACAGCGGTACCTCACTCTAAAACCAATTGTAGCTCCCCATAGCATGGGAAGACACGAACACAAACGTTTTCGCAAAGCAAACGTCAACATTGTGGAGAGACTCGTGAACAACCTTATGCGCCCTGGGAAAAACGCAGGCAAAAAAACAAAAGCTACGAACATCGTAAAGCAAGCCTTCGAAATAATGAATGTGCGAACAGGCAAAAACCCTATAGAAGCACTTGTGAAGGCCGTGGAAAACTCTGCACCATGCGAAGACACAACGAGAATTAGTTACGGAGGCATAGTTTACCACTTATCTGTGGACGTAGCCCCCCAGAGAAGAATTGACCTTGCTTTGAGGCATATTTGTGAAGGAGCAAGGCAAGCGTCAATCAATAATCCCCGTTCAATAGAGGAGTGCTTAGCAGAAGAATTAATCTTAGCAGCAAACCATGACATGAAGAGCTACGCCGTCTCAAAACGTCACGAAATAGAAAGAGTAGCCCAAGCCTCAAGATAAAGCGCTTTCTCATAATTATTTTACGTGAATCTCAACAATATCTCCGTCTTCCAGCATAAAGCCTAACCCTACTTTCTGCGGGCTAAAAGCAAGGCGTTTAGCCCAAACCTTTGCAAAAAAGAACCTTTCCCTAAAATCACTGTGAATATTTTTTGCCAAGTCGTAGACTGTGGAACCTTTCTTAAGGGCGAAGGGTTTTTTAGAAGACTTTTTCTCATCTGGCTCTTTCGTGTAGACACGTATTACATCTAAAGTCTTAAACAGGGTTTCCCCAAGCTTTTCCAAGCCAGTCCTTTTTTCACACGAAACTGCAATGATAGGCAGCTTGTCGTCAACATAAGTCTCTAAGAGTTTTAGGTTTGTTTCAGATGCTGCTAAATCAATTTTGTTCGCAACTATTACTGCAGGTTTGTATGTGGTGCTCTCAAAGATCGCATCTTCCACATCATCCAACGTAACCATTCCAGAAATTTTAACGACAGCATCCGCAATGCGGTAGCTTTTCAGAAGTTCTTCAACACGTTGCATTGTACAGTCAACAAGATTGCCAGTCAAAATTATCCTTAGGCCAGCGCCCATGAACTTTTTTTCAATGTCGACGCGACCCAGCGGTTTACTCACCAATATTCGGCCCTTTTCCATTTCATTCAAAACAAGAGACAACTGTTCAACCGGATCTTTTGACAAGTCCACCACTAAAATCAAACCGTCAGCGTTCCGTGCCAACGCTAGGGTTTGAAGCCCCCAGGCTCTTCCATCTGCAGAGCCTTCCATCAAAGCTGGAGCTTCTACAATTTGAAACTGAATATCTTGGTATACTGTTACGCCAGGAACAGGCTCTTTCGTAGTGTAAGGACTAGGAGAAACCTCAACCTTCGCGTTCGTGACAGCTGCTAACAAGCTACTTTTTCCAACGTTTGTCAAACCGATGAGGACTAGTTGGGCCGCACCCTCTTTTCCTAAGAAAAATTTTGGTCCACCCTTGCCAGCTTTCTTTTGTTTCTTTTCCTCCATTTCTTTGCGCATTATCGACATTTGCTTCTTTATTTGAGCGCATAGCTTAGCGGTGCCCTTATGTTTCGGAACTAAACTCAAGAATTCTTGCATACGTTGAAGCTTTTCCCTCGAATTTCTTGTTGCTTCAACCTCTGCCCATTTCTTTCTAGCATCGGGAGGTAGGTTCGTTGGCATGGTCTAAGTGCATCCATTCAAATAAGTTTCAAAATCAAATTTTATATCTGTTTCTGATTTGCAATCCTCCAAAACTCCGTGCCATCATAAACTTAGAACATATGGATAGTGGCGAAGTCTCACGCACAACTTCCTCCTTTTTCCTTTTCTTTTCGTGCTTCGCCTTCAAACTTTCATGGAGTCACTAGAATGTTTGTGAGGTAAAAAGAATGAGCTTGGACTTTTTCCAATCGACAATTTCCGGTTTCTTCACCAGTTTAGGAACAACGTTCGGAGCTGAGTTTGCAAAGCTCACCTTTGAAAAAAATTAGGGAGAGAATAAAATGAATAAAGAAAAACTTGAAATCAAAATCTTCAAACGTGGCTCGTTGACGTTCTCAACAGGACGGTACACGCTTGGAATCATTTGGGTTAGGGAGAATATATTCAAAAGACGAAGAAAAGAAGTTTAAAGTTTTCATGCACGACGCACATAATTTGCAGTTTTTCCAGTGGCATTGGTTAGTAAGGGCCTTGCAGGTTTTCTTTGATTGGCACATGAAGTTTGCTTATGCGCTAGCACTGTTCTTGTGGTGGCTTCTGACTCCATCTGCCTACTTAGTGCTGTCTATTATCACGTTGATTTGGGCAGTTCATGAATTGAGTGTTTGAGTCAGATACTTTTCAGGTCTCAGCATTTTGCGAAGTCTTCTCTTAGTAACCTAATCTACGTGACATTTGCTTACTCGGTGATGCAGCTATGACTAGTCTAGGTACGCGCGGATAACTCTTATCGCCTTAAGAGTGTTAAAGCGTCAAGGGTCAGCAGCTTAGACAAAATTAGTTTTCGCACTTTTCACGGCGTTCACGGTTCTCCTTAGCAGAAGTTGAGCCGCCTCCTGTGTTGGCCAGCCGCCTAAGCCGCAGTCGGGTCCTGTGAAAGTCATTCTGTCCCCATACTTTTCTTTGGCTGTCACAAATCTTCTTCTTATGGTTTCTTGACTTTCAACCAGATGATCTGAATCAGGCTTTGTTATACCTCTGTTATTCAGTTCTGCTATGATCGAGTTTATATCAGTCCTTGATACGCCAACCCTTATTTGTTTGTCCGCCTTCTCCAGCATTTTTCTCGAAACGGCCTCGATGTTTCTTGGGGTCGCTGCATACTCAAGGGATAACACGTTGAGGTTCTTAACGTCTAATATGTCCGCGACCCTTGATGGAGAGTGCAGGTGAATCTGTTTTGTGGCACAGGCGAAATCGAAGGCTTTCTCCAGAATGTCTAGAATTGTATCTTTATCGGCAGATACATCTTGAAAGCCGAAGCTGGGTTCGTCCAGCGACACAACTTCAGTTTTTACGTACTTGGAGTTCAAAATGGAGTTTTTAGCGAATCGTCTCACTGTCTCTGCAAACATTAGAAGTACGTCCTTGTAAGCAGTGGTTCCGACCTCTTTTAAATAGAGTTCAATGGGCCCTGTAACGCACACTCGAAGCAAAGCCTTTTTTCCAGATTCTTCGTAGAGCCTTCCAGCTTCTTCATTAATCACACGCAGTTCGGGTATGATTGCATGCTTTTCATCAACTATGTACGTGCCCTTATGCATGGCCCTGTGGATCACGTCCGTAAACTGGCTGTTCATTTCGTAGTGTTGGGGATAGTTGACAACATCCAAGCCGACGTAGAGTTTCTTTCTAAAGGAATCAATTACAACTTCATAAAATTTTTTTAACAAAAATTCATCTTTTCTGACATTTTTTCCCTGGACTATTGCCTCCCTTGCAAGGATGTATGCGGTACTGAATGACTTTCTATCCACATAGAGCGGTAAGGGGAAACTCCCGATGTCATCAACAAGAGTATCCATACAGAAACGTTAACCGCTGAGTCATTTAAAACTAACTTTTATTCTCAAAAAGTTTTGATGCTGTGAGACTTGTTTCATGTCAAAAGATAGCGCGCGGAACCATGATTGCAAACTACATGAATGGTAATATCCTCACTGTCAAGAAACTGCTTGGTCATAAAAGAGTCGAAAACACCATGAAATACGTTGGCATGCTCCACCTCAAAGATAACGAGTTCAAGGCTACAAGCGCCACTACGGTGGAAGAAGCAAAGAAAATCCGAAGTGCAGGGTTTGATTATGTCACAGAAAAGAACGGAATAACGCTCTTCAGACGCCCTAAGAGGTTTTCCAAGCATGTGTCATAAACGCAGAAGCAATATGGTAAACTTAAAATAATTGAAAGAACAGTTGTGTAAACGAAATCACTAAAATTTAGGGAAAATTAAGAAAGAGAGTAAGGAGGAAAAGGAATGAGCAAAACCGAAAAACCACACTTAAACTTGGTAATCATGGGACATGTAGACCATGGAAAATCAACAACAACAGGACACTTGCTTTACGCTGCAGGAGCTGTTGACGAGAGAACAATAAAGGCCTATGAAGAAGAAGCAAAGAAAATGGGCAAAGAGACTTTCAAGTTCGCTTGGGTTCTCGACAACCTCAAGGAAGAAAGAGAAAGAGGATTAACAATCGATCTAAGATTCTTAAAATTTGAAACCAAGAAATACTACTTCACAGTTATCGATGCTCCTGGACACAGAGACTTCGTTAAGAACATGATCACTGGCGCTAGCCAAGCCGACGGTGCGGTGCTGTTCTGCTCAGCAAAGAGAGGCGAATTCGAAGCAGGCATCGGTCCAGGCGGCCAGACAAGAGAACACGCATTTTTGGCTTTTACACTCGGCGTTCGCCAACTGGTTGTAGCAATTAATAAAATGGATGATGCATCAGTTAACTGGAGCCAAGAGCGGTACGACGAAATCAAAAATGAAGTTTCAAGAATGCTCAGAATGGTGGGCTATAAAGTTGAAAAAATTCCATTTGTGCCCACTTCAGGATGGACAGGCGACAACCTCGTCAAGAAAAGCGACAAAATGCCATGGTACATTGGGCCAACTTTAATAGAGTCCTTGGACACTTTTGAGTTGCCTGCTAAGCCACTCAATAAACCATTACGCATACCAGTTCAAGACGTTTACAGCATTACCGGCGTAGGCACCGTTCCTGTTGGCAGAGTGGAAACTGGAGTGCTTAAGGAGAACGAAGTACTTGTCTTCATGCCTTCCAACAAGCAAGGTGAAGTTAAGTCGATAGAAATGCACCACACTAGAATTCCTAAGGCTGAACCAGGCGACAACATAGGATTCAACATCAGAGGCATAGCAAAAACAGACATCCGCCGCGGGGACGTGGCAGGCCCAGTCAGCAACCCGCCCACAGTGGCAAAAGAATTCATTGGACAGATAATTGTGATTTACCACCCAACAGCTGTAGCTGCCGGGTACACACCAGTCCTTCATTACCACACGGGACAGATCGCATGCAGATTCACCGAGCTCATAAGGAAAATTGATCCACGTTCAGGACAGGTTGTCGAAGAAAAACCAACTTTTCTGAAGACAGGAGACGCTGCCCTCGTAAAAATGGAACCTCTGCATCCCATATCACTAGAAACCTACCAAGACTTCCCAGAACTAGGGCGCTTCGCAGTCAGAGACATGGGCACAACCGTAGCAGCTGGCGTTGTCAAAGAAATAACAACGAAAGGACCATAACCCTTCTTTCTTCCCTTTTTATTTATTTTTGCCACGTTTTCTATGTAGACTTGATGTTAGGTAAGTTTAGCGCGCGCCCGAAGGAAAATTGTCTAGAAAACGAAAGTAAGATAAACAGCGATAACGTAACCGCAACTTTAGGGTTTAGGTTATGTCTGGAACGGAGACTCTGCTTCCATATTTAAAAGAAAAGAAAAGCAATGAGCAGGAGCCAACAATCATCGTTGATAGTCGCGAAGCGAACACTGGAGCAAAAATCGTTAAAGGCCTGAGAGAACGTGGCATCAACGTTAGAATTGAAGCCCTTGAGAAGGGCGATTACATTCTATCCGAAGAATGTGCAGTGGAAAGAAAAACTGTTCAGGACTTTGTCTATACGCTCACTCGGAGATACCTTTTTGAACAGTTGTTCAAGCTTAAAGAGGCCTATCCAAAATCATTGATCTTATTGGAGGGCTACCTTCCAATAATCTACAAGTTCAGCCGAATTCAGCCGGTATCTGTCTGGGGTGCAATGTTCAACCTAGCAAAAAATGGAATAGCGATGATAAATACGTCATCGTACAAGGAGACAATCGATTTTCTCTACGTGGCTGCCCGTCAAGAACAAATTGTTGAAAAAAAGGCTCCAATAATTCATCCTATTAAACGCTCTGAAACCTTGTCTGATGCACAAGTGTTTTTTGTGGCAAGTTTACCAAATATTGGAAGGGAAAAAGCCACATCCATACTCAAGTCATATCAAACCCCATTAAACGCTTTAATCAATGCAGATGATTGGTCCAAAACGGTTTACGGACTTGGACCTAAAATAAGCAGTAAGGTTAAAGAGGTGTTAAATACTCCCTTTAACGAATGAAAAAATTCTTGGGTCAATGCCCTCCAGTTTCAATCGCACGCTCCAGCTCGTCCAAAGCCGTTGGATCATCAAGAGTCGACAGGTCCCCAAGAGGCATTCCTCGAAGAAGCCCTCGGCCGATCCTTCGCATCACCTTGCCGCTTCTATTCTTTGGTATTTTCTTAACAAAGTAGATTTTGTCAATCGCTAAGACTGGCCCCATTGCTTCTCTAACAGTTTCTCTAAGTTCTTTCGCTAGCCTGCTGGATGGATTTCCTCCAGGTTTCAGCAAGATGAAGGCAACAGCTACTTCTCCTCTAAGAGCATCGGGTTTTCCAACAACCATGGCTTCGCCTACGGACGGGTTAAGAAGGAAAGCATTTTCTAATTCAGCGATTCCAAGTCGATGGCCAGCTATCTTTAAAGTATCATCAGCCCTTCCTAGCATCCAAAAGTAATTGTCTTTATCCATTATTGCAGCATCGTTAGTCTGATAGTAACCCTTAAAAATGTTGTAATAAGTTTCATTTACGAATTCAACGTTTCCTTTCCAATCTTTTTTACCGAAATTTTCACCGTCTCCCCATATTGTAAAAAATATTGATGGTGCCTTGAAAGGTATTTTGTACGCTAATATGCCGTTTTCGCCAAGCGCTGTCGGCTGTCCAGATTCGTTTAGCACCTCAGCTTCTATGCCTGGGACTGGCACTGTTGCGGAGCCTGCTTTCAGCGGTATCTTATCTATGTAGTAAGGTGGAAATATGGTCACTATTGTTTCAGTTTGACCGTACGTATCTATTATGGGTAGTTTACCATTTCCAACGACTTCGAAAACCCATTTCCATGCTTCAGGATTCAAAGGTTCGCCAACGCTTCCGATAATCCTTAATGATGATAGATCATGCTTCTTTACCCACTCATCTCCATAACCCATAGACAGTCTAAATGCAGTGGGCGATGAGTAAAACACGGTCGCCTTGTACTTTTCAGCCAGTTCCCAATACTTGTCTGGTTTTGGATAATCTGGGGCGCCCTCATATAATACAGATGAAAGACCAAAGAGCGGTGTCGTGTAAACTGTAAACCACATTCCACCAGCCCAACCTATATCTCCTGTGAAAAACCACATGTCTTTTCTTGTGTTCTCTTCGTTGAGGTCAAAGCCCCAGAGCATGTCAGCGTACAACCAAACGAGTTTAGCTGAAGTGTCAACGACCCCTTTGGGTTGACCAGCTGTTCCTGAAGTATACATTATGTAGACTGGCTCGTTAGCCTCTAGCCATTCAGGTCCAACATAAGTGGAATTAGGAATTTCCTTTGCTAGCTCATGCCACCAGAAGTCTCTACTCTCCTTCATTTTCACTTCACCCTTTCCACGTTTGAAAACTATGACCTTCTCAACGCTCGGTACCTTTTCAAGGGCTAAATCAGCTATTTTCTTAAGTTCAATGAACGTTCCTCTCCTGAACGTGCCATCTGCCGTAATTAGAAGCTTGCTTTTAGAGTCATCAAGGCGGCTTGCCAGTGCTTCAGCGCCAAAACCCGAGAAAACGATTATGTGTAAAGCGCCGATTCTATGAGTCGCTAATATGGCTATGACGGCTTCTGGCACCATAGGCATGTAGATGCCAACTCTGTCACCTTTTTTGACGCCCATGTCTTTCAGTAACTTGGCAAATCTGTTAACCTCTCTGAAAAGGTCGTGATAACTAAGTGCCCTGCTGTTCCCGAATTCGTCTTCCCAGTAGAACGCGATCTTATCTCTTCTCCAAGATTTCACGTGAATATCAAGCCAATAAGTGAAGTTCGTTAAACCACCAATAAAGAATCTATGGATAGGCAGATCATACTCAGCGTATTTTTTCCAAGGTCTCTTCCAGTAAAGAGCCTTTTGGGCAAGCTCTCCAAAATATTCTTCAGGATTTCTAAGGGATTTTTCATGTTCTTCCAAATATCTCTTTGTAACTCCGGGAAATACGTAATCCTTAACAGCGAAGTTTAACTTTCTCATAAAGAATCAAGAAAAGCTTATCCCTTCAGTTTAAAAGTTTAGCGCATGTTAAATTAGCTTCTTAACATATCTGTAGCCAAGGTCAAATGCTTTGATATTCATTTTCAGATGTTTTTTAGGAACCAACTCGCTTAATGCTTTCATTAGGCTTTCTTTTTTAATTGGAAGTTTTCCAGTTGCTGCCAAGGCACCGATCAAGACTATATTTTGTGTTAAGCTGCCTCCAGCTTTTTCAGCTAAGCTTGCAGCTTCCACTACGATTACTTTTTTTGTGAAGCGGTGAATCTTCTCTATGATATCGCTTATGCTTGGGTAGGGCAAGTTTTTGGATGCAAGCTCCGGCGGCGGAATCTTTTCATAGCTTACAATCACAAGAGTTTTGTCTGAAGCATACTTTAGGCTTCTCAGGGTTTCTAAGAGCTCAAATCCTAAAATCATGTCTGCTTGTCCATCTAAGATGGTTGAGGCTGAAACTTTGTCTCCTATTCTTATGGTAGAAACCACTGCTCCACCGCGTTGAGCCATTCCATGGATTTCGCTTACGAGAACATTCAATCCTTCTCTCATTCCGGCTGTCCCTAAAATTTCAGCCGCCAATAATATCCCTTGCCCACCAACGCCAGCCAAAACGATATTGAATTCTTTCATTTATCTATAGCTCCTTTAATCTATTCTATCGATTTTATGACATGGTAGGGACAAACCGAAGCGCATAGTCCACATGCAACACAAAGGGCTTCATTGACGCTAACTTTTCCTTCGTCAACAATTAGGGCTGGGCACCCCAGAAGCTTGATGCAAGCCATGCAATTCGTGCATTCATCGGTTACCCTGTAGGCTATAAGCCTCAGGCCTTGACGTCTTTTCTCTCTAACAACCATTAAAGCACATGGTGCTCTAAAAACTATCACCGAAGGCCCTTCGTGTTGCAGAGCCTCTTTCAAGATCGCTTCCGTTTCTTTGATTTTGAAGGGATCAACAACTTCAACGTATTTCACACCGCATCCTTCAGCAACTTTTTCTATAAGTATTCTCTCTGAAGGAGTTTGCATGCCGGTTACACCAGTTCCAGGATGTGGTTGATGCCCAGTCATCGCTGTTGCAAGGTTGTCTAAAACGGCTAGGACAACCTTGTGATTGTTATAAACAGCATTTATGAGACCTGAAACTCCTGCATGGAAAAATGTCGAATCTCCAATAATCGCCACGGTATTTGCGTTTGTTGCTTTGCTTATCCCTTGGGCTGTACCTATACTGGCGCCCATGCATATCATGATATCCCCAACTTCTAATGGGGGCGCGATTCCCAGAGCGTAACAGCCTATATCGGTCGGGTAAATCACCTTTTCGCCTGCAACTCTTTTTATGACGTAGAAGGATGCTCTATGAGGACAGCCGGCACATAGGATCGGCGGCCTGGGCGGTAAATCTCTGGCAACCTCAGCGTATTCCGCATCAGTTTTTTTGAAGTCGATTGGCAACTCTTTATCCATTATAGTAGCTAGGCCTGTCAAGACAGCGCGTATAGAGAGTTCACCTGTCCTCGCGAAATACGGCTTATTCATTTTCCCGTGAATCTCAACGCCTGGTGCATAATCTTTGGCTATAGCTTTAATTTGCATCTCCAAATACGGTTCAAGTTCTTCGACAACTATTATTTTCTCGTGTTTTTTCAAAAACTCTCCAATCACCTTTTCTGGGAGAGGGTGAATCATGCCCAGTTTTAGGATGTTGGCGTCCAAACCTAACAAATCTATAGCCTCAACTGCGTAGTTGTACGCTGAGCCTGAAGAAATCAGGCCTAACGCTCTGGCTTTTTCTCCGTGCATAACTTTATTATAGGGAGATGTCTCACTGATTTCTTTGGCTTCCTCTACTTTCCTCAAAAGCACATCATGTTTTGGTCTAGAGTTTGCTGGGACCATGACTAAACGTTTTACGTCTTTAATGAATTCGCCTTTCAATTTTGGTCTTGCAAGTCTGCCATAAACTACTGGTTGGCGGGTGTGGCTTACCCGAGTTGTTGTCCTCAACAGTACTGGTAATTCCAGTTTTTCAGAGAGATTAATCGCCGAGATTGTCATGTCTTTTGCTTCTTGAGGATCGGAAGGCTCTAAGCATGGCAAGTTTGAAAATAAAGCAAAAAAGCGGTTGTCCTGCTCATTTTGTGAACTATAACATTCCGGGTCATCCGCAGTAACAATAACATAGCCGCCTCTTACACCCGCATAGGCTAACGTCATAACAAAATCTGAAGCAACATTTAGACCAACATGTTTCATGGCTGAAAGCGCCCTAACTCCGCAGTTTGCAGCTCCAGCGGCAACTTCCACAGCGACTATTTCATTGGTGGAGTATTCCATATATAAGCCAGCTGCGGTGGCAATTTCGGATATGGAGTCGCCTATCTCAGACGCTGGAGTACCAGGGTATGTCGTTACTACGCCTATGCCAGCCTCCAGAACGCCTCGAGCGATGGCTTCATTACCAAGCAGAAGCGCACGCTCTCCAGGCTTATCTTTAAGCAGTATATGCAAATCAGGCAACAATTTCTCTCCTGGTCTAGAGAAAACTTTCACACTTGCCTTTCACATATAACTTTTGGTCAAAAGATGAAAACAATGGAGAACAAAGCGGATACTTACCGAAAGAATTAAAACCGTATTCTATGACAGCAACATTTATGGGGTTTAGTTATGTCCATAAAATTATCTTCCGGTAAAGAGATACCAGTTGAGATGCATAAAGCGAGGATGGTCCAAAAGATTTGGTTGCCGCCAGTGGAACAGCGGTTTAAGGCGATAGAAGAGGCTGGGTACAACACATTCCAGCTTAAAACCAAGGACGTATTTCTTGACATGCTCACGGACAGCGGTGTAAATGCTATGAGTGACAACCAATTCGCTGCCATGATGAAAGTTGATGACGCTTATGCTGGTAGTATGACTTTTTACGAATTTGCCGATGCTGTAAAAGATGTTTTGGGGTATAAGTACGTAATGAATGTTCACCAAGGAAGAGCGGCAGAACACTTAATATCAAAAGTATTCGCCAAATCAGGCGATGTGGTCCCTACAAACTATCATTTTACGACCACAAAAGTGCATATCGAACTGACTGGAGGATCCACATGTTTAGAAATTTACACTGATGAAGCGCTAAAGACAAAAAGCACTCATCCCTTCAAGGGCAACATGGACCTACAAAAGTTGAAAGATACCATCAAGAAAAATGGTAAAGAAAAGATACCTTTTGTCCGTATGGAAGCTACAACTAACTTGCTCGGCGGACAACCATTTTCGATGAAAAATTTTAGAGAGATCAGGCAAATTTGTAGCGAGTACAGCATTCCGTTAGTATTGGACGGAAGTCTAATTTGTGAAAATGCGTACCTCATAAGACAGCGAGAAAAGGGGTACGAAAACAAAACCGTTGCGGAAATAGTAAAAGAGATGTGCAGCATTGCAGATATATTCTATATGAGTGGAAGGAAAAACACATCTGTTAGGGGCGGTTGCATAGCAACAAACAACAAGGAGCTTTTTGAGAAAATACAACCTTGGCTCCCGGTTTATGAGGGCTTCTTTACGTATGGGGGCATGTCCCAGCGAGAAATTGCTGCCATGGCAGTTGGAATGAGAGAAATGGTCGATCCAGATGTTGCCGGTTGCGCAATAGAGCAGATAAAGTATTTTGTTAATAGGCTTGTAGAAACCAAAATTCCAGCGGTCACGCCTGCGGGCGGATTAGCTTGTCATTTGGATGCTATGCAGTTTCTGCCACATATTCCTCAATCACAGTATCCTGCAGGGGCTTTAACTGCTGCGCTCTACATAGTTTCAGGAATCAGGAGCATGGAAAGAGGCACTATTTCAATGGAACGAGATAAGGAAGGAAGAGAAGTCTTCGCAGATTTAGAGCTAACTCGGATTGCCCTTCCAAGGAGAGTCTATACCATATCGCACATTGAGTATGCAGTTGACAGAATAAATTGGCTGTATAAACACAGAGCTTTAATAAAAGGATTAAAGTTCGTGTTTGAACCCCCGGTGCTCAGATTCTTCCTCGGAAAACTCGAAGCTATAGATAATTGGGGAAGAGACCTTGCTGAAGCACTCAAAAAAGAATAGGTGACCATCAGGCCACTAGCGCGCGCGCTAGAAAATGAAGTTTCAAAGGAAATAGACTTTCGCCTATCTACCTTCAAATGTTGGTTTTCTTTTTTCAGTATAGGCTGATATGCCTTCTTTCAAATCTTCCGAGGAAGCTACTACTCCAAAACCCTCAGTCTCCAACGCTAGTGCAGCATCCAAACTTGCTTCTGCGCCTTTGTTAATTAAAGCTTTAGCTACTTTGATGGCGACTGGCGCTCTACTTGCTAACTCTACAGCTAGTTGACGAGCGGATTCTTTGAGCTTGCTCGATTGAACAACCATGTTCACCAAGCCTAGCTGTTCAGCAGTTTTTGCATCAATTATTTTCCCCGTGAAAATAAGTTCCTTGGCCTTTGTTACACCGATTAAACGCGGGAGCATTTGAGTCCCGCCCCAGCCTGGAATTAACCCTATGTTAGTTTCTGTTTGTCCAATGCGAGCATCTTCAGAAGCGATCCGAAGGTCGCATGCCATTGCTAGCTCCAAACCTCCTCCTAAAGCGTAGCCGTTTATTGCTGCAATGACAGGCTTTTCCAGATTTTGCAAGGAAGAGCAGAGTTTTTGGCCTATCTTGGAAAACTCTTTTGCTTGCGGAGGGCTCATTTCTCTGATAGCTTTTATATCTGCGCCAGAAGAAAATGCCTTTTCTCCTGCACCAGTTAATATTACGACACGCACGCCTTCATCGCTTTTGATGTCTTCTAAAGCCTCCAAAGCTTCTACCATTATTTCTTTATTGACAGCGTTTCGCGCTTCTGGCCTATTGATTGTAATTATGGCTATTCCTTCTGCTTTCTCGTAAATTAAGTACTTGAACCCCATTTTCTCTATTTTCCCTTCCTATTTTTGTGTCCAGTCATAGAATCCTTTGCCTGTTTTCTTTCCTAACAGTTGCGCTTGAACCATCTGCTTTAGCCCTAAGCTTGGATGAAACTTCGGGTCTATTTCTTGCTCTAAGACCTCCGCAATGGCCAGAGTCGTATCTGCACCAATGTAGTCTATAAGCATCAAAGGTCCCATGGGCCAATTTAATCCAAGCTTTATGGCTTTGTCTATGTCATCTCTATCTGCAACGCCATTCCAATACAACTCTGCAGCCTCGTTCAAGGCTGGGATAAGTATGCGGTTAACAATGAAACCTGGGCAATCTTTCTTTACGAGAACCGTTTCTTTACCCATTTTGTGGGCTACGTCTAAGACGGCTTGTATGGTTTCATCTGAAGTCTTTGCCCCTTTGATGACTTCGACAAGTTTCATAAGCTGCGGAGGGTTGAAAAAGTGCATTCCGCATAGTTTTTCTGGACGCTGGGTTACGGAGGCAAGTTCTGTGATGCTGATGGAGGATGTGTTTGTAGCTATTATCGCATGGGGTGGAGCGTAACAGTCCACTTCGCGCAGGAGGGCTTTTTTCGCATCTGGGATTTCTGGAGTTGATTCAATTATTAGGTCGGCATTTGAAACTGCTTCGTTAAGGTCTGACGTTCCATGGATCTTCGCCAACACCTCGTTCATCTCAGCCTCTGTCATCTGTCCTTTTGCAACAAAACGTTGTAGGCTGCTGCGAATCATGTTCAATCCTGCTTGCACCGTAGTGCGCGCGCGCATGGTAACTTCATATTTACCGAACTGTGCGACAACTTGAGTTATTCCATGTCCCATCAAACCCGCGCCCAAAACAGCAATTTTTTTAACTTCAGTCAATTTTTTCACCTTTTTAAGCGGAGAACTATTAGTTTGCCTATTATTAAAAAGCTTTTCAGAAACATACGCTTTTGTGATGAGATCTGTGTTATCCTCAATTTCAGTTTGTCTTAGATTTTGGAACACAAGACAATATCGAAATAGAATCCAAACACAGGAAACCGTCAGTTTGGTATCTCTAGGATAGAGCAGAGGACTTATTGCTAGGACTAAATCACTGATTGTGTTCTGTTTTAGCATAAGAACAACTAGAAAGTGGCTGAGACCATTGCTAAATCCTTGAGGGATGATGGTGAGGAAATCTTCGGCATAAAGTGACTACAAACAACTTTTTATTAAGATAAAGCCTAGGAATAGTTAGTTACAATGAGGCATAGCGATGAAGACAAAGGTAATTGTGTACCCATTCGGAGTTTTGGCTTTCGACGAAAAAAACAAGCTCATCGAGAAAGTCTTGTTTCCCAAGAAGCCACAAATAGTAGCTAAGGCCCTTGTTAATATCGAGGCTGGAAAAATTGCGGACGAAGTTGCTGCCTTGGTTAGTCTGCTTCGGAATAGTGGTTATGACACTTTTATTTTTGAAAATACAAATCTTGCTCGAAAAGTTCAGGAAACTATGGGCGTCAAGGTTGAAGTTGCCAAGCCAGTCAAGTTGAGTGAAATTCGTCGCTTTAACATCGAAAAGTTTGCTGTTGAATCAGGGTTTTCTACGGACACGGAAGAATTCAGTCTTTGGACGCATAACGTTAGCATGGAAGTTGCTAAGCTACGGGTTAAAGGAGCCGTTGAGAAAAGAGACTTAGTCATAGCTCAAGCCATTCAGACCCTTGACGATCTGGATAAAACCATAAACCTTTTCATGGGCCGCCTAAGGGAGTGGTATGGCATCCACTTCCCAGAACTTGACCGGCTGGTTGAAAAGCATGAAACATATGTGCGTTTAGTTCTGAACCTCGGAGTCAGAGATGGCTTCACTCTCAAAAGGCTTGAAAAAGAAGATGTCCCAGAATCGAAGGCGGAAGGAATAGCTAAAGTTGCTGAAACGTCAATGGGTGCAGATATAGGGGAAGCTGATTTAAAGCAAATTCAGGCTTTATGCAAAAACGTTGCCAGCCTATACGAGTTAAGGCAGACGCTGGAAAGCTATTTGGACAAAGGCATGGAAGAAGTTGCACCTAACACAAAAGCTATTGTCGGCTCCCTTTTGGGAGCGCGGTTGATAGCTATTTCAGGAGGCTTAGCAAATCTGGCTAGAAGACCAGCAAGCACAATTCAGGTTTTAGGGGCAGAGAAAGCCTTGTTTCGTTCGCTGAAAATTGGAGCAAGGCCGCCGAAACATGGAATAATTTTTCAGCACACCCTCTTGCACGAAGCCAAGAAATGGCAGAGAGGAAAAATTGCGAGAGCCCTGGCTGGAAAGCTAGCAATAGCGGCGAGAGCTGACGCTTTCGGAGACAGATACATCGGCGACGAGTTGAAGGCTGATTTGGAGAAGAGAATTGAAGAGATTCGTGAAAAATACAGTGAGCCGCCTAAAGTTCCAGAAAGGAAGCTCAAGCACGAGAAGAAGTGGAGAAAGAAAAGGCATGCAAGCAAAAGTTAAGCCGCATCCACGGTTCACCGGAATCTATCAAGTGATACTCGAGGATGGAGCTCAGAGGCTGGCCACTCAAAACCTATCGCCGGGAAGAAACGTTTATGGCGAGAGGCTTGTCCTCCTTGAAGGAGTTGAATATCGTGTTTGGGATGCTTTCAGAAGTAAGTTGGCGGCGGCCATATTGAAAAACTTGAAAATTGTTCCAATAAGGCCTAGTCATCAGGTGCTTTATATTGGCGCTGCTTCTGGAACAACAGCAAGCCACGTTTCAGACATCGTAGGGGAGAAAGGCCACGTCTACTGTGTAGAATTTGCTTCAAGGAGCATGAGGGAGCTTATCAACAACGTTTGTGCTCACAGAGGCAACATGTCGCCCTTTCTTGAAGATGCACGCTTTCCTGAGAAATATGCTATTTTTATTCGCAGAAAAGTTGATGACATTTACTGTGACATAGCTCAGCCGGAACAAGCCAAGATTCTAGCAGACAACGCTGACCTGTTTTTGAAAAAGTCTGGGTGGATAATGCTTACTGTAAAGGCCCAGAGCATAGACGTGACAAAGGAACCTACCGAAGTATACCAACATGAAATTAGAGTTTTGGAAAATCGTGATTTCGACATTAGGGAGGTTGTAAATTTAGAACCTTATGATAAGGCTCATGTCATGATAGTGGCTCAACGGTAATGCGCGCCTACCAGTCAAACTGATCATACTGTTTATATTTTCCAATGCACTGGATACTTCATGTGAGCAGCAAATGAATTACAGTGAGACAGAGAACGCAAGAGCTGCCGAAGAGGCATTGAAGGAAGCTGGTTTTCAAGTTTCGCAAAAATGTTGCTCACGCCCGAGCTGCTTTGATTTTGCGGCAAAAAAAGATATAATCACAATTCTAGTAAAGCTCCACTCAGACATAGATACTTTTTGTCTAAGCGATGCACTGGAGCTTGAAGCCATAGCTGAACATGTTTCGGCTGCTTCGTTGTTAATAAGCAGAAAGACTCGCGAAAAACCATTGGAAGACGACACTGTATATTCAAGATATGCCGTTTCCGTGGTTACTTCAAAAACTTTTGAAAACATTGTTTTTCGTGGAGCGTTTCCGCTGATTCATGCTGGTCCTGGAGGTTATTACGTTGAAATTGATGGGGAAGTCATCAGAAGACGAAGGCAAGAGTTAGGGTACTCTATTGGCAAAGTTGCAGAGACCGCGAGCATATCTCGGAGAACTCTTTATGGTTATGAAAGGGGTATGGCGAAGGCTTCTGTAATTTCTGCGTATAAATTAGTGAAAGCATTGGGGCTTCCTGTGGCAAAGCCGATAAACGTCTTTGGTAAACTAGGTGGTCAACGTCGATGCTTCCTAGTAAAGGCTAAACAAGCAATTTCTGGGAATACGCTCCTTCTAAAGATTTTTAGAAAATTTATCGCGTGCGACATTGTTCCTGTCAAAAAGGCGCCTTTCGATTTTGTTATAGGTGTCCCGGAAGAAAAAGCAGTAATCGTCGGCGGTGTCGCGACGGACAAAGAGCCGAAATTAGATAAGCGGGTGGATGAAATCTTAAGTGTCAGTAAAGTTGTTGGAGCGCATCCGGTCCTCATTACAGATGGACGGAAACCGCCAAACAAAGATATACTTTGCATCTGTGAGGGAGCATTGTCTAAAATTAGAACTCCCGAAGACTTGATTGCAAACGTTAAATAAGCCTTTTTTGAAAAGTACCTTTTTCGCTTCTAGCTTTCTTCGCTGGTTTCCAAGATTTTCTAACGAAGGCCGGGTATTCGCCGAAATCCTCTAGGCACTGTTTGAGGAAGCTTATGGTTTTTGGATCTGTGGGATAGCCACTGCCGAAATCACCATACTTGTTGGCTAGTTCTGCTATTTCGTTATCTCTTTCCACCTTTGCGATTATTGAGGCTGCAGAAACTATGGGATAATTTCTGTCAGCCTTGTGCTCGGAAATTATTTCCACCTTGAAGGGTAGGCTTTCCAAGATATGCTGTTTGAAGCGATCTTCCAAAACATCTGAAGCATCCACATAAGCAATGTCTGGGTTGAGGCTTTCTATAACTTTTGCCATGGTTTTTGCCTCAAGCCTGTTCAGTCTATGAAGTTTTTTACCGCCTTCAACGACAGCGTCAATCTCTTTTGGCGACAACTCTATGACAACGCATTTTTCTGCTAGACGCTTAATGTCAACAGCCAATGCTTTCCGTCTCGACGGCAATAGGAGTTTTGAATCTTTAACTCCTAACTGCGTAAGCTTTGGAAGGTCTCCTTCTTTCATAAGAACGCCTGCAATGACTAATGGGCCAATTACGCATCCTCGACCAGCGTCGTCAACGCCAGCAACTAACATGATAAGCTCACCTTTTATAAGGGGCTATTTTGATCTTCAAAGCTATAACCCTTTATTGCCATTTTTAGCTTGTGAAGCAACCAATAAGATAGCCCGTCCAGTTTCTATAATGAATTCCCAATTGACTTCAAATATTAATAGCCCCTTATTTTGTTTTAAGCATTAATAATGTTAGCGTTTCAGGTCATCTTTTCAGTGATCCTACCTTTGGTGTAGGGGATAAGCTCTCTTATTGCTTCAACAGAAGCTTTTTGGATTTTTTCGCGTTGTGGCTTTGGCATTCTTGCGGTCAAAGTTCTTAGGACCTCTCTGAACAGCTCTTTGCCTGCTGTGTCCCCTGGGGCAATTGTAACGTAGATTCTTGTCCTCGCTTTCACGGTTTCTACAGGGCCGCCGACAAATTTTATCTCACCATTTTCTTCCTCTATTACGCCAACGGCCACTTTAAGCGGCACGTTACGTATCCAGTTTCTTTTTCCGCGCACAAAGAACGCTCCATGGGGCACATACTCGCCTGAAGGCCCACTTTTGCTTAGCTGTTCTGGCTTTACCCAGTAGACATCTGCGGTTCCGAAGTTTTCTCGCCACCCTCTAGAAAAGGCTGCGGCGAACTCGCCCGCTTCATGCAAGCACCGTTCGCCGGGTTGCTTATCTTGAGTTTTGATGACAACGAATGGGGCGCCAGTAATATCAGTATGGAAGACGATATCGTTTGGTTCAGTATATTTCTTGATTAGAACTTCGTTGCTGACAGCATCTTTGCCCGCGACAACGAGCAACCCATTAGAAGAGGTGAACCACCGGAATTTTTCGAACCACTCCTTGCTTCTCACTTTTTGTTTTGCGAGCGCTTCCATGGCTTCAGATGGTTTAGCGCGTTCTAGGGTTGCAGCTTCCTCTATTTTTGTTTCAGCTTCAACTAATTTCTTGCGAGTCCCTTCCAGAGCTATCTTAGCACCAGCTATTTTTTGCTTGGCGCGTTTGCTTCGTTCATAAAATCCTGCGGCGTTTTCAAACAATGTTTTATGCAGGTTTAAACTGAACCGTAAATCTTTTAACCTGACATTGACCACAAAGCAGTTAGAGTCAAACGACTCGAAGAACACGCTAGGTTTCAAGCCAGCCTTTTTCTCGACTGAGACTTCGGAAACAATGCTGTTCCAGTCCTTTCCCTCTTCCTTGGCTTTCAAGAATTTATCTAATAACGCTTGGAGTTCGTTAGCGTGTGCATAAATGGTGTCTCCAGTGCGTCTATCGTACTCTGCTCTGCTTTGGGCGTCCATTATAATTTTCTCTTGTTCGGCAACCATTCGTTTTAGTCTTTCTACCTCGCGTTTTAGCTCGTTGACTTTTATTCCGGTGGTTACTTTCTCAACGGCTATAATTCTGGCATAGAATTCGTCTAGGGCTTCATTAAAACTGCTGTACGGCTGACTTTCGAAGGCTTCGTACCGTTTAAGCCTAAAGGGTGCGACATCAACAAAATCGCGGTCTTGGTCTAAAATGATGCAGGGTTCCAGTTTACCATCTGTAATGAGCAAAAGTAAGCTTTGGAGGCTGTCGAAAATGGCGTTAACTTCAAAATCGCTTAAGGCGTTACAGTGCTTGACTTTGTCAATGTTAGCCTTTATCAGAATTTCTTCAGCGTAAACTCCGCCGATGCTCAGAAAACGCGTGAGACCTCTGACAACTTCAACATCGCCAAGGTTTTCCATGGCTTCAGCCAGTTCTTCTCCATTAACTTTGAAGGGGTTTTTTCCGCTCGAAGGAGGGAACTGAAAAATTTCGTTACGGACAATATTGCGATCTCGCATGCGCTTGTATGCTAAAGCCTGCAAAATCTCGCCTCTTTCGTTTACTAGAATTATGTTGCCTTCGCCGAAAATCTCCAGAATAAGCCTTGTCATGCCCAGCTTAGTTTTGAAACGGAACGTAACGATTCTTTCAAACTCGTACTGCTCCATATCGGCTAACCAGCCGCCTCGCAAGTACTTTCGCAAAGCCATGCAAAAGGCAGGCGGCACAAGCGGCTTTTCTAAAACATAACTTGTTAAGTGCAGTCGTCTACCAGCTTCTACAATCAGCCTAATGGGCGGCTCATCTGCCTTGTGCAGTTTCAAAAGCAAAGTTTTCGGGCCTAACTGGTAAACGTTATTAACGCGAGAACCCACTACTGCACCCCTCAGTTCTTTAACAACAGCAACTGTGTCAAAACTTGTGAATTCCTTCTTTCGCAATATTCTTCACATCATTCTAAAATCTAGTAATTTCAAAGCCTATAAATAGGCATCCTAAAATTGAGTGATTTCTTCGCTGCTTCCCACCCAAGAGTTTCATTTAGCGCGCGCTTGAATAGGTTTGGATTCGCAAGGAAGTGAAAATGATTCATGATTGACAAAAGCAGGGTATAATAGGCAACTTTAAATTTGGATTCATGATATAAGTTGGAAGGATTGAAGAGCAATGAAACCGGTGGAAAAGATATATTGGCTTAGGTTGGGTTTGGGCATTATTGCAGCTCTTGTATGCACAGGTTTCGGGTGGGCAACAGGAGTAATAAGTCCAGACGCTTCCCTATACTTCAACAAGTTTATGAACGGTTTATCCCTAGCCTTGCTTGTTTATTTGGTATCTTACTACATTATAAAAGCTAAATTCTTGGCTAAAGTGGAAAAGCCGCAAAAACTTTTGACCATGGGCATAGGCATATACTTCATCTCATGGATAGTCTTCTGGATTTTGTTTTACTCAATCTTGGCGGGGCCGCCGCCGTTGCTGCAGTAGAAGTCTATTTATTGTCTTTTTCCAAGAAATTCTCAATGGTTGCCTGGCTTTTGTCGTTCTTCAGAGTTTCTATCCTATTCTTGTCAGCGACTGAACCGTCAGCGTTTAGAGGACTCGGGACAATCACCCGGCTGAGCACACGCATGCAATCTGCCCAAGCTGAGAAGAACCCTCGGTCGAAATCTCCATGAAGCCCATTTCTCACATGCTCCATAAACTCACGCCTATAAGCATGCAAAGCTGCTTTATCGTTTAAGTCCAGTTTTGAAAACAGGGCGTATGCATCGCCATTGTTTTTGCGCGAAAGGTACATGCCATATAAAGCCCTGAAATAGCCCCGATTCCACTCCGTCTTCTGCATTTTCTGCTTTAGCCTTTCCAGCTCTCTTTCTGCTTCAGTGAATTGCCTATTAACCAGAAGCTGGAAATACCGTGTAACTAAGGCTTGTGGAATAGGCATCTTCAACGACCACGAGGTTTAGTTTTCTCCTCCTCGGAAACGTCCTCTATACCGTTCTCAGTTATTTTAAGTATTTCCTCTCCTTCAGGCAAATATGGACTTGAAACTAGACGGGCGATTCGTACAGGGCCATGCGCCGCTCTGCGCAAGTAAAGACGTGTGTGGCTTGTGTGACCCACTATGTGACCGCCGATGGGGTGAGTAGCGTCACCGAAAAACACGTCAGGCTTGGCCATAACCTGATTCGTAACGACAGCCACGGCATTGAAAGCCCTAGCTAAACCGATAAGCTTGTGCATGTGCTTGTTGAGCTTCTGCTGTCTAGGCGCAAGCATCTCTCGTCCAAGATATTCGCTTCTAAAATGTGCTGTCAAAGAGTCAACAACAATCAGCTTCACATTATTCGTTTTAATTACTTCATCAGCGTTATCCAAAAGAAACATTTGATGGTCCGAAGTGTAAGCTTCAGCGTAAATAATGTTCTTGACAACCTGCTCAGGGTCAAGACCCAAATGCCTAGCCATCTGCACAATCCGTTCAGTCCTGAAAGTGTTCTCGGTGTCAACGTATAGTGCAGCACCGTTAAGTCCGCCACGTTCAGGAGGCAACTGGACATTTACGCACAACTGGTGGCAAATTTGACTTTTCCCGGTACCATACTCTCCATAAAACTCTGTTATGGTCTGTGTTTCAATGCCGCCGTCAAGGATCCTATCTAAAGCTTTGCTCCCCGTTGTTAAACGCAAAACACTCTGACGCATCTTAAGAAGCTCATCAGCCCGGACAAAGGAAATTCCAATGGAAGAACGGGCAGCCTCAATAATTTGAAAAGCCTTCTTTTCACTTATACCCACAGGTTCCAGTTCGCGGGCTGTAGCCATAGCTAAAGACTCAACGGTATGATAGCCTAACTCCCGCAGTTTCTGAGCGGTAGCAGGGCCAATTCCTGGTAGATCTTCTAAAAACTCGTACTTCTTTTTGCCTGGCTCATACTCTTTCTCCGGTTCTTCTGACATAGGCTATACAGCTCTTTCACTCAATCAGAGAAACAGTTAAAGGCAAGCCATATTTAAAACACGCGAAGCACAAGAACGTTTAGCCCATGGAGAGATGGGTTAAAGTGAAAATTGAAAGGGCTTCCTTAAGCTTTACTTCCAAGGAAAGATAAGTCATAAATACATGACGCTTTCTTATAAAATCGACCTAAAAGAAAGAGGTAGTAAATTTGGAAATGGCAAAAATTGTGGAAGAAGTCGCTTTTAATATTCTAAAGCAAGCTGTTATTTACTTGCCTAAAGATGTTAAAGAAGCCCTGAAAAAAGCCTATGAGGAAGAAACAAGCGCTACGGGAAAAACGCAGCTTAAGGCCATCTTGGATAATATTGAACTGGCTGAAAGATATCAGGCACCAGTATGCCAAGACACTGGAACAATAATATTTTATGCTAAAGCCAGCTCTCAAGTAAAGAATCTAGATAGAATTGAAGAAGCCCTCGTAAAAGCGACGCAAAGGGCTACGAAGGAAGTGCCTCTTAGACCGAATGCGGTTGACCCCTTCACTCAGAAAAACAGCGGCGATAACACTGGACGGTTAATACCCTACTTGAACTGGGAAATCGTATCCGGCGACAGTCTAGAACTGACTGTCATGACAAAGGGCGGAGGCTCCGAAAATGTCGGTTTAACAGGAATGCTTGTGCCAGGTGAAGGAATGAAGGGACTGAAAAAGTTCGTTGTTGACGCTGTGATAAAAGCGGGAGCTCAACCTTGTCCGCCAACAATTCTAGGCATCGCCATCGGGGGTGGGGCAGACATATCAATGAAACTGGCTAAAAAGGCATTACTAAAACCTCTGGATGAGCAGAATTCAGATCCGGAAATCGCCAAAATTGAAAAAGAAATTTTCGAAGCCGTGAACATGACCGGCATCGGGCCCATGGGACTTGGAGGAAAAACGACAGTTTTAGGTGTCCACATAGATTACGCATATAGGCATCCTGCGTCTCTCCCCGCAGCGATTGCTTTTAACTGCTGGGCTTCCAGAAGAGCCGCTGCAAGAATCAGCGCAGACGGAACCGTTGAATATTTAACGCATAAAATAAAATCATGAGGTGAAGAGTATGGCAACCTACAAACTTAAAACCCCGATCTCCGAAGAGGAAATCCGCAAACTCAAAGTAAACGATGTCATTTACATAACTGGAACCATAGTGACTGCGCGAGATCAAGCCCATAGGAGAGCCTTAGAATACTTCAACGAGGGAAAATCCCTTCCCATAAGCCTTGAAGGCCTAGCAGTTTTTCACTGTGGTCCTGTAGTAGGCAAAGAAAAAGATAAGTGGGTCGCTGTGGCCGCTGGTCCCACAACAAGCACTAGAATGGACATTTTCGAAGATGAATTCATCAAGAACTTCAAAGTCAGGGTTGTGATTGGCAAGGGTGGAATGGGAAAGAAGACTACGGATGCCATGGCAAAGTATGGTGCGGTTTACGGCGCTTTCACCGGAGGAGCTGCAGTATTGGCAGCTAAGGCAATAAGGGACATCAAAGGTGTTGAATGGTTCGACTTAGGCATGCCCGAAGCCATGTGGATTTTCGAAGTAGATGACTTCGGTCCGTTGGCTGTCGCTATTGATTCGCATGGGAACAACCTTTTCATGGACGTTGCTAAGAAGGTTGAAGAAACTAAACAGAGGATTTACCAGAAGCTAGGAATTTAGAGTTTCTTTTCATTTTTAACCTTTGGAGGAATCTTAGGCTGAAATTGGTTACTATAGCGCGCGCGTAAAACAAGTTTAACCATATTGTTCCCCTTATTTTTGTGTCTGATTTTTGATAGGGAGTTTAGATTTTGTTTCGTGTGTCAGAAGATTTAATATTAAATTTTAACATCCAATAAGACAAGGTCTAGGCTAATGTTCAAAAATCTTAGAGATAAAATTGCCCTTTCAGGATTCACAGTATTAGCGATAGGCATAGCCTTGCTAGTGTTCACCTTCATAAGCGCCTATGGATTCTTGACAGCAAGTCTAGAAATAATCGCAACTGAGAATTTAGTTCAAACCTTTGGCGAAGCTTTGGCTCCTCTGATTGCGACTTGTATACGCATAATGTACCTGGGCGTAATGGGTTGGATAGGTTCGCTAATAACCATAAGAGGAGTAACAATAATCGCTAATGCTCCAAAAGTCGAAACTGCCGTTCCAAAGAAGGTTGAGCCTGCAAAAGAAGAAAAGCCGGAAGCCAAATCTGCAGAGCCAGAGTTTGTAGTAATGCCCCTAGAGGAAATTGAGCAGCCACAATCACAGCCGCAACCATCATAATCTAGCTCTTAAAAGGCGCACGCAAAGTTAATCACGAAAGGGACGGCAATGAACGTATCGATTCGCATAATAGGTATAGCCACCATGTTTTTTTGGATATTTCTGATTGCTTTCGCTGTTTCTGCAGTATATTCTATCAAGGATTTGCAGTTCGACTTTGGCGAGGCTAGATTTAGCGTGAGTCCAAATCATGGAATACTCTTTTCTTTGCCAATATACATCGATAACAATGGCTATTACAGCATAGACTCCTTCAACATAACTACGGAATTCTCAGACTCAGAAGGCGCCTTTATCACGGAAGGGTTCACTCTTATACCTGTTATACCAAAGGGCGAGAATGCGACAATTGTTCACAACGTGACCTTAAACCTCGATGGTTCACTAGAGGGGGGGCAGCAATATTTATTCAACGACAGCGAGCTAAGGATTGCAACGTCCGTTGGAATGAGATTTGCAGAAGTATTCCCCGTGGAAGCTTCAACAAACTTTTCTCTCCCATGGGGTGCCCCGTTCTACAATTTCATGTTAGGAGAACCAGAATATTCAGGGTTCAATTTGACCCATCAGATAGTCACCGTTCCACTAAGCTTTGAAAATCACGCATCCTTTGACCTAACTGGAGAAATTCAATTGAAAATTTATAACGAAGCTGGTGTGCTTTTGGGAGAGAATCAAGCAGCGTTTGAAGTTTTGCGGTTTTCATCTTACAATGGACAATTCGAGTTGTACGTTCAAAGCGCCAGAATTACTTCAAGTGGACGCTTCGAGGTCTACCTCTTAACGCCTTTTCTTGATTGCGAACCGCTGGTGATTCCTTATGGTTGATGAACAGAAAGACTTCAAGAAGACTCTGCGAGAAATCACGTTCAAAGTTTTTAAGGCAACCATAAAAGGGGTCCTATTCTACGCAGTATATTACTTTCTAACGCAGTTCCTAGCGCCAATATCTGAAATTGTGCCCGGTTTTCAGCTGATGATTGAAGCCTTTGTCATGGCCTATATTATCTTAATGATCCTTGGAGAACTTACCTCAGGTACGATTTTCCACTATTTTTTTGACACCGCAAAATCTCTGTTCGTCGTTCTTTACTTGCTCCTAACGTTGAACGAAGGATTGCTCAGCACAAATTTTAAAAACTTGAATCTAATTGTTGACCTTCGCTTGTTTATGACAATATCGATGCTTTTCAGCTTATTAGGCCTCGCAAAATCAATGCTTCAAGCAATAAACTTCCTAAGCGGGAAAGCAGAATCAGCGGCGCCTAAATGTATGTGAACTCATTTTGTATCGAAAAGCAAGACAGCCTTTGTCAGGCCATTACATACAGAACATCTTCTGCCGTTGATCTTCACGCTTGACTTGCATTTCCAATCTCCCTCATGTGCATTAAAATTTTGAGTGGAAACCTGATACGGGTTTTTGTATAAAGATGTTTTTTATATTTGAAGGCTTATACTAATAGGATGTTGAGGGAACTTTTGTGACAGAAGTTAAACCTGTGAAAAGAGCAATAGCTGGATTTATTGTTTCACTCATCGGCGGAATAATTGACATCATCGTAGCGTTGATTCTAATCGCTGCAGCGTCTTTTCTGAGCGAATTCCAAGGATCTATACCTGGCTACGGTTATGGTTTCGAGTTTGCCTCTGCAGCCGTAACAGTTTGGGGTGCCATAGGTCTGGTCTTGGCCATAATAGTCATAGTTGGCGCCATTCTAATTTACATGCCAGGAAAAGAAAC
>Ga0209725_1000180_pt1 | contig 38495 bp, 36 predicted proteins | sample I18A1metaG_FD_184145 | JGI IMG/M metagenome (GOLD analysis project Ga0209725, IMG submission 184145) | Lake sediment bacterial and archeal communities from Gulf of Boni, Indonesia to study Microbial Dark Matter (Phase II) - ​I18A1 metaG... | ecosystem: Environmental > Aquatic > Freshwater > Lake...
TTCTAGTCAGATAGGTTGCATATACCTCAAAGCGGTCTCTCGCCTTTTCAACGATCTTTGTTCCTAGCTGTCCTCCGCCACCTATAACCAGTATTCTCATCTACACCACTTTTAAAGAACGGTACCCCTAAGCCAGACCTCTTTGGCAATGGCGTTGGCTTCCAGAAGGTGCTTGTACCAATCTACAGTTTTCGTCTTCAATGAATCAGTTACCCTGCCATCCTTCAGAGCATTAAAAACTTCTACCGCGCCTTCTCGAGCAGTATAATTTGGAGTAAAGCCCAACATGCTTCTAACTTTGTTGAAACTAACTTTGTATGACCTCTTGTCCGGACTCCCGTACCATTCGATCTCGAACGGGACCCCTACAGACTTCCCGATAGACTCTGCCAGTGGATGTATCTGGTAGTTCTGTTCGTCTGAACCTACATTGAATACTTGGCCGTTGACTTTGCCGAGTGGGCTTTCGAGGGATGTGATGAACGCCCTGGCGGCGTCTTTGACGTGTATGAACGGTCTCCATTGAGTTCCATCTCTCATAACTGGAATCTTGCCGGTTTTGTACAGTCCTAGGACTATTCCATTGATCGCTAGGTCGAACCTCATCCTGCCTGAGAGGCCGTAGACAGTTGCCAACCTCAATACTGTAACAGTAAACCTGGAATCAGAAAGAGGTAGAACATCTTTCTCGGCCATAATGTTGGCCTTCGCGTACGTTGTAAGAGGATTGACAGGAGAATTCTCGTCCAGCATTCCTTCTTGAAAACCGTAGACGCTGCATGAAGATGCGATGACGTATCGTTTGACTCCATACTCCTTGCTTAGCTTGGCGACTCTAACCCTACCGAGATAGTTGATGTCTAATGTCTTTACTGGGTCGAGTTCTCCGCTTGGATCGTTTGAGAGAGCTGCAAGGTCTATGACGGCGTCCACATCTGTCAGTATGCCAGGATCGAACCAGCGAACATCATCTTTAATCAACTCGAAGCTAGGGTTCAAAGCGATTTGGTTCAAGGATTCTCTTCCAAAGAAGAGTCTATCCAGACACTTGATCCTGTACCCTCTCTCCAGTAAAGCTGGGATCAACATGGAGCCTATATACCCTGCGCCACCTGTCAAAAGAATGCGCAAACTATACACTTCCCAAATTTTTGATAATTGAGAATGCTAGAATCAATCCGAGCTCCGCCTGCAACAAGTATATTCATCACAGATACCTACCTGTGCGGGGCAGCCAGCCAGTCCCAAGGCTTTCCAACTCTAGGGTCGTCGACTTTACCGTTTATCGCTGTGGGAACTATCGTCAAGTCGTTCCATGGCCTTCTCTCTTCATCAGGGTTTTTGTAGTCGTAGAGTTTTGTGACGAAGTATACTGTTAAGGAAGGTTTGTAACTGACTGTCTTTGTTCCATGCCAGTATTGGCCTGGTATCCTGACGATTTGAGGTCTGTCTTCGCTGGCTATGACCTCGGCTAGATAGCCTCTGGTGGCTGACTTCTCCTCTTCGTATGCGCAGATCTTCATAGCGCCTTCTACGACGAGGAAGTAGTCGACTTGACCTCTTAAGTGTCTATGCCAAGCTCTAACGATGCTCGGATAGCTGTACGAAAGGTTTACTTGAGTGATCCATTCATCGCTCAAAAGCTCATTCCAGTCTTTCCTCAACGCTTCAGAGAAGAAACCTCTCTCGTCAGGCAGGATCCTAACATCATAAGTTTGAACTCCCTCAAGACCATATCTTCCTAGGCTCATAACTCAAGCTGCCCCCTTTTGTTTATTCCAGTTAAGCATTTAAATCCTAAGCATTCCATGCAAGATTCCTTCCTACCTTTGAAAAACCGATTATCCGAAACAGTTGACACTGGGACGAGTAAATCCCTATTTTGGTCGTATTAAGTTAGGCAAAATTTTTAGCCCATATGCCAAGTCTTATTAAAGTGGGAATAGAACGAGACGTGAACCAATCCGCTTGACTCATCCATTGGTTAGATGGCTTCATGGATGAGTACGCTGACATACCATAGTCATCTTCTTTATAAGTTCCTTCATGAGTTTTCTATCGCAAGAACTTGAGTCAGGCAACTCAACACGAGAAAGTGATACTCAGCATGAAGAAATTCGAAAATGTCTTTTCATTGTTGAATTATGGATGTTTCTATTTGCGCAAATTTGGTCTAAGGAGAACAATTGCGGCCATCTCGATGTATGTTAGCCTCAACCTCTCTCAAGAGATCGATATCAGGGAGGCAAGAAGATTTCTCAAGGGCAAAGGTGTAAGCGACCATCCTGTAAGACGTAAAATTGAGCTTCCGGACACGAAGGTTTGTCTAAATATGGGTTGTGGGGAATATCCTTTTTCAAGTTCTGAGGATGAGAAATGGTTTAACATAGACGTGGGGAAGAGGGCTGATTTGGTTCTTGATGTGAGATATATAGAAGAATGTTTTGATCCTAAGACTGTGGATTACGTTTTTTGCTCCCATCTTCTTGAACATCTTAACTATAGAGAAGGTGATAAAATTCTAAGGGATATTTGGGATTTGCTCAAGGATGGTGGGGTTCTCGAATTACATCTGCCTGAGTTTGGTATGATAATCGTTAATCAAGACGCGCATATTGAGGGGATCTACGGTGGGCAACGAGATGAATATGATGTCCATAAGAGTGGTTGGGACTATTACACTGGGAAGCCTCATCGCAGAGACTTGAAAACGACTTTGGAAGAGATAGGTTTCAGTATCGTCAAGGCAGAACGTCATAAACCAGCACAGATAGGCATTCTTTGCTCAAAAGGCGAGACGAATCAAAGATTAGAATGGAGAAAAACTTGGGCGATGGAAATGTACGACATCATTAAACCCCTATCCCACTGAAGAGGCCATAAATCGCATCTAAACTAGAAGTCGCCACAAGGGTTAGCTCTCCAGGCCATTCACAAGAGGTCCAGACAAACGAGCCCTCGGCCCTATTATCTCTTTCTTTTGAATACGACTCTAGTGCAATCCTCGTTCTCTTCCAGATCATTTGTCCCAAAGATCTTGGACCGGAGAACTTCATCTGCCTTGAACCCTGCGGCTGAGAAACGATTAATCCAGAATGATGTGGGCTCAACACAGAGATGTGTAGGATCTTCATTATCCCATAGATTGGGCTTTGGAGTTGTAGCGATCACGATATCAGCTAATGCTCCAATATTAGAGATAACTGCATCCATTTTGGTCTCAGGAATATGCTCGAGAAGCTCCATGGCTAGGGCGACGTCGAATCGTCCATCCCTGCATTCAGCTAGTACGCTGGCAATGCTTACATCGGTTATGGAACATGGAAGTATGTGGCTACATATGTTCTCCGGTATCAACGCTAGGGCCGCGGATGAGGGCTCAATCCCAATAGCATGAATGCCTAGATCTTGAAATGCCTCTACAATCTCCGCTAACCCACAACCGATGTCTATAACTGTTCTACAGCCGGTGGCTTTTAGGATGCTTCTTGCGAACGATTTGCACACTCCTTTTACTCTGCTTTCCCTCGTGGCAATCGCTTCACCTTTTCTCATTAAAGGAAAGCCGTAGTTAATCCAGTATGATGAATCATACTGATCGCCAACTTCTTCACATACGAGAAGATGGTGTGGCGAAATAAACGCATGTAAACCGCAGAGATTCCTGTTGAAGAATGGATCACCGGCAAGAAGCCGCCTTTTGTATTTTTCACAGAACTTGAGAGCAGGTCGGAGATCTCTCTTAAGAATGCCCGATTCCAAATCGTAGAGACGTTTTTTCGTTGCAGCTCCATGATGGATCAGTACCGCATATGGTGTGTAGACGTTATATAGCCCTAAATCCACGAGTTTAAAGCACAAGTCTATGTCTTGAAACGCAAGAGCGAAATCATTTGAGTCGAAACCTTCAAGCGACGTGAACAGCTGCCTTCTGATCATCATACAGGCTGCGGAGACCGAGGGAACATCTGATACAACTCTTGAAGAAAAACCGTAGAGGACGGGTATCCCAGACCATGCATGAGGAGAGAAGTGATAGAATTTTCCGTCCCTAGAAAGTTGAGAAACGCCAAATGTGTACTGTATAGCGCCATCTGGCCTGATAAGCATCGGACCAACAGCTCCTACCTCAGGGAGTTGACAGAGTTGAAGCATTTCCTCGATCCAACTCGGAGTCACTATTTCAGTATCATCGTTCAGAAATACTAAGAAATCCCCTTGCGCTGCATCGGCAGCTCGATTATTCATTTTAGAAAAGAAAGAATTCTCCTCGCATGCTATAAGCCGGATATTTTTTCTACGGCAAAAATCCGCCAATGAGCCATTATTAGGATTGTTAGTTGTAATTATGATTTCATAGTTGGTATAGGCGCTCTTATCAACGATCGATGAAATACACTTCTCTAGATATGGTTTCAAATCGAAGCAGGAAATTATGATCGATACTAAGGGTTTATTTATGATCTTATTGAATACCCGGTATGGACCTGTTGGCGTGTCACGCGATACCGTTGCATCACATCCCCTGCGAAGTACAGCTTCTGATATCGCTTTCTGCGCGTTTTCATACGCGATCATGCGTGGTGTCACGCTACTTGAGCCTCTATGTCTTCGCCAAGAATAGAGTACGCGGGGAATATGTGCAATACGCGTAGTCTTCTCAGATAGCCGTAGAATCAAGTCGTAGTCCTGAGATCCGTCGAATTCTTTTCTGAATCCACCGACATCTTTCAGAAGGCTGGCTCTAACAACCAGAAAGTGAATGACATAGTTGTGAGAGAGGATTGTGTGTGGGGACCAATCAGGCTTAAAATAGGGGTCTCGTCTCAAGCCGTTTTCATCAATGTGGTCTCGGTCTGTATATATTACGTCTAGCTGCGGATTATCATTGAGGGTTTTGGCCGCGTAATAGAGGGCTGCGCGATCGAGTACGTCGTCATGATCCAGCAGTCCGATGAACTCGCCTGTAGCGATCTTAAAAGCCTCGTTAAGACCTTCTGAGATGCCTAGGTTCGTAAGGTTGGTGCAGACTTTTATTCTGCTATCTGCCTTCTCGTAGGATCGGAGTAGGGACTTCACCTCAGCGTTTGACGCGTTGTCGCATATACATAGCTCGTATCTCGGGTAAACCTGAGCCAGAACCGAATCGATAGCATCGCGGAGAAATTTCACCGGAGGGTTGAAAACAGGCATCAAGATACTGAATTTCGGTTTAAGGCTGAAAGATTCAATGTGCGACTTCATCAGTGTCAAAACCCTTTTCGTGATCCGATCGCGCTCTAGCCATTGAAGATAAGGATCCAAGTGGGAAGGGAAGACGGTCGGAGGCTCGAGTATCCTGAACTCTCTCCTTCTGATCTTCTCCATAGCCTGTTTCCTGAAGCTTCCAAATCCCTGCTCTATAATGATGTGCAGAGAAGCTTTCACGATTTTCTTGAACTCTCCTCTCCTAGTTCCATCCGGGAACATTCTATCTATTACAGACGCGTAAAACCGCATGAAGCGATAGCCGAGACTGCTTCGAATGATAGAGATCTCGCTCTGGAGGCTTTGCTTCTCAGACTCAAGCATAGATAGCCTCGACTCAAGCTCAGATACTCTAGACTCAAGCTTAGCTAACTTGGAATCCCTATCTGCAACCTCGCTTTGGAGGCTTTGCTTCTCAGACTCAAGCATAGATAGCCTCGACTCAAGCTCAGATACTCTAGACTCAAGCCTAGATTGGTCGATTGACCGATTTCTCAACTCTTCGACGAGCCTCGATAAATGCGTGAGCAAGGGCTTTGAGGCGTTGCGTTCACGAATCATTTTCAATTTGGCTTGTATCTCTCTTTTGGAAGACTCTCGATCTGCATTGTGAATGAATTCCTCGTAGGTAGCCGCGAATTCTCTCGCCTGATCGCTTAGAGTCCTGACTTGCGGTATGTTCGCTTCAAGTTCAAGAAGTGTGCTCGGATTTTCTATCAAGAAGTTCATTTTGCGGCTGAGATCCGTGGAGTCTCCTACATGAAAGTGTAGCCCATCTATCCCGTCTCTTACAGCATCCCTCTGCGCTGGAATATCAGATACTATGACTGGAACCTTGGCTGCCAATGCCTCACGTATGATCATAGAGTAGCTTTCATGGCATATGCTCGGATGCACGATCACGTCCAAGTTTGAGAGAATCTTAGGTAGTTGGTCATGGGAGTATCCACTCATGAATTTCACATTTAGGCCTTGAGATTCAGCTCGAAGCTTTTCAGCTAGCGCGGCATCCCCTCCACCATAGATCTTCAACTCAGCTTTAGACTGGTCTAGGTTTGCGAAGGCTTCTATGAGCACGTGAAGTCCCTTATGGTACGCTATATTGCCTAGGAAGCCGAAGGTTATCCTGTCGTTCTCTCTTTCATGTCGCTCCGATTGAACAGCTAAGACTCTTACGCCTTCCGGGGATACTCTTATCTTCGAGGTGGGTATGCCGAACTCCGCGAACTTCATCCTCAAGAACTCGGATGGACAGATTATGAGGTCTGGCAGCAGTAGCAGTGTCCTCATGTATTCTGCCCTGTCGACGCCTGCTTGCTCAAAAATCTGGCGAGAATAAAGAGAGCTGAGGTCTTTCGGAATGTAAGGTTTTGAATCAGCTTGAATGCAGTCTGCGCACTTCACGCCTTCCAGTGGGCCGTTGCATAACCTGCCTGAGATGTCCAGCAGATGCACCCTGTGGCACATGTAGTGGAAATCTCTGAGTTGAAGTATCGTTGGGATGCCTCTTGCGGCAGCCAGCTCTAAGATGGTGGCGGAGAGCCCTACCGTATGATGAATGTGTATTAGAGCTGGATGGATCTCATTGATATACTTTGCAAAGATCTCTCCGATTCTCAAGTTCAAGTAGAAATCGGCTGGATGCACCCACTCTTTGTTAGTGAATTTGACTCTTCTTATCCTCAGACCTTGGAATTCTTCGTCTCGAGTCGCATACTCCTCCAATGAGGGGTCACTAGTTCTGGTAAAGAGAAAGATTTCATAATCCTTAGAGAGCTCCTCAGCCAGCCATAATGTATGAAGCTCAGTTCCAGCGGTCACTTCAGGCAAAAAGTCGTGGACTACGTAAATTATTCTGGGTCTATTCGTCATGGGATCACCTTGCCCTGCGGCATGGAAGGACAGAAGTTCCCGCTCTCTGCTATAGATCGCTCTCCTATCTGTGACTCGTGTATCTTTGTTCAATCGGAATATGAACATTTCTAATCTTGGTTCTGACGGGTTCGAAGGTACGTTCTAACGGTGAGAGAATAGAGACACTGTCCGAGGTCGAGTTCGCTGGGAGAATTGAGGAAGATTAAGCTGGCTTTACAAGCGTAGGATAGATACACACATATCCTTTCTGCTGATGAACCTGAGGAAGTCGAGGCCTTTCCTCGTCACTCTTAGACATGGTTGAGGATGGGATTGAGCTCCTAGACGACGGTTGTTCTGGAGCGCGGTTGACCGATCCAAGGTCAAATTGGAGAGGCTTGGAGCGAAAAGGATTTTACTATCTCCTCAAGATCGATACTGGGACTCAAAGCCAACTATCAAGTTGGGTGAAGTGGTCGCCATTTGAAGACCGTGCATATAGCTTCCTCAATGCTTCAGCAGGCAGAATTAAGGTTGAAGGTGGCGGCGATGGGAATCAAGTGGAAGGGTTATGCGTATGCTGTAATGAGCTCTCAAGAATGCGTCGAACTGAGCTTGAAGGCTGCCTTGCGTCTTGTGGGCGTCGAATATGCGAAGAAACATGATGTGAGTCGCGTCTTGCTGCTGGCAGGGAAAAGATTCCCAAGCTGGTTTAGAGTCGAGAAATTGGCAAAGATCAGCAGAACCTCGGCGGATGCGAGGGAGGCAGCTACGTATGGAGTTGAACTTAGACCGGTCTCATCGACAAAGTTGTTCACAAAGGAACTTGCTGCGAAAGCTTTGGCGGAAGCGAATGAAGTTTACAGAGCTTGTTCAAGATTGCTTAAGGAAACAAGCACTAAGTGAACTTTTCTCCAGATGTGAATCTTGTACAAGCTCTTTGTGGAGATCTTCAGGGCTGCTCCATATTCTACTTTCTGTCTTGGTCGGTTAAGAGAGAGATGATAGGCGCCAGCCACTGTCCGGTTTCAACTCCAGCTCTCTATTCGTTCGGGAATCAGGTAGATCGTCGAGGGGCTGCAGAGCGCGGATGAGAGGCTGATGGAACGGCTGAAGAGAAAGATCCTCTTTCGTAAGCCATTCTATCAGTCTCTTATCGATATCCTGCAGCTCTTCAACAATCTTCATGCTCGCACCACGATCTTACGTGGAGAAGTAGAAGTTCAAGGGGTTTGAGTTCGCCTGTTGTTGGGTCAACTTGCAGTCCTAGAAGCTCCAAGGTTGTAATGCCTAGTAGGGGTGTTGAACCTTCAGGGAGGAAAGCGATAATTGACGTAGCTCCTTCACCCGCCACCTCGACATACGCCTCACCAGTCGGATAACGCTCTACTTTGCCGTTGGCGAGCTTGAATCTTCTTGTGGATGTGGGCTTTACGTTTATCTTCTCAAGGAGGTTTGCTGGAATAGCTGTGTAAATGGCTCCGGTACCAGCCAAAAGGTCTAGATGAATGGGCTTAGATCTATCCGCCGGATTGTATATCTTTGCTGCAACCTTCACGTAGCCCATTACATTTTCCCGTTTCACTTAGGAAGGCTGACAAATATAAGGTTCTGCGCGTTCTGCGAGTTTTATTATCTTAGTTTTCCGGCTATCCTGAGGCTATAGGGGTTGTCATTATCTCGTCGAGGTCTACGAAGCCGTCACCGTTTCCGTCAACCCATTTGAAGATGTAGTAGGCATGTGTGTAGCTGCTTATATTCGGGTATATGATAAACTTGACGAATTTTCCGGTGGCGAATGTTCCCTTCCACCCGTACCCGTAGAATATGAAGACCTTGTTACCTGAATTGTCTATGAAAGCCTCCAGTAGGAACATGTCTTGGCTGGCCAGCTGCGACGAGGGCAACGCTGTCTCGTCAAGCCGAGTTCCATCAGCCTTATACCAGTAGCATACGTCGTTATCCATTTGCCAGTATAACGGTGCAAGCCTCTGGCCCTCGTAGTAATGTACTGGAGCGTTCACAAGAGGTCCGCCGAACAGTACGATGGTCTTATCTTGAAGTTTAGCCATGCCACTACTGGTATCGATTACGGTGGGATTGGTGTCCGTCACCTCATACTGACGGTTAGAACACATACCGATCATGAACCCTATAGCTGTCCAGTCGCTTAACAGGGCAGGGCTGACTCCAGGAGGCTTCGCACCACTATAATCTGGATAGATAAAGTATACAGTGTTCTCAGCAGAACGTAAAGTAGTCGCTATGTCGCCTATAGTTGTAGTTATCGATACATTTGTAAGCTGAACTTCACCTGATACTCCGTCAAAAATTTGGGGATGTTGAATTGGAATAAGTTTTGTTGTTCTTGGGCTTGCATATGAGAATACCTCTTCAGCTGACACCGCACCGTTTGAGTTGGAATCAGCAGGATGGTCTGGTCCCAACCCTTCAACGAGATAATATGTAAAGACGCCGTTTTCAAGAAAAGAGCTTTCATAGGCAACATCGTCATCGCATGCGGTTAAAGTTACATATCCTGCTCTATTCAGATCTCTACTGGATGCGCCCTCCGGAACTTTCGGCGGCTCGACCGCTGAATCATTTAAGCTGATGCCTCTTGCCTGGAGTTGAGCGTATCTTCCAAATCCACCGCTGTAGCAGGTGTCTAAGATTACGACTTTCGTCGACTCCAAGTTATGTAGGAAGTTTTGAAGTTCATCATCGCGGATAGCAGTGTCTGCATGTTCATTACAGTCGTACGGTAGGATGTATTCATCACGCCCGTCAGGTTCATCGTAAGGCGGTTGATCGGGTCCCCAATTTCATGCGATCGAATATTGGTGGCTAAGGCTTTCAAGGAAGTTGATTGGAGGATAATTCTACCTGAAATAAGGAAGATAATAAAGGAAGAGCTCGTTGTTCGGGAACGTCGCACTTAACCTTCACATGAATGAAATACTTATCATCACACTTTTCAATCGGCTCGTCTGCAATAAGTCAAGATGATACTTTGCAGGATTCAATGGAACGGTGAGCTTTACGCCTTTTCGAAGCGCGGATACTCGCAGCTTGATCCTTGACTTCTCAACAGTTTCTTGGGCTGGCGTTTGAGAGGTTTCCGAGGCCATTTGCGTTTGGCCCTATTTTTCATTTCCATTCTAAATGTTGGACCAATAGCCTTTCAAGACGCGGGCACAAAGCTCGTTCATCCTCTTTAAGGTCGCTTCGCTATCAGCTCTGTAGCCCAATTTATGAATAACGGTGCTGTCTTGTCTAACAGGCTATGAGCCTCCTCGTAAAGCTCTTCGTAGTCTATCTCCATATATCTATGGACGAGAACATTTCTCCACCTCACAAATCTTAAGAGTCCACCGCCTAAGTCGCTGCTGATCTTATCATTTTCCACGAGTCTTTTGACGTAGTCTGCATACGTCTCTGCGACACCCAGCCCTTGAGCTGCCACTACATGCTTGCACACGTCGAGCATGACCTCTATACTCACCTCGATGCTCCTCTCAAAAGCCCTTTTCCCCTCATCGCTCCTCAATACCTGTTTAACGGGTCTAGCTGAGATTCGCTTTAGGAATAGGAGCTCCTCCTTCAGTAGCGCTACGCGCTTGTTGACTAGGTCTATGTTTATGCTGGTGGGGTCCTTGCATCCAGATAGCTCGCGTGCACTGTCAATAGTCAAGAAGTGGGTCTCGGGGTAGAAGTTGACCACGTCTTCCATTATCGTCTTCTCATATTCCCCCCTATCCAAGACCTTGATTCCTTCCTTAAGGACGGTGTATTTGAGGGGAATCGAAGCTTTGGAAAGCTCGAGAACATCCACCTTGTCCTCAGGTATCATGAGAACCTTCGCGGCGTCCCTCTGAATCTTATAAGTCTCCTCGAATCCACCTCTCTTGAGAAGGACAGCCAAGTCTACGTCGCTTAAATCGGCAGAGGATTCTCTGGCTTGAGACCCGAAGACATATGCCAATAGAATGTTGAGATCGCTAGCGAGTGAAACCTTCAGCTTCTCAGAGATTTCCAGCGCCTTCAAACTTCACCCTCCATTATGAAAGATATTCGGCCTTGAGGGATATTAGATGCACCGTAGTGGAGATTGGTTGTAACTATGCCTTCCCTTTACGAAGCATTGCGCAATAAAGCTACCTGCCTTGGCGAGCAAGAAATCTTAGTAGAAGATCTATCTTCCGTGGATTTTCAGCTCTATCAACCTAATGAGTTTCTCAGCGATAGCAATCGTTTGGCTTGCGTCCTGCTTCGCTAAGGCTGCTCTAGGATCGTATCGCGCCCTATTCCTTAGGATTAATGCTTCATGCAACTGCCTGCCTACCTCCCTGTCCACCTCATTTGATAGAATATACAGTTTTCCGAATTGGTCCAGAATGCCTCCATGCGATCTCGCTAGGCTTTCCTCTTTGATAACAATGAGTGCTTTAATCGCCAGTTCAGCGGCATTATAACTTGAATCTATTGCCAGTCGGTTCTCACTTCTCTCGTAGGCGCTCTTTGCATATTTCAGCCATTCTATAGCCAAAGCATAATAGTCTCTAGCCATTATCTCTCTCTCGCTCGAGGGATCGATTGAGAAGATGGATTTTCCTGTTTCCTCTAGTTCTCTAACGAATGGGTTATCAGCCCTATGCTCATAGAAGCTCATCGTCAACGGCTCTAATGGCAGATGATACCTTAACATGGTTTCGAGTGACGCTTGGGCAACCTTCTCTCTTACCTCCCTCTCAAGACCTGCATGCACCACGAGCACATCGACATCACTGCTTTCATCAGCGGAACCTTTCGCTTGAGAACCGAAGAGAATTATCCTAACTATTTCGTCTCTACAACTGTCTAAGAGCGTCTTTATGAAGAATGATAGGCCTTCGTGCAAATGTTCTTCACCGAGTGACATGATATCTCGCCTCATTTACTGTTTGTAGTTGAGATTGTTCACATGAGATTATGATCAATTGAAATTTAAGGGTGCTCTTTACGCAATCCATCGAGCCAATAGCTACATTCATGCACTTTTAGACAAGCAGGATCTATCCTAGAAGTATGCAGACCTGTTCGGCAACGAAGACCTGGAATGGCTTCGCAACTTGAGCTTGCTTTATGACTATGCCTGGATACATAATCCCCGTTTTTCTTGGGAGGGTGAAAGTGGGATGATTCTATCTCCTGAACTATGGCGACGCATAGAGGATCGTGCTTTCTTTTGAGACTCTCCCGCTTGAGGACAAGAGCTTTCTTGCGCGATTTAGAAAATTTGTAAACGTTTATATCTATCGTAGACAAACCTTCCTGAAGGCGATAGTTATGACGGAAATCGTTTCAACACGCGTTCCAGACGACCTAGCCAAGGATCTGAGCAAGATCGAGGAGGTGGAGAAGGCCGATCGAGCAACGGTCGTCAGGAAGCTTCTTGCGGCGAGTGTGGCGGAATGGAAAAAGGAGTATGCGCTGAAGCTCTACAGCCAAGGGAAAGTCACCCTCTGGCGGGCGGCTCGATTGGCTGAAGTAACATTGCGAGAGATGATGGAGCTAGCGGCTGAGAGAGGCATCGAGTTCAAGTACACACTCAAGGATCTCGATGAAGACTTAGCCGCAGCCCTCAAGGAGAAGTAGTATTGGTTGTATCTGACGCAACACCACTGATCTATCTCGCAAGAATTGGCAGAATCCAACTGTTGAAGAGCATATTCCAACGCATCCAAGTGCCCAACGAGGTGAAGGTTGAGGTGGTAGGAAGAGGCAAAGAGAAGAATTATCCTGACGCATATGTAATCGAGGAAGCATTCAATGAAGGCTGGATCACCTTGGGCAGTCTAACGAGAAAAAATGAGAAGAAGGCCAGTATCCTCATAGAAGCTGCAGGGATCGACTTGGGAGAGGCTGAGGCTATCCTACTCGCCCGACAAAAGGGGGAAGAAAACATATTGATAGATCAAGCTCATGCTAGAACCGTTGCAAGACAATTCGGACTGAAATCTAAAGGAACATTATACATGATACTCGTCTCCGCGAGAAGAGGCATACTGAGCAAGGAGGACGCAAAAGAAGATCTTTCAAGGCTTGTGGAAGCGAACTTCCGGATAAGCACAAAGGTGTATGACACTGCGTTAAAGATCATTGAAAAGCTCTGAAATTCACGCTCCGTCAAGTATGTTCGGCACTATGATCTGACCGAAAGTATCAACACCTGCGTAGAATGGTACATCTGAGCCGCCAGTTGCATAGTATGCCACCTGTAGTCAAGAAGGGCCTGTGTAGTAGCTCTTAACTCCGAATATCTCACTTAGCAATTTCTTCGCGAATTTTAACGCCTTATCCGCGTATTCGAGGGCTTTTCTTGAATCTTCGCTTGTGAAGAGCTTTGAGGCGGGCTTCCCTGCGATTTCATCTCCATACATCGAGGGTCCTCGTCTCTCTGACAACCATACGCTTGCATCCTCGAGGTAGGTTACTTTGGATTGAAACCAGTCTGGAAACTTTGCCACATTCTCTTCTATTGCGTCCGACACCTCATGTTCCTTTGGGTACTCAACCCCTATTGACCGGAGGATCGCTTTGAGAGACAATTCAAATGATTCTTGGCTAAGCCGAATCGCGCGGTGGTGATGCTTTCTTCTTCTCGCAGCCTTCGCTTCTACCAGTATTGATTTCGCGTCTGAAACGTAGTTCTCAGCCATTCTTTTATTAATCAAATCTCGATGATCTCCCCAGGCTTCAAGTCGGGCTTCAAGACCCAGTACCATTTTCCCGCTCGGGTCCAAACTCTCTTCGATCCTAGAGCTCTTAACTTCTCTCTGAGTTCAGTTAGTTTCCGGCGCATCAATCCGTCGTCATGGAGGATCACGCCGTCTTCAGTAACATCAAGCAGGAGCGGCGGCGTATCGTCCAGATCCCTAGACCTGTATGGAACTGCTGAGAAAGAGAAACGGTAACCATTATTGAAGAGCTGAAGGTAGCTCTCCTTCCGCTTAACCTCTTGGAAGACTGGTCTGAGCAAGTCGAGTCTTGCACTGTAGGGCTCCGGAAAATCATCGGATACCACTATTAGGTCGACATCACTTCGCTTCCGCTCCTCGCCTCGAGCTAGAGACCCGAATAGAACGATCGAACGAACCTTCAAATTGGCTTGGAGGGAGGTTGAGACATCCTTTAGAAGCGACTCCAGTAACGGTCTTACCTCCAAGGCTGACACACTTGGAAATAAATAGTGGATGGAGATACAAATAAGAATAGAGGGAAAATTCTATCCGCCTGAAATCCGAAACCCATTCATCTTATGCATGAAAGTCTATTGCGATGAGCGTCTCTGTTAAGGCTTGGAAAGACTAGGGATTGCATCGCTCAAGGGCTACGTCTACTGGACTTTCCTGCCGACATTCGAGAACTTGTCTCGCGCGACAATCACTACAACCCATGCTGAGATGATAGCGTCACTGAAAGATCCTGAACTGGTCGAGCGGGACATCAAAACCATTGTTGACAAAAACCTCAGCGCACGTCAGCTAGAGGCCTTAGTGAAGAACCTTCTTCAGCAGAAAGAGTTTAGAAATATCATTCCTAGCCTACTTGAGTTCCACGCGCAGAAAGCCCAGAATCAATGGCAGAGACGCGGTCACGCAGCTGGGATTGCTGCATGCTCTTCGGATCGGATGAGGAACCGACCGACTGGATAGAAAGGCTTGGCGATAACGTCCAATTCACAAAGAAAGGGGACAAATGGCACCCCAAGGGTTCAGGGTATCTCTGTGGGCTATGCAAGTTCCAAGTCTGATTGACCGACTTGATGCCATGCCTTGCTGGTTCGGACGTGCGAGGTCACAGCGGTTTTGCCAGTCTTGCCTAGAGGCAGCGAGACTGAATCGACGTTATCATAGCTAAAGGTTGGTCAGAAACTTGCGTATAGTCGACTTCCTAAATGATTTTCCCTCTTCAAACCGTATTCAAGCCATATCTCCTCAACACCTTGATCGCCAATCGATTCAGCCAAGACTTATAATCGTCATCTGCCCAGCTATTCTATGTGAGGCGCTTTGGGACACGTATACGTGGATGCAAAGTTACGTGGACTGCAGCGCGAGGTTGATCTGAAACGTATTCTAGTGGATACTGGAGCATCGTTCACTGTGATCGGACGGGACATCCTTAAGGACGCGGGATCCATGGAGACGCCTTGGACGATGGACCTAATGCTCAGCAATAAAACTAGGGTGAAGGCGAGTATCCACATGGCTGAGATTGAGATAGAGGGGAGGAAGGGACCGATGAGGATAGCGACATTCGACAATGCCGTTCCGGTAATAGGGTTCGACACACTCGAGACGCTTGGGTTAAGAGTGAATCCGACCACTGCGAAGCTCGAAGAGGTCCGGGGAGAATTCCTCCTCTACATCGTAAATATACGGAAGACCAGCTTGCAGTAGACCATCAAGGCTTCCTCGATGCAGCTTCAACTATCATTCCGTCAGCTGTCTCATTTGTTCAGCATCAGCGATATCTCAGCCGATCTTCAACATGTGCGTCATCTCAATGAGTCAGCTTCTCCGCGACTGAAGTAGGGAGCTTACAACTTCGAGTGGAAACACTCTCATTTTGAGTGTTGTACGCTTTTCTGCATATATTCGTCCGGGCTCGTGACGTTTAGGTGCGTCCGTCCCTCGAAGTGTTTTACGTTCCATGTGACAAAATCAGAGCAATCGTATTCTTCGGCTATAAGTATTATTTGCGCGTCAGAGTAGTTCATCTTTGCGCAGATCTTTTCGAAGATTCTCGACACGTTGTTCCTGATCATCTCTTCGGGTGAGGGCTTGAGAATCTTCGGGTACAAGATCTTGAGCGAGTACTGTCTGTGGAAGTTCGTGAAGAGGTTTGTGAGTTCTGTGGAGTTTAGCGTGAAGGATGCGAGTCCGCACAGTTCTAGTAGGTTGTATATAGATGTGGACTTCTCGCCCTCCAGTTCTAGGAATTGTTTGTTGATTTGGTATCTTTCATCCTCTGGAAAGAGCTTCTCAACCACGAAGACATCCGTATCTATGAATATCACGCCGCTCTACTCCGGAGAATTCGCATGACCTCCTCAGGAGTGGTGCCGAAGCGTTTCCGCCAAGTCTCATCGCTTCTGAGCTTATCGAAGATCTGATCGATCCTCTTTGAAGCGTCCTTCACAGGCTCAAGTTTGCCCTCAAGATACTTTCCAATGAACGTCTCTAGCGGAGATGATGGTGTAGATCTCTCAAGGAAACGTCTGGTCGCGTCGAGGATGAGATCGCTTCTACTTCGGTACATGCCCTCGAGGACGTATCGATCAATCCTCCGGACGATCTCCTCTGGAACCCTAATCTGTATTAGACGGGTTCCCAAGTGCAATCACCATACAAATTCGTATACGAAACGTATATTTAAATCGACCCGTGCGACTCAGTAAGGTCGCATCTCAGCATGGAAAGACGCTCTCGAACTCCACGAATACCATGATTATGATCAAGTCGTGGTGTCCGTCGAACCATGTGAAAGCTCTAGAGGCTACGGTAGCTCCGCCTTGAGTTTGAAGCACATAGTCTGCAGCGCTGTACGCGTCCTCTATAGGAGCCTCCTTCGAGCGGTAACTGTAGTAGCCCATAACATAGTTAGGCCCGCTAGGATAGCCGCTTCCGCAGAGAAATTCTTCAAGAACAACGTTCCATTACTCGCTGGCTACTTTACACATGACAGAGGCGTGGAAAGGTCCACGAGACAACTGATAAAAGGAATCTATCGATTAAAGAAGAAAGTGGATCAATTGAGACGAACGATGAAGACTCCCAAAATACTTTTCTCTCAAAGCTTCAATTCCAGTCAACCGTTTCAGATCGACTCTACTCCATCCGCTCTCCGATATCAAACCAGCCTTCTTCTAACAGAATCCGCTTGATACAGGCCCTACGGTACGATACCTAGCTCTTTAGAGAATTGACTGGAGGAATTGACTTGAGCAGGGAGATCGCGCTGCGTTATGCTCTATGAAGAAGCACACTCCGAACTTCGGAAAACTTGTGATAGACTTGGCGCAAAGACGACCATATGACAAAGGGCATAAGAAAGCTGGTGAATGGAAACATATGCGCGTTTATATCTTTCCTTGCCAAGCAGTATTGATGGGATGTATCGGAATGGGATTCACATCCGTCAAGGTGAAGATATCCAACCCAGTCAAAGCTGATGGAATGATCGCATTGGAATTGTTGGTTGACACTGGAGCTTTGTATACAGTCGTCTCAAGTGAACGGTTGGAGAAGATTGAGATTCCAAGGCTTGGTAAGAGAATGTTCAAGACAGCTGACGGAAGGATAGTTGAACGCAGCATCGGGGAAGCCTTGATGGATTTGAAGGGTGAGCTTCGGCACGTTCCTATAGCGTTCGGAGAGGCTGGTGATGTTGAAGCTCTAGGGTTTACAGCTTTAGAGATATTTGGATTCGAAGTAGACCCGATCACAAAAGAGCTGAAACCCGCTACTCTCCTGCTTGTCTAGCCAAGGTTGTTCTTCTCTATGGGTCTAAGTGTAGTGGTGCTTGCATGATTTCTACTGGACGTTGAATGTTGTCGATGCTGTCCCTGAGATGTATCCAGTCATGGAGGCTTGCGCTGAGATTGTGTAGGTTCCGGTTCTGGACCGATAGCTGAGTCTATAGTTGAAGTATGCTCGGCCGTTTGAGTCTGTCGTCGTTGAAGCTTTGGCTGCTAGAGATCCTTGTATGTTTGAAGAGTAGCCGGTAGGGTTGCGACTGGATCGGGCGACTCGCCTCCAAGTGATGTACCTCTATAGACACTGTAGCCGGTGATCAAGGAGCCTCTGTCTGAGGAGGGTGAGGACCATGTCAGCGTTACATATCCGTCCCCCGCTGAGGCTTTCAGCCCTATCGGTGTGCTTGGCGGGGAGGGGATGATGAGGGTGAAGCTGCGAGTATGAGTGATTGCGCCGGATGAACCTGCGACTGCCGCTCGCAGCTAATGCGTCAACGTTCAGTGTCAAAGTTGATGTTGCTGACCCACCGGATGTAGGAGTCACAGGATTGGGGTTGAATGAAGATGTCACCCCGCTTGGGGCAACCTGTAGGCTGTAGGTGATGGGCGAGTCGAATCCGTTCAGGGATTGGCTTGTTACTGTTAACGTTCCTGTACCAAGCTTGATCAAGGTGATGGAACTAGACGATGTTGACAGAGTGAAGTCTGGTGACGGGTTCGCCGCCAATACAGAATGGTAGGCGTCGACCTTCCCATCAAAGCGAAGCTTGTGCAGTCTGTGAAGCTGAAGTCTTTGCCCTTGTTCTTCCTGAATATTATCCATGCATTCGTCTCCATGGGCTCGTCGACCCGTAGGATGCTGATCAGCTTTGAGGCTTCTCAGTCAGTCTTATGAACGATTGGATGGCATATTTTGTTTATCAGCTGGTTGATCTCTTTGGTGTAGACCTATGCTTCCGAGAGCAGATGAACCTCCGTCTCTATCATTACTGGATTATCCAACTTGCCGCAGGCTATAGCTTCCAACAATGATTGACGACTAGAGATGAACGGACTTCTACGATTCCTTATGAGGTCTAAGCACGCAATTGTGTATGCAGATTTTCAAAGGCTTTGGTTGCCTTCACCGGCAATCTCAGCAACCTTCTCCATGAGGTTAAGTACGTCCAGCCTCAAAGAGGGGCTCGAGAGGAATAATATAGTCAGCATCTGAGAAAGCGATCGCCCTCAGGTTGAGGAATTCAACCGGAATCTTTGATGTTTCATTCCAGAACCCTTATAACGAATCGTATATGTATAGTTTTCGAGGGATACGTATGAAGAGGATGGTTAGAAAGAACTACCTGCTGCCCGAGGAAATCGCTACGAGGCTTAGGAGCATGGTCAAGAGCGGTCGGTACGCAACTGAGAGCGAATTGATTCGAAAGTCTCTCCTTCATATGATTGATCTAGAGGCGAGGAGAGCTGAGGAGATCTCAAAGGAGCTTGATGAGTTGGCTGAAGAGACAGCCAAACACCTGCCAAAGGGGAAGACAGCTGGAGAGCTGGTGCATGAAGCCCATCTTGAGGAGTCGCACGGCTCTTGAGATACTACTTTGACGCTTCAGCCTTGGTCAAACGTTTCAAACCGGAGAAAGGTCAAGAGACCGTCAGAAAGATCATTCATGAAGCCTCACTTGGCGCTCATGAAATCCATTCAGTCTATTGGGCGAAGGTCGAGTTCTACGTCGCGATGAGGAGGGGAAATGTGCCTCAAGAACTGGCGGCGAGAAACTTGAGAGTTTTGGGAAGGATCATCCTATTTGACCCCGTAACATCGGAGATAGTCGACGATGCATTAAACCTGATATATGAGTTGAATCTTCACGCCGCTGATGCTGTTCACTTGGCAACTTGCAGAAACCTTGCATGTGAAGCAATCCTAACCGATGACGAGCACATGGTCGGGGAAAGTGTTAAGAAGCACCTTGGAAAAAACGCTATCAAACTCATCAACCTGAAGGAAAATCCGTGAAAAACGAAGCTTTGAAAGAGAGTTTGAATGCATTTTTTGAGGAAGGCTTGTAGGTCAACCCGCACGTGCAAATCAAGGATTCCTATCTGAAAGGTGACCTGTTTCTCGAAACCCAGATGACGAGTTTCTGAAGACCGTCTACCAGACTGACTTAAGGGACCACCCTAGTCTCCACTCGGCCTTCGATATGTCTGATATGTAGACCCTCTGGTCTGAGGGCCGCCGATCAGAGCACTTAATCTTACTTCTTTTGCCTGCCAGTTCTTCAAGGAGTTCTATTGACTCGAGTACGGAGATCTCCTCTTCCATAGCTTTCTGAGACATACTTCTGAGTCGCAACGGCAATCCTAGAAGTGTAAGGGTTGTGAAGACGACTGTCGATGCTTCCAGTATGGAGCATAAGCCGACTTCTGTTTGTGTAATGAATCTTGCGACTCCAGCGTAGAAGATGAAGGCTGAGAGGTATTGGATAAGCTGCTGGACCGTTAAGTATAAAGTGCCTCTCGCAGCCTTTTCAGATTGCATGAAGGATCTTTCTCTTGTTGCCTGCTGATGTGTGGCTAGATATCTCCTTCGCAGACTATTTGTCGCTTCCAGTCGTGATTCGGAGCACAAGATTTGTCTTTCAGGACGGTTCTTTAGCCTATGCGAAATCAGCTTATCTTCATCACTGCAGGCTTAGAAAGGATTCTGTGGCCGATGTGGAGGTACATGTAGAGATCCGAGAGAAGAATCATGATTGAAACCCAGCGGCCCTCTACGTCATATGGATACGCCTCAGGAGTGAAGCGGGCGTTTGCCTCGGGTGCTTTTCCCACAAAACTCTCCCAAAGAGTTAAATCCCACCGACCGACATAAATCTTCAAGGGTGGGTGAAATGAGCATTTTGGAACTTGATAGCAAGGGCAGGTTGACTATTCCAAAAGAGATCAGGGTGTCGCTTGAGATAGCGAAGAGGGTGTTGGTCATAAACGCTGGAGACCACCTCAAGCTGATTCCGCTTCCTTCCGACCCGTTCCGAACCCTTCATGGAGCATTCAATGTTAAGAAGCCATTCAAGGAGCTGAGGAAGCGGGCTGAACGAGTGGGAATGGATGAAGCGAAGGGAAGAAGAGGCTAGTTAAACGTATGCCCTTACTGGAGAACGACGTGATCTTCGCTTTCCTAAATGAGTATGATCCGAACCACAGTGTTTCTGAGAAGATTTTCCGAAAGATACAAAGCGGAGATGTCAAGGTGGTGATCTCAAGCGTTAGCTTGATAGAGATGGAGTTGATCTATAGGACCGAAAGAATGGAGGATAAGCTTCTAAAGGATTTAGCAGCTATAGCTGCACTGCCTAACGTGGAATATGTCGCATTGACACCGGACATTGCGGTGGCAAGCGCATATCTGAGACAGACGATCAATCTTACGTTCTTCGACTCGCACTACGCCGCCGCGGCGCTAAACCTAGATGGAAAAATAATCTCATTCGACCAATCCTACGAAAGGGTACAAGGCCTAACACGCGTCGATCCCGCAACCATCTGAACTCCAGTCGACCCGTTAACGCGTACATGTGATGTCGGCCAGCCTTGAGCTAGCGTGATTATGGCTAGGATCCAGACTGGATAGCTGTGATTGGAGACTGGTTAGAAAGTATGCTTGTAGGTTGATCCTGACGGCTTATGCTCTCCGCTCTATCTCGGTTATGATAAAAAAGAGGGGAGATTAGAAAGGTTGGTTCTCTTCTATGGGTCTAGGTGTAGCGGCGGCTGCTTTATCATGAACTTGATGTAGCAGATAGCGCCCGAGTATTCGCCGTTGACCGTTATCGTACCTGCCTTGTAGTCGATTGTGTAGTCTGTTGAAGGTATCGGAGTGGTGCCAACGACAACCTCCTCTGAGCCTGCGACGCATAGCCTGAGTAGATCAAGGCGTGTGCCTTCAGTTAGGAGTGGATCTGGTCCGTCGAAACCGCCATCGAAGTGGCAGCCATATGCGGTAACCAGAGTATTTGGTCCTACGAACGACCATGTAGTCTCTCCGTCTCCTGCGGGTACTTGGCCTCCGGGCAGCTGCCATACCACTCTGTAGTCTAAGAAGTCGAACTCGCTGATCGTTCCGAGAGCTTCAACAACCGTTGCGAAGCATTGGTCTGTCGGATGCTTCGTGTAGTCGAACTTGACGATTACATCTGTTACGCAGTCAGGCTCAAGCTGCAGCTTCTCTCCGTAGTTCCATAGCCACCAGCAAGCCCAGAATGTATCCTCACCGTTGATCCCGTCGACCATGAAGATCACTGTTCCATCCAAGTCTTTGTATGTCGAGATGGCTGCGTACCCTGTTACACCGAGCTCCGACTGGTACTCGTTCTTGCTCCAGCATGTGAAGGCGACGAACTTGCTTGCAGCTCCTGCTGGAACGTAGAAGAGTCCGTTCCTGAAGTCGTTCATATATGCGCCGCCTACGTTTGCTTCATAGCCTCCTACGAAGATTATGTTCGATGTCTCTATAGGTACGGTTGTACACCAATCGTTCATGAGGGCTGATCTACCGTGGCAAGGTGCTTCAGCAGCATCCTTGTATGCATCCCTTGAAGGCGCTAATAGGGGTCTAAGCTGATCGAAGACGTATGGTACGGTTGGGCTCCACACCGTGTCCTGCATATCCAAGCCGCTCATCCATACAGGCATCAACTTGTTCTTGAAGTACTGGCTGACCATAGCTGCTCCTGCTGAGTCTACAGCTGCGGAGTCGCGTCCGACAACGATCCATTCCCAGTTAGCAAACCATGGCACCTCCGTTGTGTATCCGAATAGAGGATCCTCACCGCCAAAAGTGGAGTATAGAACCTTTATCACAGCACCGTCAGCGGGAGCCTTCTTGAATACGATGTCGTAGAAGTCACCGTCCTCGTTGGCATCATCAAATTCGACAACTTCCAGTGTATAATCTACGTCTGGCTTTTGCAGCTTTCCGTCCACTAGGACCTTCTCAGCGAATGTGCAGTATGCATACCAGTACTCATAGCCCGTGAGCGTCGGCATCGTGAAGGGAGCCCCTTCTATATTTTCGTCGTCAGGGTCGCGTACAAACGGACCGCCGATCCATGGTTTCTTCTTCAAATCGAAGATGGTCGTTGTGTCGTCTCCTGTGAAGTATTCGACGAGCCTCCTCGTGTTCTTACCCTCCATGTTGTCGCCGTCGATCTTGCCGACAGCATCGTTCAAGTCCCATGGGTTGAAGACCTCTTGCAACTGGTAGTAGACCTCACGGTCTATCTGATCCTCCGTCAATTCTCCATCCTTGTTCAAGTCGGCTGCATTAGCGTCGTCTGCATCATGGAAGTCCGTTAAACCTACCGCCTCGACACCTCTGAATTGCTTCTCATCAGGGGAGAGCATGAAGTCCCATTGCCCTATGATGAATGGTATAGCGGGCTCAGTAGTCATATCGGCCCCATTGGACCATTCGCTGTTGGGTGGAACTTGAACAAGCGTATTGAACCTTTGGAACCAACCGTCGACTGTGTAGCTTGATGTTGTAGGCCAGAAAGCTTTGAAGAAGACGTACTTTGCATCTTCCGATATTACTTGAGCGAGATCGTAGTGGTGAGACGCAAGCGGTTCGTATGGATCCTCAACGTAGTATACTTCATCACCAAAAGGCGTGTCAATCTTTTGGTCGTCATCTCGAAGCACCTTCACAATATTCTTGTATTGCAGATCGATCACATCGTCCTCCTTGAACGGCTTCAAGAACCTTATCTCAAGGAAGTCTTTGTACTGCCACTGGAATCTGCCAGCCGGTGGAGTGCCATCTGGGTCGACAAGCACGTAGTCCTTCCCTTCTTCCAGTAGTACATCGTTCAACCAGACCTTCTGTGAGCCTCTAACAGCTGGGTATGGTCCACCCGGACTTACCGGTAATGGTGGATCCCTTGGGCATTTCACTTCGTACTCCCACAAACCAGGCGAATACTGGTACCAATACCCGTCATTGTCCACAGTTGCAGGCCAGATTATCGTTTCATCGTACTCTCTTAGAATCCACTTAGCCTTAAGCCAGTTAGCTCCGTAGCATGTGCTCAAGTCTTGATGCCAGAAGTGTGCGTAGCTCTTGTAACCCGGCATCTGAACTGTATTGGGTCCAAGATCGACTTGTTCACGGTCGCTGAACTTAACATCTATAGGACCCTTCTCCTTGAGAGGCAGCTTATACTTTACGTCCTTCAGTAGTATGATATACTTCTTGTCCTTGTTGAAGATCAATGTTATATGTACATCGACTAGAGACCATACTGCAGCACCCTCCTTATCGAATATGTGAGTCGTCATTTGGGCGATGAGTCTTCTAGGTCCATCGTAGAGGATCTGGATCGGATCGGTAACGCAGCGACCGTTGGTCTGTCTACCACCAGCTCCTGATGTAGGTACAGTGACTTCAGCCCAGTCTCCACCCCAGGTGAGACCGTCTCCGAACAATGCGAAAGCCCATACATTTCTATCAGGCTTGGTGGTCTGCGCTGAACTTGTATACTTGATCTCTATGAACCATCCGTTGAACCATAGGTTAGGCGGAAGGTTCACCGGGTCTTCAGTGCAAAATGGATCTCTACCACGATACTCCAAGCCTCTACCCCAATTCGGCGCGCTCCTAGTTGGATCTATAAGCTCACCGAACTTCGAGAAACCTATCTTCAAGCTCTCATCAGTCTCATATGGGTATAGGTCGAAGTAGTCTGTGTCGAGGACGCCGTCTGTACCTGGCGTCCAGAATGCGCTATACCAATCAGGTGGCTCTACAGCAGATACTGTTTGTAGATGTAAAGAATTGGCAGCTGCGAATGTGGATAGAAGTAGAATAGCCATGATCAATGTTGATGTAGATATAGTCTTCACTTTCATTTTCCATTTTCTCCTATCTATTTAGACCGATCGTTCAGGATCGATCATGGAATCGTTATTTGAAAGAACGCCATATAAATAACTTTTGTTAAACAGCCAGTCAAACGAATTGAACTACAGATCCTCCTAGAGGCATAATTGGATTTCAGCAACTTTAAGTGCGCCTCCAACCTCTCTTAAATGGAATGCTTTGATCTACTCGCTGTATTGGTCCGTTTGGAAGATTCTGTATCCGAACTCACGTCCTCGCCGCACATTTCAACGCGGTCGATCTGTACTACAGTCTGCTCAAACCTGTCAAGAGTTGAATACTTAAATATCTACATCTAGACAAGAATGTTGGTAAACGATTTGTCTATTAGAAACCGCTTGGGAGCGGTTGCAGCGCTTATGCTTCTACTATACGCTGTATCCACTCCACTAGCTTCAGCGGTCGAAGACTTCAACCTAACAGTCACACCGATCCTAGCAGATGAGGTTCAGGGGCGATCGATCAACTACACGATAACATTGACTTCAATAGAAGACTTCAACGGCAATATAGAGATTCAAGCAACAGGAGTACCGGAAAACTCAACCTCAAACTTAACACCGAAGCCTCCGATATATCTAGGTCGAAACAAGACCCTCAGCCTAAACTTGACCATATCAACAACCTCAAACACACCGCTCGGATTATACACACTCAACATAACAGCTTCAACCGACAGAATAGCTAAATCGAATACTGTAATCTTGAACATTCTAGGCCCAGACCTATTCGTCTCAACCTTAACAGAGAAGAACGCGTACAGTCGAGGTGAAAGCGTAGCGATCATCGGAACAGTTGTAGAAGCCGGCTATAGAGGAGTCTTCGACGCAGATGTCTCGATCAAAATCATAGATCCGACAGGTACACGCGTATACTCAGCAGCCACGAGAACTGTAAAACTAGGTTACTACTACCACACTTTCACCCTCGCAGAAGACGCTCCAGCGGGAACATACGTCATATTCACATCAGCCTCTAAAGAAGGCTTCAAAGATGCTAGAGCATACACAACATTCACAGTAACATCCGGGAAACCCTCGATCAAGATAACCTCCGTAAAGATCACAGACGCAACTGGAAACGTTCAGACAACATTCACGAAAGAGGCAATGGTAACCGTTTGGGTAACCGTTCAAAACCAAGGGCTAGACCTAGAGAACGGCTTGATCTGGATTGAGATCGACGACCCCAACGACACGCCGATCGCAGTCATGTACCAGTACGCAACCGTGAGCCAAGGCCAAACCTCCACAGTCGGATTCAGCGCAAAAATATCAACAGACCAGCCGATAGGCGAATACGCCGCTAGAGCCTTCGTCTCAGACAAACTGATCTCTCAAGGCGGAAGATTCCTGGCAATAAAAGAAGCAACATTCATCGTCGGGTGAGTTGCTCCAAACATTAAGCGCATTGGCTTGCGGACGACCTCAGCGAAGTCGAAGCAGCAAGCAAGTAACACTTATGGTCTATTCTAGAACTCAAACTGGCTGAAGATATCGTAGCTCTTGGCATTTGCTGTTCTACTGCTCTAGTCGCGGTAGAGCAGGGCTTTCAGCTGGTTCGATGGACACCACGACCTCATCGCCATAATGGCCTTCCCAGATGCGAACGGAAACTTCGTGTTGATCATCTACGGCTACACCTACGTCGGGACATGGGCTGGAGGCGTATGGTTCTGTAAATATATGCTATACCACCTGCAAGACTATTGGGGCTACACCTATCTAGTCGTGGAATGGAGTGAGCCACCAACAGGCGACGGCATCCCGCAATGGGCAGAGATGACGGACATCGCAGCAGGCACAACTGCGATCGACTGAAGACCCAACAACCCCATTTTTTTTACACGCAAGAGCCGATCGATCCATGTTGAATAACAAAAATGCTTATTGAAATAGACGATGTTTAGAACTTCGTTAAACGAAAAAATAGAGTTTTTCAGCCAAGACTTATAATTGGCATCGCGAACCTATTCTATGTGAAGCGGCTTGTGGCATGTATACGTGGATGCAAAGGTACGTGGACTGCAGCGCGAGGTTAATCTGGATTGATGGCTCATAAAGTTGATTGAGGAATGGGTCTTGCAACCTACTGCTCGGGATGAGGCTATAGGCGAGTTCGTCAATCGCTTGAAAGATAGCGTCCTCGGTAAGATAGTCAATGCATACCTGTTCGGTAGTGTGGCGAAAAGGACCGCTAAGCCTGAGAGCGATGTAGACGTTCTTGTCGTATACAAGGAGTCTTCAAGCGATCTCGTTTTGGATGTTGTGTGCGAGATAGCTTTCGATATAGCTCTTGAAAGAGGCATCCTCATACAGCCCATCTTGATGACGATTGATGAGTTTGATCAGCAAGTTGGGAGTTCTCCCTTCCTCTGGGAGGTCCTGACTGCAGGGTATCCAATATACTCTTCAGGTGGGTCTACTGAATGGAAACTCGATTTCAAGGCGTATTTGAGGCTGGCTGAAGAGTACTTATCCTATGCAATCGATGCCTGCAATGAAGGAAGAACTCGGCTGGCTATAGACACAGGCTACAACGCTATCGAGCTGCTCGTTAAGTCTTTGATAATAAAGAAAGGGGTGAGCCTAGCCTCATCGCATAGTGGGGTCGTACAGCAATTCGGAGAGCTATACGTCAAGACTGGAGAACTAGAGAGAGACCTTGGAAAGACGATTCACAAGTCCTTGGCATTAAGGGGGCAGGCAAGGTATATCCCATCGGCCCAACTCAAAAATGAGGATGCTGAACTGGTGATCGATACAGCGAGGAAGATGATCGAAATCGGAAAGAAGGAACTCTAGGATTTCTCAGACCATGCAGCGAATGGAGATTGAAGCTGATTCGAAGGATATCGCGGGCATCGCTGTAGCGGATCACATACTTCGAAAAGAAAAAAAGAGACATAGGTTTCACGTCGTTTGAGCGACGGTCGATAATAGCTTTTGCTCCAAAAACAAGTTGCTCAGACGCTCAGCGAAAGTCTACTGAGAGTATTTGTGTCTTAAGGCCAAAAGTTTCTAGGAACGCATTTGCAAAGGATAGTGTTGGAGGAGATTATGGCAGTCGTCAAGGGCTTTGTTTCGGATCCCTTGGAGGAGAGCTTCAGACGGAAGGCCATGGAGAAGTATGGTTACTCGAAGAGCGCCATCTAGAGGACACTGGTCATACAAGCAAGTGAAGGGCATAGTCTGATATTCTTGGAGACACAGGTTAACTTCCGATGGCATCTCTCCTCCTAAAGCCATGTGATGTCGGACTCATAGTAGAAAAGCGGTCACTCGCCGGATTAGAGAATAAGAAATAGCTGATGCAGTCTACTAGAGTCGTTGGGCTAGTCCATCGAAGTTTGAGTCGAAGCTCGTTCTCAACACCTAGGTCATGAGCTTCAACAATTGGAGACGCGAGGAAATGGCCAAAGGTCATGAATGATCAAGACGATCGAAACAGTTTAGTATGCTGTAGAATCCACTTAGGATACCGCTCGCGAACTGCAAGATTCTACGCGATCAAGGATGCGATTGCATCGAAAAAGTCTTGGATCATGCAGCATCAAAGAACTAACTGCTGACGTTATCATTTCACTCATGGAGAGGGAAGTACTATTGAGCAATGTTGTGATAGTGATCTAGAAGTAGCGACAATGAACGCTCACAAAGAGCCATTCAGCTTCAATCCATGAAATAAGATAAGGTCCAAGTGAAGTATGGGCATTACCCAATTGATAAGCATCATCCGTGTTCAATATGCTGAACTCAAACCAGATCTTTTATAGGCCTACTGGACGATTTCTTACACTATGAAAAACCACTCTCATCTAACGCCGATACTCATTCTACTCCCGATGACCATTTTGGCCGGGACCTTAAGATACGCATTGATCAACGTTTTCGAGGCTGTATGGTGGGATGAGGCTGTCTACATGGGATTAGCGAGAAGCCTCTACGAGAGTTTTGCCTTCACTTTCCCTTTTGGACTGGAACGTTTTAGACCTATACTTCTTCCGATAATCTTATCCCCAACATATCATTTCAAGAGCCCAGAGCTTCTCGCGAGAGCAGAAGTCTTAGTTTTCTCAGCGATATCGATTCCAGCCATCTACTACTTAGGGAGAACGTTGTACAGCTGGAAGACGGGGTTATTGGCAAGCCTCTTCTTGGCCACGAACAGCCTTTTCATCCTCCACGGACAAAGAATCCTAGCTGAGTCCATGTACATCACCTTCTCCTCCCTCGCTACTGCACTGTTCTACAAGGGTATCGAGAATGATAAGAGCCTTCTAATGCCAGCAGCTTTCTTCACAGGCCTAGCAGCTCTAACCAAGAACTTCGGATTCTTCCTACCTTTGCTCTACCTGGCCTACACCATATTTGGAGGAAGGCTGAATCGGATAAAGCTCCGTACAGCGTCGTTCTGTATGCTAATCTTTCTAGCTACCCTGTCGCCGAACTTCTACTTTTCCTGGGTAAACTATGGAAATCCACTCGGAACTTTCATAGATCAACTTCAAAACGTTCCACCAGCTACTTCATACCCCTACTTCTACCTCCAGAGATTTGCAGTCGTGTTTAGCTGGAACTCATTCTTCATCCTGGCAGGGCTTATACTAGCCGTTAGGAAGAGGAGTTCGCAAGACATCTTCTTACTAGCCATCACGCTATTGCCTATGCTCCTACTGAACACAGTCTTCTACTTCCACATGGAAGAGCGTTACATTATCCCGTTTATGCCCGCTTTCTTAGTTGGAGGCGGCAGCGTCGCCGATAGACTTCGGAAGGTTGACAGAAAGATCTTAGTTGCCATCGCCCTCCTCGCCCTAGTATTCTCATCAGTCTCACTCAAAGAAGGATATGAGATGATCGTGAATGACTCTCAAACCAACGGAACCTTGAAGCAAGCATGCATATACCTAAAGGAGATCACGAGGGAAAGCGAGGTCGTTGCTTCACCATCATACCCCTTCGTCTACTACTACGCGGAGAGACCAACAGTCAAGCCGCCTGACGACAGAAGATTGCTATACAATGTTCTGGAGAGCCTTGAAGTAAGATACGTCTTGATCCACTATCCGGAACCAGACAATCCACCCTACCTAGCTGAGGAGATTCAGAATGGAAAGTTCATCAAGATCAAAGGCTTTCAAGACAGCTCAGGAGTGGAGCTCACAGCCATCTACCAATATATAGGCTGAACCTTCTATAGGCACCAAGCCGAGGAGAGGAAACTCTCAGCAAGCTGAATCGAACGGCGGTCCAGCTCACATCTCTCTGGCGATAGCGAGGCATGAAAAAGTAAAATGTTTGGTAGAACGGCTAAAGCACAGAGACCCAATACCAGTTTTCATTTGGAATATCACCTCCAGAAATTATTTACTAGGATAGGGTTGTGCACGATCCGAAGGCCTTAGGGCCCATAGAAGGAGTCCCTCCTGCCTCGTTGAACAGAAAATAAAAAAATTTTTGAGCTTTAGGGATCACGTTTCCGCACGTCCAATCTGGAGACATATACGCGTAGACGAAGAGACATATATATTGGCGACGATGCATAAGACACTGGGGAAATATCTTGAAAAATGCTATAAAAATTGAGGCAGTGCTCACGATACTGACAGTTCTTCTATTGAGCTCTGTAAGCATTCCACAAGCTAAAGCGCCAATACCAACGCCAACACAGACATGGGTTAAATCACCCAACAACCCAGTGTTATCTGAAGCCACCGGCTGGGAGAGTACTGTTTGGGGTCCTTCAGTCTTGATGACCCCTGACAAAACCTACCACATGTGGTACACCGGTACAAACGCTATAGGCTACGCTTCGAGCACCACCCCTGCAATCTCATGGGCGAGGGGCACACATAACCCAGTTCTTTCGCCAGGACCCGCCGCATGGGATGACCAGATGGTTCTACATCCATCCGTTGTTCGGGTCGGCCCAACATTGTGGGTGATGTGGTATACAGGTTATGATGGAGCCAATTATAGGATCGGGGGTGCGTATTCAAGCAAACCAGATGATGATTGGGTTAAGTGGCTTGACCCTGTGCTAGATAAAGGAGACGCAGGCGAATGGGATGACCTGGAGGTCTGGAGCTGCTCGGTGATTTGGGATGGTGGCGTTTGGAAGATGTGGTACTCAGGCTCCGATGGAACAAAGATCCAGATAGGCTACGCTGTCTCACCCGATGGCGGGCACTGGGCAAAATACGCTGGCAACCCTGTCTTCAAGCCCTCAGCCACAATCGGTGACTGGGACGACCTCTGGGTTATGCACCCCTCGGTCTGGAAGGAGGGAGATGTCTACTGGATGTGGTACACAGGCGCCAGAGGAATTGGATCATGGAGGATAGGATGCGCCTACTCATATAACGGCGTAACATGGTTTAGGTGCAGTGGAAACCCTGTTCTAGACGTTGGACCAGCAGCTTGGGATGGCCAATGGGTGATAGCGGCCACAGTCATACCATGGCATAAAATTCCCGGGGCGTTCATTATGCTCTACTCAGGTAACGACTACAGCAAATACCGGATTGGCTGCGCCGCGTCCGCTGCTATGCTGGCTCATATACCAGCCTTCACAGAGTCAGGGATTGATGAAACGTACTTCATAAACGCCGACCCCCTTAAGCCCAGTATGTTGCTCCCTGTGTCAACATACGACTCAGTGGCCTCAGGCATAATATATGGGCAATGTAAGTACTCGCAGTGGCAGGGGTTCGACACAAACCCGACTTGGATAGACCAGACTCCAGGCGCCAATCTGGGCAAGCCACTCCTAACGGATACGAGAATCGTGCTCTTCGGCAGCGGCTGGACAGCGGAACGTCCATACGGACCGAACAATGTGGTCGGATACTACAGCAGGGCTCTTGCGCCTATAAAGGACATCTACCCATCCGATCCGACTGGCATAGCGGATAGCTATGCGCTACAAAAACAGGATGGCACGACGGTAGCGAGCAGGGCTTCCAGCTGGTTCGATGGACACCACGACCTCATCGCCATAATGGCCTTCCCTGATGCGAATGGAAACTTCGTGTTGATCATCTACGGCTACACCTACGTCGGGACATGGGCTGGAGGCGTATGGTTCTGTAAATATATGCTATACCACCTGCAAGACTATTGGGGCTACACCTATCTAGTCGTGGAGTGGAGCGAACCACCCGCAGGCGACGGCATACCACAAGTGGGAGAGATGACGGAGATAGCCGCAGGCGAATAAACGTGAGCGAGCGAGATTCAAGGCTGAAGACCTAACTCCTCCTTTTTTTGCCCGTGAGATTCGGGTGAATGAATGCTCTCACTTGACTCCATTGAAACTCTCTATCTATTGAACTCAAACAGTTAATAGTCCTATTTCGCTCAGAATACTCCAAAAAACTCTATCGTCGAAGTTTTCTAGAAGCAGTCTCGCCTACTTGCCAAAGATGCGAAAGAAACTCAGATGTTCAGCCCCTAGGAATGCTAGCTAGCTTCTAGGCTTTCCAGCGAACCCTCAAATCAAAAACGCTCCTCACTTTCTCCACTTCCTCATAAGATCCTTGATGATCCTCGACCCTTCATGTAACCAGCTCTCATGTACGCGTTCACCCTCATATCGCCGCCTAAACTCCTCAAGCTCCCTCCTTCTATCGATCAGCCTATCATACCTAGACAGCTCAGGGAACTTCCAGCACATATACTCGATATTCTTCAGCGCGGAAACCGACCTCTCATACCGCTCTCGAGGACCCACTTCATGCAAGACGTGAAAAGCCTTCACATCTTCACAGTAGATGATGTCCATGCCGTTCAAGACGATTCTATAGCCGATCTCATTATCCTCACCGCCCCAGCCCTCGAAGAATGGATCCCAACCATTCAACCTCATGACATCCGAACGCCTGAAAGAACACTCACCTGAGAGAAATGCCCACCAGTTCTTCGACCTGTGAACAGAGCCTCGCCGAGACCAAACGATACCGGAATCCTGAATGAACGGCTGAGAAGCTTCTCTCAACTCCTCCGACGTGAATCTACTCCTTCTGAGAAAACGTCTGTCCAACGTGAGATTCCAGACCTGACATGATATAGCAACCCGCTCCTCAGCCCTATGCCATGAGACATGTCCCTCAATCGAATCAACAGGAAGTATCATATCTTGATCCAGGAAAACTATGATCTCACCCGTCGACCTCGCTAACCCAATGTTCCTAGCTAAAGCTCTCTGCGGAACCTTCGCTCTAGAATCATTGCGCAAGTAAAGGGCTGAAGCCTTACGGCAAATCCTCTCTATTTCACCCTTGTTTCTAGACTTATCGTCTACAACGATCAACTCCAAACTCCTATACGTCTGCTCCTTCATAGAAGCCAATGCAACCTCGAGAACATCAGCCCGCTCGTGGACTGGAATGATGATCGAAACCAATGGCTCATCAGATAGTCTTGAAACGCTATTAAGCAGCGACCATCCCAACCGCTCCAGCCAGTAAAGATAAGCCCTCTCACAATTTGAGTTTTTTGAACCACGAATATTCGAAGAGCCTGATCTTCAGCAACTCGCAATCCAAGGACTCGTCCCTATCTTATTCTTTTATATCCGGTGTGCTCTATTTGCTCCCATGCCAACCACCAATGACCAAACTCCAGCGGAGAGAGAGCAGATGGGCTTCATCGTCCTCTGCTTCGACGACGGATACGCTGAAACATACACCGTAGCCTACCCCATCCTGAAGAGCAGAGGCTTCACCGGCGTCGTGGCGGTGATCACAAGTTATGTAGGGGGCGTGTGGCGTGACTGGGAAGTCGGGAAGGAGCCTCATGACTACAAGTTAGCGTCACTCAGCCAACTCAAGGAGATGCGAGCCGACAGGTGGGAGATCGCTCCCCACTCAACAACACATAGCCCCCATGAATGGATACTCAACTACCAAGGCAGCCCAGAAAACTTCGAGATGATCCTCAAAGAATCTCAAGACTGGATTAGACGCAACAACCTAGGCGAAGCTCGAACATTCATCTATCCATTTGGAGCGACACCGCAAAGCGCAGTGGAAATCGCAAAGAAGTACTACTGGCTCAGCAGGAGCCTCGAAACAAACTCTCCAGTCTACTACGATCTACCGATGAATGAGGACCAGAGGCATAGGCTATGGGCTTATCAAGTCGAGCACAGCAGATTCGAAGGGCAGCTGAAAGAGATCAGAGAATGGGTAAGATATGCAAAGAAGAATGAATCGATAATCACATTCACATTCCATAGGATAACAGAGAAGCCGAGAGATATAGACTCAACCCCAGACGAACTCGAAGAAATCCTCAAGATCATCCAAGACGAAAACGCGACCGCCACAACGTACGAAGATACAATAGCTCAAGTATGGGGAAGCCGAACCGAGCGAATGCATACTTCGTAACATGAAATATCATCTGGCTTCTGGAAATACACTTCAACTCTTGAACTGTTAACTTGAATAGAACCGAGCTCCAAGCAAACCTCAGATCTGGTTGATGATGCTCTTAATGCGAACGGCATCTGAATAGATGTTGCTAAGCCAGTGCACAGGCCCCTTTGGACGTGAAACAGTAAAACTACTGGAATATAGAGACTTTAAAAAAACTGTCAGTTCTAATCTCGGCAGCCTAGTCCAATCATCTAGGAACCATCAAGCCATTTCATGAGATCGAATGGAAACAGCTTTATCCACGATACACGGTTTAACCGAACTTTCATAAAAAAGAGGAGGTTTATCAGGTCTTCAGGCTTCATTTTCTCGCTTTAGCCTATTAGCCTGAGGCGACCTGAATCAGCTCCGCTACTTGAGGTATGCCGTCCCCGTTAGTATCAGCCCACTCTAGTACGAGGTAGCTGTATGGGTAGCTTGCTAAGTCAGGGGCGATGACTCTACAATAGTATATGGCGCCTGCCCATGTGCCTACCCAAGTGTATCCGTAGACAGACATAACATAATTGTTCTGAGAGTCCATGAAAGCCATTACGACGATCAAGTCGTGGTGTCCATCGAACCAGCTGAAAGCCCTGCTCGCCACCGGCGTGCCATCCTGCTTCTGCAACGCATACTCGCCGGGGTAGACATCCTTTATAGGAGCCTCCTTAGAACGGTAACTATAGTAGCCTACCACGTAGTTAGGCCCGTTAGGATAACCGCTTCCACATGTAACCACAGAGGCATCTGTGAACCTAGGCTTACCAAGGTCGTCTACACCTCCGCCTACGCCGCTTGTCTCCACTAGGCTGGGGTCGTCGTCGAAGCAATTCAACTGGTCGTTCAAGCAGAGGCTGTAGATCACACCCAGCCCAACACTGTCGTAAGCCGCGCCTGTAGACGTAGGCGCACTCATACGAGCTAGATTCCCATGCGTAAAACGCACCTGGCCAGCAGCAGCATTCAATATACGATCGCCGGAATACTCGATATCGGGTACAGGTGCTCCAAGGCTCCTCTTCTCTATCCTCCACTCAAGATTGCCTGGTTCTGTGTCGTAGCCGACTATGTATACGCCTGAACCGTCAACAGCAACACCATTAGCAGCATCGGTCCCGCCGCTTACGTCTTCTTGTATAACCCCACCAGTCCCAAAGGATGAGATGAGTGAGCCGGTTGTGAGGCTCCTCTTCTCTATCCTCCACTCAGCAGTGCCTGGAGATGTGTCGTAGCCGACTATGTATACGCCTGAACCGTCAACAGCAACACCCACAGCAACATCAAAAAAGTTGCTCGGATTGCTTGTTCGAGCCCATATCAGTGAGCCAGTTGTGCTCATCTTCTCTATCCTCCACTCACCACTGCCTGAAGCGTCGTAGCCGACTATGTATAAGCTTGAACCGTCAACAGCAACATCAGAAGCATAATCGTTTCCGCTAGTCGGATTGCTTGTTCGGCTCCATATGAGTCGGCCGTTTGTGAGATACCTCTTCTCTATCCTCCACTCATAATCGCCTGTATAGCTGTCGAGGCCGACTATATATACGCCTGAACCGTCAACAGCAACACCATAAGCGCAATCCCATCCGCTGCTTGGGTTGCCTGTTCGAGCCCATGTGAGTGAGCCGGTTGCGAGGTCCCTTTTCTCTACCCTCCACTCCTGTTCGCCTGGAGATTGGTCGGAGCCGACTATGTATACGCCTGAACCGTCAACAGCAACACCCACAGCAACATCGGTCCCGCCGCTTACGTCTTCTTGTATAACCCCACCAGTCCCAAAGGATGAGATGAGTGAGCCGGTTGTGAGGCTCCTCTTCTCTATCCTCCACTCAGCAGTGCCTGGAGATTGGTCGGAGCCGACTATGTATACGCCTGAACCGTCAACAGCAACATCAGAAGCATAATCGTTTCCGCTAGTCGGATTGCTTGTTCGAGCCCATATCAGTGAGCCGGTTGTGAGGGTCCTCTTCTCCATCCTCCACTGAATATTGCCTGGAGATGTGTCCCAGCCGACTATATACATATATGAACCGTCAACAGCAACCTTAGAGGCACGATCGTCAACGCCGCTTGGGTTTTCTTGTATAACCCCACCAGTCCCAAAGGATGAGATGAGTGAGCCATCAGCTTTTGCCTGCCGCGCCGATATGGAGGAGCCTGTAAGAATAATCAACACTATCAATGATAGTGGTAGGACGATACCCTTTATAGCAGCTATGAGTCTCACTGATTTCTTAGCATCGCCATCTACGCGTCTCTCTAAAAAACTCATATTCCATTTACCTCCTGAATGTCTATAGATCTGGTGGTATTGATAAGATTTGCGAACGATCCGCTAGCTTGATAGTCTATCGTTGATCCTCCTTTCAAGCGTCATTATATGAACCCCCATTCAGGCGTTCCACCTGCTTGTCGCTTCGCTACAAGGTAACCTCAAGACTTGAGAAAGAATGCAATATCGTTTAACCTCCATTGCAAAACTATTGTAGCGGTATAGTATAATAGACATTGACTCCATCCATAGGGTAGAAATCTTCTAGGGACCTCTACATCATCATTATAGCCAACGTCTCCGTACTTGAGTCATTGCGATTGAGGAGTAGGAGGACTATGACGGAGCCTCCCGTATCTGTCATCATCACTAACTGGAATGGCAAACATTTCCTCGAAAAATGTTTATCATCTCTGACGAATCAAACCTTATCAGACTATGAGCTCATCTTAGTAGACAATTCCTCCACTGACGGAAGCGTAGCATATACTACCAAACGATTCAAAGACGCGATCAACCTAGGCCCATACTACATGAACGACTTCCTACCAGAGTTCTGGGATTTCAAATCAAGCATGTTTGTTAAGCATGAATGCTGGGCCTTAAATGCTTGGCCATATACTGGTGCGGTGATATCTGTGTACAAGGACTTGGACGGTACGGTGCATCTAGCCATATGGGGTAAGACAGGAATGGACACGTACTACGCGGCTATGTGGTTCTGGTCAGGCGGATACACTGAGCAATGGAATGACCTCGACGGCGACGATGTCGTTGATCTAGGGGAGATCTCTTACGAGGGAGACGCCCCTGGCATAATATACCTCCAAGATATGAACCCAGGCGTAACAGCGATAAACCTCTGGGTAATGCCGCCGCACTACTACATACTCGGTCGTAACATCGACACAGGCAACAAACCATACGTCTGCATATTCGAGAAGCTCGGCACCATAAGCGAGAAGCATCCACACCAATGCGTACGCCCAGCGTTCGAAGGGTTCTTCGTAGAAGGTCGTGGACCAACACAAACGGATAGACCAACGATACTACAGTTGCCTCCTGAGTTAGCCACCGTAGTAAACAAGTATGGAGACTAGGATGAGCGTGGTGTGGAAGAATCCACACCTAGAAACTCCCCTTTTTCTTTCTAAGAAATCTCAACAGCGTTTTCACGTTTGTAAGATCAAGTTGATTCAATCTCCCTCGGCCGTATAAGCGGCTTACAAGTTAAGAAGCGAAGCGTCATCTACTGCTTAATCAGACCTAGACGTTAGACTCCTCTATTCTCTCTTCCCGTTCAATTCTCCGATAATCCTCGGCAGGTTGTAACGTAGGAACTTTAAGGCTGTCTCAGTTCCGTTCCACAAGGCCGTGGAAGAATAGCGTCCACCAATCTGAAAGCTGGGTTAAGATCGAAGAGTGGATGCAGTAGACCATCGATCAAAGGGTTGAGGTCACCCTTAGTGTAGATGCTTGGCCTATTCTTACTAGGCATACTCGAGAGAACCCAATCCTTCCTCATCTCCCCTATTTCCCAAAAAACAAAGACGTCGAGTTTTCCGGAAGCAATAATAGATTGTTTAAGCAATCCATTATTTGTTTCTCGTTAGGACCATAGCGGATATCGGAGACTCGTATGTTATCTCCTGATTAGCAACCGCTAAAAGACCGATCCCATATCTGAGGAGATATAGCGAAAGCAGAGAATCTCCTCAACGACCGGCATTGAAGACACTGCGCTGTCATCTAGAAACCTCACAGGAAGCAACCAACCAGGCAGGACCACGAGGCCTGCCCTGAAATACATTATAGATAGCTATACCTTTCGGCTCCAAAACGCATTCATCCTGAGACAAACAGGCCCTAATGAAATCGCTGAGGACGCGACACATAGTCGTACCGCGGGACCGACATAACCGCTTAAACCGCTCACGCTCATCCGCCGACGTATGCAATCTAAAACTCGTCTGCAACCTTGTAGTCTTTCTAGCTAGATTCCCACTAGAAACAGCTATATTCGATGCTTCAACAGGCTTAAGGAAGATCGTTCCATTGGTGTCAACGTCCTCAATCGCGTATTTGGATGCCATATTGCGTAGTCTCTTGCGGTCTTCAGCGCTTAATCCAACATTATTCTATGTCTATGAATATTTCAGGAGCAAAGGCTTCGAAGATATGGATTATATTCATACTTCGTCTCTGTTACGCGACTACCTCTCTCTTGGCAAGAGCTTGA
>Ga0209725_1000182_pt1 | contig 38324 bp, 31 predicted proteins | sample I18A1metaG_FD_184145 | JGI IMG/M metagenome (GOLD analysis project Ga0209725, IMG submission 184145) | Lake sediment bacterial and archeal communities from Gulf of Boni, Indonesia to study Microbial Dark Matter (Phase II) - ​I18A1 metaG... | ecosystem: Environmental > Aquatic > Freshwater > Lake...
GGTTAGACCCAGCACTGGCGATGCGCTTCAGTCATGTCGTCTTCACAGCGGGACCGAAGATGGCTCTGACGAATCTGTGATAGAGGTTCTATCACATCATACCCATTCCGGGAAGCATACCTCCCCCTTCGGTCCCGCACCAAGTTCCTTCATTCGAATAGTTTCAGCAACAGTTTTTGCGGCTTGGTCCTCTCTACTGTGCGGTATGTTCTGCTGTCGCCGTTAGGTTAGTCTTGTCACCCTAATCTCGATCGTCGACACGTTTCGTACTTGTCCTTCTTGGCCAATCTGCTCGGTTCCGATGATGATGTTCTTCACGTTGAGCTTGCCTTCGAAGAATCGTCTTCTGCACACTTCGACGACATCAACGGCTGCCGATATGGCTCGCCCTCTCGCTTTGATTGAAACCTCATTGCTGCCACTAGTGAATTGCATCACGATCGCCGTGACATACGCCATGATGGGCTTCTGTCCAATGAAAATCGTGTTAGAGGGGATTCCACTCTGCCTAGTAGGTGGGGCTGGCTCAACTTTCTGTTGTTCTGTCATGTTCTGCTCACCACTTTCTGCTTCTGTTACACATTGGATGGGACGGGCGGTCCCAATCCGCTGTATACGTTCATGAATAGCGTTGCCTTCCACTTAAGTGTCCTACGTTTGGTTCACCTGCTACTCACACACCTCTCCGCGAATCCTCGACCCTCTTGGACTCGTCTACTTTCCGGCGCGATGAGTTCACGCGAGAAGGAGTCTGCGAATTGCCCGTCGAACAGGAGTTGGCGCGCTTTCTGTCCCCCTTCGTGTTCGGCGGAGTTCTCCGGCAGTCTCGCCCTCAGAACGCTAGCCGTCTCCTCTGCATGGACGACGTGGCAATGCAGGCATTGAAGACTACGGTGACCGAACTGCGGGTGGAAGCGCATATGGATGTGGCCGCGGATCTTGGCATCTAGAGACCGTGGTGTGTGAACGCTACGTTGTGAATTGGGCGGCCGCGTTCTCAGAGGGCGCCTTTACTGTATTGATTGCATCTGATGACTTCGAGTTTACTGCTTCTGCCGACGCTCACCTGCAGTTCCCCTCTAAACGTTCTCACTCGTCCATTCTCAATTTGAACTGTGTCACCAATCGAGACCCTATCTATCTGGGCATTCCACAAGGGCAACCTCATAGACCCGGTGCCATCAGAGATTGTCGCGATCGACAAGGCGAGGGGATCGCCGAACCTCGAGAAGACGTTTCTTGGATTCGATTTCCCAATGACCCTGGCTACTACATTGACCCATCTAACTCTAGCATCTATGTCCTTGATTTGCAGGTCCATCGTTTCCAACGTCTCCATCTTGCCAGCTGGAGTGAATTCGATGAATGGGAAACTTGCGGGGTCAACTTCTGGAAGATACTTGAGCAGCTTCTGGCTAAGGTGTAGCTGCGCGATCACCTTTTGATCTTGCGCTACAAGAAAGACGCAATTGTCCTTTGTCTTCTGGCGGAGTTGGATCGATATGCCATTGTGCGACGATTTTTCATGAGTCCACGCGTTTGGAAAACACATAAGGAATTTGTGCGTGTCGAGTCCGTACTTGTTTGAGATCCTGATCAAATACCAGAGACGAGTCATTTCGGCCATGGATTGGCGTTGGCCGCGGGGTCTCCCCCGCCCATGGTGCAACGCGTCTCTTGGCAGGCCTTTCAACAAGATCGTTAGATATTGGGTGGTCCTGCTCTTTAAGGCCTCTACACACACGCGTCGATGCTCCGAACTGAGACGAAGATGGCTTGAACTTCACGGGTCTAGGCATCGAACGTTACGCGCGACATGTGAGACCACCTCCTTTGTGCGAAGCCAACGGCAACGCCCGTACACTTCTGCGTCTCAAGGTGTCTATGCAAAGAACGTGGCTCCATGAGGTCGTAATCTCCGAAGCGTCATACGGCGTTCGTCGAGTTTCAGTCCACTTGTCCTTTTCCTCATGTCCGCTAGGACAGGTGGTCTGCCGGATCCATGGCCGAAGGATGTGCTCGTTACGGTGCGAACCCTGTTTGCTCTTTGGAGAGATCTCGGACTTCGAATTCCTTTGAGCGAGGGGAATTCTGCGGACGGCTTTTCTCCGACCATGAGGGGTTTGAGCTTGCTGGAGAGCATCGTTTGCCATTTGAGCGATCTTCACCCTAGCTGCCAGATCTGGGAGCAAGACCGAAAATCAGAAATCCTGACGCAGACTCACTATTCTCAGTTGCTTTCTAGGATTCAATGCTTGCCTGCTAGAAGTCCAGGGCTGACTCGGAATCCAAGAGCGCCAGAGAGGGGCGCCATGACAAGAATACCCAATTGACACGGTGGTATGAAGATGAGTGCTGGTGGAGTTGCAAGTCATCGAAGAGAAAGGGCCTGCGCACTTTCGCTAATGTCGACAGCGATCCTACTCTCAACGATGAGCGGCGTGCTTGTCCCGACACCTCCTGCGTGGGCCTCGGGACCAGTCTATGATAAGATCGCCTTCAGCCGGCAGCAAAGCGGCCAAGACTGGGATATCTGGATTATGAATGTCGACGGGACCAGCCAAGCCAAGCTTGTGGATAATACATATGGTGACCGTGACCCTCATTTTCGCTACGACGGAACGAAGATCGTGTTTGGACGATTCATTCCCGGAACGCCTCCGACCGCGGATATCTACGCGATTAACGCTGACGGTACTGGCGAGACAAATTTGACCGGAGCTCTCGCAAAGGATACAGCGCAGCCGAAATTCTCGTGGGGTGGTGCAAAGATTGTTTTCGCGGTCAGTGAGGGCGCAGGCCCGGGGTCGTTTAACGACGACATCTATACAATGAATGCCGATGGTTCAGGCACCGCGGGCGCAGTTACGGGAGGCGCTGACGATGTCTGGCCTAGTTTCTCGCCCGACGGCAAATACATCGTTTTCCAAAGGTATGTCACCTCGCGTACAGATCCCGACCCGAAGTCCAAGATTTGCAGATATTCAGTAGCCACGGGCGCGACCACAGACTTGACAGATGGAAGCGACCTTGATGAAATGCCCGTTTACTCCCCGGACGGGAGATATGTGATTTTCAAGCGAGGCTTCACGAACACGGAGATCTACCGCGTGGATCTGACCAATATGCAACTAACAAACTTGACTGGAACATTGGAGAGCGGAGAAGATGCACCCATGTATTCCTATGAGGGAAACGAGATTGCATATTTTTCGATAACGGCAGGCATTAACTCAGCTGAGATCTGGATAATGAGTGTTGACGGAACCGACAGGAGTCAATTGACAAGCAATAGTGTGGCAGATTTCAACCCGACCTTCTCGCCGGCCCACCCGCAGGTGTGGCAACCGACCCGGAGACTGACAAACAACGTGGGCACCTCCTGGTATCCTTCCCTCGCCGTGAGCGGAACCAACCTGTACTTGGCATGGAGAGACAGCACATTCGGGGGCAACGATGAGATACTCTTCAGGCGTAGTACAGACGGAGGCGCGACATGGGGAGCTGCGCAGCGTCTCACAAGTAACGCAGGCGTCTCTTGCTCACCTTCCGTTGCTGCCACTAGCACCAACGTCTACGTAGCTTGGCAAGACGACACCTATGGGGGCAACCAAGAGATACTCTTTAGGCGAAGCACCAACAACGGAACAACATGGGACCCGATTCGGCGGCTAACAAACAACGCAGGCTTCTCTCAGCGCCCTTCAGTCGCCACGAGCGAAAGCAACGTCTACGTGGTCTGGTCGGACAACACACCCGGCGGCTATGAGGTGTTCTTTAGGGCAAGCGGAGACGGCGGCGCAAGTTGGGGGGCAATTCAACGGCTGACAAACAACGCGGGCTCGTCTGCATCCCCTTCTATCACCACAAGTGGAAGTACTGTCTACGTAGCGTGGCAGGACGACACGTTTGACGGGAATGACGAGATACTCTTCAGGCGCAGCACCAATAGTGGCGCAACGTGGAAGCCGACTCAACGGCTAACGAGCAACGCAGGTGCGTCTATGGATCCTTCCTTGGCCGCAAGCGGCAGTAGCGTGTATGTAGCTTGGTCAGACGATACATTCGGTGGCAACTGGGAGATACTGTTCAAGCGTAGCACCGATAATGGTACGACATGGAGCTCTCTCAAGCGTCTGACAAGCAACACAGGTTCGTCTCAGTTCGCCTCTGTTGCTGCAAGCGACAGCAACGTCTACGTATGTTGGGCGGACACGACATACGGCGGTTGGGAGATACTCTTCAGACGCAGCATGGACCGCGCTGGAACATGGCAAAGAACACAGCGCCTAACAAACAACCCCGGCGTATCAGAGTACCCGTCACTCGCTGCGACCGGAAGCAGCGCCTACGTCGCCTGGGATGACGACACCTACAGTGAAAACAAGGAGATCCTCTTCAAGAGAAGCACGGTCTAGAGAAGTTCGTGCTGGGGCCAAGCTCCAGTAGGATTGCCCCCTGAACCATTCGACGAATGACGTGTCAGGCGTCCTAGTCACGCACATGGCCAGCGGAGTCGCTGAGCGGGTCTACTGGGGGGCAGTCGCACACGCAAAGGTCGGGGTCACCCAAGGGTTTCGTATCGTGGGGCCATCACTCGTAGGATTGCTGGAATCGAGCAAGAAAACACAAGTGCGACCACGAAGACCACGCTCAGCAGTCGCATTGTCTCACCTAACGTTCTCCTCCTAGGCCCGACGAGTTCCGGCGCAACGCGTATCTCATCGACTACAAGTGCTTTCCTTGCGGATGAGACGAGTTCTCACCAGCATGGCTTCTGCCACGCATCCAAGTCGAGGTGTTTCTTCATCGAATTGAAGCTCATGCTGTTCGCTTTAGGGCAGAACCGAGCTACCCTGAGGTTGTACTCGACGTGGAAGACCGCTTTGCCAGCCTCAATGAACGACATCAGTTTCTTGCATTCCTTGTACTCGAAGCATTGCTCGTTGATCGCCCAGTCGAAATAGGGCAATAAATCCAAGACCTGATCCAGATCGTTCTTCAGTCCGATCGATAGACCACGCTTGTGGGCCTCTTCGGCCAAGAACCTGTTGTACGCGATTTGATCGTCGTATGTCAGCGGAAATCCTGAGTTGTTGGTGTACGCGTCAATGTTGTCTGGCTCCACTCCGTCGAATCCCTTCTGCTTGCACAGATCCAAGCGTGCGGTCATGATTGGACCGAGAATATCGAGACGGCGAATGTCTAACCATCTCTCTCCGGGCCAATTTGCCAGACGCCTTCCCAGCACCTCTTTTGGGAACAAATTAGCGTCAGGTCGCCAATTCTCCCAACTTCCAGCACTAATGTAACACACGACCCTGCGGCCTTTCGCATGAAGCGACGCCACAACGTCAGCATTATTTTCGAAGAGGTCAATGTCGTACATCTCTACGTCGTATGATCGATCCAAGGTTCCGGTGAGTTGCCACTGCCAAGTGGTTCTCGCCGACGGGATCCAAATCTCCCCGAAGTCGGATGCTGCACTGCGTGAGATTGCACCAGAGCCGGGAATCGTCAACACAACCATCATGAGGAGACCGGCAATTGCAACGAATTTCATCTTGTGCGATTCTCCGCCCTATTGACGCCATGTTCAAGACAAGACAACATATGCTTACGTTGCTGTCGTGATTAGCTTCATTCTATATGGCCCCGTGTGAGACTTGAGATTTCCTGTAGCCCGACGTCTAGGAGAGCATTCACATGTCGTGCGCGTCCGACTACGCTCGGATCCCATCTCTGATTCCTATGAGCGTCCACCCTCTAACCAAAACAGACCTCTGGCTCTTAGCGTACTGAACCACGAACCAGCGCCGGCATAATTCTCTACTCTCACAGGTTTCACGGTCTGACCGTTTTGCGAGCTGGCCTAAATTCTCGTGGATAGTCTTATATGGAGACTTGGTCGCATGCTTCCATGCCATCGATTGATGGCTAGTGAAAATGAATTGGGTGAAGAGAAGAAAATCACACGGAGAAACTACCTCAAGTATGCGGCCGGTGCAGTCGTTGCCGCAGCAGCAGCAGGTGCCGGAATCTACTACTACTCTACTACAGCCCCAGGACCGCCTACGCCGACCACAACGACGACCGTAGCTCCACCAACTACTACGCCGACTGGAATAGTCGTGACCGGAGCGACCTCCGCTGAAAGGGCATTGAACGTTGCAAAGCAGTATATGCAACTGAACAACGTTCCAGCGGGATACAAGATCGTGGCAGCCATACCGCCACCCGCCAAAGGACAGTGGGACCCGAAGTATTACAAGGAGTTTCTAGATGGGACCGGATTGGTCGTTGAGACTGTTGAAATGCCCTTTGAACAGATCAGATCTAAGCTGACGGCTGAGGCGACAGCCAAGTCAGGTGCGGTGGATCTGTTTCAGATCATCCCTGCCAATTGGATAGCGGATTTCGCTGAGATGGGTCTTGCGCAGAACCTCGACAACTATGTGCAGAAGTACGACCCTGAATTTGACCATGGACCAAACAGGATCATTCCATCCAAGATGGAGAACGAGAACAAGTACCTTGGTCACTGGTATGCCTCGACGCTAGACTACGATGTCTGGTTCCTACAGTACAGATCTGACATAATGGAAGATCCAAAGGAAAAAGACGCCTTCAAGTCTCAATATGGACGTGAACTGAAACCGCCGGAGACTTGGAAGGAAGTAGCAGACATATGCGAGTTCTTCTATCGACCCGAAGAAGGTCGATGGGGCTGGTGGAGTCTAAAGAACCCTGTATGGGAGTTGATAGAATACAAGATGAGGTTGGCCTCACGAGGCGTCCATTATTTCGACGACGACATGCATCCTTTGATAAACTCTGACCCAGCAATAGAAGCGTTGCAGGACGAGGTCGACATACAGAAGTTCCAGCCTCCCGAGAGCTACACAGGCTTCTGGGACCAGATGTACGACTTCGTCTGGAAAGGCAAGGTTGTCATGACATGCGCTTGGACGTCCATGAAACATTTCGCGTATGCCCAGGGCGTGGGAGACCTATTGAAGGGCGCCCTAAGTCCGGGGTATCCTACGAAGGACGGTAGGATAAGGCATGGCGGCATGCTCGCATTGGACAATACGCTCTTCGTGAACGCCCACTCAAAGCATCCGGAGCTTGCCTATCTATTCATGCAGTACTACCTTGATGCCGACGTAAGTGCAAATTGGCTCCCTGATCCAGGTGGATGGTATGAACCTTTCCGGATGAGCCACTTCGACAGCACCAGATATCCTGAACTCCAAAAGATGTGGGGCGCAGATTTCTTTTCAATCATGCTCGACAATGCTGCCAACTGGTTTGTACCTGACCTCACCATGGAAGGCGCAACCAGATACGATGACGCCTTGGACAGACAAGTCAACGCGGTACTCAAGGGGGGCGCAGATCCCAAGAAAGCTATGGATTCAGTCGCGGCGGAATGGGAGATAATCACGGACGAGATAGGCAGAGACAAGCAGAAGGAAGTCTGGGCGCTTATCAAGGACTTGCAATACGGAGCAAAGCTCAAGGAACTGATGGATCCTAACCTGTGACACATCCTTGGGACAGAGCAAGGAAAGATCCTTTCTGGAGAAGCTTTCTAGGATCGTGAATACAAAAACCGGCATAGTGGTAGTTCTTGTAGGTCCCATACAATTCCTCCTTTTTTTGATACTTCTAACTCCTTTCTTGATTGAGATCTTTCTTAGCCTATCCAACTGGAATCCCGCCAAGGGAGACTGGTGGACAGCCAGTTTCGACTTCGGCATGGGCTTCCTCCGGATAATGCAGGACACAAGGTTCCTTCTGGCGATGGGCAGAACGGCCATGTTCGTTCTGTTCGCCGTTGCGGCCGAATTTCTGATAGGCTTGTATTTGGCCAATCTAGTGTCGAAGAGTTTTCGCGGTAGGAAGGCTGTGTTCTCCATTTTTCTGCTACCAATGTTTGTCATGCCTTTGATAGTCGGCTACACGTTCTGGATGATCTTTCAACCTTCGGGACCGATAGACCACCTACTCACGCTCGCGACCGGAATAGACTTCATGAGTACTCGATGGTTGTCAGACGGAACCTTGGCTTGGATAGCGTTGATTGCTACCGACATCTGGCATTGGACTCCGTTCATGTTCCTAATACTATATTCTGGTTTGATCTCGCTGCCCGAAAACCCGATCAGCGCTGCAAAGGTTCTTGGTGCATCAGATTGGCAAGTGTTCAAGGATGTGAAAATCCCTATGCTTAGGAATATCATCATAATCGCCGTAGTAATCAGGGCGATGGAGGCGATGAAACTCTTCGACGAGCTCTATCTGATGACAGGGGGAGGACCAGGCTTCGATACAGAGACCATTTCGATGTTCACGTTTACTACCGCGATAATGAATGCTAGGATAGGATATGCCTCCACAGCCGCCATCGTGGTATTGTTGGTTAGTCTGCTGCTCATAATCACTGCTGTGAGACCGGTTCTGTTGGTGAGGGAGAAATAGGGATGGCTAGGAGCGAACCGGAGACGGCAGAGAGAGCAGAGGTACTAGAAGAGAAACTCGCGAAGCATGGGTATGTCGCGTTGGCGTTGGGGGTGATATGCACTCTCTTTCCGCTATTCTGGTTATTCATGACCTCGCTGAAGCCTCAGGGTGAATGGGTCACTCGTCCCCCAACATGGATACCAACATCGCCGGAATTCATGAATTATTGGATCTTGTTCACAGGGGGCAACTATTCACCACAGGGAGCTGCCGGGCAAAGCTCGATGATCTTGACCTTCACCTCAATAGTCCCCGCATTGATCGATAGTGCGATATGCACAGCCGGGGGGACTACACTTTCGATCGTTGTTGGTCTACTGGCAGCTTTTGGAATAGCTAGGCACAAGATTGGAGGTAACTTTCTTCCGCTCTTCGTGCTTTCTGCCAGAATGATTCCGCCTGTTTGCGCGCTGATTCCGATAGTAATCCTGTATTCCACCTTGCACCTAGTTGACACATACCTCGGTCTCGTTGTGGTGTATGCTGTGTTCACGTTGCCCTATTCTGTCTGGATGATCAGAAGCTTCATCGATGAGATTCCCCCGCAGCTTGAAGAATCGGCGATGGTAGACGGGTTATCTCCTCTCGGAGCTCACTTCAAAGTGACACTCCCTCTGATAAGGGGAGGAGTAATGGCTACAGCGCTATTCATTTCGGTGCTGAACTGGAGCGAGTTCCTGCTCGCCCTAACCCTTACTCATGAAAACATCATAACAGTTCCCGTGAAACTTACCTACTTCGTAGCTTCCATTGCGGTACTCTACGGTCCCCAGTCAGCATTGGGCATCATCGCTGTCGTCCCACTGATCGTGTTTGGATACACTATCCAGAGATATCTAGCTAGAGGATTGACCTTCGGCGCCGTGAAGAGATAGCTTCGCAACAGAGATCTAGACTATGACTGAAATTGCACTAGAAAAGCTACGGAAAGAGTACGGCAGGCTGATCGCCGTAAACGACCTTAGCCTCAAGATTGAAGACAAGACCCTCGTCTCACTCTTGGGCCCGTCTGGTTGCGGAAAGACAACAACGCTAAAAATGATCGCGGGGCTCCTGAGGCCGACTAGCGGAAGAATATGCTTCGATGGGAATGATATTACGGCACTAAGCCCAAAGGAGAGGCGAGTCGGACTAGTCTTTCAAGATTATGCGATCTTTACCCATATGACCGCGTACGACAACATAGCCTACGGCTTGAGAATAAGAAGGCTAAGCGGCACTGAACTCGATAGAGAGGTGAGGGACATCGCGAAACTCCTCCGCATTTCAGACATACTTGACAAGATGCCTCTCCGAATGACGCAGAGGGAACTTCAGACAGTCGCTCTGGCTAGAACGCTTGTAACAAAACCTTCGATTTTGCTCCTGGATGAGCCATTGAGCAACTTGGACGCTGCCTTCAGGGTGAAGATGAGAGCTGAGCTAAGAAGGTTGCAGATGGAGATAAGGCAAACTGTGGTATACGTGACACACGACCAAATTGAAGCCATGGCGATGTCTGACAAGGTCGCCGTCATGAACAAAGGCCTCTTGCAGCAGTGTGGCACACCAGATGAAATCTACAAGAAGCCGGAGAACAGGTTTGTCGCGGGCTTCATAGGCACGCCGCCGATGAATTTCATTGAATGCACCTTCGTGGAAGATGGCGGCAAGGCCTATCTAGATCAAGGAACATTCAGATTGGATGTTACAGATCTGAGATCCATCATAGAGAAAAGCGCAACCGGATCAGAGACGATTTTGGGTGTAAGACCTGAGAGCGTAGGGCTCTGTGAGAGAACGCCGCCAAAAGACGCCATTGAGGTTTCCATTGAGTCATACGAGCCTATGGGCTCGGAATCTATAGTCTATGCGAGATTAGGCAATCACTTCATTCGGTTCCTAGCTCGGCCTACTTTCAGAGCCAAACCCAACGAAAAGAAGCACATTACGTTCGACATCGACAACATTCACGTTATCGACAAGAAGACCGAAACGTGCCTTGTTTAGGAGAGAAGATCGTGGCCGGAATTAGAGTCGAAGGAGTATCGAAAAGCTTCGGGAAACGACAAGTGCTCAAAGATGTGACATTCGAGATAGAAGACAAGGAGTTCTTCTGCTTGCTCGGTCCTCCCGGAGCCGGGAAGACAACTCTGCTCAGGACAATAGCTGGATTAGAGAAGCCTGACAGAGGACACGTCTATCTTGGAGGCGAATGCGTCGATGATTCGCCAGTCGCCGATAGAGACATATCTATGTTCTTTGAATCGTTGGCGTTGTATCCTAACAAGACCGGATTTGAGAACATAGCTTTCCCACTCAGAATACAAAGAGTCCCTGAGAACGAAATCCAAAGGAGAGTGACCGAAGTTGCCAACCTCGTGCATGTAGAACACATCCTCAACAGACTTCCTCGAACCTACAGCGGCGGAGAAGCACAGAGAGTTGCCTTTGGCAAGACAATCGTGAGAAGCGCCAGAGCTACACTACTTGATGAACCGCTAAGCAACATCGACGCTTTGCTAAGGTTAGAGATGCGAATCGAGTTAAAGAGGATTCACAGGCAGCTGGGACGAACTTTCCTCTATGTCACGCACGATCAGGCGGAAGCCATGGCAATGGGTGAGCGCATAGGTCTGATCGATAATGGAGAGATCAAGCAGATCGGAACTCCGGTAGAGTTGTATGAGAAGCCCAAGAACAGGTTTGTTGCGAGCTACATGGGTAGTCCGCCTATGAACTTCTTCGACTGTGACTTTGAAGAAGATAGAGGCAAATGGGTACTGAATGGGGGCTTCTTCCGCCTCGACATCTCCGAGTTTGGCAAACCAGTCAGCGAAAAGTTGAAGGACCGAAGAATAACCTTGGGCGTGCGACCTGAGAATATCCGTGTTTTGGAAGAGCCCCGAAAGAACACGATCGAGGCAAAGATCATGGTTGCTGAGCGTCTGGGGGCGAAGGTCATCCTAGACATGGGCATTACTGGCACGGACCTTTTCAAAGCAGTCGCTCCCCCCGAACAATCAGTCAAGCCAGGAGAAACGAAGTGGCTTGAATTCGACTTGGAGAAGATCCATGTCATGGACAGAGCAACAGGGGAGGTGCTCGTCTAACGGACGGTAATGCTATCCCCGCGATTCTGTGGTTATTGACAGGGTTGATCCTAGTCGCCTATATTCTGAGGCACAATATTGGTAGAGTTCTCAGAGGGGCCCTGTTCGTCTACATAGTCCTAGGAGCCGTCTTCGCAGGCTTGCTAGCCGCTGTCAATTATGAGGTCCTTACTACACTATACCATCTCTGGGTGACCATACTGCTCTTCATCGTCATCATGCTTGTGCTGGCGATTGGAGGAAGATAGTCGAACAAGCTAGATGAGTTGCGTCGGATCACTTCCGATTTCGGAACCCTTACATGCAACACCGCTCGATTGCAGAACATACTAGACGGGCAACAAATGCAGAAGACACGGCGCACGTGGCGCGGTTAAGCGGTGACATGTGTCAGCAAGACGCGTCACGCTCTTCGCGCATGAGCATTTCCGCGACCCACTTCGCCACGTTGCCAACCACACTTGGACACTTGTCCCTGTGAGCGCCTTCTCTCTCGAACTGCTCATAGTCATTGAGATCCCACAAGTCGAAGGATCGTCCAAACATCTTCATCTGCACCTCACGGCAAATGCAGCTCCCATACTCCTGGACGAATCGATCATGCAGTTCCTTCGCAAGCTCAAGGGACTTCAGATGTCGTCCCTCGGCAAAGTTCTCACGAGTTCGACCGTACTTGCTGGACAGCGCCATGACGCCCCCGGCCAAGGCCCCACATGTCCCGTCCGTGGTGAGACCCACGCCTCCGGCAAGAGCGTAGCCGGCCCTGAAGACCTTGTCATCAACTGTCCCAAACACGTCCTGGACGGCCCCGAGAACACACTGAGGGCAGCTTCCATATTTCTGCTCGTATTGGAAAGCGCGCTTATAGACTTCTTCTAGGATTCTCTTCATGTTGGTTCGGACATTCACTGCGCAATCGTCTCTTTTCTTACTGGACTGGTGTAGCTCTCTGTTTTACACCGGCTTGGTTTTTCCTTCTGTCCGCTGGATAGGGCTCCGCCAGTACTAGCGGTCGTGTAGGTAGCGAAGGCTGTTACGTGTCTCTGTCAGGAGTCCTCTCTGTGCGAAGAGGAATCGATGGGTGCCCTCTTGGCGACAGCTATTTGCTTACGAGTATCTCGACGATGCCTCTGGTTCCATCTACCTTGATTGTGTCACCGGTCTTGATTGATTCTGTGGCGACACTGGTTCCAACCACGCATGGTATGCCAAATTCCCTTGACACGATCGCCGGGTGTGCCAGTATGCCTCCTGCATCCGTTACCAACGCTTTGATCTTTGGGAACACGTTGATCCAAGCGGGGTTCGTCAACTTGCAGACCATTATTTCGCCTGGCTGAACCTGGTCGAATTCATCAGGGGATGTGACGATTCTAGCCGTTCCCTCGGCCACACCTGGGGAACCTCCTAGACCTTTGAGTTCCTTGGCTCCTTTCACTGCCTTCTTTCTTCTGTCTAGCTTGTCGGGGAACCCCCATAGGCCTTGCTTGTAGGGCTCCTCGTAGACGGCCCAATGGGTTGCCGTGCCGACCCAATCGGTAGGCGTCAACTTGAAGGCGTCTTCTCTTTCCTTTCTCCGCTGGGAAACCTTCGCCTTGGCATCGAAAGCCCTGGGATTCGCTGCGATCTCCCTCATTTCGTTATACTTGAAATAGAAGATGTCTTCAGGCTCGTTGATGACGCCGAGATCCTTCAGGCGCTTTCCTATCTCAAGGAAGACTACCCTTATTCGCGCATGAGTTCCCTGGTCGAAGTAGAAGTGATGATCTGGAGTGAGCGGCGCCATTCTCAAGGCGAGTTCGACAGCTTCCCGAAGTTTCTTCTTGTCCTCGGTCCTCTGCACTCTTGAGAGCATTTCCTTGACGGCCTTATCTCTCCCGTCCTTCACTCTCTTGACATCTTTTGGATAGTTGTAGTCCATCGCAAGGTATGTGCGGATGAGTTCGATAGCAGGTACCGGGTACTCGCGCCAAGTCGGATAGATGAGCTCGTGAGCGAATACTGCTTTGTGCCCGTAACGATCCAAATACTTGCTGAGATCCCTACGAAGCCTCTTTCCTCCCTCTGACCGCTCGAGATCTTTCAGGATCGCCTCTCCAGTCTTGTCCTTGGACTCCTCGAACATCCTTCGAAGGGAACGGTTGGCCTTCACACCCTCTTTTAGCTTCCATATGCCCTCAATCGATTCCCAATTCTTGTCCTTGATCGAGAGCAGAATCCTGCCTACCTCGTCCTCATCGATCTTACCAAATATCTCCTGGTATACTGCTCTGAATTGTAGAAAAGATTGGAATTGGGCGAGGTTCAGGATCCAATGAAGCTTCCAATGCCTCTCGAAAATGTCGAAAGCCTCCTCAAGTAGCCAAAGCAGCTCCTCCAACGACGCTTTCCGGTAGGGATACTTGTCCAAGTACGCTAGGTTCTTCTCAACCTCGGGAAGGTACCTGTCTTGCCACCACATGAGGAATTTCGCTGCGTAGACCGGCATGATCATGTTGTAGTACGGTCCGGCTCTCTTGGCCTCTTCAGGATCTCTTGGGACCACTGTGGTGAAAACGTAGCTATTCACGATCTTGCCAGGCCACTCTTTCCCGAATGGGGCCCAGAACCTTCTGTACATGTACTCGCAGCATCTGGCCATTGGTGGCTCGCCATCCCACCAACCGCAGAAGTCTGCGTACATTGGAGAAACAGGACGGGGCACATGAAGATCATCGTACCACCAGAGGTGTTTCTTCTCATAGTCGCTTTTCCAGTCGACCGGAAAATTGCTATCGCCTAGGAATCTCTCAAGTACCTTCGAACCCAGAACGTACTCTTCCTTCTCAGCCATCTTTCGTCCCGTCTTCGAATGAGCGTACGTGGAATTCTACAATATTTAATACTTCTCTATCTCTGATAGTCTCTTCAGAACTCGCGTACCTCAACCAAGTCCCGAGAGTTGAGCATGCTCATTCCACCTTTGTTCGCGACGCTAGGTCCTTCTCGCTCCATGCTTATGGCAGCAACTCAGGTTCCGCTCCCCCGACCATCTGAAGTGCAGTCGTCTACCGGTGGCTCGATGAGGAACTGGCCGAAGTGGTCTGATATTGCGTCTGTGTGGCTCTTGACAGAAATCCTTTTTTGTCAACACCCTTGTGGGTGGACGCTCAGGTTGAGGGCGTCGTTGGTTTACGTGACTTGGTTCGAGGAGTTAACCAAGAGGGACATCGCTCTCGCCGGCGGAAAGGGTGCTAACCTAGGAGAGATGGCGTGCGCGGGCCTGCCCATACCTCCCGGATTTGTCGTCACTTCGCAAGCGTACCAACATCTCCTAAAGGAGAACAGAACACGCCGAGACCTCGCGAGGCTTCTAGGCAAGATTGAGGTAGACGATCAAGAACAGCTGAAACTTCAGTCTAATAGGATTCGAGACATCATCATGAAATGTCGAGTCCCAGTGTCGATCAATGATGCTATCCTTGGCAATTACAAGAAGCTCTCTGAACATGCCACTCCTCCAGTGTTCGTCGCAGTAAGAAGCTCAGCGACGGCGGAGGACCTCTCAGGCGCAAGTTTCGCTGGTCAGCAGGATACCTACTTGAACGTATGCGCGGAGGACCTGATCAGCTCCGTTCAGAGATGTTGGTCCTCACTGTTCACTCCGAGGGCGATCTTCTACAGGGAAAAGCGAGGATTCGATCACAATAGAGTCTCGATGGCAGTCATAGTTCAGAAGATGATAAACGCGGACAAAGCTGGCGTCATGTTCACTGTGAACCCTGTAACATGTGAGGAGAACCAGATTATCATAGAGGCGGTTTGGGGACTCGGAGAGGGGGTTGTTTCGGGGACTATTACACCCGATCACTATGTGATCGACAAGAATGCAGGAAAGATTGTCACGGCAGTAGTTGCATCTAAGCGGATCATGTTCGTAAGAGATGAGACGACCGGGAAGACAATTGAGACGAAAGTCCCGCAAGAGAAGGTTGATGCTCAGATCCTAACAGAACAGGAGCTCAGGATGCTCGTAGAGTTGGGCAACCAAGTTGAACGACACTATGGCCAACCACAGGATGTAGAGTGGGCCATTGAGAGAGAGAATGTGTACCTCCTACAATCTAGGCCCGTTACAGGGTTGAAAAAGACTTGAAGGGCAATTCAGCAACTTGAAGTTGTTGACGGTTCCCCAAGGATGCCCTTGTTCGAGACAATGTCGCAGTGAACGGGTTGGTCAGGTCCATTTTCCGGTCTGCAGGATGATTTCCTCACCACAACTTTTTTCCGTATCTGTGTAGATCGGTGCGTTCGCCGCAACTCAATGCAGGCCGTCGTGAGATGTTCCATGCGAAAACGCTCTGAAGAGGTTGCAATAGAAAACGCTAGGATTCGGATAGATGCTCTTTCTGACGAGCATATCCGAAGCGTCGTCGGTGACCCAAGCTTCCTCACCTACAGACTCGGTGACGTTCAAATCTCAACAGAACCAACGAAAGTCGAGCCTGACGTGATATGGAAAATGCAAGGGCAGAGAAACCTGACGTACGAAGATGGAAGGTTGCTCATGGATGGAGCCTATTCTGATGGAGAAGTTCAAAGAATCCTCATCTCGCTCCTTGTGAAGGCCCTTGAAGACATCGATCTCTTCACGTTTCATGCATCGGCTTGCTACTACCGGGGTAGGTGTGTCATGTTCATGAGCGGCGAAGAGAATCACGGCAAGACCATGTCGCTACTGGAGATTGCAGGGCGAGGCGGTGAAGTGGTCGCAGGTGAGAGTCTCATATGTAATCGACAGGGACAGATCGTTTCGGGTTCCAAAGATGTATTCTTGAGAAGCAGGCCAAGGGGAGCGGAGAGAATCGATAAGCCTCCTGCCATGCAAGGCGTGAACAAGTTCTTTGATACCGTTCCCACCTTCAGGTATCATCATGGACCAACGAACACTGATCTGATAGTACTTCCGGATATAGATGGGAACTTCGACGCATTCGTGGGAGAAATGGAGAGCTTTGAGAAGGAGTACCAAACCTTCCATTGCCTAGGGGATTTCTACATTCTGCGCAGTCTCATATCGAGTAGAGTACCTATGCCTATAGTAGATGATGAGGAGCATAGGCGGAAGAGAGCTGCCTTCATAGCAGACTTTGCCAGGAGACCTTACTACTTCATGAGAGGCAGATCGCCTAAAGTCATCATTGACGAGCTAGACAAGATCCTCGGCATCACCCAGTAGGTTGCCACTGGCCGAGCCCTCCACCTGCATTCGTCCGCTCGGTTTGAGCCGAGGGCACAGTTTCTCTGAAGCAGCGCTAGTATTTGATCATTTGAAGGCTTATTATGGTCCGAAATCCGATATGAGCGGGTCCCGACAAGTAGGACCGCAATATCCATGTTCGAGACACGGGGCTTGCGATTTTGACTTCATATGATGATCTCCGCGAGAAAGTCGTTAGGACCATTTGCGACAGATGCCACTGCGCATGTGGCGTCATGGCATACGTGAAAGACGGAAAGGTGTTGAGAGTCGAGGGAGATCCGGACTTCCCGCAGAATGAAGGATTCATGTGCCCGAAGGGGCTTGCAGTCACCCAGTTTCTGTATCATCCAGACAGACTCCGATATCCTCTCAAACGTACCGCCGAGCGAGGAGAAGGAAAGTGGCAACGGATATCTTGGGATGAAGCGCTCGACATCGCTGCAGGAAAATTCAGGCAGATCATGGACAAGTACGGTCCAAGATCGGTCACTTGGTCATGGGGAGACGCCGCATTCCACTGCTCGAAAGTCACAAAGCAAGCTTGGCTTCGGGCAATGGGTAGCCCCCTACGATTCCACTCGGATGCTCACTATTGCTACCACCCGATGATGATCGCGAACAATCTCACGTTCGGCGCATCGATAACCTCGGAGACCGGACCTGACTACAGGAACAGCAAGTGCATCATGCTGTGGGGAGGGAACCCTGTAAGCTCGCACCCTACACGGGCGAGAGACATAATGATAGGGAAGAAGCGCGGAGCCAAGCTGATAGTAGTCGATCCGAGGTTCACGGAGATCGCTTCGAAGGCTGACTCTTTTCTTCAGGTCAGACCAGGAGCAGATGACGCGTTAGCTCTGGGGATGCTGAACGTCATCATCAACGAGGAACTGTACGACAAGGAGTTTGTGAGTAGATGGTGCATAGGTTTCGAAGCGCTCAGGAAGCGAGTTCAAGAATACCCCGTAGAGAGGGTTGCGGAGATCACTTGGGTTCCAGAAGATGACATACTTGTCGCTGCAAGAATGTTTGCCACCCTCAAACCCGCATCATGCCACAATCGAATAGGCCTGCAGATGAACACAAACGCGATTCAGACACTCCGCGCAGTAGCCCTGCTTGTGGCGATCACGGGCAATGTGGACATAAAGGGTGGAAATCTTCTTCCGAATTGGCCTCAGGGATTCAAGGGGCTGGGCGATCTACTCAGAGACATCCGTCTTCCAGACGAGGACGAGGCGATCGGTGCGAAGGAGTACCCCCTGTTGACGGGGTCCAAGTCCCTTGCGCTTGATCCGGCTCATCCGCCGTCAGTTGTCCACGCAATACTCACGGGCAAGCCCTACCCTGTCAAGGCAGTGTGGGCTCTGAACAATCTGCTTCTTGCGCTCGAAGATACAGAGGAGACGAGGAAAGCCTTGCTTAGTCTGGAATTCCTCGTCGGCTCTGACTTTTTTATGACACCCACATTGGAATTGTGCGATCTGATCCTGCCTCCATGTACGTACCTTGAGAGAGAAGAGAATGAGCACCTATTCTACCAGAACTTTGTGGCTGCACGACAGAAAGCCATAGACGAAATGCCTGAGACCTGGAATGAGCGCCGGATGGACTTCGAGATCATAAGGAGGATGGGACTCGAGCTGCCCAAGGAGTTTCATGACGACAAGGAATACAACGACTATCCACTGAAGGGCATGGGTGTGGATTTCGAGAAGCTCAAGGCGAGGAGGTTGATCGAGGAGCCGATCCGCTATAAGAAGTATGAGAAGTCGGGATTCCGAACTCCTTCGGGCAAGGTGGAGCTGTATTCAAGCACGCTCGAGCGATTCGGATATGATCCCCTCCCGCACTATGAAGAGAACCCGGAGAGCCCGATATCAGCGCCTGAGATCGCAAAGGAGTATCCTCTCATCCTAACAGGGGGGAGGCACGTCGTCTACTGGCATGGCATGAACGTTCAACTTCCCTGGCTGAGAGAAATAGTCCCGGAACCCGTCGTGGAAATCAATCCAGAAACCGCGACACAACTAGGCATCAAAGACGGAGACTGGGTTTGGATTGAGGGATCAAGGGGAAAGGGACGAGTGAAGCAGAGGGCATCGCTGACCGAGGCGGTGCATCCACGCGTAGTGCATGCTCCTTCCCACTGGTACTACCCTGAGAGGAGCGTCGAGACAGGATCGCTAGACGCGAACATCAATCAGATACTCTCCAACGAGCCTCCGTATGATCCAATATGCGGTGCATCTCCGATTCGGGAAAGTCTATGCAAGGTCTACAAGGTGGAGGCGTGACGAGACATGAGACGCGTCGCGTTGCTAGTCGATACAGATCTCTGCTATGGCTGCTACACTTGTGAAGTCGCGTGCAAACAGGAGCACAACCTACGTGCTGGGCCTCGGCTGATACGGGTTTCCAAGGTTGGACCGAGAAGAGTGTCAGGCAGATTGACTATGGACTTCTATCCAGTCCATTGCATGCATTGCGGGAAACCAGCCTGCCAAGAAGCCTGTCCGGTGGATGCAATATCCAAGCGCCCAGACGGAATTGTTCTGTTTGACATAGAGAAATGCATCGGCTGCCTCGTTTGTGTTGAAGCCTGCCCCTTCGGGGTACCGCAGTTCAACCCCATCACCAATAGCGTACAGAACTGTGACCTCTGCGTGCAGAGGATCGACAAGGGGCTCGAGCCCGCCTGCGTCCACCACTGCCCAACCGGGGCTTTGTTCTTCGGTGAGGTTGACGAATTCGAGAAGCAAAGGGGACAGAGACGAGCTGAGCTAGTGGTCGTGGACCGATTCAAAGAAACGAGCAAGAGAATAGACTAGACATCTCAGGATTGAGGGGGTCTACGGAGGCTTCGAAGGCTCTTCTTCAATCCGTCTCAACTCGAACACTACCGGGCGCTGAGGATCCGGGCAAAGGTGATCCGCCATGCCCTTCTTGTGCCAAGGGTAGTCAAGTCCCAATCTTAGTGCGCAGATCTTGTACATCATGGACGCTAGCGCCCCATAGCAGATGGTGCCCTTAATCTCCCACTTGTCGAAGACGATCTGGTCGCCCGGCCTATAGTATTGGCAGGGTCCCTTTCCTCCTGTTTCCTCTCCGCCCAATCCATGAACAGACTTGACCGTGGCAATGACCTTGAACGCTTTGTAAGCCAACTTGATTTCTCTCATGTAACGCATCTCTCCAAGCTCCAACCAAGCGTGGCCTTGGTTCTATGTCTCCGATCACATGCCGGAAGTAGCACCGTGAGCAAACTCTCTACCGTTTCTTGGGCGCCCAAGCGGGGATTGGCTTGGTCAACTTCGTTGCCTTCTCGATAGGGACATACTGGATGGCTTTCGTTGGACATTGTTTGACGCACTCGGGTTCCCCACCACAAAGATCGCAGTTCAGCGCAAGCTTTGTTGTCGGGTCGATGAAGATTGTGTGGAAGGGACACGCGTCCATGCACAATCGGTGTCTCTTGCATCTGTCTTCGAGTATCATAACGGCACCGGTCTTTTCGTCTCTGAATATCGCTGAGGTTGGGCAGACCGGGATGACTGGACACTTGCTACACTGCCGGCATACACAGGGCACATCTAGACCGGTCTCATCAGTTCGGGCGACCCTGATTCTTGCCCGGGAGGGGTTATATTGTCCGTAGTGGCGAAAAGCGCACCTGATCTCACAGATTCTGCAACCAGTGCATAGCTCCGGAATCGCTACCAAGATGCTTCGCGAAGTAGTTGCCAAATCATTCACCTCATGACTCAAGCATGCGTTTTCAGTGATTCAAGATCCTTCGCGATGTCCTCAAGGCCTAGTCTGGTAAGCGTTTCTCGCGTAGGTATGCCTGTTCTCGTATCACACCCACTAGCCTTGTAGAACTCATCTAGCAGAGGATCAAGAATGTCATACACACTTCCTTTCTTCGGACCCTCTGGCAGAGGCTCTTCCAAGAACCTCCTCGGGAGAGTGTCGTCGCTTCTTCTTATGCCCAGTCTGGCGTTGTGGGCTCTCTCAGTACTGGCAATTCTCTCAGACACAGCTAAGACCTGGCTCTCCTTGAGATGGATGCCTGTAGTTGACGAGTAGAGCTTCGTAGCGATTGTAAGAGCCTTCTTGACAGTGATCTCCGGCGAGCCCGAGAAGAAGATGTAGGGGAACTTGCAGAAACTCATAGCATCTGGGATCGCAACTATGTCCTGCCAGTACTTCAACTTCCTCGCAGCCTCATCCAGAGGAAGCGAATCAAGCCCATACGCCCCCAAGACAGATATTCTGAGATGGTCTGCCCCACGGGTAGCCACAGCGTACCTCAGGTTGTAGACCTTCAGAGCTCTCGGATCGACGGTCACACAGTCCATTCCCTTCACATGTATCGCATATCTATCGGCGCCTCTCCCGATCGCTTTCGCGGCCTGCTTCACGCCATCTGCAAGAAGAGCGCCGAATCCTTCTCTGAAAGCAATCTTCCTGATTAGCTGGAGAATGGAGTGATAGTTTCCCCAGCTGAGATCGAGCCCGTCAGTGTCCGTCTCGTCTATGAGCCCCTTCTCGTAGCATTCCATCGCAAACCCGATGATGCCCCCTGTAGACGCGGTGTCAAGGCCGTAGAGATTCGCTAGCTCATTGGCTTTAAGTATCGACGCCAGATTCTCGTTGCCACATTTCGATCCAAATGAGACTATTGTGAAGTATTCTGGTCCGCCCACTCGGACCCCCTTGAACTCCCCGTCTCCTACGACCGCGTATCTGTCACATGCGCCCGGGCAGTTGAAGCAAGCCCTGCCCTTCAGAAGATACTGTTCGCGCAACGCGTCCCCATCGATCTTCTGAGCACCCTCGAAGACTCCCGTCTGCCAGTTCCTCGTAGCCATTCCGCCGAGCCCGTTGTGTACTGAGACAAGAACAGTCGTCCCATATCCTGGGAGCACATTCGAGCTCTGATCATCAGAGTTGAGGGTTTCCATCAGTTCCTTGATCGCTTTCTCGAAATCTTCGACTTCAGCAACTCTTACATCCTTCGTTCCCCGGACGGCCACGGCCTTGAGCCTCTTCGAGCCCATAACGGCCCCAACGCCGCAACGGGCCGCTGCGTGGTCGAGATTCGCCATAATGCTGGCGACCCTGACAAGGTTCTCTCCGGCCTGTCCGATGGCAGCTATCTGAACCTTCTCGTCACCGAGATCTTTCTTGATGATTCTCTCCGTTTCCTTCGTGTCCTTGCCCCAAGCGTGACCTGCATCTCTTATCTCCGCATGCCCGTCGTTTATCGAGAGATAAACGGGTTTCTCAGCTCTTCCACGTGCTATGATCATATCGTATCCGGAGAACTTCAATTCCGGACCCCAGTGTCCGCCACAGTTTGCATCACCCAGAATCCCGCTCAATGGTGATCGGCACCCAACAACGAATCGACTTGAGGCCGGAGCGCCTGAACCTGTGAGCGGGCCAGTAGCGAATATCAGAGTATTCTCCGGGCCAAGAGGATCAATGGTCGGGCCTATTTCCTCGTACTGTATCCTTGAGGTGAAGCCTCTCCCCCCCACGTATTGATCCACAAGATCCGTTCTCAGGGGCTTCTCGGATACCACTCGATCGGTTAGATCAACTTCCAGAATCTTTCCAACGTATCCTCCTTTGAATTGCATGAAGATCACTCGTTTTCAGATCGGATCATGGAGAGGGCTGCAGTTACCGAGGGCGAGCACAAAAAACCTTTCCTTGGCATCGTCAGTCAAACAGCTGCTATACATACTATGTAGGACATGGACTCTATCGGCAAAGGAGGCTTCGCTCTCCGTATGACACGTATCATCGTCATTATCGGTGCCTTGGACACGAAAGGAGCGGAGTTGCTGTATCTGAGAGACCAGATAGCGAAGAGAGACAAGTCTCCGGTTCTGATAGACGTCAGCTGCAAGTCACATCGCTATGAAATGAGCAAAACCGATATCACATCCTCTGAGGTGGCAGAGGTTGCGGGGTCGAGTGTCGCAGAGGTATCAATTCTTGCCCGAAGAGATGCGGCTTCGGTTATGGCTCGGGGAGCGTCTCTCATAGTAGAGAAGCTGTATCGTGAAGGTAGGTTGCATGGCATCATTGGCCTGGGCGGAAGTGTGGGCACCGAGATAGCTACTAGAGCTATGAGAGAGCTACCGCTTGGGATACCGAAACTCTGCATCTCCACTATACAGAATACCGCCCACTATGTGCGAACAAAGGACATAATGATGCTCTATGCCGTAGTTGATTTGGCGGGCGGTCACTGCATCAACAGAGTCGAGAGGAAAGTCCTAACGAACGCTGCGAAGGCAATCGCCGGGATGGCGGAAGGAGAGGTTCCTAGCGACCAAGAAAAACCTCTCATAGCCGCCAGCATGATTGGAATAACTACACCGTGCGTTCAAGCTGCCAAGTTGTTGCTCGAAGCGAGAGGATACGAAGTAGTCGTTTTTCATGCTAACGGTGCTGGCGGAGTGGCACTCGAAGAAATGGTGCGCAGCGGATCGATAGTTGGTGTCTTAGATGTAACTACTCATGAACTTGCGGACGAGCTAGTCGGGGGTGTAGGGAGCGCAGGGCCCGGAAGACTCAACGCCGCCGCGGAGACGGGAGTTCCCCAGGTTCTCTGTCCAGGCGGCTTGGAACTCGCCATGTTCCATACGTTGGACAGCATTCCATCCAAATTCCGAAGAAGGCACTTCATTAGACACTCAGAATCCTACACGCTAATGAGGCTAACGAGGAACGAAATTGCGAAACTCGGACAGGTCATGGCGGACAAGACTGTCAAGGCAAGGGCACCAACAACAGTAATTGTCCCGTTAAAGGGTTGGAGTGCCTATGATGAGATCGACGGGCCCTATTGCTGCGACATAGCGGGGAAGAGGACGAACTACAAGTGGCACGACTCCGGAACGAGCAAAGCTTTCCTCGCTGGGTTCGAAAAGCGAATTGACATCTCAAGATCGAATCCCGAAGTGCTCAAACTGGACCTTCATATCAACGACCACGAGTTCGCAAGTGTGGTGGCCCAAACTCTTCTTGCGATGTTAGAAGAAAGATCGAAAAGAGAGAACGCCGGGTGATCAACGTCGAGTGCTTGATTTCCACCGTCTGCTCGCGCACTAACGACGAACAAAACTCGGTTCAAGTGCCCTCCTTCTTGCCGCCTTCGTTCTTCTCTCACTTCTCACGTAACACAGCAGATACGCCAAACCTGATATGATCTCAGATGAGGGCGTTTTTCAACGTAGGGATTCAAAGGTTCTCCATTTGGAGGAACCTAATCCCTGAACATGCTCGGCAATTGGCGGACGAACATGATTAGTAGGCGTGGGCACTTGGGTGTCTCAGGATGGCCCGAAGTACTTCTAGGCGTTTGTCCTTCTTCTTGCTCAGACATTCACCAAGGTTCATCCGAAGCTGGTGCACAGGATCATGGAACCCCCGGCTACGGGTGGGAATATGGCGACAATATCTCCGTCTTTGAGATTCGTCTTCATGCCTTTGAGAGCCTCTATGTCAACGCCGTTTAGCGCTATCACAACCGAGCTATTCACTCGGCCGGTGGAAGCATCGACGAGAGTTCGTTTGAATTCGTCACCGTATTCCGTTGCCATTCTGTCAAGCAGCGCTTCTATTGTGGGCTCAGTTATCTCGAATGCCTGTTCACGCGTCCCAGTGGCCGCTTGTATGTTGCCCAGAAAATGGACGGGTATCTTCAATGTACTCACTCCACGAAAGCTCTCGCGCTATGTATCTCAGTCAGCGACAACTCGGCGAGCTTGGTATCTCGAGGCCTGCCTTCAGCGTTCCAGCCTCTCAGCTCATAGTACTCCTTGAGCATGGGCTCGAGTGGCACCGTCTTTCCAGCTGTTGGTCCCTCACTCAGGGCCTCGTCAGTGAATCTCTTTGGAAGGCTATCGTCCTTTTCAGTTACTCCCATCTTCACGTTGAAGAGGCGTTTTAGATTCCAGATCCGCTCGCCTGACTTGAGGAGGTCCCAGTGACTAGTCTCCACGCCGGTGACCGCGGAATAGGCAGCGGCAAACAGGGTCCACGGAACAACACCACTCGATACGAATTGGCATACACCTAGAGCTGTCATGACTGCAGCCAGCTCTTGATGAAACTTTGTCGCCGCGGCCTTTCCCTCTGTCACGAAGGGCGTCAGTTTCTCTGAATAGCCGAATTCGGGCTGAAGAAGTCCCCACTCCAAATAGAGTGGCACACCTTGAAGATGGCAAGCTCCTCGATTTGAGGTGCTGTAGGCGAGGCCCATGCTCCACCACCGGCGGGGCTCATGCAATGACATCTCCAACCCTTTGACATGCAACGCGTATCTTTCCGCACCTCGACCGATCTTTTCAGCCGCACGTTTGACTCCTTGACCGAGTACAGCTCCGAAGCCCTCATTGTTGCCTATCTGTTGCACCATCTCGATGATCACGTCGCCGTCACCCCACCTCAAGTCGGTGCCTCCAGTATCTGCCTTCGTTATGATTCCTTTCTCAAAGCATTCCATCGCGAAGGCGATTGAAACTCCTGCGGATATTGTATCGATTCCGAGGCGATTGCAGAGGTCATTGGCTTTCGCTAGGGATTCCAAGTTCGTGTTCATGCAGAGAGAGCCGAGAGCGCCGCAGGTTTCGTATTCGGGGCCTCGACCCGAGATGGGCGCATATTTTCCGGACTTGACTTCGACGCCTCTCCAGCACGTGATCAGACCACACATAGGGCACATCGACCTACTTTTCAGAATCGTTTTGCTCATGGTGCTTCCAGTGATGTTGATCGCTTCAGGGAAAGTGCCGGCCGTCCAGCTACGAATTGGCAGCCCCCCCATCTTCTCTAACGATTCGATAGACCTCGCGGTCCCGTCAACAGAGAGACCTTCCACTCTTGCTGGGGTCCAACTCCACGCTTTCGGAGGCTTGACGCATTCATGGGCTTCCTTCGAAAGCCCTCTAAGCTTGCTCTCATCGGCAACCGGTATCTTCTTTGTGCCCCTTACGGCTACTGCTTTCAACTTCTTCGAGCCCATGACGGCTCCCATGCCTGCTCTTCCGCAGACTCGAGACTCATCTGTGACGATCGATGCGTATCTGACAAGCTTCTCGCCCGCGGGGCCTATGCATGCGACGCGAACCTTCTGGTCCTTCAAGTGCCTCTGAATTTTGTGAGCAGCGTCGATTGTCTCATTTCCCCACAGGTGACCTGCCCTTTCGATCTGTGCTTCTCCATCGTGAACATTCAACCAGACTGGACTGTCAGCAGTTCCTAGCACAATTATGCTGTCGAACCCTGCGTGTCTGAGTTCGCACCCGAAGGAACCACTTGCGCTGGATTCGCCCCATATCCCCGTTAATGGTGACTTTGCGCAGGTTGTCCACTTCACCCCGCCGGGAAAGACTCCGACGAGTGGTCCCGCCGTTAAGATGAGTCTATTGGCTGGCCCGAGTGGATCAGTATCTAGTTGCACTTCGTCTAACAGTATCTTGGCCGCTATCCCTGCTCCTCCGAGCAGACTTCGCTGGAGCTCTGGATTCACACTAGCGATTGAGACTTGGTCTTTCGTCAGATCAACGCGGAGAACGTTGTTCATGTGGCCTCCTCTGATTGACATTTCGATCATCTGGATAGGCGAAAGGAGGCGTGATGTGCAACTGGATCCAGTTAAACCTTGACACTCAACGACGACCCGAGGACGCCTGATGTCATCAGCTCAGTGACTCCAGTGAGCACGCGAGGACTTAATAGCCTTACACGAGGGTACCTTCGACCGGATGAATCATGACTGTCAAAGTTGGCGTCGTGGGTTACGGGACGATTGGATCACGCCTCGCCTATGCCGCGTCTCTTCAGAAGGACATGCAACTAGTCGGAGTAGCTGATGTTGCTCCGACCTTAACCGTGAGAGCTCTCAAGGCAAGAGGTATGCCGTACAAGCTTTATTGCATCGACAAGCAAAGGATCAAGAGTTTTGACGACGCTGCGATTCCGGTCTCAGGTACACTTGACGATCTGCTGGACGAGGTTGATATTGTTCTGGATGCTGCCCCCGGAGGTATCGGCGTCAAGAACAAGCAGATCTACATGAAATATGACCGTGCCGCGATTTTCCAAGGCGGAGAAAAGGGGGAGGTCGCAGACGTTTTCTTCCATGGTTATGCGAACTATGAGAAGGGGCTTGGCAAGAAATACCTGCTATTGACCTCTTGTAACACGACAGGCCTGATAAGAAGTGTAGATTGTCTCGATAGGGCTTTTGGAATAGAGAAAGTTGCCGTAACGATAATCCGAAGATGCGCTGATCCAGGCGACACACATCGCGGGTACGTTGACTTGGCTAGGGTCGAGCCTGTTCCCACGCATCAAGCGGTTGACTTGATGGAGATAATGCCTCACGTCAAGGCTACAGGGGTTCTGGTCCATGTTCCCATAACACATGGCCACATCATAACCGTGGTAGCAACTCCCAAGAAGAGTATTACGAAGGAAGAGGTCGTACAGGAGTTCTGTGCGCATCCGAGAATTCAAGTCGTACGAATCGCTGACGGCTTTGCCACGAACACATCCCTGTTTCAGTTCTCCCGTTTTGCACATAGGCCAGCGGCTGATATGTATGAAGTTGCTGTCTACGAGGAAACCGTCGGATTCATCGGCAGCGACTTGGTTTATGCCATATACATTCCGCAGGAAGCTGTGACTATACCTGAAACAATCGACGGGATCAGAGCTTCTTTGAGAATGCAGACCGACCGACTTCAGGCAGTCTCCTTGACCAACAAGCACTTGGGATTGGAACCAAAGATACCTCTATCCTAACATGACGACATGATCGTCACGCTTCATTGCGGAACGAGCCGGTCCTCAAGTCGCCGGAAGAAATCCCTTCGTAGCCACGATCATTGTCAGTTTGGGTCTTGGAACAGCGTCCAAGAATTCCCGTATTTCGCTTCTGTTTCTTGCGAACTGATTGTTTTTTGAATCGACCAAGGCGCATCTGTTTATATCTATCACCACGCGCGACGTGATCGTTCCGCGGTGAGTCTTGGATTGAGTGCCCGGGAAAAAGTCGCGGTAATCGGGGCAGGGGTCATGGGACACGGCATCTGCATGGCTTTCGCGCTAGGAGGTTGTCAGGTAAACGTGGCAGACATAAGTACTGAATCTATTGCACGCGCATCAAGTAGGATGAGTGCTGAGTTCGCAGTGTTGGTAAAGAATGGACTCGTGACCGAGGAAGCCGTCAAGAGCGCTCTGGGACGGATAGATGGGATGACCTCTGTTGCCCATGCTGTGGATGGTGCCGGATTTGTGACGGAATCTATCACTGAAGAGATAGCTTCCAAGAAGAGACTCTTCAGAGATCTTGACAAACTCTGCCCAGAAGATGTCATACTGGCGTCGAACACGTCAACCTTCAGGATCGCCGAGATTGCATCTGCAACTGACAAGAGAAGCAGGGTCGTGGGGACGCACTGGTGGAACCCGCCTTATCTAATGCCCTTGGTGGAGGTAACCAAAGGTGCTGAAACCTCGGAAGCGATCGTTGACAGAACGAGACAGTTTCTTCTCAAAATAGGCAAGGTGCCTGTGGTGTGCAAGGATCATCCGGGTCTTATCGGTGTCAGGCTTCACGCGGCGTTGAATACTGAGGCGGTTAGGATCCTAGAGGAGGGCTTGGCTACCGCTGAGGACATCGACACGACCGTAAGAATGTGTCTGGGTCTCAGATGGGGGATCTTGGGGCCGCTCGAGACGCTAGACCTGGGAGGACTGGATGTGTTTCACGATGCATATCAGAACCTGTACCGGGAACTCGGCGACAGGTTTGGACCCCCCGAGCTGTTCAAACAGAAAGTGGAAAGAGGCGAGCTAGGCGTCAAGACGGGCAGAGGCTTCTACCAATACACACCCGAATCCGTCGAATCACTGATCAGACGAAGAGACGAGTTTCTCGTAAAGCGATTGAAAGAACTGTAATCACCAAAGCGGTAGTTCGTAGTTTGGAAATGCGTTAGCCGAGCCCTTTTGCACGATCGACTGAGCCACCAATTCCCTCAAAGCTGCCTCATTGAAAGAGCTCTTGGATGATTCCCTCTTGACTATCTCGGTGAGGATCCGCCGGCCACCATAGGCAATCTTACTGTGGCTGGTAGCCAAATCGGCTCGAGCCCCGTTGCATCTGCAACGCGCAGGATGCAGTGTTGGACTCCGGCCTTCTCGGCATATTCGTTGAACTGATGCCTAGAGTCGTCTGGATCTCCTATGATTCTCGACTCAAGAAACGTCCTCTCGCTGAGATCGTGGGGTTTCGATTGAGGGTGCTTCACTTGGTAGATCCAATCTCTAACCGTGAGGAATCATCAGACCAAATCTCGACAAGACTCGCTTCAGCCGCCGGGGCACGACATGGGGCTGGGAGCTTGTGAGAAGTCCCTCTGATTCTTGTGTGGTAAGCACGAGCTGACTGTGAGACAGCTCATCGAAGAAAAGGTCCCGAATCCGACGCAGACTCTCCACTAGCTCTGTCTATGATGTCCGCAACTCTTTTCCTTAACCAACTGGAGATCGCCTGAATGCGAGTGAGGTGTGCTGGGTGCCTCTTTCTCTAGGAGAGCGATCACCAAAGGAGATCAGGCAGATCATTAAGAGGAGAGTTGAGGCGATGAAGGATGTCAAGGGCTGCCATGAAGTGGGCGTGCGTATCACGCCGAAGAGGGTGGACGTGACCATGCATGTCTCACTTGACAGTAGACTCAACCTAAGGGAAGCTCACAGGATCGCCTCAAACGCTGAAAGAGACGTAAAGAGAATTCTCCCCAACGCGAGAATCACAATCCAAAGTGAGCCGGCGGGAGATGTCCGAGAGGATATTCGGACTCTAGCGAAGGAAGCGGCTGATCGGTTGCCTGGTTCAAGGGGCGTCCACAATGTCCACATTCAGAAGATCGACGGAGAGCTGTGCGTTGACCTGCATCTAGAGGTAGGTCCAAACATGACTGTGAAGCATGCGCATGAGATCTCCGATGAGATTGAGAGAAAGTTGCGAACCGCCAATCCAAGGATCTCAGAAATCACGATTCACATGGAATCAGCGCCAAATGACATGTATAGGGAGTCGAACGAACCCGACGAGGAGGTCAAACGGTATATCAGTCACTCGGCAAAGCGCTATGATGGAATCAAGAGCCTTGGCCAGATCAAGACTCGTAGAGTTGCCACAGGCAGACACGTAGTGTTTCGGTGCCGTTTTGATCCAAATCTGAGGATGAAAGAGGCCTGCGAGATCACCACTGATCTTGAGAAAGCGATCAAGAGCGCCTATCCAGACATCGAGAGAATCGATATCCATGAGGAACCCACCCCCCGCCCGTAGGTCACCTCGTCCGCTCAAAGCAGCGGCGTGGGATTGTGACGACTTGTCATTGAACCATTTCTGCGCGGGCTAGCCAATCTCTTCTCCGACGCAGAACACCTGGCTATTCTTCGATAATAGCCACGGCGCGGCACCATCCGGCTCCGGCCTTTGATATCTTCACAGGAAAGCAGGCAACCTTGAAGCCATAAGGCCTCGGTATCCTGTCCAAGTTAGCCATCTTCTCTATATGGCAGTACTCTTTTCTACGACCCACATCGTGATGCGAAGGCCAGAGAGCATCCTTCACACCTTTCTTGAAATCTTCGGCCATTTTCTTGAATGGTCTGTCGAAGCCAAAACCGTCGATGCCTATCACCTTCACGCCTTGATCAAGAATCCACTCCGTCGCCTCGGCACTCATGCCCGGAGAAGCATTGGGGTAGTCAGAGAACTCCCATCTCTTGTCTCCACCGGTCATTATCAGTACAATGTCAGCTGGCTTCAGTTGGTAATTGATCTTCTTCAACCCGTTCTTGACATCATCTAGGGTTATGTATTCGCCCCCCTTTCTGTGCCTAACATCGATGACGACTCCGTCCCCGTAGCACCATTCGAGTGGTATTTCGTCGATGGTCTTGGCAGGTTGGCCCGCCACTGTCGGCCCGAAATGCCAAGGAGCATCCAGATGCGTTCCAGCGTGTGAGTGTATCGTCAACTCCTCGACGGCTGGCCCGGTTTCATTAGGGAAGTCATCCGGGGAAAGTCCGAGAGGGCCTCCGACGTATCGACTACCTTCTTTGTGATCAAAGCGAAAGATCTTGACCGGTAGCGGCTCCCATCCAAAACTCACAATCGGGAGACTCAAGTCGATTATCGTCGTCTTTGGCAACGCAACTACAACCTCGGCGCCGTATCAGCCGGCTAGGCGAATATATGGTTTGACCTATCGTCATGCGATGCATTTCTGCTGTTGGAACGTTACTTTGAATCACAGGCGATCCATGGCATGCCCCCAGCAAGATCTTCAAGAGAGTCGCGATCCCAAGACTAGTCGGCGTGAGGCTGAGGCTGAAGCTTGGACTAGAGAATGGTGCTTCACGCGATCGGATTCCCTTCGATCATGGACGACCCGTTCGTTGGAACAGTCCGTCGACGCAGGCGATCGTCTACGCTTCGCCACCCTTCCTTCCCAAATACTTGGTCTCGAATCCTGGAGGTGAAAACGCCCAAAGGACACGCATCTCTTCTTTCCCGTTGTTCGTCAGTTGATGAGGCTGTCCCGGGGGGCAATATATCGCAGTGCCTTCCCCAGCTTCGATAGTCTCCTCACCGACTGTGGCCTGCCCTGTTCCACTCAGGACGTACCAAATCTCGTCCTCTGTTTCATGAGCGTGGGGACTGCTTTTCGAGCCCGGCTCGAGAATGGTCATACCCAACGAAATGTTCCTCGTATGATTGATTTGTGGGCTCAGTAGTACTTTGAGGGTCCTCTTGTAGGGTGCGAGAGCTTCGAAGCTCTCAACCTCATATTCTCTCGAGTACTGCATCGCGCGTCCCTCGCTTCGGTCAAGCCAACTGTGATAACAGTCTTTCGGAACACAGAGAGCCGAACGAGCCGCTACGCTCGCGAGTGTTATCCAGTTGCGCGATCAAACGTCGCGAATCAGATGTGTGGGAAGGCCCCCGAACACTCGTCCCGCAAGTAGGTGAATCCACGATTTGAGCATCGGATGAGAGAGCCTCGATGGAACTACGTCCGGTCTTTAGTTGCTTGCCAAGCACGCAGGACCTGCTCCAGCGGGGGAATGAAGATGTCAAGGCTCACAGCACTTTCATTTCCCACATTCTTGACTTCGTGCTCCTCATTGCTCGAAAAGACATAGAGTTCACCAGGCTTGAGGATCTGGGACTGGCCTGAAGCAACGTATTCCGCTTCGCCCTGAAGGACATAACCTATCTGCAAATTCGGGTGTCTGTGGGCTGCAACTTTCGCGCCGGGGGATGCCTCGAAAAGGCTCACCATCACCTTCTCATCCACGAAGAGAATCCTTCTCGTGCTTCCAGGGAATGGGGATTCCCGATCTATTTGCTCGGCGCGGACAACCTTCAACCTTTCTCCTCCTGAGCATCCCAGATCGCGAGCAACTAGAGGACCAAGGCAGCTCTGCCAAAGAGCTTGTTTTCAGCAATCATAACGTGAAGTCTCTCTACGTCCTCCAACCCGCTTGTCTTACCAACTACCGGCTTTACTCTGCTTGTCTTCACAAGCTCCATTGCCTCTAGGAACTCGTGCTTTGTTGTGTACCTAGAGCCTGTTATGATCGTCTCATTCAAAACCAATTGGCTCGCAGTTACCTCAAACTTGACTCCTGGATGAGTAGCCAAGTTGACGAGTCTGGCCCCTCTTCCAAGGCTGCTCAGGCTGGCGGTAAGGCTCTTCGAGGTGCCTACGAAGTCAACAGCGACATGGACACCCTTGCCATCGGTGAGTTTCTTCACCTGTTCAGGAACATCGGTGGTGCTGGCGTTTATCAAGAAGTCCGCGCCGTATTCCTTCAGTCTGCGCAGCTTTTCATCGTCTATGTCGACCGCGAAGACTCTTCCGCCAAGTACCTTTGCAAGTTGAACGACGTGAACGCCTACACCTCCGGCCGCTCCAACGATCATAACGTCGTCGTCGAGCATGACCTGGGCCCTAGATTTCAGGGCATGAACTGCCGAAGCCACAGCGGTGCTTATCGTTGTTGCTTCAACGAATGGAATCTCGTCTGCCAGTCTGAAGAGGTTGCCGCCAGGAACCAACGCATACTCCGCGTATCCGCCGTTTCTGTGCCTCCCGATCCACCCACCAAAGTTCATGCAGAGATCATTTCTTCCCCCCAGGCAAAATTTGCATTTGCCACAAGTTACGAACAGGTACACAATTGCGCGATCACCAACTTTGAAATCTTGCACTTGAGACCCAATCTCGGCCACCTCTCCAGCGATCTCGTCTCCAGGGATTTTTGGAAGGAGCTTCGGATCTCTTGACATCTCTCCCATCATGAAATTTGAGACCGTTCCTCCGACACCGCAAGCTCTAACCTTCACCAAAACATCATTCGGACCCGGATTAGGAATCGGTACTCTCTCAAGTTTGAGATTGTCCCCCCACTTCTCGACCCAGTTGTGGAGAACCATTGCTTTCATTTCGCCTTTCATTGCTCTTCGCCCTCGCCTCGAACAGAAGATTTGATAACTATAATATGGTTGCCTTCAACTGGGTGATTTCAAGGTCGAGTGCTATCAGGCCGGCTTTCTTTGCGCATAGAAAAGAGACCCAACCAATCCTGACAATGCAATCATGCTGATGGCTAGGAACCCGATGTCGTATCGTGCCACCGTATCGAGGACATATCCGACGAATATGGGCGTGATGGAGGAACCTATGAAGCTGGCCATGTTGAAGACGCCAAAGACAGTCCCTGAATGTTCTCGGCTCGCGGATAGCGATACGCGAGCCGAGAATGGCGGAACGTAGAAGTTGCTTGCCCATCCCACTCCTGCCATTACGAGGAGTCCCATCCATGCTGAAGAGGTGAAGATGAGTACTATTGGAAAGACTACGCACATGGCCATTGATGCGATGACCACCTTTCCTCCGCCAACCTTGGGTGTCAGGACGCCTCCGACGAAGGAGGATATGATCATCATCACGCCAAGAGCCGCAATCATGAATCCCACCTCGACAAGAGAGATGTTCAACCTACGGGTGAGGTAGAGAGGAGCCCATGTCGTGATTCCGACAACGACCGCTAGGCCTGTGAAGTTGATAGAGATCGAACAAAGCAGGTTCTTACTGAGTGATTTTCTGTAACTAGTTCGACCCGCGCTGATCTTCTCCGTGGGCTTCTCCAATCTTGGACCCCCTAGCACGATCCAGCATTGAGCCGCGATTGCGAGCGTGAAGGCACCAGTGAAAAGCGCGCCTATCCTCCAGTTGCTCGCGCCGAGAATCCACGGAATTGCGGCAAACGAAACTATGAAACCTGTGCCCCAACCCGTCCCGAAGACTCCCATTGCACCGTCTAGGTCTCGTGCAGGAAAAGATGATGAGAGCAACTTCGTCGATGCAGGAAGTATGAATCCTGCGCCGGCTCCTATCATCAGCCTCGAGAATAAAGCCAACCCAAAGCTAGACGACAAAGCGAATCCAACACAGGATAGTCCCATCACAAGTGTCGACAAAGCAACAACTCTGCCTCCCCCAAACTTGTCACTCAGGATCCCTGAGGGTACCTGCATGAGTGCGTAGAAGATCGCAAAGATGGTCATCATCAGGCCGGATTGCGTATACGTCAAGGCTAGTTCAGAGGTTACGGCGTCCGCCAAGGCGGGATAGCTTACGAAGTCAAGTGAGAGAGCGACGAACGACAGCGTTGCCGACATCAAGATCAGGTTTAGGCGTCTTGGATACATGCCTTGTCTATCATTGGCGGTTAGCTTGGCTGTGGGAATTTCTGCCTTTCGCCGACGATTCGACCTACAAAGGCCGCTCGAAGCAGCGGGATTTCTGCAATGAAAGGCTTCATAAGCCGTGCCTGTTCCAAGCCATGAACGATCAACAATGTTGTCCAATCCGGTTCTGAGAGCGATTCAGGAGAGGAGAAGCGTATTCAGGTTCAAACCTGACGAGATTGGTCAAGACAAGATCGATGCCATAGTTGAGGCAGCACGATGGGCGCCATCGTTTGTGAACTCCCAGCCTTGGAGCATCATAGTGGTGAAGGACAGGGAGACAAAACGGAAGCTCAAGGAGCTCGCGATAACAATAACTAGCGTCGGAATTGAAGAATCCCCGGTGACATTCGTCGTAACCGTCGACACCAAGAAAGATCCTCACCACTATGTGGAAGACGGAGCGGCCGCGACTCAGAACATGGCTCTGGCGGCTCACAGCTTGGGGCTCAGCTCATTCTGGGTTGGCGTCTATGACCTTTCAGGCGACAGAGCCGCCAGCGAAGAAAAAGTCAAGGCTCTTCTCAATATTCCAGAGGAGCATCGCGTCATATCCATGCTTCCAGTGGGTCTCGCTACGATGACATTCGAGAGAGAAAGAAAGCCAAGTTCAGAGTTTGTTTACTCGGACACATTCGGAAAGAAGCCCTAAGGAGAAGACAGTCCTTCGCAGACCCGATTTACAACCTGAGATATGAGACAGCGCGACCACATCCGCTAGAGCGAAGGCCCGGCTTGTACAACCGAAGCGAGCAGACGGATGGTTCGGATTGCCGACGACGCGACCGTCACATATGAGCCCGGGCAGCACACAGAAATTATGAGAGAGTCTCTTCGACAGAAGTTCCTGAAAGCCGATCCTGGAATCGCTGTTCTGAGCAGTCGCGCAAATGCAAGTCGTTGACAGCCCCATTGGCGCAGTGACAGCAACTATTAACTAAGCGAATCACGTCACCGCATGCCCCGAGGGTTGAAAGGGATGGCAAAACTCAGGGCCGGAAAATATGTGGTGGAATCCCTCTTGGCTGAGAATGTGAAGTATCTCTTTGGGATCCCAGGCGGAGGAGTTGCTCCTTTTTTCAACGAATTCTACGACTACCCGCAGATCCAGACGATTCTCACTCAGCATGAACAAGGCGCTGGCTTCATGGCTGACGGCTATTTCAGAGCGTCGGGACAGGTGGCGGCATGCGCAGCTACGGTTGGTCCAGGCGGTGTCAACTTAGCTTCGGGGCTTCATCCAGCCTATCAAGATAATCAGGCCGTGCTCGCGTTCACAAACAACGTCCCAACCGAGCAGTTTGGAAAAGGCGGAATCCAAGATGCCAGCGGTTGGGGTCCCAGATCCATATCGCATGTAGGGATCTTCAAGGAAGTCACAAAGTGGAGTGTTCTCGTCACGAAGCCTGAGAATGTACCTGAGGTGATTAGACGAGCCTTCAGGATCATGCTCACCGGACGTAAAGGGCCGGTACATGTTGACCTAGCTCAGGATGTGATAAGAGCGGAGATAGAGGCTGAATTCCAACCTCCGAAGAAATATCGACCGATGGGTCCGGTGAGAGGGAACCCGTTACTCATCAAAGAAGCCGCAGAACATCTCGTCAACGCGGTATCCCCAGCAATTATGTCAGGAGGAGGAATCATCGCGTCAGGCGCATCGCCTGAGTTGGTCGAACTCGCAACGCTACTCGGCAGTCCTGTGGCTACCACTGCGATGGGCAAAGGCTCCTTCCCGGAGGATCACCCGCTTGCGGTAGGTGTCGTAGGTCTCTTCGGCCACGCCACGGCAAACACGATCCTTCGAGGAGACAAGACCGATGTACTGCTGGCAATTGGAACGATCTTCCACCAAGTGACGACTACCAGCTGGGTGAAGAACTTCGGGGGACAGAAGATAATCCAAATCGACAACGACCCAACTGAGATTGGAAAGAACTATCCGGTCGAAGTTGGCATAGTGGGCGACGCAAAGGCGGTCCTGCAGGACCTGCTCACTGAGGTGAAGTCCACCCTCTCGAAGCTTCCCCCACCTGCAATCAGGGAGCTTGAAGAGAGAAAGAAGGCGAGGCAGAAGGAGATACTCGCCTTGAAGGGCGAGCTCAAGTATTATGTGGAGCCGGAGAGTTACTCCGACGCAGTTCCGATGAAGCCTCAAAGAGTTGTCAGGGAAATTCGCCAGTTTCTGGACAAGGACGCGATCGTGCTGGCTGATTGTGGGAACAACCTCGCTTGGGTTGAGAAGTACTACCAAGCCCTGATGCCCAAAGGCTTCATCGCAGACGGCGGTCATACGGCGATGGGATTCAGCGTCGCTGCATCCATAGGCGTCAAACTGGGAGCACCCGACCGGCAAGTCGTCGATGTTTGTGGAAACGGGAGCTTCACGATGCTCAGCAAGGAACTCAATACCGCGTCAGCATACAATGTCCCAGTTATCTGGTGCATATTGAACGACATGAATCTCGGAATGATCATTCAAGGGCAGAAGTTCGGTTACGGCGTCTGGGAACCCGAGAGATATATCGCCACTCAGTCATACGTGATGGACTTCGTCAAGTTCGCCGAAGCATGCCACGCCTTCGGGCAGAAGGTCGAGAAACCGACTGAGATCAAGGACGCCCTAAAGAACGCTTTCGACTCAGGCAAGCCCTCCCTCATAGACATTAGAATCGATCCTGACGAAGTCCCCGTGGGCGCGTTGAAACGCTTCGAGGCCATAGTAAGAAAGTATCCTGATCTAGGACAGAAGAAGATGCCAACGAGCACTTTCCCGAAGAAGATAGCATAGCGAACGCACGTCAGGCAGTTGCCGGGTAGGCACGCTTCTTGCTTAGTTTCTCCCTTCTTACACTTGGGATGAAATCCTCGCTCGGACTGTCAAGACCTAAAGGGCAACGCGAGCAGCAGATTCACTTCTTGACCAAAGCCACAGCCCTGATCGGCGACCCAGTAGCGTTGTGAACCTTCAAGGGTAGAGCGACAAACCAAAACACGTGCTTGGGTATCTTGTCGATGTTGGCTAGGTTTTCCATGTTCAGTATCTCCCTTTCCCTGCACACTATATGCATTGGCTGAACCTTCAACTGCGTAACTTCGAGGTACGTGTCTGTACTTGGTGCATCAGCGCCAATGTTAATGGCGCCCGAGTCTGCTAGGAACTCCGTTGCGCCCCGATCGAGCCCAGGGTAGTTCTTCAAGTACTCGAAGGGGTCGTCCCACTTCCTGTACCATCCGGTGTGAATCAATACGACCGAGTTAGGTTTGATTCTTGCCCCAGTCCCCTCCAGCTCCTTCTGCACATCTTCTCTGGTTATGTAGCTGCTGGGTGCTTTGTACGAGAAATCCAACCAAACGCCCGGCGCGAAGAACCACTCTAGTGGAAGTCTGTCGATCGACCTAGCGTTTGGATCCTGAACGACATGATTGATCGAATCCACATGTGTGGAGTTGTGGTCACATGTGAGGAAGCCGACCACTCTGTAGCTGTAGGGGGCTTTGGTCAGTCCTGATCTCATGGTTTCTTCATGCGTCAGATGATCCCACATCACTGTCTTCAAGTGCCCAGTGAACACAGGATTCTTGGGACTTAGGTCGT
>Ga0209725_1000183_pt1 | contig 38322 bp, 32 predicted proteins | sample I18A1metaG_FD_184145 | JGI IMG/M metagenome (GOLD analysis project Ga0209725, IMG submission 184145) | Lake sediment bacterial and archeal communities from Gulf of Boni, Indonesia to study Microbial Dark Matter (Phase II) - ​I18A1 metaG... | ecosystem: Environmental > Aquatic > Freshwater > Lake...
TGCCTGGAGCCTCCTTGCAGCGAGCAAAGAGGTTCCCCATCATGACGACCGAGGCGCCAGCTGCGAGTGCAACTGCGATGTCACCTGGGCTCCTTATGCCTCCATCTGCGATTATCGGAATCTGACTACCATACTCTTTTAGTTTGTCGGCGACCTGTGTTGTGGCAAATAGTGTCGGAGATCCTGCTTTCGCAACCTCTGATGTTGTACATATCGATCCTGATCCGATGCCAACTCTCATCCCCGCGGCATCCTCCAGTCGCGTAAGAACGTCCTCAGCTGCCTTGCCCGTTCCGATATTTCCGACCACGACATCAGCCTCTACGTTGTCGAGGATCTGCTTCGTGGATCTGAAAACATTCGCGTTGTGGAAATGAGAAACATCTACAACTATCACGTCGACGTGCTGGCTAAGTCTCTTTGCCCTCTCAAGGTCGAAGGGAGAAGTAGCTGCCCCACAGAGCAGCTTTCCCTCTTCATCTCTTGCAGCGTTAGGGAATCTTCCTCTGAGCATTATGTCTTTGAAGGTGATTAACCCTTTCAGGGTACCTCTCTCGTCTACGATAGGCAGCTTCTCTATCCTGTTCGCATGGAGGACTTCTTTTGCCTCTTCAAGAGTCGTGCCTTCTCTAGCCGTGATAATCTTCTTAGTCATTACCTCTTGGACTTTCAGATTTCGATCGGCAAACCTGACATCCCTTCCAGTGAGGAGGCCCACAAGCCTTCCTTCCTCGATTACGGGCAGACCTGATATCTGATGTTTCTGCATTAGATCGATGGCTTCTCCTATTGTCCGGTTCGGGGTGAGGGTGATCACGTCTCGAATGACCAACGATTCGGCGCGTTTCACTTGCGCAGCCATCTTCACCTGGTCGTCAACTGAGCAGTTTCTGTGAAGTATTCCCAGGCCTCCAAGTCTGGCAAGTGCAATTGCCATCTCGGCTTCGGTCACGGTATCCATTGGCGAGGAGACGAATGGCAGATTCAGCCTGTGATTCAAAGTCACACGGCTAGTAAGGTCTATCTCTCTGGGTTCAACTTCTACCCAATTGGGGACCAATATGACATCGCGAAACGTTACTGCGAAACTTGCATCTTTCAGCTTCTCACCGAATCTTCGTTCCATGAATCGAGCACCTACTCAAACTCTATGGTTGCAGGCGGCTTCGGAGTCACGTCATAGTATACGCGTGAAACCTCACGGCATTCTTTGAGGATGTCCTGCGAGAGTTCAGTAAGGAGACTCGGATCCAGATCGCTGACATCTGCTGTCATGAAGTCTCTTGTTTGAACAGCTCTTACTGCAGCCACATAAGGTGCCTTCTTCAGAGATCTCGCAGTCTCTACCAACACGTGGCTGATTGACGGCAACCGATTGATGATAACACCTTGCGCCTCAATTAGCTTCTTGATTGAGGGAATCACAAGCTCACTTCCGCTGGCTAGAGATATGGAGAGAATCTTGCCGTACTTTCTGACGCCCGCCAGCATGCCTGTCGCCTTGTTCACGAGGAACCTAGTGTCCAATTTGCACGTGTGAGAACAGAGAAGCTCTTTCAGTTTCATTGCGGCCCCCCTACACTCACCGTCCTTTCGGAATCTTCCATCTAAGATCGCCGCGAAATATTGGTCACAGCCCTTTGAGTCGAGATGTCTTCTGACGATTAGATCGGCCTTCTTCAACGTCTCAAGCTTTCTCTCGTCTACAGCTCCTACTGTTCTCACAGACAGGCCCGGTCCAGGGAAAGGCTGCCTTTGGAACAGTTCTTCGCGAATTCCGATGGCCCTAGCAACTTCCCTTACCTGAAACTTGTACAGGTCCACAAGCGGCTCGAGGATTTTGAAACCATACTTCCTCTCAGGGTCTATTCCAACCTGTGATAGAACATTATGCTGCGTCTTGATGCCTCCGCGCGTCTCTATCCAATCGGGTGCTATGGTTCCTTGTACAAGAAAGCTGCACCGTTTTCTCTTCGCCTCCTCAGACAGAGTTTCGTAGAATGTTGCTCTGAAGATCCTCCGCTTCCTCTCGGCATCGGAGATCCCTCTCATTCGTTTCAGGAATCTCCTTCGAGCGTCTATTACCTCAACATCGAGAGGAACTGGGAGGGATAGCAACGTCCCAACGATGCTCTCAGGTTCATTAGTACGCATAAAACCTGTATCGATGAATACAGAGAAGACGTTTGGTCCGATCGCATTTTGGACAAGAGTTGCTGCAGTGGTGCTGTCGACTCCTCCGGAAACTGCTGCGAGGACTCTCTCGCTTCCTACCTTTTTTCTGAGTTCCTGAGCTTGACACTCAACAAAATTCTTAGCGTTGAACTCAGCCATCCGAAGCCACTTACAACCTACGGCGAGCCCTTAGTCATAAAAGACCTCTCGACACAAACGAAGCAACACACTTACAGCGCAACCGGTCGTCAGTCGATTCCATCGGATCGAGCCTTCGTTCGCCTGCATTGGTGCATTGCGAATGCGCCGAACAATGGAAGAAGAAGAGCGAACCAGAGAGAAGAGAGCAGATCTATGCCAAATACATTGACGTATGCGATAATAAAGAGAAATGAAGCAACTTCGATCGCAACAGAGAGCGGATTAGAAACGTAGTCTTTGAAATCATAAGGAAAGATGGCGATACCTATAGTTCTCTTGTTCAGGGGGTATAGCCAAGGACGGCCCCTTACGTCAGTGGAGTCTGTGAAGAGATGAACCAAGCCGCCGGTCAGGAATGAAGCAGACCAAGCGACATTCATGGTGAGTAAGGCCAGTGCACCGGCAAGAGGCAGCCAGACTGAATGGAATACACCTCCACAGTGGTAGTCCTCGTCCTTGAGTCGAAGGATAGGCAGGAGCGCGTCAAGACTCGAGATAGACGCGCCAACTAACGAGAAGAAGAGATCAACACTTGGAAACAAGGACTTTGCGATGAACATCAACGCCAGATGCGCTACAAGCAAGTGCCTCGCCTCTCAGACTGGGTATACAGATGATCTCTGCCCTTGAATCTTTGACAGCTATGGAATACCTTTTTAAGGCATTGTAGGACTATCTGTCGCCAAGTGGTTGAAGTGATAGGTGAATCTGTTCCAGCTGAACAGAATGATTGACCGAACGGAACGGTACGTCTTCGACCACTATTCTCAGGAGGAGTTCTTGCATTGGCAGTGGAAAGAGGGATAACTGTAAAGAAGAGTGAAGATTTCTCGGAATGGTTCACGCAGGTCATCACGAAAGCGGGACTCTGCGACTATGCTGGAATGAAAGGGTTCATAGTTTTCATGCCCTCTTCGTATGAGATCTGGGAGAACATCAAGCGGTTCTTAGACGATAAGTTGAAGGCTACTGGGCATAAGAACGCCTACTTCCCAGCTTTGATTCCCGAAAGCTACCTCAGGAAGGAGGCTGAACACTTTTCAGGGTTTGTCCCAGAGGTTTTTTGGGTTACCCATACCGGGGACTCTGAGCTTGGCGAAAGATTGGCGATGAGGCCAACCTCGGAGACAATTGTCTGCGACTCGTACTCGCGATGGATAAAGAGTTGGAGAGATCTCCCGGTCCTCATAAATCTCTGGAATTCTGTGTTTAGGGCCGAGATAACGGCGACGAAACCTTTCCTGCGAACATCTGAATTCCTTTGGCAGGAGGGCCACACGGCTCACGCAACAGCTGAAGAAGCCGAAAAGGAAGTCCGTGACATCTTGGAGACATACAGACAGCTCATAGAAGAACAACTGGCGGTTCCGGTACTGTTGGGCACAAAGACTGAGGCAGAGAAATTCGTCGGAGCAAATTACACTTTGACTATGGAGGCGATGATGCCAGACGGCAAGGCCTTACAGATGGGCACATCGCATTTCCTCGGTCAGAACTTCTCCAAGCCTTTCGAGATCAAGTACCTCGGAAAAGACGAAAAAGACCATTACGTCTGGCAGACAAGCTGGGGCGTGACCACCCGAATGATAGGGGCAGTCATCATGGTACACGGCGACGACAGAGGCCTTGTACTTCCTCCCCGAATAGCGCCTATCCAAACAGTCATCGTGCCGATATTCTACAAGAACGAAGATCGAGACAAAGTACTCGGCAAAGCGAAGGAATTAGCTGAGCTTCTGCGAGAGAATGGAATCTCGACGCACTTAGATGACAGGACAGAGTATACCCCCGGTTGGAAATTCAATGAGTGGGAAATGAAAGGCGTTCCAACAAGGATTGAGATAGGCCCCAGAGATATCGCATCAGGCAAAGTAGTCATCTCAAGAAGAGACACAGGACAGAAGCATGAGGTCATGATTGCCAACCTGCCCCAAGAGATCATGAAGATACTGGAGTCCGTTCAAGCCAACCTGTACGCGAAGGCCAAGCAGCAACTAGAGCGGACTATCAAAACCACCGAATCATATGAAGAGTTCAAGCAAATCCTAGAGAACGTAGGCGGGTTCGTGAGAGCCAGTTGGTGCGGCCGACCTGAATGCGAAGCAAAGATCAAGCAGGACACCGGTGCCACTATCAGAACTGTTCCTCTCAAGAGAGAAGAGATCTTCGGCAACTGCATCTTGTGCGGAAAAGATGCAAGAGACGTTGTGTATTTCGCCAGGGCGTACTGAGGGCGCTATTCTACCCTCCGCACGCCTGAAAGAATTATGTTGGCTCTTTCAATAACCTTGCTTCGATCTCGAATGAAACATGGCCCTGACGTTTCCACCTTGATAGAGGCGGCTGCGGCGCCGACACAAGAGGACCATATTGGGTCCTTGGACCGAACATATTCTGTGAGAAAGGCGCCGCTGAATGCGTCTCCTGCGCCGGTGGGGTCAACAACAGTTTCAGGTTTGAAGGCAGGTATGCGAAAAATCCCCCGGTCGTGTAGGAGATCAGACCCATCACTGCTTCTTGTGAGGATACAGACCGATGGTCCAAGACGCTTCAGTCTCCTCAGAGCATCCTTAGAACTGATCCTCCCCACCATCATTCTCAACTCGTCAGAGGATCCCCTTAGGACATCTATTCTTCTTAGAAGCGCCTTATCGAGCCAGGACCTCGCCACCACTTGGCCGCTTCGAGCTACTCTCCTAAGATACCCTTGCGGGTCAAGAGATGTCACCATGGATCGACTCGCAAGTGACTTTGCAGCTGCCTCTGGGATCTCATCTATGACTGGCCCCATGTGTAGACTTCGAATTCGGAGGCCTTGCGGCAGGTCAAACTGGTTGATGTTTTCGCATTTACTAAGCAGCCTTAGCGATCGTCTCTCCCCCCGGTATCTGATTTCGAATTTCGTAGTCGGGGTGCGGCTCACCTTCAGGAGTCTGGTGTCAACTCCCATCTGAACAAGCCATTTCATTCGGCTTCTTCCGAAGTCTGTTCCAACCTTAGATAGGGCATATGTCTTTGCACCCAGTGAGGCTGCTATCAGCGATGCGTGAACTGCCGGTCCACCAGGAATCCAAATGGGTCTCTCTTGCCGGCCTCTTCTAATGCGGTCAAGAGTGATATGGCCTACAGTAACAAAGTCCAACATGCTATTTCACATTGATTTGACGAAACGGTGGCGATTGGCCGATGACTAGGCAGTAGGATGCTAAAAAAGTGTGGGAAATCAAGGCTCCTTTTGGCACAGAAGAAATGTGATCTTTCGTGATCGGGGTGAAGAGTTGGAAGAATATCGCCGATTCCACAGTCGTTCACTTCTTCTGGCTTCGTTTTTGCAGCATATCTATCTTGGGATAAAGCCATAATAGGCGGTCGTTTAGGATTAGACCAAGAAGAAGGTACAGAGATGGGAAAGAAAAGGAAGTCCAGGGGGCGAAGCAAGGGCGGAAAAGGAAGGTCCGAACTGGTCCAGTGCAGCAACTGCGGGATGCAGGTTCCTAGAGACAAAGCAAAGAGATCGACTCACTGGGTCTCATTGGTTGAGCCCACTTTAGCACGCGAACTCAGGGCCAAAGGCACCTACATTGCAAGGCGGCAAGTATTCAAGTACTATTGTGTGTCCTGTGCCGTTCACTTCGGGGTCTCGAAGGTCCGGGCGAGAGAAGAAAGGCGGTTCCCCTACTAGACCCACGCAAAGTGCTTGAAGACTTTTAGAAGGCTCCAAGAGACAGCAATACACATTGGATAAGGTGACCCTCTGAAGCTTATGATCTCAACAGCGACAGATGACTTCGGAGAAGGTCGCTTGCCTAGGTCAACTCCCTATACGCATGATGGACTCTCTGCAGAACAGTGATTGACGCCACGGCGGATATTGCTATGATCCCTGCCTCGATGAAACCAGCTAGAGTCGCGGCGACAAGAATAAGCAATCTCTCAGGCCTCTCTGCAATCCCAACTTTCATGTCGGCTCCTTCGCTCTCCCCCCTAGCCCTCGCGTAGCTTACGAGGATTGAACTCGAGATGGCCCAGAGACCCCAGAAGGTTGAGCATAAGCCTGCGAGAACAATCGCTGAGAGCACAAGCATCTCGCCAACCTTGTCAATCAGGGAATCGCAGAAGCCGCCGAATCTTGTGACTTGGCCATAAAGTCGAGCAATTGCTCCATCTGAAGCATCGAAGAACCCAGAAGAAAGGAGAAGAGCGGCAGCCAGCAACGACAGTGAGCTATTACCTGGTGAAAGATAGTAGCAGGCCGAGGACCCGATGGCAAGAAGCATACCTAAGATGCTTGTAGATGTAGGGCTGAAGCCCAAAGCGTGCAGCTGTCTCGCGTGAAAGTCAAAGAATCTCCTTGATTGTTCCTTTAGTTTGGTGAGCACTAGCTTTCCCTAGACTACGATACCTCAGTATGCCTTTAAACTGCTATGGCATCATATACGAGATTGACTGTACGGCCAGTAGCAGGCTTGATTTCAAGATGGGCAAGATAGACAAGGGAGTCATGTGCAGTGTAGAAGGCTGTACTGAAGCGGCTATACGGTCGATCTCCGCCGAGATGGCTTCGGAGGCGAAACTGAAGACAGTGGAAACAAGAAGAGCCTATCTCTGCAAGAAGCACTACAAGGAGCTGAAGAAACATCTCAGGAAAGACCGCAGACTGCAGAAGTGGCGTTGGAATCCTTAGGCCTAGGTGGCATCAGAGAATTGAGAATGCTTCTGATACATGCGGATCACTTCGAGTATGAAGTGCTTGAAAGAGCGATTGAGGAACCAGAACAGGTCGTTGAATCTGAAAGAAAGGGGATGACAGAGAATGTGCTGGTTTCGTTCTGCACGGTGGAGAAAGCGGACGAGAAGAACCCGGAGAAGGTTGCAAGGAACGCGGCTGGATCAATCCAAGAAGTCGCTGAGTGGGTGAAGGCAAAGAGGATCGTAATCTACCCTTACGCGCATTTATCGAGTAGTTTGGCGTCAAGAGACACAGCCATCGCGATCCTCACGAATATCCAGGCGGAGCTATTGCATAGCGGATACCAAACCACGAAGAGCCCCTTTGGATGGTACAAGAGCTTCAAGATATCATGCAAGGGGCACCCACTCTCAGAGCTCTCCCGAACCGTCACATCCGAAGAGGAGCGCCCCAAAGAATCTCATGTTGAGGTAGAATACGCCGTGCTCGACATGCAAGGCCGAATCTATGATCCCAAGGTTTACCCTTTCAAACCTGACGAAGGTGACTTCAGGATGCTTGTCGAAAAGGAAGCCTTCAAGACCGGGCTGGTTGGAGGAGAACCGCGATTCCTAGATTATTGCAGGAAGTTCGGGTTCGAATGGGAACCATACTCAGATGTCGGACACATGAGGTATGGCCCTGAAGCGAGCCTCATGTTCGAACTCGTCGCTAACTACTCTTGGACGGTGGCGAAGTCACTAGGCATACCGGTCTTTGAGGTCCGAGGCACGAACATGTTCGACCTTTCAGTCAAACCCGTGAAGGAACATGCGGAGCTTTTTGGAGGCAGACTCTATCAGGTCAACATAGATGAGAAAAGCTATGTGCTTAGGTACGCGGCCTGCCATCAGCAATTTGCGATGCTCAAGGACTGGGCGATCAGCTACCGGCAGATACCTTTCGGAACGTTCGAGGTAGCCGATAGCTACAGGCTGGAACAGAGTGGAGAGCTCCTGCTTTGTTTCAGAGTCAGGAAACTGCACATGCCAGACCTGCATGTATTCTGCCGAAACGTCGAAGACGCCAAGATCGCCGCGATGAAGCTCCACAGAAAGATCTATGAGGAGATAGGGAAGCTGGGAAGAGACTACGTGTCGATCTACAATACAACCAAGAGCTTCTATGAGCAGAACAAGGATTTCTTCAACGAGCTCGTGGCAGTCGAGAAAAAACCTGTACTCCTCAGCTTTGTTCCTGAAGGAATCTACTATTGGGTCATCAATGTCGAGTACACAATAATCGATGATCTCAGACGACCAAGAGAGATAGCAACATTCCAGATAGATGTCGGGAACGCCAAGAGATTCGGAATAGCTTACACGGACCCTGATGGAAACAAGCAGCATCCGCCAATAATACACAGCGCGCTGATCGGAACAGTCGAACGTTACATCTTCACAGTTCTAGACACGGCGGTTAAGCTTGAGAAGGAGGGCAAGGTTCCATGTCTGCCACTTTGGCTTACGCCAGTACAAGCAAGAATCATTCCTGTAAGTGACGGTTTCATGCAGCACTCACGCGATATAATGTCCAAGATCGAAGTTGCTGGCATTAGAGTAGACCTAGACGATCGACCAGAATCCATCTCGAAACGTGTCAGAGACGCTGAGGTCAGCTGGGTCCCCTATATAGTCGTGATAGGAGAGAGAGAAGTGAAAACGGATCTCCTCAGCGTTAGGAAGAGGGAGACAGGCGAGCAGAAGTCTATGTCTCTTCCTGAACTAGTCGAAGAGATAGCAGAGCGAACAAAGGGGTACCCGCAGACAAACCTAAAGATGCCATCGCTCCTGAGCCAAAGACCAGTCTACAAATCTTAGCCCGAACCAGACTCTGACCGTTCTTAGAACCACTCGCAAGTAGTATTTTATACCGAATGCGATTCATCAAGAGAGGACAGGCCATGAGCAAAGATCAGATCTACGGGGCGCTTGTTTTCCTAGTGTCTCTCCTAGCTGCGGTGGGTTATGTCTCCATTTTCGTCGGCGGATATCTTGGTGTAGCTTTTCTGAGGCAACTCCAAGAGTTGGCGATAGCCATTCCAGTGGCATTGGCGGTTCTTGCAGTTCTGGTGATATTGATGTGGATTGGATGGACGATGCTGACAACACCTCCGCTAGAAGAGATAGGACCAACTCCAACCCCCTAGAATCTTTCAACAGATAGATGCGGGCAGATTGTAGGCGTACCTCCCCAGGGATGATCGGTGATGGAGAAGATTTACGGAGAGTTTGATTCGAAGGATAGACGAAGAGTAATATTTCGGGCTCCGATGATGAGTGATCTCGACGATTTCTTGGAGTTCATCAATTCACTTGTTGATGAGGGGGCGGAGATACCGGTTGAGGCCCGGAGGACACGTGAAGCCGAGGCCGATTGGCTTGGAAAACTACTTGCTGACGTTGAAAAAGGCTTTGCGATCTGTGTAGTTGGGGAGGTTGATGGAAAGCTCGTTGCGAACTCCGAGGTTCGTATAGGGACAGGGAGAAGGAGGCATGTTGGAGGGTTGGCTATTGCACTTAAGGACGGTTACCGTGATGTTGGTATCGGAACTGAGATGATAGGAGTCCTTATCGAGGAGTCAAGGAAGGTTGGGCTAAGGCTTCTCTGCTTGAGCGTGTACGAGTCGAACCTGCGCGCTAGACATGTCTATGAGAAGGTTGGCTTTAGAGAGGTCGGAAGGATGCCCAACGCCATACGCAAGGGAGACCAGTACTTAGACGAAGTGGTCATGGCTCTGGAACTGTGATCGCAGACAATAGACCAAATGCGTTCTGTTACTTTGATGAACATTCTTCAAGATGTAGTTGTCAGCGTTTCGGTAGGCGTTAGAGCGCTACTAGCAACATGAAACTGCGCTGATGAATCTTCTAAAACTGGGAGGAACCAACAGAAAGGCGTTTGAATGCCTTATGGTAGGTACCCGCCATCACGGTTCGCGGCTCGATCTAGGACGGACGCTTCGATTTCGAGCCGGATGCTCTGGGACCTTTTTTCCTCAGCTCAGGGCGTTCCAAAGGTCATTTACTTAATAAGGTCAAGATGTCCAGACAAGTTGACCATCAGAAAAGGGCAGAACCGACGTTGAGAAAAGAGATATGTGCCCTCGCCTCCCCTAGATGGCTTGGTAAAGACTGGTGGAGAGAAGGATGATTGATTCTAGATTCTGGATCTCAATAGCAGCTATAACCATCGTCGGAACGGTTGGCAGTGTACTTTTCAAGCATGGAACAAATGCTTTTGGAACCTTGACCTTCGAAAGGTTGCTTCAAGCAGAGCCATCGAAGATCTCATTTGTCGGAATGGCGCTTCTGTCGGCTGGAGCCCTGATGGCCGTACTTGGAGGATATATGCTCAAACCAGCTTCAGTGGCCTTCGAGTTCCTGTTCTACCCAGCAGTATTCGTCGCTTTAGTCATGCTCTTTGCTTCCCGCATCCTCATTGGGATACCTCTATCCGTGACGGGACTTGGCCGGCTCAACGCTCTTCTCACGGTATTGTCGATCGTTTCAACAGCGGTAGCCAGCGCACTTGTATTCAAAGAAACTTTCAGTACGCGAGTGATTATAGGCTTCTTGCTTGGCGGAATATCTATCTTGCTAATCGGAGAAGCCTAGGGTATCGTGAGATTGCCATCTCAAGGTATGATAGACTCAAAAGGAAATGACATTCTAGATTCTTACTGACGTATGAGTTGCTTCCAGCTACGAGCCAGGACATGGAATGAGAAGCCTCAAAGAACTGATGAATCTCTACGAAAGAAAAGCGAAGCATTCGGAAGGAATTCTAGAGTTCAGCCTCCGAATGAGACAGTCGCTGATTGGAACAGATCCTGAAGAAGACAAGAAGAGAGAGATTCGTTCACTTATGAGTAGAGGCGTACTGGCCGAAAGGGAGTGCTCCAGACTGCTATCTGGCAAGCAGATTCGAAAGAGTTCGGGGTCTACTTATAGCGCGCGCGCCGACTATTCTAGGTGCTACTTGTCAAAGGCGATCTCAAATGTCATGAGACGCCTGACCAGCAGATACAAGAATGAAGCTGCAAGGAAGGAATTCTTCTCAAAGCTGGCAGCGATGAGTGAAGCAATCCATCTCTCTCTTTCCAAAGGAAGAATTCAGGCTTTATTCGATAGCAGAGACTCAGATAGGATTGCGGACATGGTTCTAAGGGAAACAGCCGGACTCGTGAAGTCAAGTTTCGACCCAAACCAAGAGCTAAGGCAAGAATTGGCAAAGGGCCAACGTGAACTCTCAGAGTTCATGTCAAGAGTTGAGGTTCTGACCGGCCTTGAATGGGAAAACTCCGAAAAGTTCGACGACCATCTTGCATTGGTCTCCTTCTTCGATCCTTGGTATTCAGAGGACGAGAGGACAGAGAGGTGGGGGGTCACATACTACTCAAACCCAACCACTATGAATGTCGCCCCGCCTATGATGTTCTTCGACGCTCTGAGGCGATCAGTGATTGCGAGAGAGGCAGTCAACCTGTTAAGCCCTCGTATCGTTGACTCTGTCCCTAGGCTATATGAGCAGTCAGAATACCTCGTCACGAAGTTGCTTGACGACAAATATGAAAGAGAGTTCTGGCTTTTTGCAAGACATGGCCTGAGAGAGGAAACCAAGAGAGACATAGTAACTGGCATTTCCGAATTCTTCAGCTACTATGAAAGCTTCGTAGGCGATGATCTCTACAAGCAGGCCTGGTCTAGGCTGGGCGAAATGGCGCGACTATCGCTTCAGATAGGCTCAGTCCCAGAGTATGCAAGGATGCTTGATGCGATTGCTGCGCGCCCGGTAAGGGTGCGTCTTGCCCGCGATGAGATAGCACTCTTCAAGGTATTGGCTGCGAGTCCAGACATGCCTATGAGCGAAATGGCCCGACATATTGGCACGAGCATCCCAACAGCCACCAAGATTCTGCAAAGGCTAACTCAGAAAGCATGTCTGAGATTCTACACAAATGAAAACGTTCACATGCTAGGGCTGGAAGAGTGTCTGCTCCTGATGAGGACATCGAAAACCGATCGGCTACCATCAGTTCTGTGGCGAATTCCGTACTGCAGAGACATCTATCGCCTATACGGACCGATCGATTACTTCGTTGTTATGAATACTCCAGAAGGAAGGAGCGGCTTTGTCGATAAGCTTGAGTCGGCATTAAGAGATTGTGATCTCGCATCAGAGATTATGACACTCGTCGTGACAAGGGATTTCTCAAACATGAGTTTTGAATACTACGACCCAGACGAATCAGTCTGGCATGTGCATTGGGATAGCTGGGGAGCCGGACTTGCGAAGGCACTCAAGGAACAGCAAGATCCGGTTCGAGCGCAAATCCTTCGACACAGAACGGAAAGAACGAGTCTTGATAAGCTTGATCTTCAGATAATGGAGAAGCTCACGTACAATTGCAGAAGCTCATATTCTGAGATTGGAAAAGCACTTGGAGTCTCGGGGGCATACGTCAGTAGAAAGATTCACAGGCTACTAAGTAACGGAGTCTTCAGGCCCATTGCCAAGCCTTTCAAGACCGGCGCCGAGGAATACGCACTGGTAACGATTCCTTGCGATAGTGTCTTCGTCGAACCCCTGGTCAAGTTCCTAGACAGGCTTCCGGCTTGGCGAGGAGCGGCAGTCAGAGGCGATTTGGAAGGAATACTTGCCCAAGTCGGGGTTCCATCGGGAGAAGTAAATCAACTCTTCATGGTGCTTGACGATCGTTTAGTAAAAACACATCTTGCGAACTGCTCATTTAATGTGGTCGGAATGTGGTCTAGTCTTCGAAGGTGGCTTCCTGTTAATCTCTACTCAAAGGACGAAGGCTGGAAGTTCGACGAAGACTACTATCTGGACCTGATAGACAGGTACGGGAAATAGACGGGCGGCGAGCGAAGGACTCCCGCCCTTGCACACAGAGGATCTTACCACTCCGGATGTGGAGGATCCCAGATACCTATTGGATCATCTTCCATCTTGACTCTCTTCTTCAAAATTTTCACCTCCTATTTCCAAATGCTCGCACCTCAAGTGCAAGGATGCTTGTCTAGTCGGAAGCGTGAAGTAAATTGCTTTTGTTCGAAGATTTGAAGGATTGGCCGCAAAAACTTGGTAAGTATTGTCTAGATGAACGTGAGCTAGACAAGGTTCTATACTGTGCTACTGTTTTTTCTATTTAGTCCGTCCCTAGTATTCGATTCCTCTTCTAGCTCGGACTCCCCGCGCATAGGGATGTTTGATCTCTCTCATCTCAGTTACCAGATCTGCCACATCAACTATCTCCTTTGGGGCATGTCTCCCCGTAAGGACCACCTCAACTTGCGAAGGCTTTTTTCTGAGAACCTCAATCAAGTCTTTGACCGACAACAGACCTAGGTGTATGGCGACGTTTACTTCGTCGAGGATGACTATGTCGAAGTTTCCGCTCTGAATAGCTACCTTTGCGTGGTTGAACGCCTTTTTTGCCTCATCGAAATCCTCAACTGTAGGATTCTCTTTGATGAACTTTCCTCGGCCGTAGGCGGCCATCTCTAGAAGAGGAAGTTTTCCTGCTATGTGTGATTCGCCATAGTCGAATCCGCCTTTTATAAATTGAACTATGCAGACCTTTAAGCCTTGGCCAATCGCTCTGAGTGCAAGGCCGAAAGCGGCTCCAGTCTTTCCCTTTCCGTTTCCTGTGTAAACTTGAATGAACCCTTTGTCTAGACTCAATTTCGTCATGTCGTTTGACCCTTGTTCCGATTGAGAATCAAACTTCGCTATCTATCCGGCCTACAAACGTTGGGAGAATACTCGTCAGTCTTGATTCTTTCTGACAATCTTGTCAACAAGCGTGGCTGCGGCCTCATATGGGTTCAGCTGTCTGCTTGCTATCTTCTCAATCATAGTCTCATAATCACGGTCGCCTCTTAGACCTACCATCACGGTCTCAGCAAGCCTCGCCTTGAGAGCCTCCAGGAGCTGAATCTCTCCTTTGATTCTTGTGCGGGCAAGGCCTGCCTTCATGTGGAAAACTCTGTGTTCATCCAGCTTTTCGACGAGCTCTTCTACTCCTTCATTTGATGTTGCGATCGTCTTGACGATGGGCGGGCTCCATTCCTTCTGCTCAGTGTCAAGTTCAATTGCCTCTCTTATTTCCAACATGGTTCTTTCCGCATTCTCCCGGTCAGCCTTGTTCACAGCTATTATGTCGCCGATCTCCATTATTCCGGCCTTTATTGCCTGTATGTCGTCTCCCAGGCCAGGAGCCATGACAAGCATGACGGCGTCTGCAAGCTTGATTACATCTACTTCTGACTGTCCGGCTCCAACCGTTTCCACGAAGATGATGTCACAGCCAAATGCGTCAAGGACATTCACAAGATCAGCTGTGGATCTTGCCAGCCCTCCCAAGTTGCCTCTTGTAGCCATGCTTCTGACAAAGACGCCTTCATCCGCACTCAACTCCTGCATTCTGATCCGATCGCCGAGGAGGGCGCCTCCTGTGAAGGGGCTTGAAGGGTCTACAGCTATGATACCTACCTTCTTCTTGCGCTTTCTGTACTGCTTTGCGAGTTGCCCAATTAGGGTGCTCTTCCCTGAGCCAGGCGGGCCCGTGACCCCAACTATGTACGCGTTTCCGGTGTGAGGATAGAGCTGGGAGATTGCTGCTCTTGATTCAGGATCCTCATTTTCGATTGCTGTCATCAGTCGAGCGACAGACCTTCTGTTTCCCTTCAAGACGCCTTGCGCCAGATCTTTCGGTGAAAGTGTCATGTTTGGATACTTCGCGAGTTGCCTACGATTTCCTTTTCAGGTTGTTTCTGACGTAGTCGACTGTGACACGCGTCGGAGTCCCCGGACCGAAGATTTCAGCGATTCCCATATCCTTGAGCTTTGAGATGTCTTCCTCAGGGATTACTCCTCCTGCGATCACGAGGACATCGTCCAAACCCTTCTCTTTCATAAGATCGATTATTCTCGGGAAGAGGGTCATATGGGCGCCGGAGAGGATGCTAAGGCACAGAACATCTACGTCCTCCTGCATTGCTGCCTCAACTATCTGCTCTGGGGTTTGCCTTAAGCCAGTGTAGACAACCTCCATTCCTGCATCTCGGAGCGCCCTAGCGACAACCTTCGCTCCTCTGTCGTGGCTGTCCAGTCCGGGCTTCGCGACAAGAGCTCTAATCTTTCGTTCGACTCTTGCGGATGGCGTCTTTAAGCTTGTGGCGATCAAAACATGACCAGCTCCTCATATTGTCCGTACACTTCACGAAGGACCCCGCAGATTTCTCCGAGTGTGCAGTACGCCTTAACACTGTCGAGAATGTGCGGCATTACGTTATTATCCTTCTCAGAGGCTTGTCGAAGTTTTTCCAGTGTTCTCGTTACAAGGTCTTGGTTCCTGCTCTCTTTCAATCTTCTGAGCTTCCTTAGCTGAAATTCCTCAAGCTGAGGATCTATCCTGAGCAACGGGATCTTGCTAGTTTCGTTTCCCGCGTACTCGTTCAGGCCGACTATGATCCTCTCTTTCTTGTCTACATCTTGCTGATACCTGTAGGCGCTATTAACGATCTCCTTCTGGAGAAATCCTTTCTCAATCGCTTGGAATATTCCTCCCATCGCCTCTATTTGGTCAATGTACTTCAGAGCTTTCTCCTCCATCTCCCTTGTCAAGGCCTCAAGATAGAAGGATCCTCCTAATGGGTCGACCGTGTTGGATACCCCGCTCTCATGCGCTATGATCTGCTGTGTTCTAAGAGCGATCCTCACCGCTTCCTCGGAAGGCAACGCCAAGGCTTCGTCGAACGAGTTCGTGTGCAGCGATTGTGTGCCGCCTAAGACCGCTGCCAGCCCTTGAATTGCTACTCTAATGGTGTTGTTTACTGGTTGTTGAGCAGTCAACGTGCAGCCAGATGTTTGAACGTGCATCCTCATCCACATGGATCGGGCATTCCTTGCTTTGAACCTCTCCTTCATGAACTGGGCCCAAATCCTTCTCGCCGCCCGAAACTTCGCAACCTCCTCGAACAGGTCGTTGTGCGCCGCAAAAAAGAACGAAAGTCTTGGCGCGAATTCGTCGACATCCAGTCCTCTGTCCACAGTTGCCTGCACATAAGCTAAGCCATCAGCAAGAGTGAAAGCGAGTTCTTGGACAGCGTTGGCCCCGGCCTCTCTTATGTGATACCCACTGATGCTGATTGGATTCCACTTGGGAAGCTTCTTTGCACAGTGCTCGATGATGTCAACAACAAGCTTGACGGATGGTTTCGGTGGAAAGATGCAGAGTTTCTGCGCGAAGAACTCTTTGAGCATGTCATTTTGAGTCGTGCCTGATAGTAGTTCAGGCGCCATTCCCTGTTTCTGGCCCACGGCGATGTACATAGCTAGAAGCATTGCTGCAGGCCCATTGATTGTCATTGACGTGCTCACTTTGTCTAACGGGATTCCTGCAAATAGAGTCTCCATATCCGCAAGAGATGAGACTGCTACGCCGCATCTACCGACCTCACCCTGAGCAAAAGGATGATCGGAGTCGTAGCCCGTGATCGTGGGGTAGTCGAACGCAACGCTGAGGCCAGTTTCTCCTTCGGAGAGAAGATACTTGAAGCGACGGTTAGTTTCCTCGGCTGTCCCGAATCCAGAGAACTCTCGCATGGTCCAAAGACGGCCACGATACATCGTGGGATGTATTCCCCTTGTGTACGGGAATTGGCCTGGATAACCAAGATCTTCAGAGTAGTCCAGATCTGAAACGTCTGCTGGAGTATAGAGCCTACTCACTTGGAAACCAGATGTGGTTGTGAATTCAGGCTTTCTCTCCGGCCTGGTTTCCAGATAGCTTTTAAGAGTAGTCTCCTCCCACCGCCCTGATTTCTCTTTTATCTCTCGAAGCTCTTCTGGATCTAACACGTTTGGTCCTCCGGAAATGACCAACAACCCTTCCCCAAGAGTGGCTAAAAAACTATCTCAGAGATGGGCGTGACCAGTCGCGCCAATATGTATCTATCCAGAGTCTTGAAGAGTTTGCGGAGCCTTCTGCTTGACATCCTTCTTCTTGAGGAGTCTTCGAAGACCTGTTTCTTCGCTTACCCATTTCGCAATGACTATCGTAAGGACACCTGATGTTGCCGTAGCTATGAATAGCCAAAGCACTCGCACACCTACGTCCATTGAAGTCACGCCTTTGTTTCCGTAGATATCCTCCGCTAAGAGCGTCATCTTCCATGTTCCAATCCGAGGCATCTCTGTGATCGCAAGGTAGTATGTCAGAGCCCAGCAGCGCGACTTCTCTTGGAATAACAGCGGTTTTGAATCTCTCCAAGTCCCACTTTCGAAGATCGCCGAGATCTTACCATCAACAAGGTCTGACCCGTCAGGATACTTGGCAGTTACGTTCAGGACGATCGAATCAAAGAGTATCTCATACGTGTCCTTCGGTGATAAGACGGATATTCTCAGTTGAGCAGGAGCCACCTCGAACTCTGAAGAAACGGACGTAGATGAAGGGGCTTTGTTTCCAAATCCGTCGTCGAACGAACCGGGCGAAACCAAGAATGTGTAGTTCTTCCCCAGAGTCTCGTTCCTTGCGATAGTGTGTTCAGCCACCCATATTCCATTCATCGTATCAGCAAGAACAAGTGGAAGCGACTCAGTTACTATGCCCGTTCGAGAGATGAAGACAGGTTTGGAGCCGGCCTTGATCGTTGTTACAGGCGATTCGTCCGGATACCTGACCATGAAAGCAGTCTTTACAGTCTCTGTACGCTGATATCGTGCCGATGGTTGCTGATGGATAGATAGCTTCAAAGAAGCTTCGATCACACCAAATTGGCCGTCTGCTCGATGCCTCTCGAAGCTATTGTCGTAGGTTCCGATTCCGCCAACGGATACAGCCCATGACCCGACCTGAACATTGTTGGGTATTGGCCATGTATGCTCAAACTCGCCCACCTCGTTAACAATTACTGTTGCATTGCTTACAAGTGCGTCTATCGGGTTTCGAATGTCCACCCTGATTGTAGACCCAGGAAGCACTCCTCCCCCAGTGAACCTAGCAGTTTCCCTTCTTTGATACAAGGGCTTAGCGGGGCCGATCACACCGAAGTGACACGCAGCCCCAGCGATATCTACCGATGACGAAGTCGAGATCGTTAGTACATAGGTTCCGAGAGCAGGCGGTACGTCAAGAAGGATGTTTACATTTGGGTAGGGAACGCCCCCAGTTGTTGTCGCCACGAAGGAAACGCCTGTGTATGACGCGTCTTGCCCTCTAGGTTTGCGCAACCAAAGAAAATAAGTGAGAGATGCCTGAAGGCCATAGCCGCTCACCAGTACCTGCCTAGCCAAGTGAGAGTAAACAGGGTTATCGGTGTCAATCACAGGCTGAGCAGCTGATGACGCAGGCAGAACACCTAGGTGAGGCACCGTACCTATCACCAGGACGATCGTAGTTATGATGAGAATCTCTCGAATGAAAGGCAAAGCCGCTCGTAGTTCTGATTCAGGCATTTGCCTATTATGTGTTTTGAACGCATTGACTAGCGAATGTGCTACAATCTGTCCTAAGGACGGTGACAAGAAAGGAGAGAGATGTCTAGTCGGTTCCTTTGCCTAGTTCCTTTCTCTTCTCGTATTGTTCCACGAAGTTCTTCAAGGTCTTGTGGGCTTCTTCAAGTCTGGCAACAGGTAGCTGCCTGATCTCGTCAAATTCTCTAAGGTTTTCTATTGCACTCTTAACGATAGTTGTGAGGTTGAAAAGCTTCACAAGTTCAGTTTTCAATGTGATGAGAGTTCTATCCCTGATTGGAAAACTCTCTCTCAATCCATATCTCTGCAATCCCATCACCGCGCTCCGCCTGAACCATGCTTCTCTCGAGAAAGCTCGCGGTTGATCTTTCCCATCTCTTGGGAAACAATTCCGAGCGCAACCCGTAGGGACGAGATAGTTTCATCTACTGATTCCCTTGATTCGCGGCGCCAGAGCTTACCAGCGCCCTCGGCGGTCATTTTGCCCAGCGATGTTAGATTGTACGTTCCCCCCTTCTTCTCGATCAGACCAGACTCTACTAGGTTTGAGAGAACAGCTGTCTCATGCTCATCCAGCCCCAGAGCTCCTTCAGAGACAGCTCTTTCGGGGCTCGATGCATTCATGTCCAGGAACTTCAGCAGTATGGACGGCCCAGAAGGAACTTTGTCTCGAGGCTGGCTTCTTGAAGTCTCCTGCATTTTCTGAAGCTCCTCGATCTCTTCCACGGCGTCTTGGATCTTTGCGAGTCTTTCTCTGACAGAGACGAGTGACTGTACTATAGGGCTAGTCGTGTTTAGACGGTAGAGTGTGACGGCCCCGACCTGACGGGACGGACTTATCGCCTTCATCTTTTCGAGATCCTCCCAAATTCGATATAGAGTAGTCCTGCCGATTCCAGATCGCGTTGCGATCTCTGTCTTGGTAAACTCCTGTGCAGGTTTCTCTGCGAGAGAGGTCAGAACTTTCAGTTGTGGAGGTTTTGTGAGTGTTTTCAGAAAGGTCGACACATCTTCCGCGACTGACATCTTCATCTCCGTTTTTCTCTTTCTCTGGGATCGTGGTATATTAATGTTCCCATTGTGGAACAGCGACGAATCGCGCCGAAGGCCGAACGTTGAAGTGACAAAGACGCTGGCGATGACTCTGAAGGCGAATCTGCACTACTCAGGACAGTAGTTCACCCGTAGAGCCGTTGACACGTGCGATACCCTCCTTCTTAGCGTATTGATACCTGATCTCATATACAGGCAGGTATAGCAACATTAGTTGCGTGATTTCGAACCTATTGCTCAGAATCCTAGTGAACGTCTTGGGCGGTTCCACTACGGCCTCGCTAAGCCTTCTTATCACTGAATCTCTGGTTTCATGTAATGGCATGGTCTCAACGGATTCGTTGTTCCTGCGAAGCTGGTCAACGCTCGAGATCTGCTGCAAGGGAGGCTTGCGACGGAGGAAACGCTCGATTTGGGAATCGTTTCTTCCATGAGCGTCGAGACAAAGCGACGTCTCCTTGTGCTTCATTGCAAGCTCAGTGACTCCATCCAAGATGAAGAATCTCGGACTGGTGGGCATTAGCCCGGTTGCCTTTTCAAGCCTCTTCTTGAACTCTTCTAGATACGAGGAAGCTTTGGGGTCGCGTAGAATCAGATTTCGAAGCTTTCCCTCCACCTCAACTGCTACTACGTCTTCACTCGTTCGGACTTGATAGGACGCCCCTCTGAAAAAGAAGCATTCGTGGTACGCCTTGGCTATCCAGTAGGGATGATAGCGGAGACACGGTTGCTCAAACTCGATCTTGAGTGTCCTGGTCCTTGGGAAATTGCTCAGGGCCATTCCAAGCGCTCGCCATCTCAGCGACTTAACCTTTTCCAAGATGTCTGAGGGCGGGATCGGGGCTACGGTAGAGATAGTCTCTTTGATGCTGGCCGGATGCCATCCATTTCCGACTTTGGTATCGTCGAATCCTCCTGCCTTTTCTAGTAGACTCTGGAATTCCTCCAGAGTCGCGTCCAAGTATCTTCTAATCTCGTCTATTCGATCTCCAGCTTCCAAGAGAATCATCAAAGATATCTTGGCCAGACGAACTTAAGCATCCTTACTAAGTGGTTGGCACTAACGTCCAAGGCATCAGCGGCAAAAGAAGAAAGGAGAGAAGGCAATCCTCTTGCAGCATACTGCAATTCTTACGGAACTGGTGGTTGAGCCCCTTCTGGAGGCTGTAGAACCCCTGCTATAGTTTCAAGAGGCGGGGCTGGCGGTTCAACCTGCTCAGGAGGTGGCTTTTTCTTGGGCTTCGGCTTGGGCTTAGGCTTTGCCCTCTTCGCTTTTTTCTTTGGCTTCTTCTTTGCTTTCTTGGGCAAAATCTCACACCTTCAAGTGGACAGTAATACATGTTTGGAGAAGATAGATAAGTTTTGGGTTTCCTTGACTTCGACGGCGCTTCATGGGCAACGTTCTATAGGGCTTCGTGTGTGTGAGGCCTCGCGTGAGAGTCATCCTTGAGCTTTCCCTTTGCCTCCGGCAACTCAAGGGACCAGCCAAACGCTTCTTTCAGCTGAAGGATTCCATTCAATGCTGTTCTGCTAGAGCTTTTTTCGAGGTTCTCATCAAGAGAGAATGGCTCATTTTCTCAATATTCCGGCGAGAAAGGAAAGAAATCACTCCAATGCGGTCAACCCGCCACAATTTCCCGCGTAGCGCTGATCTTTGCTCTAACGTGCGAAAGGCTCGAAGTACGCTATGTCGAGAACCGATCCTACCCGATCTTTCTTCTCTCTGAAGACGGCCTTGACCTCCATGCCAACGTGGACCTGTTGATCGCGTATCTTTCGAACTCTGTGAATAATGCCCTCGTTCGCTCCTTCAAGTCTTATCACCGCCAAAATCTCAGGTTCAGCCAATCTATTCCCGTCAGCGTCGAAATAGCACATAGTAAATGTTTCTATCTGTCCCTCACTCGCCAGCTCTGTCCATTCACCTAGGCGTTCGAAGCATCGCTCACAGTAGATCTTTGGTGGAACGTGTACCATATCGCATTTCCTACATCTGACGCCAAGAATCTTTGCGTTCTCTTTGATCTCTCTGAGAAATCTCTCTCCGGCAACGCCTGCAGTATACAAGAAGTTAACAGGCATCTTGCCCTTCACGTGCTTCATGTCCTCGGCAGATTGAATCCTTTGTGTGAAGCTCATCAATACTCACCTCTCAATCGGCCTGAAGTACCTGATATCCGTGATTGCGCCTGTTCTCTCTTCTGGGCGTTTCCATACTGCTTGCACCTTCATCCCGAACTTGACTTTCTTGGGATCTGTCTCTCCAACTAGGTGTAGGATGCCGGCATCAGTCGTCCCGTCAATTTGAATCACAGTTGGTATCAGTGGTTTCTTGATTCTTGTTGCATCAGCTGCGATGTGACTTATTGAGTAAGTATTGACGACCCCGCTGTCTTTGAGAATAACCCAGCGATCGTTGGGCCTGAAGCACCACTCACAGAACATCCGCGGAGGAACTACTGTCCGGCCGCATTTATCGCATTGCCTTCCAACTATCCTAGCGTTCTTCAGTTCGGCTAGATACCTGCCTATGGCGACCCCTGCAGACCAGTTGTACTTCGCTTTTGGCCAATAACCAATTGACAGTACTTTGCCCTGCTTCAAATCTTCTTCTCTAAGCGGAGTTCCTGCGTATTCCTTGATCTTGATGCTCATTTTCTCCTCCCCCTACGCACGCATCACCACGACCGTTCCTACTTGCATGAGATCACCCCAAGCTTGGGCCACCGCGGTCTTGGGATCTCCTGGAATCTGTCTCTTCCCAGCTTCCCTTCTGAGTTGCCAGAAGAGTTCGCAGATCTTCATCAATCCGGCGGCAGCGATCGGGTTTCCAACGCCAAGAAGTCCTCCTGACGGACATACAGGAAGCTTTCCGTCTCGTTGAGTCACACCTTCCCACACAAGGTCAGGAGCCTCTCCCTTCTTGCAGAGCATGAGTCCCTCCATGTGATGAAGCTCCTTGTAGTCGAAAGGGTCGTAGGGTTCGGCGAAGTCTATTTCCTGTCTCGGGTTCTTGATTCCAGCCATCTGATAGGCCATCTTAGCTGCGTTCTCTACGTACTGTGGATAGTAGAGATCCCTGTTAGTCCAGTAGGCTGTGTCAAGATTCCATCCTACGCCATCAATCCAGACTGGAGAATCCGTGATCTTCCTTGCCACATCCTCAGAAGCCAAGACTACGGCCGCGGCGCCGTCGCTGGTAGGGCTGATATCTAACCGTTGAACTGGCCAGACGAGAACCTCTGAGTTGAGAACGTCCTCAACAGTAATCTTCTGTGCTAGCTGAGCGCACGGGTGATCCATTGCGTTTTTCTTGTTCTTGACAGAGACGGCTGCGATCTTCTCCTTCGGTATCTTGTGCACATGCATATACCTGTGCATCTCAAGTGCGAAGATCCACACCAAGTTCGGGCCTAGTGGGCGCTCGGTGAAGTTGTCGAAGATCGTTAGAAAGGCGGCCTGCGGATGGGGCCTGCAGCTTGACATCTTCTCTTCGCAGACAACGAGGCACGTGTCGAAGAGTCCAGAAGCCACATGTTGCCACCCATGAATCGGTGCGAATACACCTGTGCCTCCTCCCACGTAGTTTCTCATGTATGGTTTTCTCCAAGCTCCGGCCCCGTCGATAAGATACTCTCCCTTCATGTGAACACCGTCGAATGCGTCCGGTGCTGACCCCATCGTGACGCTCTCTATGTCTTCTATCCTTAGACCGCAAGAGTCGAGGGCCATTCTTGCAGCTTCGTATGCCAGTTCCTTTCCCGTTTCCTGTGCTCTACGCATGAACTTTGTCATCCCGGCGCCGACGACTGCAACTCTCTTCTTTATCAACAAGCCATTCAACTCCCCTCAGAAGTCAGGATCATAGCTGCACCACTCGCAGTTGGAATCCCTCTCCAACATTGAACAAATCCTGTTCGAGCGTTTTTCACTTGGTGCTCGCCTGCTCGGTTCCGTAGTTGCAGAACCGTTTCGCATAGCCTTTGGAGACCAGCCATCTCAAAGGTGTACCCCATTCCCAAGCTTCCTCCAGAAGCGTTCACTGGGATCTCACCGTCAGGCGCGGTTACCCCCTTCTCTGTGAGAACACCTGCCTCCCCTTCCTTGCAGAATCCCATAGCTTCAAGATGCTGAAGCTCCTTGTAGGAAAATGAATCGTCGATCTCAAGTAGGTCTAAGTCCTTCGGCCGAACATCCTTCGCCATTTTGAACGTCTTGTCCGCAGCTACCTTCGCATATGTCGCTTCCCCCCATTCTCTTGCCTCCAAACACGGAGTGTCCGAGCACCATCCCAGTCCAAGGATCCACACAGGATCATCACAGAAGTCTTTGGCTTTCTCCTCGGACGCTAGGACGACTACGGCGGCGCCGTCGGCAGGCTCGGCAATATCCATCTTGCCTAGGGGAAAGCAAACAGCTTCAGAAGCCAGTACATCTTGGGCCGTCGTTTGGGAGGCGTATGCTGCGTACGGATTTTCTAGCGCGTTCCTTCGATTCTTCTCAACCACCCTTGCGCATTGTTCTCGAGTGTTACCGCTTTCGTGTAGGTATCTCATCATTTCTAGTCCTGCAACGAAATATGGATCTGCGGCCAACGGTCTCACATATATCGGGTCGAGCGCCAAGCTCATTATGTTCCGAATCGACACTATCTCTGAGGGTTTGCTGTGGGCTTCGACGGCCGCCACATCAATGAGTCCAGTTGAGATCTGCATGTATGCCGTTATTAGGCTGTAGAGTCCATCTGCGGATATTGTGCAGACAGGTTTCAAGGATGCGCCGATTTGATCTGGCACGTATTCGTCGAATATGCTTGTTCCTTCCCAGAAGTCCTCTGATGAGCAGATGAAACTCTGCACGTCTCTTCGAGGGTCTACTCCTGCGTCGTTGTAGGCCTTGACAGCGGCCTCAAACATCATCTCTTTATATGACAGGTCGGGTGCTATCGACCTGAGCTGCGTCATCCCGACACCGATCACTGCGACCCTAGGTGCCATCCTTTCACCATCGGAACTGGCTTCAGGTAATCCTCATTTTCTAATTTAAGACGATCGACAATCATGACAAACTTAGCAATGCCTAGAGAGGGCCGACTGAGACGAGTGCTGTGCCTCAATGAAAGGATTATACGCCTAGTGCTTTCAATGTCAAACCATTCAAGTGGTAGAGCTTGAAGAGGAGACCTCTAGCATCGATAGTTTCAGTAGGCCTTTCCAAGTTCGGGATATTGGAAGGAAAATACTCTAGAGAGATTTTCCTTGACGCTGCGAGAGAAGCTTTTGACAGTTGCTCGAACCTTGATCCGAAGAGAAATGTAAAGGCACTATTTGTCGGACAGATGTCTGAGTCATTCGAGCATCAGGGGCATGTAGCACCCTCGCTGTCAGATTGGATGGGTCTTCTACCCATTCCTGCGATCAGAATCGAGGCGGCGTGTGCCTCCTCGGGTGCGGCCCTGAGATGTGCGATTTTCGCAATCATGTCTGGAGCATATGACATCGTGGCAGTAGGCGGCGTGGAAAAGATGACCCACCGGGCCACCTCTGACGTAACAGAATACTTGGCTATGGCTTCCGATTTTCCAATGGAACAATGGCACGGTATAACGTTTCCGGCGATCTTCGGATTGATTGCTACTGCCCACATGCACAAATACGGAACGACTGAGGAGCAGATGGCCATGGTCGCGGTAAAGAATCACCACCACGGATGCCTCAACCCTAAGGCTCAGATGCAGACCGAGATTACGGTGAAGCAGGTAATGGAATCCAAACCGATAGCGTGGCCGCTGAAGCTATTTGACTGCTCTTTGATCAGCGATGGAGCAAGCTGCTTGGTCATCACCAGACCCGATATCGCTAGACGTTTCACCGACACCCCCGTAGATATTGTTGGTACTGGGCAAGCCAGTGACACGATAGGGCTCTATGAAAGAGATGACATAACCTTCATGCAAGTCGCTCGATTGGCTGCCAAGCAAGCCTATGAGATGTGGGGCAAGACGCCTCGTAGCATAGATGTCGCGGAGGTGCACGATTGCTTTACGATAGCGGAGATAGTTGCATACGAGGATCTGGGTTTCTGTGCACCAGGCGAAGGAGGAAAGCTAGTTGAGGAAGGAGAGACACAGCTGGGTGGGAGAATCCCGGTAAACACGAGTGGCGGCCTCAAGGCCAAGGGGCATCCTGTCGGAGCGACTGGTGCTGCGCAAGCGTGCGAGATCTATCTTCAACTGACTGGGCAGGCTGAAGGGCGACAAGTCGAAGATGCGAGCATAGGCTTGACCCATAATATCGGTGGCTCGGGGTCGACTGGGGTCGTCCACATCTTCAGGAGAAGAGGTTGATACGGACTTGGAATCCCCCCTAACACTTGAGAGTTTCTACGAATTCTGCGCCCAGAACAAGTTGATGGGCGCAAGATGCAAATCGTGCGGAGCAATTCTGGTACCACCTAGAGCCGTCTGCCCCAAATGCGGCTCAACAGATACGCAATGGACAGAGCTTAAAGGAACTGGAAAGCTCTTGACGTACTCAGTGGTGCATGTGGCCCCGCGAGCCTTTCAGCCATTCGTACCCTACGCGGTTGGGATAGTCCTGCTCACTGAGGGTGCTAGGCTCCCAGGAATGATCCGAACTGATCTGAAAGATCTCAGGATAGGATTGGTCCTGAAGGCCGCCTTTGACCCTGCTCAGTCAGAGAGCTGGCCTTCTTGGGCAAGATACTACTTTGTGAGAGCCGGCACTCTGAGAGAGTACACAGGTCACTCATGTTGGCGGAAACATCCAAGTGGACTAGCGCTTCCGTCTTTTCATGAAGCACTTTGAAGAAAATTGACACAGCGATGACACCTGCAAGTGCGTCTACAATCGACTCCTAAGGATCACGGGGCATTCGCAGAAGACATCGCTGCAATTGCTCCGATCCTTCGGAAGCAACCAAGTTATGACAGTAATCTTCGAATTAGTCTCAGCACCAGTAGAGGAGAGATTATCATCGTGCTCAAAACCAATGTTCCAGTTGAAACCATGGCTATGAACTCTGCGATGCTTATTTGACCGATGTAGAGAAACACGTATGACATCCCGAGGGCGAGGAGTGAAACGAGCCAGACTAAGGCCAGAGGCCTCAACGACATTCCGCTCTTCTTTCGTTTGTCGTCTGCTTTGACTGCGCCAAGGGCGATAATAGGCGACGCGTATAGAAGCCCGAGGAGTGAACCTGAGACCAGGCCTGCCATAAGTACTCCGATCTCTGATTGTGGCTGGCAGATGTCGAACAGGGCTTGTCCGAGGCTGAGTGATCCAAGTAGTGGAGACAGTAGGACTCTTACGGCGGCTCTGGCAGTATCGCTTGCCGATATGAGTTCTGCTAGAGACGGGCTGAACGAGTAGTAGAACGCGTTGAATGCCTTCATGAACTGTGATCCCGCAAAGCTGCTCAATACGCGGCGATCTCTAAACTCTCTTAGAAACTGCACATGTGGTGAGAGCTCTGACTCGTATGCGGCTGAAGCTATGAGACATCTGCCCGGCGTTACAGCACGAGTCGTGGTTGTTGTCGCGGTGGTGGTTGCCGATGTAGTGGAGGTTGTGGTGGATACGGATGTTGAAGTTATGGTCGTTGTCGTCGTTGTGCTTGTGGAGCTGACGCTGTAGAAAGTCGTGGTTGTACTGACCGATACTGTCCAAATGTAGCTTGTCGAGGTGGCTAGGAACGTGAATATCGACATCGTATACGTGAACCCAACAGTCGTGTTTGTCGTCGTGGTCGTAGCCATCGCCGTGTAGATGAAGGACGTACTGGTTACAGGTATCCACGTGACGGTCGTGGTCCACGTGGATAGCGTAGAAGTTGTTGTGGTCGTATAGACCACCAAGGTTCCAGTTCTCGTCGTTGTTGCCGACGCAGTTGTTACAACGAACAAGAGTGGGCTCATTAGCGGGAAGAAGTCTTTGCTGTTCTTCGGACCGGAAAGCGTGTACGGAGTATCTCCGATTCCGTCGTTGTTGTTGTCGAAGCCGCTGTAGGCTGACCAGTAGTTTCCTCTCGAACCATCGTCCCATGCTATCGTTGTGCCATTGTCCCATGCTTGGATACCGGCCGGCTGTATACAGGGCAGCGAGTGAAGACCATTGTTTCTTATGTCGTTTCGATAGGTCTGGCACAGAGTCGTGACGTTTCCAAGTTTAGAGCCTACAACTATTCCTGCGAAGTCGTTGAGGTATATATCATTGAAGGTGATTCGCACGTTCCTTGCGCTCTGCATGAAGATTCCGGTGCCATTCGTGGCGGCGCTGTGTATCCTATTGTTGTAGATGGTGATGTCTTTGTTCTCGTAGTCTAGGCTTGTGTCATTGGACCTCCGCAAATATATGTTTCCTCCTGTTCCGTTTGTGGCTCTCTGATAGTTTGCATACATGATGTTTCCAGCGATCTCCAAGCTCTGAACGTGGTCCAGTCTGATCGCTGAGAGATGACAGTTGTATATCGTGTTGTCCCTGATCTTGTTGTCTATGTTCATAGAGCTTCCAATGGAACCGTTGATGACTATGCCTTCTCCCCTATTGAAAGGGGGAGAAGGAGGTCCGATCTTGTATATGGTGTTCCGCGATATCTCGTTCCTTTGGCATCCTTGCCTTAGGCAAACCGCGGACTCCGAATTCTCATAGATCTCGTTGTCAGTGATCATGTTTCCCTCAGCTGCGCTGATGAGTATGCTGGCAGAATTGTATCGTATTATGTTGAAGGTAATTATGTTGTTGAAGGAGCCGTATGCACTGATCGCTGTTCTGGCGTTCATCATATAACAGTAGCTGATGGTGCTTGGTCTGGTCGCACTGTAAAGGTAGATTCCTGCCCACTTGTTCCGATCGGTTCCGCCATCCTTCCAAGCGAATGTGATACGGTTCCCTGCTGTTCCAGAAGCTGCCAGCTTACCTCGTACCGTTAGGTTATAGTAGCCGTCGAAGTAGACTATTACCCCTGGCTCTATGGTCAGGCTCTCATCGGTTGGGATAGTGACGTCTCTCTTTACGTGAAACGGGCTGTCAATAATCCTCCAGACCCCTCTTACAATTCCGTCAGAAGGATTCACGTCAGTTCCATAAGCTATTCTTATCTGCTCAATCATGAGTGATGAAACGATAATTCCCACGGCTATTAGGATAAGCAGCCAACATCTTCTCATTGAGACAGCTCCGCGCGAGACCAATTGAGGCTATCCGTGCCCTATCCGTCGCCAAGACAGGGCTTGATTCACCGCTCTCTTGATGTCACCTTTCCTTCTGATTACGCATCTAATTCCCATAACGGGTAGTACAAATGAAACGATCCCAACTAGAGCGCCGGAAAACAGCCCTAATGCGACCACCCCAAGTTCTGGAGCAAAGCCTAGCGCATTGAAGACGGATGATGAGACTTGAAGGATATATATCAACGGGTATACTAAGGCACGGACCACCGCCGCCAGAACTGGTGACGAGGCGATTATTGAGGCAACGGTTGGGCTGAACGAGTAGTAGAACGCGTTGAAGATCTTCATGAATTGCGCCCCAGCGAAGGTCGATAGGATTTTCCTGTCTCTGAACATTCTGAGCGACTGAACTTCTGGTGCGAGCTCTGACCCGTACGCTGCTGAGGCTATTATACATGGTCGTATGGGCAGAAAGGTCGTGAAGGTTGTGGCCGTCGATGTCAAAGTCACTGTCGGCGAGTACGAGGTTGTTGTGGTCGCGCTGGCTGATGTTGTGGTTGTTGAGGTTTCCTTTGTGGTGGTAGAAGTGAGTGTCACGGTTGGAGAGTACAAGGTTGTGTTCGCCTTGGTCGTCCTCGTTGTCGGCACCGTTACCGTGGGTGAGAAGATGGTTGACACCTGTGTGGCGGTTGTTGTTGATGATGTGGTCTCTGAGAACCAAGATATGGATATCGCAGTTGCGGTCGTGAGTGTCGTGACGCTTTCCCAAGAGGTCGAAACGTATGTAGCGGTTATCGACGTAGTTGTCGATGTGGTCTCTACAGAAACCAAAGATAACGTGTAGGTTGTGGTGGTCGTCGTAAATGACGTGCTTGAGGTGTAAGTGTATGTTGTGCCCCAATAGGTTGGTGAAGTTAGGACAGTGCTTACTGTGTCGACGATGGTCGAGCTTGCGGTTGTAGCGCTGGCTGTGACCGGTGTCTTTGTTGTTGGTGTTGTCGCAACAACAGCAGTCGATGTCGATACCATCGTGGGCGATGTAGTGACGGTAAGGACGGTTGAAGATGTGGTCACAGCATAGGAAATAGAGTATACAGTGGTTGTGACTGTTGGACCTTCAGGCTGCCTCAACCTTCCTATTCTTCTTCCTCCGTACTCCGTGAACCACACATTGATTGTCCCCGCCGCCTCACTCACCACCGCTAAACCTTGGGGCTTAGCGGTTGGAGTGATGACGGAGTATTCCGTGAACGTGTTTGCAACTGGGATGTATTTTCCGATTTTATTGGCATAGTCTGAGAATTCGGTGAACCATACGTTGCTCTGTGAGTCGAGTTCGACTTCGTGAACTTCACTGTTAGGTGTAGGAACCCTGAAGATAGTTAGCGCCCATCTCGAGGTCTCATATGCGACTGGATTTAACCTGCCAATAATATTCTCGTCAGTGCCGACTCTTTGAGCAGTGAACCATACCATTCCGTCTGCATCGACCGCTAGATCCCATGGATTGAAAGGATCGATTGAGTACGCTCTGAACTGTCCTGTTTCAGGGAGGAATCTGACTATGCTTTTCCTTGAGAAGTCAGCATACCATATGTATCTCTGGGTCGGAGCCGGTCCAGTTGTGTCGAGTACGATGCCGATTGGATTCGATCCTGATATCGGAATCGGATATTCAACAAATGACGATAACCAGCTTCCCGCTATGGGAAAGCTGAACCTGCCAATCTTGCCCACTGCATACTCAGTGAACCATGTGCAATTCCGCCATCGATCATGGACTAACTTGCGTGGGCCACTTCCAAGCGTTGGAATCGCGTACTCTGCTATGTTATGCGTGTTGTTTCGCGCCACGACTCCTATCTTGTTCGCATAGGCTTCGGTGAATACTGCTGCGGTCGCCGGCCAGTCCACAGTTGTGATAGCCCACGGCTGGCTGTTGAGCGTCGGCACGGGGATCTGCCTAAGCGTGCCATCGGCATAGTTTAGGCGGCCTATATTGTTACCGGCGCTTTCTGTGAACCAAACAAGCGGTGACGTTCCGTCCACACTTAGATCCCACAAGCCCGGATTACCTGGCACGACATATTCTGTAATAGTCGCGGCTTGAGCTGGCGTAAAGAAGAGCCCTGCAAGAAATAGTGCGGAAGCCACTCCAGCGATCCTACGCACGCCACATTTGGCTAGAATGTTGCCAGAATGGCCACGCCGAGCGAATAGGCCAAGGAGTAGACACACTGTAAAGCCAGAAAGGCACACTATCGGTGACAAGCTGACTATCTCCTCCTCGGCTTCTTCCTTAGGGCTTTCAATAAGAGTACAATCGGCGAAATGTAGATCGTGCCAATCAGCGAGCTCGCCAATGTGCCCGCCAAGAGAACCATCAGTTCTGGATTCAACTGAAGCGAGTTAAACATCCATTCCGCCGAACGTAGCGAGGCGACAAGAGGATACATAAAGACTCTGGTGATCGCTTGGAGCGCCGGACTTGCCCCTGTCAGCTCTGCAACTTTCGGGCTGAATGAGTAGTAGAAGGCGTTGAAGACGCGCATGAACTGAGCGCCGGCGAGTGTTGACAATACTGCTCGATCTCTGAACATTCTGAGGAACTGTACTTCTGGAGCAAGCTGCGAACCATACGCAACAGATGCAATCACACATGGGCGGGTGACCCCGACCGTTGTTGTTGTCACGGTTGTCGTTGCGAGAATTGAGGTGCTGACCGAGGTCGTAGGAGTAACAGAGGTACGGACGGAAATCAATGTGACCGTTGGTGAGAACGTCGTCGTCGCTATGAATGACGTGTTCCCTAGTATGACAGTGACAGTCGGGTAGTTTAAGGTCGATGTTGCGGTGACCGTAGTCGTTGTTGATGAAGTTGAAACAATGACAATCGTATTTGTTCTTGAGGTTGTCGAAGTGGTTGGTTGAACCATCCAAGATGTGAAAGTGGCGGTTGTGGAAGTAGTGGTAGGAAGCGTTGAGACGCTTACGATTGTCTGTGTCGCGGTGGTGGTTGTAGTCGTCGTGGTATATGAGGTTGACCAGGACGTCATCGTATAACTGTAGATGCTCGTGGTTGTCAACTGGAGCATACTGCTTGTGAAGGTGTACGTCGATGTTACGAGTGTCGCAGAAGCGGCCGCCGAGCCTATCGTGTTGATCGCGGCGACGATAGAAGCTGCCGAAGAATTGGTGTAGGCTCTGCTTGTCGTCATGGTCCGACTCGTCATCACAGCTGAGGATATTGTTCCAACTGTTGTGGTTGTGACGAGCGGGGGCGCGGACCAGCCGTATATCGATCCAACTTTCTGAGCAAACGGCTCAGTAAACCACACTGTTCCATAGGGTCCCGAGACCGCCACGCCATGAGGCCTTCCGCCTACAGAGATAATGGGGTATTCAAAGAAGACATTTAGCCCAGGATCGTATCTTGACACTCTGTCACTACTATATTCTGTAAACCAGACATTCAGTACTGTGAATGGCGGGATGGTCGTTGCTTCAATGGCCAGTTCGCGGGGTTCTGAGTTAGGAGTTGGAACCGCAAAGGTCACGTATTCGCCTGAGACAGGGTTCAGTCTACCTATGCAGTTTCTCTTACTCTCGGTGACCCACACGAATCCATTCGGGTCTACTCCGATTCCCCACAAGCCGCTGTCAGGCGTTGTCGCGTAGTGTCTGAACAAGGCTGTGCCGTTCTCCAACAGCTTGATCGAGCTAATTCGATTAGTCCCGTATTCTGTGAACCAGATCGAATAGTCCATTGGACTCATGGCGATACAGAGGGGCTGAGTATTCACTCCGGGCGTCGGGTAAGGTACTGAGTAGAACGAGAACCTCACATTAGTCGCGCCGTGAGTTTCGTTGCCGTATAGGTGGCCGATACGGTTTCTACCCCACTCAGTGAACCAGACATCATACCTTGGGGTCTTCCCGTTCGACATCTTCGTTATGTTCATCGTTATGCCTCGAGGCCTCGCTTGGAATTGGTCGGGGAGACCCCATTCGTAGAACTTCTGTTCTGACGGTGCGTACCGAGCTATCTTACCGTGTGTTTCCTCGGTTACCCAGATGTCTTCGTGATCTTTACTGGCAGTTATTCCCCAAGGGATGGCGCCAACTGTCGGTATGTCCATTTGATAGAAGGGGACAGATACCTTGGCTATCCTGTTGGCGCCCTGCTCGGTGATCCACACGGCGCCGTCCTTGTCTATGGCTATTCCCCAAGGAACGGGCGTGCCTGTCAGTCCATACTCGTAGACGATCACTGCCCTAGCTGGGGTCAGCAATAGTCCAGCTAGGCTTACCAGACAGATCAACGCGAGAAGTGCTCGCACTCGGATGTGCGTGCTCCTATCGCGCTTGTGAGAAAGGAAGAGAGCGATCGCGCCTGCGTTGAGGAGTACAAGCCAAGTCGCTGCCCACAAGCAAACCACACGCGCGATCCTTCAGTTCTCCTCGCGTCTTCTCCCAAGTCTCCTTGAACATAGGCTTGCTATGGTTGCGAGCGGAGTGACGTAGACTACCCCGATCAGCGCCGATGCCGCAACTCCAGAGGCTGCTATGGCGAACTCCGATGTGGAGCTGAACACACCGAATACCGTTGACGCTGACCGAAGCACTACTACCAACGGATAAAGAAGTACCTTCACAGCCTCTCGCAGGATCTGATACTGAGTGACCGATGAGGCTACCGCCGGGCTGAACGAGTAGTAGAATGCGTTGAAGATCCTCATGAAGGAACTGCCCGCGAATGTTGCTTCAACGGATTGGTCTCTGAACCCTCTGAGGAACTGCACTTCGGGCTCCAGTTCTGATCCGTAAGCCGCCGAGGCGATTAAGCATCGGCGCACAGTGGGCGTGACAGTGACAGTCGTCAGATAGGTCGTGATAGACGTTGATGTGGATGTTCCCGTTGTATAGGTCGTTGTCGTGCTGAAGCTGGAAGAGGTTGAAGTCCAAGATGTAACAACCATGCTTGTGATGGTTGGTGAAAATGTCGTCGTAGGATAGGTTACAGTCGTAGTCGAGGAGGAGGTCTCAGTAGTTGTCGATGTGGTCGTTGTGGATGTGGTTGTCGTCGTTGTAGATGTCTCTGTCGTTGTTGAGGCCTGCGAAGTTGTAGTTGTGGTCGTCGTAGTGGTTATGGTTGTACTCGTTGATGTCTGCGTACTCGTTGTTGTCGAGCTAGTGTATAAAATCGATTTGGTTTCAGTGATTGTAGAACTCGTTATCGACCAAGCTGTTGCAGTGGAGGTGGTGTAGGCGGTTGCGATAGACGGGGACGTTGGAGATATAGTAGTTCTCGCCGAAACCGTTGCAGCTGCCGTTGATGTCGGAGACGCATGGCTTATCCAGTCCACAGTCGTAGTCTTCGTGTCTACTCCTCCGGCCATCCACGCCGGTTGGAACACCCTTCCAAGCCTGTTTGTCTGCGCCTCAGTGAACACTATCGTGTCAGAGGAATGTATGCAGATTCCGTATGGTTGGCTTCCAGGAGTCGGAGTCGGATACTCATGGAAGTTGCCAGTTCCAGGAACGAACTTTCCTATCTTCGATGTGGCGAACTCCGTAAACCAGACGTTACGGTCTTGGTCAACTACTATTTGGCTAGGGCTCGATCCACCTGTCGGTATCACCCAGCTAACCGTCTCGTTCCTCCACCAGTTCAGACGGCAAATCATGTTGGTTCCGATCGACGTGAACCATACGAATCCGTCTTGGTCGAACGTTACTCCGTTCGGTGAGGACGGGACTACGTAGCCTGTGAACTCTCCCTTCCAAGGATTGAAGCGTACTACGTGGTACGATCCGATAGCGGTGAACCAGACTATCCCGTCGCTATCTACCGTTAGGTGATGCGGTCCGCTGATCCCCGGCGGGATTGGATACTCGGTCATCTGCCATCCAACTCCCCCTAAGTACGTTAGCTTTCCAATTCGATTAACCATGAACTCCGTGAACCATACAGTTAGCCTAGGCCTGTCAATTGCAATATCGCGAGGTTCTGCTGCGGCCGTGGTCGTTCGCCACTCCACGAACTCTCCGCTGATTGGATTTAGCCTGCCGATCTTGCTTCCGACTGACTCAGCAAACCAGACAAATGTGCCTGTGTCTGTGTATATCTCTGGCCCCAACGCGATGCCCCAAGGATTGGATCCTTGGGTTGGAATCGCCCACTCTGTGAATTTCCCTGCACCCCATTCGACAAGTCCGATCCGGTTGCTCATCTGCGCCGTGTAGAACGCACGGTTCGCCGAAACGTCGCAGGCAACCTCCCACGGACGTGCCGGGCCAGTCGAATGCCAGTACTCAGCGATCACAGCAGCGCTAACAGGAGTGATCAGCAGCCCGATAAGGAATGCTGATGAGGCTAATAGGCTCAGTCCTCTAAACCACATCTTGGATCTCGGACACTTCAACCAACCCGTCGCAAATAGAACTAGGAACATGCACACGTTGAAGCCTATGAAGCCGACCATGCTCTCCAAATCAAACACCTCCTGAAGCTATCACCCTTCTGCGAAAAGCCTTCAGCAGAATCACAATTGGTGAAACATATGCTACACTGACCAGGGCACTCGCAAGGATCCCCGCAACCATGACCATCAACTCTGGCGCCTGCGGACAGAGCTGATAGACTGATGCCGTTACGCGAAGTGAGGCGACTAGCGGATAAATGAGAACTCGGACGATAGCTTGGAGAGTCGGATTCCCAGCTACTATCTCCGCTACATTCGGACTGAAGGAGTAGTAGAACGCGTTGAAAGCCTTCATGAACTGGGCGCCAGCGAATGTTGACATTACCGCTCTATTTCTGAACTCTCTAAGGAGCTGGACTTCTGGAGCAAACTGCGAGCCATACGCCGCAGACGCAATGACGCAGGCCCTTGAAGGAGGAGTAGCAGTTACAGTCACAGACGTGATAAGTGTCGTCGTCTGAAGGATCACTGACGTTACAGATAAGGTTGGAGTTGTTGTGGTGGTCGTCGTTGTTAGGTAAGTTGAAGTTGTACTCATGGTTGTCGGGGTAGTTATCGTAGGCGAGTAACTTGTGGATGTGTAGGTGGTACCTGTCGTTGTTGTTGTACTCGTCGTAGTCAGGGATGTAGTCGTTGAAGTTGAGGTTGGCGTCGTGGTAGTAAGCGTTGTTGACGTTGTGGTTGTCACTGATGTACTGGTCGATGTTGTGGTTGTTATGGAGGTCGATGTTGTTGTCTTCGTCCATGTACTCGTCGTCGATGTTTCAAGAATTGTGAGTATATCAGGTAGAGTCACTGTTGCGTCGGCTACTGATGTTGTGGCTCTAGTGGCTGTCACCACCGCGGCGGCAGGGATTACCGTTAAGCTTGCCGTCGCTCCCGTTGACAGCGTTGTTGCTGAGGACGTCGTTGTACTTGCAGAGGATACCCATCCAACTGAGGTTGCTGTCCAAGGACCAAGAAGGAGCGCTATCTTCCCGATCTTGTTTGCAACTTCCTCCGCAAAGAAAACGTTTATCTTGCCGACGTGGTCGGGATGCACACCAGGCCCCACGGTACCAGACCAAAGTCTCGGTGTGACAGCTATTCCATGAGGCTTAGAGCTGTCCGTCGGGATCACGAACTCCTGAAACACGTTGAATCCAGGAATGTATCTTCCGATTCTGTTGGAGGCGCTCTCCGTGAACCATATGCAACGATCTGTGTCGTTTGCCAAGTAAAGAGGCTCGTTCCCTGGAGAATGAACTGGAAGAGGTACCTCAGTTATGATTCCTGTCCAAGGGTTGAGTTTTGCCAACCTGTCTCCAAGTTTCTGCGTGAACCAAACAAATGCCTCTTGATCAACAATTATTGCCCAAGGAGTGCCACGAGTTGAATATTCATCGATGAGCCCCGTCTGGCTATTCACCCTTCCAATCTTATTTGCTGCCTGCATGGTAAACCACACATAGGTGTGCTTCCCTACCTGTGGACCCGTTCCAGTCACAGCCCAGTAGTTTGGATCAACCGCGATGTCTGTAGGATAGCTCTCGGGGGTTGGTAGGCTGTACTCAACGAATTTCCAAATGCCAGATGGGATGTGAAGGAATAGCTTTCCGATCTTGTTCGCTTGGTACTCAACGAACCACACGCTTCCGTTGTATGGGTCGATTGCCAAGTTCATCGGGCCACTGTTTGGGGTCGGAATCGTCCATTCGGACATCCGTCCTGTGGTGAGATCTAGTACGCCGATACGGTTTCTAACAAACTCGGTGAACCAGACCATCTTCTCTTTATGATTAACATCTCCTGCCTGCAAAGTGTAGTTGCCAAGCTGGACATCGCGAGGTTCAGCTGTCCGCCAGTCATCTCCTGGGAGCCGAAACTCAGCCAGAGTTGTGTTGTAGATACCGTTGAGAAGGCACTGACCTGTGCCCATAAAGCCGATCATGCCAGCATGCTTCTCAGCAAATACTACAAAGCTACTGTTAATGGCGACATCAATCCCGAAGGGCACCCTCACCGAGGGATCTGTGGAAGGCAAAGATCTTTCGACAATAACAGTGGCGACTGCTCTTTGAGGAATAAGCATCGCAAGTAAGAATACCGACAAGAAGATTAGAAGGAGCCGTCTGACGGTATGTTTTCCGGCGATTTGGCTCAAGAATCGACCGGATAGCATCAAGGCGGCGAGGAAGCATATGTTGAAGCCTAGAAAATACCAAATCGGCTCCAAACGTATCACAGAAGTAAGGTTATACCTTTGGATAGGCTATATAATGTTAACGACAAGTCCTATGTAATTTTCATGGCGCGTTTATAGAAGATTAATCGCCAACTTGCAATCATCTCCGTTGCCGGACGAGAATCATCAGAAGACTGATGGAATGGAAGAGGTGGCCCGCCCGGTCAAGCTTTGGAACACCTTCCTATGAATTGATCATGAAGGTTTCGGGACATTATGCGAGCTTCTTCAGAGCGAAGACCATGACATCAACAGGCCGTAGTCAAGCACCGCATCTTGACAACTTCGCTTCTTTGACGGCTCACGTGACGTAAGTTCCACTAGAAACAGAGGTAGGGCCTACCGAAGCTTCTTGAAAAGAGAGCTTCTTCCGAATAGACAATCCTTTAAATACGGCTCAAAGGATTGTTCACGGGATCAACAATGAATAGGCACTTTCTCATTGCAATAGGGGCACTTCTTAGCTTGCTTGTTGTCTCGAACACCTCCGTTACTAGGATTGTGGAGGCGCAACCCTTCACGGCTGTCTGGTTTGAAGCCTTCGACGGCTTGACTGCTTCCGACGACTTTGGGGGCCTGTTATCTGATCATTGGACGACTTACCGAGGAAGCCCTGAGATCAGGGCCGGAGGAGGCAGAGGCTCGGTCCTCGTTATGACTCATCCTGACCCAGGAGGAGAACTCGGCGCCTTCAAAGATCAGGCCTCGACTGCTCTGTTCCTATCGAACCCAATGACAGTGAACTTTGTCGACG
>Ga0209725_1000184_pt1 | contig 38168 bp, 33 predicted proteins | sample I18A1metaG_FD_184145 | JGI IMG/M metagenome (GOLD analysis project Ga0209725, IMG submission 184145) | Lake sediment bacterial and archeal communities from Gulf of Boni, Indonesia to study Microbial Dark Matter (Phase II) - ​I18A1 metaG... | ecosystem: Environmental > Aquatic > Freshwater > Lake...
GGGGTGCCGCTGCGGCGCCAGGTCGTCCTGCTGGTCGAGGCGCATGGCCGCTACCTGGTGCGACCGCGGCCGGCCGAGGGTTTTCTTGGCGGCTTGTGGGAATTCCCGACCGTGGACCTTTGCGATCAGGAGATGCCCCTGGCCACTGCCGAGCGTTGGGCCGCAGAGCTGGGGCTGCGCGGCGAGCCGGACAGCCTGGGCAGCCTGAAACACGCCTATAGCCACTTCACGCTCAAGTTGGAGCTGGTGTGGGTGAGGATTCCTGCCGGCGAACGGGTCGCGGAAGGCACCTGGAGCTGGATGCCATTGGTGCAGCTGAGGCAGTTACCGTTACACGGAGCCCACCGCAAGGCTCTGGAGAAGTTGGTCGGGGCAGCTGCCACAGGAGGGGGCGATGATTGATGCGGCGTTGCTGATTGTCCGTCAGTGTCCGGCGCCCCATGCCGAAATGGAAAACCTGGTTGCCGAGCTCCAGGCGAAGTTTCACCTTGACCCCTATACCACCCGCCAGCGCCTGCTCGGCGCCGGGCTGGTGCAGCTGATCAAGGGGGAGCGCTCCGGTCTGGAGCCTGTAGCCGCCCTGCTGCGGCGCTATGGCTGCGAGTGCTGGATAGTTTCCCAGGGACGGCCGGCCTTCGCGCCTTTGCGTCTGCGCAGCCTGAGCATCGGCGCCGGGCATGTCGAATTCCTCTGTGAAGGCGACAAAGTGCTGCGACTGGAGCGGGGGTTGGCGGCGGTCGGTGTGCTCGCCGATATCTCCGGAGAGCTGGCCGGGAAGCAGGTCAGGCGCATCCTGGCCCGCAATGCCTATCTGGGCCGGGAGCAGGCGGTTGTCATTACCCCGGACAACCTTCGCGCCGATATCTTGAAGGGGCAGCCGGTTTTTGACTGTTATCTGCTCGATGCCACGGGGGCGGTGTCGGCCGCATTTCGCGTCCTGCCCGGACGCTTCAATCCTGAGGGGCTGGGAGGACGGGCGAGCCTCGGCGCGGCTCGCAACCTCGAGGCGATCATCGAGCTGGTCAGTGAGTATGCAGGCCGTTTTCGCCTGCACACCGATTTCGGCCTGAGCCAGCTTCCCGGCTGCATGCCGCAATCGTCCGAGGAAAATACCGAGGTGCTCTTAGGCAACCTTGAAGCCCTGACCCGCTACGGCTGGCTGGTGGCCGGGCTGGCTGCACAGTCTGCCGTGCAGACTGCGGGCGAGGTCTCGACCGGAGAGGAGGGTGTCGCCGCCGGGTTAGCGGGTTTGGCTGTGGCGACCGGCTTGGATCCAGCTTCTGAAGAACTGGCCACGCTTGCCGGAGCCGTCGGCGAAGCCGTTGCCGAGCAGCCGCGGGGAGAGAAGGCTCCGCCGCCAACGCCTTTGCCGGCGCCGCCGGATCGGCCCGAGCAAAAGGCGTCACTGCGACGTGTCCTGCCGTTCATCGTTGCGACTGCGGGGGGGGGCTGTTGGCCATCGCCCGGCAAAGCGACGTGCTCGGCCCGATTTTTGAGCCGGCGATTCGCTCCGGCGCACTGCCCGGCGCGGCGGCCCTGGCTCTGGCGTGGTGGGGGTTCGTCTGCCTGCGGCTGAAGCGGCACATCGAGGATACCCCCACCAGTCGCATCCGCTCCCTGGCGATGGGGCTGGTGGAGGTGCAGGGGCGGGCCATCCGCCGTTATGCCCTGGTCGCGCCGATGTCGCAGGGGGCCTGCGTCTGGTACCGGCTACGCAAGTACCGGCGCGACAACCGCAACAACTGGCAACTGACCAGTCAGAGCGATAGCAGTCACGTACCGTTTGCCTTGGCCGACGGCAGCGGGCAGGTGCTGGTCGACCCCGCCGGGGCGACCGTCAAGGCGAGGACCGAGCAGGTTGGCTATCCCGGCGAAAGAACCCTGATCGGCGCAGCCTTCGATGCTGACCCCGACGAGAAGTGGGTCGAAGAGTTGATCTACGAGGGGACGACCCTTTACGTACTGGGTTACGCTCGCCCGGTCAGCCGGGATGGCCACGGGTTGCGCGAGCGCACCCTCGAAAAGCTGCGGCAGCTCAAGCTTGACCCTCAGGCCCGGCGCCGCTACGATGCCAACGGCGATGGGCGCCTTGATACCGAGGAGTGGCAGGCTGCCCGTGAGGATGCCGAGCGATTGGCAGCGGCCGAGCAGCTCGGGACCCGGCAGGTTCCGGCAGATTCACCCGTAGTCCTCGGCAGGCCACCGGCCGGATTGCCGTTTCTGCTGGCTGACGGGGAGAATGGTGCGGAACTGGCCGTGAAATACGGCCGTATCGGCGGGGTGCTGCTGGTGCTGGCGACGGCGGCCTTCGCTTTGGCCTTGAAGCTTTTCCTGGTTTTTTTCGGTTGATCTGACAAGGAGACAAAAGACATGGCCGCCCTCATTGTTCTGGCCGTAGCCGGTTTCATCCTGGCCCTGCTGGCGCTCTACGTGATTACCGTTTACAACGGCCTGGTGCAGCTTAAGAACAATATCGAGCGCAACTGGAGCAATATCGATGTCCTGCTCAAGCAGCGCTTCGATGAACTGCCCAAGCTGATCAAGGTCTGCGAAGCCTACATGCAACATGAGAGGCAGACCCTGGAGGCGGTGATCAAGGCGCGGTCCCTGGTCAGCCAGGCGCACGGCGGCGAGGAGCAGATGCGGGCCCAGAATGCCCTGACCGAGACGCTGCGTTCGCTGTTTATGGTGGTTGAGCGCTACCCCGAGCTCAAGGCCGACCAGGCGTTCCGTCAGCTTGGCTCACGCATCTCCGAACTGGAGGACCAGATTGCCGATCGCCGCGAGCTCTTCAACGATTCGGTCAATCTCTACAATATCCGTATCGAGCAGTTTCCCGATCTGCTGGTTGCCCGTACCTTCAACTTTGTGGCGCGGACCCTCTGGCAGATCGATCCGGCTCACCGTGACGATGTGGCCGTGACCTTCCAGAAAAGTTGACGGATCCCTGGCCCGCCAAGGTTTCCCCATTTGGGGAATGCCGGGCAACGGGGGCTCCCGATATGGGGAGGATCGCTCTGGGCCATTAGAAAAAAATCTTTGATTACAGGATCTTGTGACTTGGCACGCAGGTTGCTATTTAGTGGAGACATACTTTGCTTCGCCATAGCGGCGAACATCTATCCCAAAGGAGATTGATCCGATGAAAAAGCTTCTTGTTGTTCTGGCGAGCCTGGCCCTGGTGGCCTCCCTGACGGCTTGCGCGAAGGCCCCGACCGAAGAAGTCAACGCCACCAAAGCTTCCCTTGACGCTGCTGTTGCCGATGGCGCCCAGCAGTACACCCCGGAAGACTACAAGGCCGTTGCCGACCAGCTGGCCGCTGCCAACGCCGAGATCAAGGTGCAGGAAGAGAAGTTCTTCAAGAACTTCGACAAAGCCAAGCAGATCCTGGCCAAAGCCAAGGCTGACGCCGACGCCCTCAAGGGCAAAGTTGCCGCTCGCAAGGAAGAGCTGAAGAAAGCCTGCATCGCCACCATGGAGCAGGCCAATGCCGCTCTGGCTCAGGCCAAGGAACTGCTCGCCAAGGCTCCGAAAGGCAAAGGCTCCAAGGCTGAAATCGAAGCGATGGCCACCGACCTGGCCGGCGTCGAGGCGATGATTCCGGAAGTGCAGCCGATGCTCGACAAAGGTGACTTCATTGGTGCCAACGAGAAGGCCAACGCCATCCTCGCCCGCATCAATGCGGTGATCAGCGAAGTGAACGCTGCCATCGAAGCCAAGAAGAAGTAATTGGCAGGTCGGTAGTTGAAGCCCGTAAGTATCGTGGCTAACATCGGGCCCGCGCCGAGAATTTTCGGTGCGGGCCCGATTTTCGTGGCCCTCGTCCTTGTCTGCGCTCTGCTGTTCCTTGGCGGTTGCAGTGAGCCCCCGATCCCCTCGCAGGTCGACCTGGCGGTGAAGCAGGATCAGGATCTCTGGAAAGCAGGGATTCCGAAACTGGTTCCCCGGGAGTACGAAGAGTATGCGGCGACATTGCGGGCGGGGCAGGATCTTGTGGTCACCGAGCGTTCCAGATTCATCTGGTTCCAGAACTACGACGATGTTGCCAAGTTCTTCGGCGATGTCCTCAGCCAGGGAGAGCAGGTCCGTACCGCCGCCCGTATTGCCAAGGCGCGCGAAGAGGGTGATCTGATCCAGCAGGTGGCGAAGGTTTCCGACCGGATTCGCATTCTGCGCCAGTTGGAGGATAATGTCCGGGACAAAAAGATGTCGAGCCGTGGTCTCGTCCGGGCCGAAACCCTGTTGACCGAATCCAAAGGCCACATCAAAAATAGCGATTGGGAAAAAGCCCGGCGGGCCATTACCGAGGCCAGCCTGAATGTCGACAGCGCCGTCAAGGCGACGCGTCAGCGCGTGGCCCGCTTCAGCGATGGCCAGCAGATTGCGCGCTGGCGGGCGCAGGTGGCCAATGCCGTCCAGCGTTCGCGAAGCAACGGCGCCTACCTGATCGTGGTGAACAAGCTCGATCGCGAGTTGACCCTGTACAAGGGGGGGCACCAGGTGAAAACCTACTCCGCCGGCATGGGGATCAATTATCTGGCCGACAAACTTTATTCCGGCGACCGGGCGACACCTGAAGGCGAGTACAAGGTGATCCGCAAACTGCCGGCGAGCAAATTCTACAAGGCCTTGCTGATCAACTACCCGAACGAGGAGGATCAGCGACGCTTTGCCGAAGCCAAGCGCCGGGGGGAGATTTCCAAGCGTACCCAGATCGGGGGGCTCATCGAAATTCACGGGGGTGGCACGGTGGGCCTGACCAACGGCTGCGTCGCCCTCGACGACCGGCATATGCTTGAGCTTTACAACACGGTGGAGGTCGGAACACCGGTGGTCATTGTCGGCGCTCTGGATGCCAATAACTCCCTTTGCGCAACCCTCGACAGTCTCTGTAACGAGACGGTGCAATGAACGAGAGCAAAGATCACTGGACAGGCAGCCGCATCGTCGGCCTGCAAGGACAGCTTCCGCCCAAGGAGGAGAAGCCCCGTCGCCGCCGCTGGTGGCTGTGGATTCCGTTCGGGCTGTTCCTGCTGGTTGCTGCCGCAGCTGCCGGGGTCTTTGCCTATGGCTGGCACCTGGGTCACCGCAAGACCACCCCTCCCGCCAGCGAGATCGCGATCAAGGACGAGAAGGGGAAGTCGATCGCGCCCGACAAACTGGCGGCGGCCAACGACAAGCTGCGCAAGAAGATGGCCGCGCTTGCCCCGAAGGGGCAATATGTGGTGGTCGATACCGCCAACAACCGGGTTTCCCTGCGCGAGGGGGAGCGCATCCTGCGTGAAATGGTGGCCTCCTGCGGGAGCGGCAATGTCCTGGTCGATCCGGTCGGTGGCCGCACCTGGACCTTTGACACGCCGCGTGGCCAGTTCCAGGTACGCTCCAAGGTCAATAACCCGATCTGGATCAAACCCGACTGGGCCTATATCGAGGAGGGTGAGCCGATTCCCCCCAAGGGTGCTGACCGTGCCGAACGCAACATGATGGGCGACTACGCCCTTGGCATCGGCAACGGCTACTTCATTCACGGCACCCTCTACAAGAGGCTGCTCGGCCGCAACGTCTCCCACGGTTGCGTGCGCCTCGGCGACGAGGACCTCGAATTCCTCTTCAAAACGGCGACCCTCGGCACCAAGGTAGTTATTTTCTGATGCGTGTCCTCCTGGCTGTTTTGCTGTTTTTGACCCTGTGGGTGCCGGGCGCACTCGGCGAGGAACTCGCCGATCTCGCCCAGACCAACCGCCTCCTGCAAGCCGAGCTGGAGCTGGCACAATCGCAGAAGCTCTACTTCATCTTCGACCTGCCGGCGTCGCGAATCCTCTTCAGGGCCAGCGGTATCACCCTGGCCGAGGCGCCGATTCTTGCCCTGCACAACTGGGGTCGCCCGGCGGACGGGCTCACCTATACCTTGTCCAAACGGACGGCGCGCAAGGAGCCCGAGCGCGAAAAGATTGTCATTCCCGACGGCAAGGAGGCGGAGACGCCGGCAACTCCGGCGCCGGCGCCGAAGCCCGGGGAGGCGCCGAAGATCCAGGCCCTCGAACTCAACGACATGCCCACCGAGTACACCCTCGAATTGGATGACGGCACCCTGCTCACCGTGCGTTCGCCCTTGCCGGAAAACGTCGACTTCAAGGAGAAGTTCCGCTACCTTCGCGAAAAATACGGCTGGTATGTTGATCGCTCCCTCAAATCGATCTGGCATCATCGCCAGGGAACCACGTATAATGAAATGCTCCTGACCCTCCCGGAACGGGAGGCGCGCATGCTCTACTGGTCGTTCCAGGTGGGAGGCCGCTGCCTGGTTCACTGGCCCTGACGGGCTGACGGCTGCGGGTCGGGAGCCCCGCCCCTGCGGGAAGATCCCGAAACGGAGCGATTGCCGGGTGAAACGTCAGCTGCGTACCGTGCGCTTTGCCCTCTGGCGCCATTCCCTGCGAATCCGGCTCGTGGGGATCATGCTGTTCATCGCCATCTGCCTGATCTCCATCCTCATCGCCTTCTACTATCAGACCGAAAAAGGTTTCTACAACGAGTTCGCCCGGCAGAACGAGGCGCTCTCCAAGGCCGTGCAGGTGGCGATGGAGAAGACCGCCGGACGGGCGCCGGCCGACTTCACCAATCTCGACAACTACCTGCAGCAGCTCGACATCCGCGGCGTCCACGAAATTTCGGTGATCAGCAGCGGTGGCCGCATCGTCGCCAGCACCAACAATGACAACGTCGGCAAGTGGATCACCGAGTGGCGCAAGCAGCTGATTACCAACGCCCGGCGCGGAGAAACCGTCACCGAAGAAGAGCAGTTCTATAACGTCATCCTCCCGGTCGGCCCTGAGGCCAAGCCCCTCGGCTTTATCCATCTGACCCTGAGTACGGAAAAATTCTCGGTTTTTCTGCGGATGAGCCTGATCCGCCGCGTTCTCGCCGCACTGGTGGTTCTGGCAATCGGGACGGTGGTGGCGGTCATCCTGGCCGGTCGCTATTCGCGGCCGATCGAGCAGATGGCCAAGGCGGCCGGCAAGGTCGCCGCCGGAGATTTCAATCAGAATCTGCCGATCGGCCGCCGCGACGAGATTGGCCAGTTGGCCCGCAGTTTCGACCATATGATCGCGCGGTTGCGCGAAGATCGCGATTTGCGCCAACGGCTGCGTACCGCCGAGCATATGTCCACGGTTGGCCAGTTTGCCCGCAGCATTGCCCACGAGATCAAGAACCCCCTCAACTTCATCAGTCTTTCCGTCGATCACATGCGCGACGCTTACCGGCCGGACAATGCCGATGCGGCGGCGCGTTTCGAGTCGCTGATCGACAACATCAAGGGGGAGGTGGCGCGGATCAGCCATTTTTCCTCGAGCTTCCTCGAATACGGCCGGCCCTTCGAATTGCACCGGCGCAGCTGCTCTTTGAACATTCTGCTCGACGATGTGCTCGAACTGGTTTCGGCCCGGGCCATCGCCGGGCACGTCGAGATCGTTCGGGAGATTGCGCCGCTGCCGGAACTGAGCGCCGATCCGGAATTCATCAAGACCTGTCTGTTCAACATCGTTGTGAACGCCTTTGAAGCGATGCCCGGTGGCGGGACCCTGACCGTTCGCGCCACTGCCGATGCCGAGATGGTCATGGTCGCGATAGCCGATACCGGGGAAGGATTGAGCGCCATGGATCTTGACAAGGTTTTCACCCCGCTCTTCTCGACCAAGCAGGGGGGGTTGGGGCTGGGGCTGGCGTTGACCAAGCGGATTGTCGAGGAGCATGGCGGCAAGGTCGGTTTTACCAGTACGCGCGGCAAGGGGAGCGAGGTCAGCCTGTATTTGCCGCGCGCGGAGGTTTAGGGATGAGACCGGTAGTTCTGGTGGTTGACGATGAGCCGCTGCAGCGCGGCATTCTGCAGACGATCCTCGATGGCGAAGGTTACGAGACGCTGGTCGCCGCTTCCGGCAGCGAGGCTCTGGCGGCGATCCGCAAGGTGCCGCCCGATGTGGTCGTTTCCGATCTGAAGATGGCCGGGATGAGCGGGATCGAACTGCTCAATGCGCTGCCCCAGGAGACCGCGCCGCCGCCGGTCATCATCGTCACCGCCCATGGCACCATCGATTCGGCGGTCGAGGCGGTCAAGCTCGGTGCCTTCGACTATATGACCAAGCCACTCGACAAGCAGAAGATCCTCCTGGCCGTGCGCAAGGCCTGCGAACGCTCGGCGATGGTCAAGGAAAATGCCCGGCTCAAGCGCGAGCTGTTCGATCGTTTTCGCATGGAAGGGATCATCGCCCGCTCGGCCAGAATGCGCGAAACCGTCGACCTGTTGCGGCGGATCGCGGACTCGCCGGCCACCGTCATGCTCCTGGGGGAAAGCGGCACCGGCAAGGAGCTGGTGGCCCGCGCCATCCATTACAACAGTTCCCGCCGCACCAAGCCGTTTACCGCCATCAACTGCGCCGCCATCCCTGAGACCCTCTTCGAGAGCGAGCTGTTCGGCCATGAACCGGGAGCCTTTACCGGGGCGACTAGCCGCCGGGCCGGCCTGTTCGAAATCAGCAACGGGGGCACCCTGTTCCTTGACGAGATCGGCGAGATGCCGATCCTGATGCAGTCCAAGCTGCTGCGGGTGCTGCAGGATCGCGAGGTCCGCCGGGTCGGCGGCAAGGAAACGATTCGTGTCGATGTGCGCATCATCTCCGCCACCAACCGGGATCTGGAGCGCGAGATGGAGAAAGGGACGTTCCGCGAAGACCTGTTCTACCGGCTCAACGTGGTCAACGTCGAACTGCCGCCACTGCGCGAGCGGACCGAGGACGTCCCGCTGCTGGTCGAGCATTTCATTCAGAAATTCAACGCCGAGTTCTGCCGCAGTGTCCATGAAGTCAGTAGCGAAGGGATGGATCTGCTGCTGGCTCACCCCTGGCCGGGGAATGTCCGCCAGCTGGCGGCGGTCGTCGAGCGGGCGGTGCTGCTCAGCGACGGAGAAGTTTTGACCGGAGCGGAGATTCACCGGCAGCTCCACACGCGCAAGCCGGCGGCGCGCAGCCCTTTGGAGTTTCCCGAAGAGGGGCTTGACTTCGAGCAACTGGAGAAGGAGTTGCTGCAAAAGGCCCTGGCCCGGGCCGGCGGCGTGGCAACCAAGGCCGCTCGTCTCCTGCGCATGAATTACAAGGCCTTTCTTTACCGGATGGAAAAATTCGGCTTGCGCGCAGTCGCGGAGAATCATGGCGAGGCCGGCGGCAACTCCTCCGGCGAGTGAAAAGCCTTTACACTCTGGCAGGCTTGGTGTATTTTCCGACTTCCGCGGAGAGGTGACCGAGAGGCCGAAGGTGCACGACTGGAAATCGTGTGTACCGCAAGGTACCGAGGGTTCGAATCCCTCCCTCTCCGCCATTTGCAAACCGTCGTAAAGCTGCTGCGGAAGCCGTTTGCGGCGTTGTGAGGCGCTCGCCCCTCGCCCCTCGCCTATCCGTCCGGATAGGTCTCGGGTCTTTGCCCCGAGCGCCTTGCCCACGGCCTTCCTCGCGACGCTTTTCTTTGGTCGCCAAACGGTTGTCGGTGGCCTCGGTGCCGCTTGCCGCCAGAAGTGACAGCCGGGTCCCGCGCAACGGCCGGCCGTGAACCCCGTCAGGCCCGGAAGGGAGCAGCGGCAGCGGCAATGGGCGTGTGCCGCGGGGGTGCCTGGCTGTCACTTGTGCCGGCAAGACCATTCTGAGCAACCGCACCTCCCGGAGCCATGGCCTATCTCGTCCTCGCCCGCAAGTGGCGTCCGCAAACCTTCGCCGATCTCCTCGGCCAGGAACATGTCAGCCGCACCCTGGCCAACGCCATCCGTTCGGGACGCATCCACCACGCGTTTCTCTTCACCGGGGCCCGGGGTGTCGGCAAAACCTCGGCCGCCCGCATCCTGGCCAAGGCGCTCAACTGCGAACAGGGGTTGTCCGACCATCCCTGCGGCAACTGTGTCTCCTGCCAGGAAATCGCCGCCGGCCAGGGGCTGGACGTCATCGAGATTGACGGCGCCTCCAATACCGGCGTTGATGATGTGCGGGAACTTCGCGACAACATCCGCTACCTTCCCAGCCGCTCGCGCTACAAGATCTTCATCATCGATGAAGTCCACATGCTCTCGACCAGCGCCTTCAATGCCCTGCTCAAAACGCTGGAAGAGCCGCCACCGCACGCCAAATTCATCTTTGCCACGACCGAGCCGCACAAGATTCCGGTCACCATTCTTTCCCGCTGCCAGCGTTTTGACTTCCGCAAAATCGCCCTGCAACGGGTCGCCGGTAAGCTGCGTGAGATCGCCGATGCAGAAGGGTTGACCGTCTCCGACCAGAGCCTGGGGTTGATTGCCCGACACGGGGAGGGGAGCATGCGCGATGCGCTGTCGACCCTCGACCAGGTGATCGCCTTTTGCGGCGAACAGGTTCGCGACGACGATGTCCAGGCGTTGCTCGGCATGGTCGATCGACGCCTGCTGCTCGATACGGTGGACGCGGTGGTGCGACGCGATGCGCGCCGGGCCCTCGATGCGGTGCGTCGTGTCGATCAGCTGGGGGTCGGCCCCCGCCAGTTTGCCCAGGAACTGGTTGAACTGTTCCGCGCCCTGGTAATCTGCCGCGTCTCTGAAGAGCCGGCGGAACTTCTCGACCAGGTCGGAGACGAATTGCACGAACTGCAGTCCCTGGCCGGGATGACTGCACTCGAAGATTTGCAGCGCATGGTCACCCTGCTGCTGAAACTGCAGATCGAGCTGGTGAACAGCCCTTATCCGCTGCTCAGCCTTGAAATGGCCCTGGTGCGGCTGGCCCATCTGCCGCCGAGCGAAGAGCTGGGCAAACTGCTGACCCGCCTGGAGGGTCTGGAGCGCCGGCTGGCCGGCGGACTGCCGCAGCCGGTCCCGGTACGGAGTGGGGCTGCGCTTCCCGAGGCTTCGCCCCCGGTCCCTCAGGAGCGCTTTGCAAAAAAGCCTGAACCCCCGGGAGGCCCGGCCCCTCGTGCCCGGGGGTGGGAGGGGCTGGTCGAGCAGGTCAAGCAGAGCCGCCCGCTGATCGGCTCTCTGCTGGAGTACGGCCGTCCCCTGCAGATGCAACCGCCGACGCTGGAGATCGGCTATGCCGCCGGGTCGTTTCACCTCGATCAGTTGCAGAGTTCCGAAAACCGCGAGGCGGTGGAGGCCATCGCCCGGCTCTACTTCGATCACCCGGTGACTTTGCGGGTGGTGGCGCTGGAAGCCGAGCGTCGTGATGCCCCGCCGTCACTGATCCAGGAGCGGCAGACGCAGGAGAGTGATCGCCAGCGGCGCCTCAAGGAGGACGCGCTCAGTCACCCGGTGCTCAAGACGGTTCAGGAGTTGTTCGGGGGTGAGGTCAAGACGGTGATTCCCATCGACAAGGGCTTTGTTTGAACGGCCGCTGAAAAGCGCTCATCTGCGGCGTTGCCCTTGGCCTCGTCGCTGCGACGTACCTTTGAGGTACGCCTCGCTCCTCGGCCGGCGGGCGTCTGGCATCTGGGCACTTTTGAGCGGCCTGGTTTGCCATAACTTGGTAAAAGTTTCACCTCAACATAAATTATTTCTTTGGAGGTAACCAACAATGCTCGGACGCGGTGGCATGGGCAACATCATGAAGCAGGCGCAGATGATGCAGAAGCGTATGGCGCAGATGCAGCAGGAACTGGAGGAGCGGCGCATCGAGGCGACCTCCGGCGGCGGTATGGTCAAGGCGGTGGTGAGCGGCAAGCAGCAGCTGATCTCCCTGACCATCGATCCGAAGGCGGTTGATCCTGAAGATGTCGAGATGCTGCAGGATCTGGTGGTCGCGGCCGTCAGCGAGGCTCTTAAGCAAAGTCAGAAGATGTCGGAAGAAGAGATGGGAAAAATTACGGGTGGGTTGAACATCCCCGGCCTGTTTTAGCCGGGAGAAGTAACCCGTGACCCGTGAACAGCATTCTTTTTCGTGTCATGAATCACCGAGCACACATCAATATTTTTAGTTTTACGAAATATTTTTATCTTTGCTAAACAATTGAAGTGCCTGCTTTTTATCGAAATCAAAAAAGTTTCGGCAGCTTAAAATGTTGTTTTAACTTGGATAAAGTGTTGAATTTCTGAAAAATTGCATGCTAGACTCCATCCCGTCCTTTGCCCGGTTGGTCGCTGAATTGGCCAAGTTTCCGGGAATCGGCAACAAGACGGCGACCCGCCTGGCGTTCTTTCTGCTGCGGCAGCCGGATGCCGAGGCTGCGGCCCTGGCTACAGCCATCGTCGATCTCAAGCGTAATACACGGTTTTGCTCCGTCTGTTTTCATGTCACCGAGCAGGATCCCTGTTCGTTGTGCGCCGACCCGGTTCGCGACGGAAGTCTGCTCTGTGTGGTCGAGGAACCCCAGGCGGTACTGGCGGTCGAGCGCAGCCGCTCCTTCCGTGGACGCTATCATGTGCTGCACGGTGCCTTATCTCCGCTCGACGGCATCGGTCCCGACGACCTGAAGATCGCACCGCTCATGGGGCGGTTGGCGTCCGGGGCGGTCAGGGAGGTGCTGGTGGCGACCAACTTCACCGTCGAGGGGGATGCGACGGCGCTTTACCTGGCCCGTCTGATTCATCCGCTCGGGATTCGGGTGACGCGTCTGGCTTACGGCATCCCGATGGGGAGCGAACTGGAATACGTCGACGAAGCCACGGTACACCGTGCCGTCGAGGGTCGTCGCGAACTGTAAATTTTCCGGTATAATCAGCTCGTGCCGCCACAGAGCGTGGCGGCTGATTTTTCCGCGGCAAAACGCGCCCAGCTCACAAGGAGGATGGTTCAATGGCAAAGAAGATGGTGACAATCGATGGCAATACCGCAGCGGCGCATGTCGCGCATGCGACCAACGAGGTCATTGCGATCTACCCGATCACCCCGTCGTCAGTGATGGGGGAGATTTCCGACGCCAAGAGCGCGGCGGGAGAGAGAAATATCTGGGGGAACATCCCCACCGTGGTGGAAATGCAGTCCGAAGGCGGTGCGGCCGGGGCCGTCCACGGCGCGCTGCAGGCCGGCGCCCTGACCACCACCTTCACGGCCAGCCAGGGTCTGTTGCTGATGATCCCCAACATGTTCAAGATCGCCGGCGAACTGACCTCCACGGTCTTCCACGTCTCGGCGCGCGCCATTGCCGCCCAGGCGCTGTCGATCTTCGGCGACCATTCGGACGTGATGTCCTGCCGTTCCACCGGCTGGGCCTTCCTCTGCTCGAACAACGTGCAGGAGACGATGGACTTCGCCCTGATCGCGCAGGCCGCCACCCTGCGCAGCCGGGTGCCGTTCCTGCACTACTTCGACGGCTTCCGCACCTCCCATGAGGCCCTCAAGGTCAACGAACTGACCTTTGACGAGATGCGCGCCATGCTCGACGACAAGCTGATCGCCGAGCACAAAGGGCGGGCCCTGACCCCCGACCGCCCGGTGATGCGCGGCACCGCGCAGAATCCCGACGTCTACTTCCAGGGGCGCGAGACGGTCAACCCCTTCTACCCGAAGTGCGTGACCATCGTTGAAGAGGAGATGAACAAGTTCGCCAAACTGACCGGCCGCAAGTACAAGCTGGTCGACTACGTCGGCGCCAAGGATGCCGAGCGCGTCGTGGTGGTCATGGGTTCCGGGGCCGACGTGGTGCACGAGACCGTCGACCACCTGGTGTCGAAGAAGGAGAAGGTCGGCGTGCTCAAGATTCGCCTCTATCGCCCCTTCCCGCTGGATGCCTTCATCAAGGCGCTACCGAAGACGGTCAAGAAGATCGCCGTCCTCGACCGCACCAAGGAGCCGGGGGCGCTGGGCGAGCCGATGTACCTCGACGTGCGCACCGCCATCGGCGAGGCCATGTCGGAGGGGAAATTCAAGTTCAAGGGCTATCCGACCATCGTCGGCGGCCGCTACGGCCTCGGCTCCAAGGAGTTCTCCCCGGCCATGGCCAAGGCGGTGTTCGACAACCTCAAGGCCGCCAAGCCGAAGAATCACTTCGTGGTCGGCATCGAGGAGGACGTCACCGGTTGCAGCCTCAAAGTCGACTACTCCTTCAAGAACCCGATGGAAGGGGTCTACCAGGCGATGTTCTACGGCCTCGGCTCGGACGGCACCGTCGGCGCCAACAAGAACTCGATCAAGATCATCGGCGAGACCACCAGCAACAACGCCCAGGCCTACTTCGTCTACGACTCGAAGAAGGCCGGCTCCATGACCACCTCGCACCTGCGCTTCGGCAAGAAGTACATCCGCGCCCCGTACCTGGTGCAGGAGGCCGACTTCGTCGCCTGCCACAACTACTCCTTCGTCGAGAAGTACGACATGCTGGCCCGCGCCAAGCAGGGCGCCACCTTCCTGCTCAACGCGCCGTACGGCGCCGACGAGATCTGGGACCAGCTGCCCAGGGAGATGCAGCAGCAGGTCATCGACAAGAAGCTCAAGTTCTTCGTGATCGATGGCGTCAAGCTCGGCAACGAAATCGGCCTCGGGCCCCGCATCAACGTGATCATGCAGACCGCTTTCTTCAAGATCTCCAACATCATCCCGCTCAAGACCGCCCTGGCCGAGATCAAGGACGCCATCAAGTACTCCTACGGCAAGGCCGGCGAGAAGGTGCTGGCGATGAATTACCAGGCGGTCGATGCCGGCCTGAACAATCTCGCCGAGGTGAAGGTTCCGGCCAAGGCTACCAGCAAGATCAAGATGGCCGCCGCGGTTTCCAGCAAGGCGCCGAAGTTCGTCAAGGATGTCACCGGCGTCATCGTCGCCGGCCTCGGCGACAGCCTGCCGGTCTCGAAGATGCCGGCCGACGGGACCTTCCCGACCGCGACCTCGCAGTACGAGAAGCGCAACATCGCCGTCGACATCCCGGTCTGGGACGAGAAGCTCTGCATCCAGTGCGGCATCTGCTCCTTCGTCTGCCCGCATGCCTCGGTGCGCAGCAAAGCCTATGACGGCAAACTGCTCAAGGGGGCGCCGAAAACCTTCAAATCGACCGACTGCAAGATCCCCGAGATGGCCGGCAAAAAGTACACCATCCAGGTGGCTCCGGAAGACTGCACCGGCTGCGGCGCCTGTGCCTACAACTGCCCGGCCAAGGACAAGGCCAACCCCAACCACAAGGCCCTGGACATGCACTTCCAGGCGCCGCTGCGCGCCCAGGAGGCCGAGAACTTCGAGTTCTTCCTCAGCCTGCCCGATGTCGACCCGACCCAGGTCAAGCTGGAAACGCTGCGCGGCAATCAGCTGGTCCGGCCGCTCTTCGAGTTCTCCGGGGCCTGCGTCGGCTGCGGTGAAACCCCCTACATCAAGCTGCTGACCCAGCTATTCGGCGACCGCATGATGATCGCCAACGCCACCGGCTGCACCTCGATCTACGGCGGCAACCTCCCCACCACCCCCTACGCCCAGCGTGCCGATGGCCGCGGTCCGTCGTGGTCGAACTCGCTGTTCGAAGACAACGCTGAGTTCGGTTTCGGCATGCGCCTGACCGTCGACCAGTTCAGCAAGGCGGCATGTGAGTATGTCAGCACCCTGGCGGCCGACAAGGCCTTTGCCGCCAACGCCAAGCTGTTCAAGGAACTGCTCGGCGCCGACCAGTCGACCCAGAAGGGGATCGAAGACCAGCGGGCCCGGGTCGAGAAGCTCAAGGCGGCCCTCAAGGGGAGCAAGAACGCCACGGCCAAGCTGCTGCTGCCGATTGCCGACTACCTGGTGAAGAAGTCGGTCTGGTGCATCGGTGGTGACGGCTGGGCCTACGACATCGGCTACGGCGGCCTCGACCACGTCATCGCCTCCGGCAAGAACGTCAACCTGCTGGTCCTCGACACCGAGGTTTACTCCAATACCGGCGGTCAGGCCTCCAAGTCTACCCCGCTCGGCGCAGTGGCCCAGTTTGCCGCCGGTGGCAAGCCGGTGTGCAAGAAGGACCTGGGGATGATGGCCATGGCCTACGGCACGGTCTACGTCGCGGCCGTGGCGCTGTCCAACCCGGCCCAATGCGTCAAGGCGTTCCTCGAGGCGGAAGCCTTCGACGGGCCGTCCCTCATCCTGGCCTACTCCCACTGCATCGCCCACGGCATCGACATGACCTCCGGGGTCGATGCCCAGAAGCGCGCGGTGCAGTCCGGCTACTGGCCGCTCTACCGCTACAACCCGGCGTTGGCCGCCGAATGCAAGAACCCGCTGCAACTCGACAGCAAAGCGGCCACCATCGGCTTCGACGAATACGCCAACGCCGAGAACCGCTACCGCGTGCTCAAGAAGAACAACCCGGAACACGCCGACGAGCTGATGGCAAAAGCCGGCGAGTGGGCCCGGACGCACTTCGCCTACTACGAGAAGCTGGCTGCCCTCAACTTCGAGGATAGCTGCAAAAAGAAGTAACCGGCCTGTCGTACCAACCAAAGGCTCCCGGGGGATCTCCCCCGGGAGCCTTTTCCTTGGCTCTCCAGGGGAGTATCGAGGTTTTGCAGTGGCTTCTTGGTCCATCCCTTGAACCTGCCTGGATTCGGTGCTATAAGAAGCGTTGGTCCTGATTTTTTGTGAAGGAGTGCATATGCTCGGTCCCCAACACTCGACCTTCGTCATGTACGACGAGGAGTTCAAGCGGATCAGCGTCGTCATCGACAAGCTGCTGCGCGAGTCCAACTCCAAGGTGATCTTCCTGGTCGACAAGAACGGCCAGCTGATCGCCGGCTGCGGAGAAACCGAGCACCTCGATACGACCAGTCTGGCCTCGCTGACCGCCGGGAACATCGCGGCCACCGGCGGCCTGGCCAAGCTGATCGGGGAAAAGGAGTTTTCGATCCTTTTCCATGAGGGGGAAAAGGACAACATCCACATTTCGATCGTCGCTCAGCGCGTCATCCTGGTGGTGATCTTCGACCAGCGCAGCTCCCTGGGGCTGGTACGCCTGCGCGTCAAGAAGGCCAGCGACGAACTGGCGGTGATCTTCGAAGACCTGGCCAAGAAGACTGCCGACGCGGCGGCGCAGGGGGGCGGTCCGGACAGCCCCTTCGCCGAAATCACCGACGACGATATCGACAACCTGTTCAGCTAAAGGTTCGGGCGCATGTCATTCATCAACTACGCATCGCGCGAGATCAACTGCAAGATCGTTTATTACGGTCCCGGGTTGTGTGGCAAGACCACCAACCTGCAGCACGTCTATCAGAAGACCGCCCCCGAGGCGAAAGGGAAGATGATCTCCCTGGCCACCGAGACCGAGCGCACCCTGTTTTTCGACTTTCTGCCGCTGGCGCTTGGCGAGATTCGCGGCTTCAAGACGCGCTTCCATCTCTACACCGTGCCGGGGCAGGTCTTCTACGATGCCTCGCGCAAGCTGATCCTCAAGGGGGTCGATGGCGTGGTGTTCGTGGCCGACTCCCAGGAGGAACGCCTCGATGCCAACATAGAGAGCATGGAGAACCTCAAGGTCAATCTCGAGGAGCAGGGCTACCAGCTGGAGAATCTGCCGTTCGTTATCCAGTACAACAAGCGCGACCTTCCCAACGTCACCTCGCTGGCGGAACTGCGGGAACTCCTCAATCCCGACAATGTTCCCGACTTCGAGGCCTGCGCCCAGACCGGCGAGGGGGTGTTCGAGACCCTCAAGGCGGTGGCCAAGCTGATCCTGCTGGAGCTGAAGAAGGGGTCCGGCGGCTGAGTTCCGCTACTTTCTAAGCAAGTTCCCCGCGCCCGTCGGCATCAGCCGACGGGCGCTTTGCTTTTAGGTGTGCTGATGCTGCAGGCGCTTGCGCAGCAGGTCGAGGCCGAACAGCAGCGGGATACCCAACAGGGCGAGGAGCAAAACCTGCGGCGACACCGGCCCGGTACCCAGCAGCCCCTGAAGTGGCGGCCAGTAGAGTAGGGCAAAGACAAAGGTGAATTCTACGGAAAGTCCAAACAAGAGCAGACGGTTATCCAGTAAGCTGCGGTCCAGGCCACTTCTGGTTAGACGGCGCCGGCAGAGGACATTGCCGATCTGACAGAAGATGATGCTGGCAAGTGCTAGACCGGTCGCTGATCGATAGAGAGGATCGTTGGTCGCCAGTTCTAGGCCATAGCGCCAGCCGCCAAGGTGAAGAGCCAGGAAGAATAAGGAGAGAGACCAGGCGGCTTCGATCAGGCCAACAAAAAGATATGCGGTTTTCAGTAAATCGGTGGTCAACAGGCTGACATGCTGGCTGCGTGGTTGCTGCTCCATGAGTTCCGGTTCGGGGGGTTCTTCCCCTAAGGCGATCGCCGGCAGTAGGTCAGTACCGAGGTCGATGGAAAGAATCTGGGCGACGGTGAGGGCGACCGGAACGGGAAACAGGATGCTGAGAAGATAGGGGCATAGTTCTGGAGTGGTATGGCTTAACACGTAAGTAGTGAACTTGCGAATGTTGGCGAAGACGCCACGACCTTCCTCGATGCCGGCGACGATCGAGGCGAAGTTGTCGTCGAGCAGGATGATTTGCGCGGTGGCCCTGGCCACGTCGGTGCCGCTTTTGCCCATGGCGATGCCGACATCGGCCGCCTTCAGGGCCGGCGCATCGTTGACCCCGTCGCCGGTCATGGCCACCACCTTGTCGCGGTGCTTGAGAGCCATGACGATTTTCATCTTCTGCGCCGGGCTGGTGCGGGCGAAGATGCGCACCCCCTCATCAATCGCCTTGGCGACCTCGGCTTCGCTGAGCGTCTCCAATTGCTCGCCGCTCAGGATCGCGTCGGCCGGCTCTTCCCCGGCGACGAGTCCGCACTGCCGGGCGACGGCGAACGCTGTGTCCGGATGATCGCCGGTGATCATCAGCACGTTTATGCCAGCGGCGTGACATTTGGCCAGGGCGGCCGGCACCTCAGGACGAATCGGGTCGGCCACCCCGATAAAGCCAGCCAGGGTCAACCCCTTTTCCAAGTCATCCTGAGACAGTTCGGCCTCGCTGTCAGCCGTTATCTGGCGAAAGGCGACGGCGACCACGCGCAGGCCGGCCGCCGCCATCCGGTGGAGCGTCTCCCTGGCACCTTGCACGGTGGCCGGAGCGTCGAGCAGCATCGGCAGGATGACTTCCCACGCCCCTTTGACGCTGAAGACCCGTTGCCCCTCGACCGTGCCGATTCCGGCGGCGCGGCGCTTGTCGACATCGAAGGGGAAGTGGCGTTCGGCCGTGATCAAGGGCAGTTCAGGATCGCCGCCCTCGGCGATGAAGAGACGGGTAATGGCGACATCGAGCGGGTCGCCCTGGAACTCGGGGCCAACGCGGCGGATCTCAGAGGCGCACAGCGCCAGCAGCAGCAGGTGGCGGCGGTCTGGCTGGGTGGCTGCAGCGCAAGGCTCCAGGCTGGTGACCGCCAGCTGGTTGAGGGTCAGCGTGCCGGTTTTGTCGGTGCAGATGATTTCGGCGGCACCGAGGGCCTCGACGGCGTTAAGGCTCTTGACCAGCACGTTTTTTTTGGCCATGCGCAGGCTCCCCATGGCCAGGGCCAGCGTCATGGTCGGTAGCAGCCCTTCCGGAACAAAGGCGACAATAATCCCCATCATGAGGACTAGATTAATCCACAGGGGGCGATTACTGGCTAGGCTGTAGATGAAGAAGCCAATGCCGATTGAGATGGCGATCACGGTTAGAACTCGCATCATGTGCAGCACCTGGCGTTCCAGAGGCGATGGCGTGCGGCGAATCGCCTGGGACAGGTGCGCCAGCTTGCCGAATTCGGTGCGCAGGCCGGTGGCAAAGACCACCGCAGTGCCGTATCCGCGCAAGACCAGGCAGCCGGCGAAGGCGATGTTGGGGCTGGCGATCAGATGGGTGTCGGCCGGCGCAGCGGACAGTGCCGCCGGCTGCGATTCGCCGGTCAACGGCGCATTGTTGACCAGCAGTTCCTCCGCGGCGACCAGGCGTGCATCGGCCGGCACGCGGTCGCCCTCGCCGAGGAGCAGGATGTCGCCGGGAACCAGCTCTTCGGCAATGACGGTGACCAGGATGCCGTCACGGCGGACCTGCACCTGCTGCGGCAGGTAATGGCGCAGGGCCTCCATCGCTTTTTCGGCACGGAATTCCTGCAGGAAGCTGAAGGCGGCATTGAGCAGGGCCACACCGAGCAGGGCCCAGCCCAGCACCGCCATCTGCTCGCCCGGCTGCAGCTGCTCGGCGATGAAGCACAGCAGGGCGGAGACGAACAGCAGGATGGCGAAGAAGTTGGCGAACTGCCGCAGCAGGCTGCGCAGGTGACGCCAGCGGTCGCGCACCTCGACGCTGTTGCGGCCGATTTCCAGGAGGCGCTCGCCAGCTTCCGCCGTCGTCAGCCCCTGCGGGTTACTGGCCAGTGCCCGATAGACCTGCTCGGTCGAGAGGTTGTGGATCTGTCCGAGAGAATTCATGGTCCGCGATAGATGCCGACATCACAAGGGGTGTCGCGCAGGAGCTGCTCGAGGGCCTGGCCATGGAAGACGCGGTGAGCCAGGCTGCGCTCGCTGGCACCGAGCAGCAGCATCTGGGCCTTGAGGTGGCTGGCTTCGACCAGGATCTGATGCGCCGGGTCGGTGGTGATGACGACCCGGTGATCGATGCTGCAGGAGATGGTGCCGTGCTGCTCCTTGAGTGTGGTGCCGATCCGGTCGAGGTAGCGCCTTCCCTCGTCGAGCAGCGTCTCGCAGCGCTCTCTGGTCTGGTGCGGCTGGGTGATGGGGTTGGCCGGCAGGGCGTGCAAAAGATGCAACCTGCGCAGTTGCGGCAGCAGGCGGCGCAGGATCGGTTCGAGCCGGGAATAGCTGTCGTGGTGACCGGCCAGGGGGATCAGCAGGTCGTGGGGGAGGCCGAGGAGCCCGGGCTGGACGACGCGCAGGGCCAGTACCGGGCACTGGTGGCCGCGCAACAGCAGTTCGGCAACCGATCCGGTCAGAAAAGCCTGTCGCCGCGGTTTGACGCGCGTCCCGCAGATCAGCAGTGCGGTCGGGTCGTGCGGGGTGGCCTGGCGCAGGGTGCGGTGCACCGACTGGCCGGGCGTCAGCATCTCCTGGTGGCAGGTTACCCCCGCTCCCGCACATTCCTCGCGCAATCGGGCCAGGCGGGCCTCGGCGATCGCCGTCTCGATGCGCCCGTCGAGGACGTGCAGGAGCAGCAGCTTGCGGTCGGTCTCATTGGCGGCGAAGCGAATCGCGTAACGCGCGACCCAGTCGCCGTAGAGGGACCCGTCGTGGGCCAGGATGATCATAGCCACCTCCCGCGCTCATCCGAAGTATAGCCTTTTCTTCAAGGTTTGCTCGGCAAGTCAGCAGATTCCGGTGTTGCGTTTTGCTTGGTATGGCCTGGGGGCTGTGCTATATTAACCGGTATTTTTCAGCGACCAGGGGTCGGACAAGGGGATGTGACCATGCAGGAACTGATCAACAAGGCCAACGTGCTGATGGAGGTGCTCCCCTATATTCAGCGCTTCGCGGGGAAGACCTTCGTCATCAAGTACGGCGGCCACGCCATGGCCGACGAGCGGCTGAAAGAGAGTTTCGCCCGCGACGTCCTCCTCCTCAAGTCGCTGGGGATCAACACGGTGATCGTTCACGGCGGCGGCCCGCAGATCAACGAAACGCTCAAGCGTTACGGGATCGTCTCGCAGTTCGTGCGCGGCATGCGGGTCACCGATACCGATACCATGAACGTGGTGGAGATGGTTCTGGTCGGCCAGGTCAACCAGGAGGTGGTCGGCTACCTCAACCAGCACGGCGGTCGGGCGGTCGGGCTCTCGGGCAAGGACGGCACCCTGCTCCTGTCCAAGAAACTGCTGCAGGAGGTGCGCCAGGAGGACGGCAGCGTCGATCAGGTCGACATCGGTTTTGTCGGTGACGTGGTGCGGGTCAACACCGACCTGCTCAAGACCCTCAAGGACAACGGCTACCTGCCAGTCATTGCCCCGGTCGGCGTCGGGCCCGAAGGTGAGTGCTACAACATCAACGCCGACGTGGTGGCCGGGCGGGTTGCGGGCGCTCTCGGCGCCGAAAAGCTGATTCTTCTGACCGATACCCCCGGGGTGCTGGACAACGACAAGCAGCTGCTGCCAAGTATCGCCGTCGCCGAGATGCATCGCCTGATCAGCGAGGAGGCGATCACCGGCGGGATGATCCCCAAGGTGGAGTGCTGCGCCGACGCCCTGCGCGACGGGGTGAAAAAGGCGCATATCATCGACGGCCGGGTCGAGCATGCGGTGCTGCTGGAGATCTTCACCGACCGCGGCGTGGGGACCGAGATTACCAAATAAAAGAGGCGCGTGACGCATAACCCGTGACGCGAAAAATCAATGGCAAAGCCTGCATGCAAATCAGCTGAATGGATCGAACGGGCCGACCGGGTCATCATGAAGACCTACGGGCGCTACCCGCTTGTGCCGGTGCGCGGCGCGGGGTGCCGGGTGTGGGACGCCGACGGCAAAATGTACCTCGATTTTCTCGCCGGTGTGGCGGTCAACAACCTCGGTCACTGCCACCCCAAAGTGGTCGCGGCCATCCGCGAGCAGGCGGCAACCCTGATCCACTGCTCCAACTACTACCACATCCCGACCCAGATCGAACTGGCCGAGCTGCTGTGCGGCCGCTCCTTCGCCGACCGGGCGTTCTTCTGCAACTCCGGAGCCGAGGCCAACGAGGCGGCCATCAAGCTGGCACGCAAGTACAGCCGCGAGGCCTTTGGCCCGGAGCGCTACACCATCATCACCGCTGCCGAGTCGTTCCACGGGCGGACCATGGCCACCGTCTCGGCCACCGGCCAGGAGAAGGTGCAGCGTTTCTTCGACCCGCTGCTGCACGGCTTCGTGCACGTGCCGTTCAACGCTGCCGCGGCCATCGAGGCGGCGGTGACCCCCCAGACCTGCGCGGTGATGCTCGAGCCGATCCAGGGGGAGGGCGGGGTCAACGTCCCCGACCCGGACTATCTCAAGGCGGTGCGCGCGATTTGCGACCGGCACGGGCTGCTGCTGATCCTCGACGAGGTGCAGACCGGCCTGGGGCGCACCGGCAAACTCTTTGCCTACGAGCACTTCGGCATCGAGCCGGACATCATGACGCTGGCCAAGGCGCTGGCCGGTGGTGCACCGATCGGCACCATGCTGGCCCGCGAAAAGTACGCCGCGGCCTTCTCCCCCGGCACCCACGGCTCGACCTTCGGCGGCAACCCGCTGATGACCGCGGCGGCGCTGGCGGCGGTCAATACCCTGCTCGACGAGGGGTTGCTGGAGCGGGCGACGGTCATGGGCGGCTACCTGGTGAAACGGCTCGGTGAGCTGAAGGCGAAGCACGCCATCGTCGAGGAGGTGCGCGGCATCGGCCTGATGGTCGGCATGAAGCTGACCATCCCCGGCGGCGACCTCGTCAAGCAGGGGCATGCCCGCGGGCTGCTGCTCAATGTCACCCACGACACGGTCCTGCGTTTCGTGCCGCCGCTGGTGATCAGCGAGGCTGAAATCGACGAAGGGATGGCGATTCTCGACGAGTTGCTGGCCAACGCCGCAACCCGGTAATCAGGAGCAACTGACGTGAACAAGGATTTTCTCTGCCTCACCGACTGGTCGCGTGCCGACCTCGATGCGATCTTCGCCCTGGCCCGCGACCTCAAGGCCCGGCAGCAGCGCGGCGAGCCGCATAGGCTGCTGGCCGGCAAGACGCTGGCCATGATCTTCGACAAGAGCTCCACGCGCACCCGGGTTTCCTTTGAGGCCGGGATGGTGCACCTCGGCGGCCACGCCCTGTTCCTGGCTCCGGGGAACACCCAGATGGGGCGCGGCGAGCCGATCAAGGATACCGCCCGCTGTCTGGCCCGCTACTGCGACGGCGTGATGATCCGCACCTTTGCGCAGTCCGCCGTGGAGGAGTTCGCCCGCTACTGCGACAAGCCGGTGATCAACGGACTGACCGACAGCTACCATCCCTGCCAGGTGATGGCTGACCTGCTGACCGTCATCGAGCACAAGGGGAGCTATGAAAAGCTGACCTACTGCTGGATCGGCGACGGCAACAACATGGCCAACAGTTGGATCAACGCCGCCGCCGTGTTCGGCTTTGAACTGCGTGTCGCCACTCCCAAGGGCTACGAGCCGGATGCCGGGGTTCGCGAACGCGCGGCGCGCATGGGGGCGAAGGTCACCTACACCCACGACGTCATGGCCGCCGCCCGCGGTGCCGATGTGCTCAACACCGACGTCTGGGCGAGTATGGGGCAGGAGGCCGAGCAAAAGCAGCGCGAGAAGGACTTCCAGGGTTTCCAGATCAACCTGGACGTGGTGCGTGCCGCCAGCCCCGAGTGCATCGTCATGCACTGCCTGCCCGCCCACCGCGACGAGGAGATCACCGACGAGGTCATGGAGAGCCGCCACTCGGTGATCTACGACCAGGCCGAGAACCGCCTGCACGTGCAGAAGGCGATTATGGTCACGCTGATGAAGTGAGGCAGAGGGCAAAATCCAGAATTCAGAAGAAAATCGATAAACGACAACCCAAATCTTTCCCGAAGGATTCTGAATTCTGACTCCTGAATTCTGTATTCCGGTATGCATTTGCAAACCTTGGAGCACGCATGAAAATAGTTTGCCCGCACTGCAGCTTCTCCCGCGAGGTCGCCGATCACCAGGTTCCCGACCGTCCGGTGAAGGTGACCTGCCCCAAGTGCCAGCAGGGATTCAGTTTCGACAAGAGTGCCGTCGTCCCGGCCCCGCAGGAGGACGCGTTGCGGGCGACGGTGACCGACAGTGCCGCGCTTGCGGTGCATACCGAGGGGCGCACGGTCTGCCCGGCCTGCGGGCTGGAACAGCCGGACGACGAAAGCTGCATCGGCTGCGGCGTCATCTACGCCAAGTGGGCGGCACGTCGGGATGCACGCGAGACTTCGCATTCTGCACAAGAAGCAGGCCCTTCTCCGTCTGCTCCGCGAGTTGTTTGTAAAGCCTGTGGTGCTGTACAGACACCTAGCCATCAGTGCATCAATTGTGGAGTTTTGCTCGTATCAGAAACTGATACTGCCTTGCCGAATTACAAATTCGCTGGATTCTGGATCCGGGTGGCGGCCTCGCTGATCGACGGAGTCATTCTCGGGTTGGCGCAGTTTGTCATCGGCCTGGTTCTCGGCTTTGCCGGCGGTGATGCCGACGGTCTGGCAATGTTCGCCATCACCTCGTTGTGCAGCATGGTCATCAGCATCACTTACTATGTGTTCTTTACCGGGTATAATGGACAGACTCCCGGCAAGATGGCCCTGCGTCTGCAGGTGATCCGCACCGACGGCACGCCGGTCGGTTACGGCAAGGCGTTTTTGCGCGAGATCCCCTGCAAGTTCATTTCCGGAATCCTGCTCGGCATCGGCTACCTGATGGTTGCCTTCGACCAGCAGAAGCAGGGGCTGCACGACCGCATGGCGGGGACGTACGTGATCAAACTCTAGAATCCAGAATACAGAACTCAGAAGTCAGAAGCCTTCCGGCGAAGTGTGTAAACATGGTCGTTGCTTCTCTTCTGGATTCTGAATTCTGACTTCTGAATTCCAAAAAGGAGTCTTAAAATGGCCAAGAAATCCGCCGTAAAAAAGATCGTCCTCGCCTACTCCGGCGGGCTGGACACCTCGATCATCCTCAAGTGGCTCACCGAGGAGTACGATGCCGAAGTCATCGCCTACTCCGCCGACCTCGGCCAGGGGGAGGAGCTCGACTTCATCCCCGAGAAGGCCAAGAAGACCGGCGCCAGCAAGAGCTACGTGGTCGACCTCAAGGAAGAGTTCACCCGCGACTTCGTCTTCCCGATGTTCCGCGCCAACGCCATCTACGAGGGGCGCTACTTCCTCGGCACCTCCATCGCCCGGCCGCTGATCGCCAAGGCGCAGATGGAGATCGCCGCCAAGGAAGGGGCCGATGCCGTCTCCCACGGCGCCACCGGCAAGGGGAACGACCAGGTGCGCTTCGAGATCGCCTACTACCACTACAATCCGGCGATCCGGGTCATCGCCCCGTGGCGCGACTGGACCTTCAAGAGCCGCACCGACCTGGAGAAGTACGCCAAGAAGCACGGCATCCCGGTGCCGACCAGCAAACGCTTCCCGTGGAGTTCCGACCGCAACCTGCTGCACATCTCCTTTGAGGGGGCGATTCTGGAAAACCCCTGGGCCGAGGCGCCGGAAGAGATGTACGTCCTCACCACCCGTCCCGAAGATGCCCCGGATACCCCGGAGTACGTCGAGGTCGAGTTCAAAAACGGCGACGCGGTGGCGGTCAACGGCAAGCGCCTCTCCCCGGCCAAACTGCTGGCGGAACTGAATCGCCTCGGCGGCAAGCACGGCATCGGTCGTGTCGACCTTTTGGAGAACCGCTTCGTCGGCATGAAGAGCCGCGGCGTTTACGAGACCCCGGGCGGGACGATCCTCGAGGAGGCGCACCGCGCCGTCGAGTCGATCACCATGGACCGCGAGGTCATGCACCTGCGCGACTCGCTGGTCACCCGCTACAGCGAGATGATCTACAACGGCTTCTGGTTCTCCCCCGAGCGCCGCGTGCTGCAGGCGCTGATCGACGAAAGCCAGAAGACCGTCAACGGCATGGCGCGCATCAAACTGTACAAGGGGCATGCCCGGGTGGTCGGTCGCGACTCGGCCACCGATTCCCTCTTTAACGTCGACTTCGCCACCTTCGAAAAGGACGAGGTCTACAATCAGGCCGACGCCGAAGGGTTCATCAAGCTCAACGCCCTGCGCATGCGTATCGCCGCCATCCAGCGCGAGAACCTGCAAAAAGGGAAGACCAAGGCGGTGAAGGCCGCGGCCAAGCCGGCCAAGGCCGTGGCGAAGAAAGCGGCACCCAAGAAAAAATAGGATGATGTAGGGGCGTGATTCATCACGCCCTGGGCGCCATGAATGGCACCCCTACGGAACCCCATGGCTTTCACCAAACAGCACATCAAAACCTCGGTGGTCGCCTGCATCGTTGATGCAGGCGACCGCGTGCTTCTCACCCGGCGCTGTGTCGAACCGTTCTTCGGCCAGTGGGTCATGCCGGGGGGGAAGATCGACCATGGCGAGCCGATTCTCAAGGCTCTGCACCGCGAGGTCCACGAGGAAGTCGGGCTGCTGGTGCACGTCGACGGCCTGGTCGACGTCTACGAACACGTCGGCATCGGCCCGGAGAATGATCACTACGTGATCCTTTACTACCGGGCCCACCCGCTCAGTCATGATTTGCAGCCGAACGGTGCCGAAGTCACCGAGGCCCGCTGGGTGCCGGTGCGCGATCTCGGTCGCTACGACATGACCCCAGGCACCAGGCACGTGCTGGCCCGGCTCTTCCCCGAAGAAGTGGTGGACCCCGGTCAGCCGACCGACGAACTGGCCGAGCGGGTGCGCGCCATCGGCATGCCTTAGGGGGAGGTTCATGTTCCGCATCGTCGACAAGGTCCTGACCCTCGACTATCCGCCCGGGCATCACCTGCACTGCCTGGTCAGCCAGCTCCCCAACCGGCTGGGGGAGGGTGAATCGGCGTGCCGCCTGGTCGATCCGGAGCCGAAGTGGGCGCAGGTCAGGTCGGTCCTGGAACTGGTTGCGGCCGGCGATGGCAACCTGCGCAAGCTGCATTTCCTCCTCTTCCCCGAGGCTTGCCTGCCGTTTGTGCACATTAACGAAATGCTCGAGTTTATAGGCGAGCGTTTTCGTGCCAACACGGTGACCGTCTTCGGGGTCGAGCACATCAAGTTGCGGACCTATCTGGCTCTGCTCCGCCAGTATGCCGCCGACAATGCCGAAGCACTGGCCAGTGTCGAGGAGGACATGTCCGCCGGCGACATCGAAGCGCTGCCGGTCAACTGCTGCATCACGGCGGTCAAGGAAGCCGACGGCAACCTGCGGGTTTTCCTGCAGGCCAAGAGCCATCCGTTTTTCGGCGAGGAGACCATCGACCCCTACCACGATCTGTATCGCGGCAAGGTCTTCCCGCTGTTCCGCTGTGTTCCGAGCGGCTTCAACTTCATGCCGGTGATCTGCCTGGATTATGTCTATCGCGACCTCTACCAGTCGAACATCAGCACGGTCATCGAGCGCGCCAACCAGCTGTTCGTTCAGAACCGCCAGCGCCTTGACCTGCTCTGCGTGCTGCAGTGCAACCCGAAACCGGAGCACCGGGCGTTCCGCGACGTGGTCAGCGGCTTCTACGGCGAATACCTCGCCTACACCCCGGGGGTTCGCGACACCACCACGGTGTTCTGCAACAGTTCCGGTGAAACCAGTGGCTTCGGCAACCGCGAGGACAGCAGCTTCGGGCACTCGATGGTGATTCTGCATCGCAGTCACAAGCTCGCCGCCGCGGCCACCACGGAGTTTTGCAGCGACGATTTTGCCGGCCTGCCGGTCTGCCGGCTGCGTTTCGGGGCGGAGACCCGGCTGTACTACTTCAACCTGCCGTTGTTCCACGAACTTGACCCGCGGACCACGCGCTATCCCTTGAAGATTCATGCGATCTACCGGCCGGAGGGACGGGGGTGGGCGCGCTTCAGCGAGCTGCCGCACGACCAGGGGGTAAGGGATCACGATTTTCAGGCGGTGCGCCAGCGCGACGCCGCCGAACCACTACCTAAGGAGTTGCCGCATCATGACTGAAAAACTCTGGGGGGGACGTTTCTCCCAGCCGACCGACAAGTTCGTCGAGGAGTTCACCGCCTCGATCCAGTTCGACCAACGCCTCTACCGCTACGACATCCAGGGCTCCATCGCCCACTGCCGGATGCTGGCGAAGCAGGGGATCATCGCCCAGGAGGAGGCCGATACCATCATCACCGGGCTGCGCGAAATCCTGGCCGAGATCGAGCATGGCGAGTTCGAGTTCTCCATCGCCCGCGAAGACATCCACATGAACGTCGAGGCGCGCCTGATCGAGAAGGTCGGCCCGGTCGGCGGCAAGCTGCATACCGCCCGCTCGCGCAACGACCAGGTGGCCGTGGATGTGCGCCTCTACCTGCGCGACGAGGTCGACGCCATCCGCGCCGCCCTGACCGCCCTGCAAAAAGCCCTGCTCGGGCAGGCGGAAGGGAATCTCGACGTGATCATGCCGGGTTACACTCACCTGCAGACCGCCCAGCCGATTCTCTTTTCCCACCACCTGCTGGCCTACGTGGAGATGTTCGCCCGTGACGCCGGGCGCCTTAAAGATCTGCGCGCGCGCCTCAACGTCCTCCCCCTGGGGGCCGGTGCGCTGGCGGGGACGACCTTCCCGATCGACCGCGAATGGGTGGCCAGGGAGCTCGGCTTCGACGGCGTCACCCGTAACAGCCTCGATTCGGTCTCCGACCGCGACTTCGCCATCGAATTCTGCTCCTTCGCCGCTCTCCTGATGATGCACCTGTCGCGCCTGGCCGAGGAACTGGTCCTGTGGTCGAGCGCCGACTTCGCCTTCATCGATCTTTCCGACGGCTTCTGCACCGGCTCGTCGATCATGCCGCAGAAGAAGAACCCCGACGTCCCCGAACTGGTGCGCGGCAAGACCGGGCGCGTCTACGGCAACCTGATCGCGCTGCTGACCCTGATGAAGTCGCTGCCGCTTGCCTACAACAAGGATATGCAGGAAGACAAGGAGCCGCTCTTCGATACCATCGACACGGTGCGCGGCTCCTTGAAGGTCTTTGCCGAGATGATCGCGCAGATGACCGTCAACGCCACCCGCATGCGCACGGCCGCGGCGCGCGGCTTCTCCACCGCCACCGACGTCGCCGACTACCTGGTGCGCAAGGGGCTCCCCTTCCGTCAGGCCCACGAGGTGGTCGGCAAGACCGTGCGCTACTGCATCGAGACCGGCAAGGATATCCCGGAGCTGACCCTCGATGAATTCCGCCAGTTCTCCAAGAAGATCGAAGCCGACATCTTCGCCGCCGTCACCCTGGAAGCCTCGGTCAATGCCCGCAAGGCGACCGGCGGTACGGCCCGGCTTGCCGTCGAACAGGAAATCGCCCGCGCCCGCGCGGTATTGAGCTGACCATCCACTACGGGAGGCGTCCCATGAAAAATCCGAACCCCGGACCCCGCACCTTGCGCCTGATCCTTTTGGCTCTGCTCTTTCTGGCCTTGGCCATCCTCAGCGCCTGCGGGCGCAAGGGACCGGTGCGTCCGCCGCTGGCCACCCTGCCGATGGCCCCGACCCAGTTTGTCATCGACCAGCAGGGGAACGATTTTCTCCTCTCCTGGACGATCCCGGCGAAAAACCAGGACGGCGCCGCGGCCGAGGATCTCAGCGGCTTCCGCGTCTATCGGTTGGTGTACAACGCCGTGGACGGCTGCCCGACCTGCCGCGATCCCGATCAGCTGGTCGCCGAGCTGAATCTGTTGCGCCCCGAGCCGGCCGCGCGCATCGACAAGCGCTTCTACTGGCGCGACGCCAACATCGCCGCCGGCACCGGCCATGCCTACCGGGTGGTGCCGGTGACCGTCGGTCGCCAGGAAGGGGAGAGCGCCGCGACCTTCCGCGCCTGGCAGCAGCCGCCGCCGGCCCCGACCGGTCTGGCTGCCGTGGCTGGTGATCGCCAGGTCCAGCTCAGCTGGGCACCGCCGGCCGCTATCCCCTCCGGCACCCAGCTGGTCGGCTACAACCTCTACCGGCGTACAGAGGGGGGGAGCTATCCGCCGGTCCCGCTCAACGTCGAACCGCGCCGCGAGGCGCGCCTGGTCGATCTGAGCGTCGAGGGGGGGCGGGTGCTTGCCTACCGCGTGTCCACGCTCGTGCGCAGCGGCGAACTGCTGCTGGAAAGTGCGCCTTCCGCCGAGGTTCTGGTCACCCCGCGCTGAAAAAAGCAATACGCCTTTACAACGCGGGGCTGCTGTGCTAGGTAGAAATTTCCCGCAGGGCCGCAACTTTCCGGAATTCATCCGTTAACGCATCTTTTCGCAAGGAGGAGCCTTTCATGTTCCGTGGTTCAATGGTTGCGATCGTTACGCCGTTCGACAAGCAGGGGAAATTCGATGAGGAAACCTACCGTCAGCTGATCGAGTTCCAGATCGCGAACGGTACCGACGTCATCGTGCCGTGCGGAACCACCGGCGAATCCGCCACGCTTGACTTCGATGAGCACGAGCGGGTCATCCAGGTGTGTATCGAACAGGTCAACAAGCGCGTCCCGGTGCTGGCCGGGACCGGTGCCAACAACACCGAGGAGGCGATCGAGCTCTCCCTCGAGGCCAAGGCGATGGGCGCCGACGGCCTGCTGCTGGTCTGCCCCTATTACAACAAGCCGTCCCAGGAGGGGATCTACCAGCACTACAAGAAGCTGGCCGAGACCGTGGCCCTGCCGCAGGTGCTCTACAACGTGCCGGGGCGCACCGGCGTCAACATGACTGCCGACACCACCGCGCGCCTCGCCGAGATCCCCAACATCGTCGCCATCAAGGAAGCCTCCGGGGATATGACCCAGATCGGCCAGATCCTGGCCAAGGCCGGCGACAAGATCGAAATGATCTCCGGCGACGACTTCCTCACCTACCCGATGATGGCGATTGGCGCCACCGGGGTGATTTCGGTGTCGGCCAACGCCATCCCGGCGCAGGTCAAGAAGATGGTGACGGCCACCCAGCAGGGTGACCACGCTACCGCGCGCAAGCTGCACCTCGACCTCCTGGACTTCCACAACGCCATGTTCATCGAGTCGAACCCGGTGCCGGTCAAGACCACCCTCGCCCTGATGGGCAAGCTGCAGCTCAACGTGCGCCTGCCGCTGGTGGAGATGCAGCCGGCCAATCTGGAGAAGCTGAAAGGGATTCTGCAGCGGTATCAACTTATTTAAGGCGAATCCAGAATTCAGAAGTCAGAATCCTTCGGTACTGTTTGCGAAGTGATAAAGGTTTTCTTCTGAATTCTGTATTCTGAATACTGTATTCCAAGGGTTTTTAATATGATCAAAGTTGCCGTCACCGGCGCCGCCGGGCGCATGGGTCAGCGCATCGTCTGTCTTACCCACGAAGCCGAAGGGCTGACCGTGGCTGCCGCCATCGAGCGCCCGCTGCACAAGGCGGTTGGCGAGGATGCCGGTGTGATTGCCGGCTGCGGGCGGCTCGACGTGGCGATCAGCGACAGCCTGGACCGGGCCATGCAGCACGCGGACGTGCTGATCGACTTCACTTTCCCCGAGGTGACGCTGGAAAACGCCGCCGTGTGCGCCCGCCTTGGGAAAAGCATGGTCATCGGTTCGACCGGCTTTACCCCCGAGCAGAAGATCCGGCTTGCGGAGTTCGCCAAGTCGATCCCGATCGTCGCCGCGCCGAACATGAGCGTCGGGGTCAACGTCTGCTTCAAGGTGCTCAAAGAGATTGCCAAATCCCTCGGTGCGGGCTTCGACGTCGAGATCGTCGAACTGCACCACAACAAGAAAAAGGATGCGCCGTCGGGCACGGCCGTACGCATGGGCGAGGTGGTTGCCGAGGCCCTGGGGCGTGACTACCACCAGGTGGCCAACTGCCACCGCGAGGGTTTTACCGGCGAGCGCACCAAAGAGGAGATCGGCATGCAGACCGTGCGCGGCGGCGACATCGTTGGCGAGCACACCGTCTATTTCATCGGCATGGGCGAGCGCATCGAATTGTCGCACCGCGCCATGAGCCGCGACATGTTCGCCAGGGGCGCGGTGCGCGCCGCCGCCTGGCTGTCAGCGCAGAAACCGGGATTGTATGATATGCAGGACGTATTGGGCCTGCGCTGAAACGCCGCTTTTTGGCAATCTCGGCGTTGGGCGGCGGGGCTCCTTGTGCGACGTAGCTCCGCTACGCCTCCGCGTCGCTCCTTGCCCGCCTTGACCTTGCCGAAAAATCGACTTTTCTCGGCACTCATAACCATAAATCAATCACCCTGGAGGTTCGTTCGTGGCCCGCATCAATGACAACTACCTGAAACTAAAAGCCGGCTACCTCTTCCCCGAAATCGGCCGGCGCGTGCGCGAATTCGCCGCCGCCAACCCGGCCGCCAAGGTAATCCGCCTCGGTATCGGCGATGTCACCCGCCCGCTGGCCCCGGCGGTGATCAAGGCTTTCCACGACGCCGTCGATGATCTGGCCACCACCCAGAACTTTGCCGGCTACGGCCCGGAGCAGGGTTATGACTGGCTGATCAACGCCATCATCGAGAAGAGCTACCAGCCGCTGGGCGTGTCGCTCAAGACCGAGGAGATGTTCATCTCCGACGGCTCCAAGTGCGACTGCGCCAACATCCTCGACATCTTCGCGCTGGATAACGTCGTCGCCATCGGCGACCCGGTTTACCCGGTGTACAACGACACCAACGTCATGATCGGCCGCACCGGCGAGGCCGATGAGAAGGGCTACTACAAGAACATCGTCTACATGCCCTGCAACGAGGCCAACAACTTCATCCCCGAGCTGCCGAAACAGAAGGTCGACATCATCTACCTGTGCTTCCCCAACAACCCCACCGGGGCGGTGGCGACCAAGGCCGAGCTGAAGAAGTGGGTCGACTACGCCAACCAAAGCGGTGCGGTGATCTTCTTCGACGCCGCCTACGAAGCGTTCATCACCAATCCCGACATTCCCCACTCGATTTATGAAGTCGAAGGGGCAAAAAAGTGCGCCATCGAGTTCCGCTCCTTCTCCAAGACCGCCGGTTTCACCGGGGTGCGCTGCGGGCTGGTGGTCGTGCCGGAAGAGGTGATGGGGACGACGGCGAGCGGCGAGAAGTACTCCTTCAACAAGCTCTGGCTGCGCCGCACCACCACCAAGTTCAACGGCGCCTCCTACCCGGTGCAAAAGGCCGCCGCGGCGGTCTACTCGGACGAGGGGTGGGCGCAGACCAAGGAGATCATCGACTACTACATGGACAACGCCCGCATCATCCGCGAGGGCTTGTCGGCCGCCGGCATCACCTGCTACGGCGGCGTCGACGCCCCCTACATCTGGCTGAAGACGCCGGGCGGCCTCTCCTCCTGGGACTTCTTCGACAAGCTGCTCAACGAATGCAACGTGGTCGGCACGCCGGGCTCCGGCTTCGGGCCAAGCGGCGAAGGGTTCTTCCGGCTCAGCGCCTTCGGCCACAAGGAGAACGTGATCGAGGCGGTGGAGCGGATCAAGAGGAAGTGGGGGAAGTGAGATGATAACGAGGGCGGCCGCGAGGCCGCCCTTTTTTCAACCCTTCCGCACAACAATCCCCCGCTCCTTCCGGCCCCGACCAACCCGACACGACGTGGGAGTGCAGACCTCAGCCCTGCCTGAATACAACTTGCGTTCTGCACGCAAACCGTCAAGATCGAGATGCCGCGTGACCATCCGCAGCGACCCTGCTCCGTGCGGGGGCGAGACCCCGTGATTTTAAGGAGGTTGATTCCGCAGGGAAATCCAGGAAAAATCAGGAACACTTTCCTTGTTTTTTCCTCATGGCGAGATATTCTTAAGCAATTTTGAGATGTTTCTGTCGAAGCGACTGTTGCCACACTGATACTTGCGAGGCTAAATCCAAGAGGTAGGAGATTTTGTCATGAAAATCACGACGTCACATATGCTGTTGCTCCTCTGCATCGTGGTACTGACAGGTTGTACCGGTACACAAATGATGGTCAATCCGGAGCCGAGTGCGATTGAACTCAAGGGAACAGGAAAATGTGGCAACGTCGCTGTCAAGGAGATGACCCCCGACAAAACCTATCCGCCAGCGGGAAACCTGACTCCTGGATTTGCCGCGGAACTGGAGCGAAGCGGACTGTTTGAAGATGTCTATTACCCGTCGAGACCAGATGACAAGGTTGATTTGGTCATCGATACAAAATTCAACATCTTCTTCGACCCCAACATGGGATCGGGAGCAGTGAAGTCATTTTTGACCGGATTGACCCTGTTCTTGCTCGAACCCGTGTTCTGGTATGATTTCGATTACACATTCAATGGCAAGGTCGACCTCTACGAAGGGAAAGTCCTGAAAAAATCCTACAATGCGCAAACCTCCGCGGAAATGCAGATGAAGTTCCTGTCGCTAGGGGAAGCTGTAACCTTGGAAAGTGACACTTTAACGAAAGCGAAAGCATCGATTTACAGCCAACTCGTCAGGAAAGTCGGGGATTATTGCGCCAGCAAATAATGGTGGCAATCCCAGGGACACCATACTTAACCGCAAAGGCGGCCATTTGGCCGCCTTTGCGGTTTTTATTGCATCAGCTCGCCGTTTCGTCCACAACGGACTCACCATGAAGATCTGGATTGACGCCGATGCCTGCCCGCGGGTGGTGAAGGAAATCCTCTTCCGGGCCTCGAGCCGGCTGCAGGTGCCGCTCTGCCTGGTGGCCAACAAAAGCCTGGCCAAGCACAACGCTCCGCTGGTGGAGACCATCGTGGTGGCCGACGGCTTCGACGTGGCGGACAATTACATCGCCGCGCATGCCGCCCCGAGCGACCTGGTGGTGACCGCTGATGTGCCGTTGGCGGCCAGGATTGTCGCTAAGGGGGGCGTGGCGCTGGATCCGCGGGGGGAGTTGTACCGCGAGGAGTCGATCGGCGACCGGCTGGCGATGCGCGACCTGATGAGTGAGTTGCGCGACACCGGCCTGATCGAGGGGGGCGGCCCGCCGCCGTTCAGCATGAGCGACCGCAACCGCTTCGCCTCGGCCCTGGACAGCCTGCTGCATCGCATGCTGCGTGGCCAGCGGCCGAGTTGACATAGGGGAATCCCTATCCCATTTTTAAAATACTGGGAAGTGTCCCTGTTTATTCAAAATTTGCTTGCCTAAATCAAAGTCGCGGGGGCGAAACCCCGCGGACTTAGGCAATCATTGCCAGGCCAGGGCATAGTGTGGTATAAAACATAGTTCACCTGAACCGCAGGGAGTCTCCCTGCGGTTTTTTATGTCAGCAGAAAGCGAGCGGCAGCATGATCAGTACCACCAACATCAGCCTAGCCTACGGCAAGCGGGTCATCTTCAAGGATGTGAACATCAAGTTCGTGCCGGGGAACTGCTACGGCCTGATCGGCGCCAATGGCGCCGGCAAGTCCACCTTCCTCAAGATCCTGGCGGGGCTGTCCGAACCCGATTCCGGCACGGTGCACGTCGGCCCCCGGGAGCGGATCGCCTTCCTGAAGCAGGACCAGTTCGCCTTCGACGACTACACGGTCTTCAACACCGTCATCATGGGGCATCCCCGCCTGTACGAGGTGACGACAGCCCGGGAGGCGATCTACGCCAAGGCCGAGTTCACCGAGGCGGACGGCGTCCGCTCCGCCGAACTGGAGGCCGAGTTTGCCGAGCTGAACGGTTATGAGTCCGAGGCCGAGGTCGCGGTGCTGCTCAACGGCCTGGGGATTCCGGAGGAGTTGCGCCACAAGCAGATGCGTGAGCTGGATGGCGGGGAGAAGGTGCGGGTGCTGCTGGCCCAGGCGCTGTTCGGCAACCCGGACGTGCTGCTGCTGGACGAGCCGACCAACCACCTGGACCTGAAGACCATCGCCTGGCTGGAGGAGTTCCTGTCCCGCTTCGCCAACACGGTGATCGTGGTCTCCCACGACCGCCACTTCCTCAACCAGGTCTGCACCCATGTGGCGGACATCGACTTCGGCCGGATCCAGGTCTACGTGGGCAACTACGATTTCTGGTACCAGGCCAGCCAGCTGACCCTGAAGCAGAAGCAGGACGAAAACCGCAAGATCGCCGACAAGGCGGCCGAACTGAAGGAGTTCATCCAGCGCTTCAGTTCCAACGCCTCCAAGGCCAAGCAGGCCACCTCCCGCAAGAAGCTGCTGGAGAAGCTGACCATCGAAGAGATGCCGGTGTCGTCCCGCAAGTACCCCTTCGTGGCCTTCAAGCCGGAGCGCCCCTGCGGCGACGTGGTTCTGGAGATCAGCAACCTCTCCAAGGCGATCGACGGGGTGCCGGTGCTCAAGGATCTGAACCTGAACGTGGGCAAAGGGGACAAGATCGCCTTGGTCGGCGGCAACAGCCTGGCCAAGACCACCCTGTTCCAGATCCTGGCCGGCGAACTGGAGCCGGATGCCGGCACGTTCCGCTGGGGGGTGACCATTACCAGCGCCCACTTCCCCAAGGAGAACGGCAGCTATTTCGCCAACGACCTGAACCTGATCGAGTGGCTGGGGCAGTTCTCGCCCCCTGGGGAAGGGGAGACCTTTGCCCGGGGCTTTCTCGGTCGGATGCTCTTCTCCGGCGACGAGGCCACCAAGAAGGCCGCGGTCCTCTCCGGCGGCGAGCGGGTCCGCTGCATGCTGGCGCGGATGATGCTCTGCGGCGCCAATGCCCTGATGCTGGACGAGCCGACCAACCATCTGGACCTGGAGTCGATCACCGCCCTGAACAACGGCCTGATCGCCTTCAACGAGGTGGTACTCTTCGCCTCCCACGACCACGAGTTCGTCAGCACCCTCGCCAACCGGATCGTGGAGTTCACCCCCGGCGGGATCATCGACCGGAAGATGGGTTTCGATGACTACCTGGAGAGCGCCGAGGTGTCTCAGGAGCGGGACCGGCTCTGCCAGGGGCACCGCGACCTGACGCTATGACCAAACCGCAACTCGTCGCCACCATCATCGCCCGCCTGGAGTCCGACCTGGCCCTGTTCACCGCGGCGGCCCGGCAGGCCCATGCCGCCGCCACTCATGAAGAGTGCCAGCCGGACAACAAGTACGATACCACCGCGCTGGAGGCCTCCTACCTCGCCCAGGGGCAGGCCAACCGGGCACAGGAGATTCGCCAGGGGCTGGAAGCGTACCGCGCTCTGGAGGTGCAGGAGTTCGCCGACGCTACCCCGATACGCCTGAGTGCCCTGGTGACGCTGGAGGACGAGGCGGGCGGAGAGCGGCGGCTGTTCATCGGTCCCCAGGCCGGCGGGATGAAGCTGGCCGACCCGGCCGGGGAGATCGTGGTGATTACCCCGGCCTCGCCCCTGGGGAAGCGGCTGCTCGGCCTGACCGTGGGTGACGAGCTGCAGGGGCTGGACGTCGGCAAGGGAACGCGCTACACCATCGTCGTCGTGAGCTGACCAAGGAGACCCATGGCCCTCCCCGCCACCATCTACAAGGCAACCATCGCCTTGGCCGACCTCGACCGCGGCCGCTATGAGACCCTGACCGCCACCGTGGCCCAACACCCCTCCGAGACCGAAGAGCGCCTGGTGACGCGGTTGTTGGCCTATGCGCTCTTCTTCGAGGAGGATCTGACCTTTACCAAGGGGCTCTGTGCCAGTGACGAGCCGGAATTCTGGGT